>Ga0075418_10010785_pt1 | contig 10225 bp, 7 predicted proteins | sample SoiMetdeltSBSDD2_FD_81776 | JGI IMG/M metagenome (GOLD analysis project Ga0075418, IMG submission 81776) | Bulk soil microbial communities from a Populus tree surrounding site in Tennessee, USA - Soil MetaG P. deltoides SBSDD2 | ecosystem: Environmental > Terrestrial > Soil > Tree plantation...
CGGCACGCTGCGCATTGCCATGTCGGCCGGCAACATCCCGATCCCGGACCAGTTCGTGACCGAAGGGGGCGAGGGCGTTCGCTTCGTGCGCGTGAACCTCTACGACTGCCTGCTCAACTGGGACGCCGCGCAGGGCGCTACCCCGCCAGACCCCATCCCCGGCCTCGCATCCTCATGGACGCGCTCCGCTGACAACCTGACCTGGACGTTCACGCTACGGCAGGGCGTGAAGTTTCACGATGGTTCACCATTCAATGCGGACGCCGTGATCTTCGCGCTCGACCGTGTGCTGAACAAAGAGTCTGAGTTCTACTCGAACACGCAGCGCAGCGCGGGTGCTACCTTTCTCGGGGCGATTGCCAGCTACAAGAAGATCGATGACTTTACCGTCGCCATCACGACGAAGAAGCCGTGGGCCTTCCTGGTCTATGACCTAGCCTCGATCGCCATCCCCAGCCCGGCGGCAATCCGGCAGTGGGGGAACAAGGCGTACCCGCAGCATGCCTCCGGTACTGGCCCGTTCAAGATTGTGCAGTACGTCGAGGGCCAGGTGCTGGAACTGGAGCCCAACAAGGACTACTGGGGCACGAAGGCGAAGCTGGACAAGCTGGTGCTCTACCCCAAGCCAGAACCGGCGGCGCGCCTCGCGGCGTTGCAGTCGGGCCAGGTTGACTGGGCCGAGGTCATCCCACCGGACTCCATCGAGCAGGTCAAAGGCGCTGGCTATAACATCCTACTGAAGACATACCCGCACACGATTTACTATGGCTTTAACACCTACCGGGCGCCGTTCAACGACGTGCGTGTGCGTCAGGCCGTGGCCTACGGCATCGACCGCGCCGGCCTCGTCTCGATCATCCAGGGTGCCGGGAAGCCGGCGACGCAGCTCATGTACGAAGGCCACCCCTGGCGTGACACGACGTTCAAGGGCTATGAGTACAATCCGCAGAAGGCGAAGGAACTGCTCACGCAGGCCGGCGTGAAGAACCTGAAGATCAGCGTCGCCTACCCGACCGGTGGCTCTGGGAACATGTGGCCCGGTCCAATGAACGAGAAGTTCCAGCAGGACATGCGTGCGCTGGGCATTGAGGTCGATCTCGTGCCAATGGAGTGGAATACGCTCCTGACGCTGTACCGCGCTGGGCTCGCCAATCCCGACTACGCGAAGTATGACGTGTTCTGGTTCTCGCCGAACACACAGGCGCCGCTCCTGGCGTTCTCCAGCTATCTTACCGAGCGCATCCCGCCGGCCGGCTGCTGTAATGCCACGGGCTACAGCAACCCGAACGCAGACGCGCTGTTTGCGCAGGCGGCGAGCGAGTTCGATAAGGATAAGCGCGATAAAATCCTCGCCGAATTCCAGGGGACGATGATCCGCGAGGCGCCCATCACCCCCGTCGTCCACGACCTGAACCTGCGCGTGCTCTCGCCGAAGGTGCGCGGCTGGGTGCAGCCCCAGTCGTGGTGGGGCGACTTCCGCTCCGTCTGGATGAAGGACTAGTCCAATGACGCTGATGCTCCTGCGCCGCCTCGGCCTGGCGATTCCCACCTTGTTGGGCGTGTCCGTGGTGATTTTCCTCCTGATGAGCGTGCTACCGGGGGATCCGCTGGCGGGCCTGCTGGCCCAGGATGCAACAGCGGCGGACCGCGCGGCGCTCACGCACAGCCTCGGACTCGACGCCCCCCTGGCCGTGCGCTACGTCCGCTGGCTCGGTGACGTCCTGCACGGCGACTTCGGCTACTCGCCGTACCGCAAGCGCGACGTCTCGGAGTTGCTCGGCACCGCGTTCGCGAACACGGTGCGGCTCGCGGTGGCCGCAGCCGCTCTCGGCATTGGCACCGGGGTAACCCTTGGCGTGCTGGCGGCGGTAATGCGCGGCCGCGTCATCGACCGCTTGGTGTCGATGCTAGCGATGACCGGGATCAGTATCCCGTCATACTGGATCGCAATCCTGCTTATCATCATCTTCTCCGCGACGCTGAAGTGGCTGCCGGCAGGCGGCATACCCAGCGCGAACAGTGGCGGCTTCCTCGACTATGTGCAGCACGTCGCCATGCCGGCGTTCGCCAGCGCCTTCGTGTCGATCGGTGTCACAGCGCGCATGACGCGCGCCAGTCTCCTCGAGACCTATAGCATGGACTTCGTGGACCTGTTACGCGCCAAGGGGCTGCGTAGCTGGCAGGTGCTGTGGCACGTCGCCAAGACGGCAGCATCGCCGGTGCTCACGGTCGCTGGCCTGCAGGTTGGCTTCCTGCTCGGCGGCTCTGTGCTCGTGGAGACGATTTTCTCGTGGCCAGGCCTGGGGCAATTGATCTTCCAGGCGATCGCGGCCCGCGACTTTAAGGTGCTGCAGGCCGGTGTGCTGGTCGTAGCCGTAACCTTTGTGCTCATGAACCTGCTCGTGGATGTGCTGCAGCTACTGATCGACCCACGGTTGCGCAAGGTTGCCTAAGCGAGTCGCTGCGAGGTGCAGAGAGAAGGATCCTCCGATGGTCGCCATGGTACAGGTTCCAGCCGCCGTCCCTGCCACGCCGGACACGGGTGCAGTGGCACCACGCTCGTATCTGGCCGAGGTGCGCACGCGCTTCTTGCACAATCGCGCTGGCATGATCGCGGTCAGCGCGCTCGTCCTGCTGGCTGTCGCGGCGCTGGTCGCGCCGCTGCTGAGCCCGTACGACCCGCTGATCGGCAACGCCACACGCCGCCTGTTGCCTATTGGCAGCGCCGGTCATCCCCTCGGCACCGACGAGCAGGGGCGCGACATGCTCACGCGTCTGCTCTACGGCGGCCGGCTGTCGCTGCTCACTGGTATGCTGCCGGTCATCGTCTCGACGGTCATTGGCACGGTCATCGGCGCCACCGCTGGCTACCTGGGCGGACCCGTCGGCGCTGTCCTGATGCGCACGATGGACATGCTCTACGCGTTCCCCGCGATCATGCTCGCGATCGCCATCTCGGCGTCGCTCGGACCGGGCGTGACGAATTCGGTGCTCGCGATCAGCATGGTGTTCATCGCACCAATCTCCCGTGTGGCCGAGGCCGCGACGCGCCGTGTCATCTTCCTTGAATACATCGAAGCGGCCCGCCTGAGCGGGGCGAGCACAGCGTGCATCCTGCGGTCACAGGTGCTCCCGAACATCTTCAACCCGATTTTCGTATACGCCTCTGGCCTGATCGGACTCAGCATCGTCATCGCTTCCGGCCTGAGCTTCCTCGGCATGGGAGCGCGCCCGCCTGTACCAGAATGGGGTTTCATGCTCAACAGCTTGCGCGGCGCGATCTATGTGCAGCCGTGGGTGGCCGCGCTGCCCGGCTTCCTGATCTTCGTTACATCCATGTCCTGCAACATGATGAGCGACGCCCTCCGCGATGCCCTCGACATCAAGGACGCCTAGCCTATGTGAGGAGGAGGCGATGACTATGCCCACCGGACACAGCGACGCCACGAACGCCTTGACGCCGCCTGGCACCGGCTGGAGGAGCGCCTCCGACGGGGCCACACCCTCGCCCGCGACACGGACGCAATCGCCTGTCCTGTTGCGCGTGGAAGGGTTGCGTAAAAGGTTCTCCGTACGCACCGGGCTGTGCTCGAAGGCATACGTCTCCGCCGTCGACAACGTCTCGTTTACGGTCGAGGCGGGCACGACGCTCGGCATCGTCGGCGAGACCGGCTGCGGTAAGTCCACGACCGCCCGCCTCGTCCTTGGCCTCATCGAGCCGGACGCCGGCAGCGTGGCCTTCGAGGGGGTGGACGTGCAAACGCTCACGGGCCCGCGCCGGAAGACGGTGCGCCGCAACATGCAGATGGTCTTCCAGGACCCGTACTCCGCGCTCAATCCACGCATGTCGATCGGTGAGAGCATCGCGTTCCCGCTACGCGTGCACGGCTACTCGAAGGCCGAGCAGCGCGAGCGCATAGAGATACTTCTGCAGCAGGTCGGCTTGCACTCGCAGCACGCTTCGTACTACCCGCACCAGATGAGCGGTGGTCAGCGCCAGCGTGTGAATATCGCACGGGCGCTGGCGCTGGAACCACGCCTCGTGATCGCGGACGAAGCAGTGTCCGCCCTCGACAAGTCCGTGCAGGCCCAGGTGTTGAACCTGCTCACCGACCTGCAGGAGCGGCTGCAGCTCACGTACATCTTCATCAGTCACGACCTCAACGTCGTCCAATACATGTCGGACCGTGTGCTCGTCATGTACCTCGGTCAGATCGTCGAGCACTGCACACCCGAAGCGTTGTACGCCGCACCATTACACCCGTATACCAAGGCGCTGCTCGCCTCGATCCCCGACGTGAACCCTGACCAACCGCCGGCGGCGCCACTCGAGGGAGAGCTCCCGAGCCCCTTGTCTCCCCCCTCCGGCTGCCGGTTTCGCACGCGCTGTGCGGCAGCCATGCCGGTCTGCGCAGCGGCACGCCCACCGATGCTCCAGGAACGGCCCGGCCACTTCGTAGCGTGCCACCTCTACGGCCCCTCGGCGCCTGCTGGCACGGACGAGGGACATATACCCCTGACAAATCACTGACAGGACTGAGCATCTCGTACAGGCAAAATATTCAACCAGTCTCTAGCTCCATGCTTGAGCGACAGCCTGAGCGTACCTTACTCTTGTCGGCTATTCCTCCTCCACCTCATCAATCCATCTAATGACTGGCCACTCCATGGAGTCAGGCGCGCCTGACTGCGGGGAGGGGGTGATAGCGATATCATCTCCTTACCCAACCAGGTAAGCTCCGTAGAGGGTACCTCCAGCAAGGGGTTTACTGGAGCATACCACATGATTTGGGATAATTTAATTTAGAGAGCCCCTTAGACTTCTTTATCGTGCTTGCTTAGTGGGCGCATGCCGCGGACGAGGTGATTTTTTAGCCCGAAAATAATCTCCACCTTTATGTGCGGGATTATCAGTACCCCAGTGGATGGTCTTTGCGACTTTCTGCAGCAGGGGAATGTGCTTCGAGCAGTGTATATACGCTTCCTCGACCTGCACCATGACCCACCGTTCAGGCCGCCGTCCGCCCAACACGCCAAGCTCCTGGCGGACTTCCTCAGGGAGGTCTGGCCGGCGTCGTAAGGCATCGTTCTCGAGGGTCTGCGCGGTGCCGTTGATATGCAGACCCACAGTGCTCTGAAAAAAATCGGCAAAGAACATGCCGATGTGCGGGTTCTCGGCTATATTACCGAGACTGGCAAGGACGCCATTGCCGCGGTATTCCGGATAGATCACTGTCTTGGCATCGAGGACGTGGACAAATCCCGGCAAGCCAGCCCGGAATGAGCAGTCGCACTCGCCATGGCTATCCGCCGTTGCAATGAAGACCATCTCTTGCCGTGCAATGAAGGCACACATCTCGGCGTTCAGATGGTCGAGCATCTGATGCTGGTAAAAGGCAGCGGCACGAGCTTGCGTCCCGAAGTGTTGTTGGAGGGCATGTTCACCTCGTGATCCTGGCCTTCCCATGGCCCTTCTCCTCATTGCAAGATGCCGATCATCTGGGACATAGCCGCATTGACGATGCTCACATCCCGCGCTGACGTGCATTTCCGATAGGGGATCGAGACGCCATGGCATCCGCCATTTTCCCTCTTTTCCTGACTTCCTGCAAAGACCTCCTACCGCTCTGTACGGGCACTCAGGCCGTCGCCGACCAGAATAAACCCTGCCGTCATGAGGATGAGCGCCATCCCGGGGAAGAACGACATCCACCACTGACCGGAGACAATATAGGGGCTGCCTTCACTGATCATGACGCCCCATTCAGGCGTGGGCGGCTGGATCCCGACCCCTAAAAAACTCAACCCGGCGGTATTCAGGACAGCCCAGGAGATATTCGTGGTGGACTGCGTGATGAGCGGCGACAGGGAATTGGGCAGCAGATGGCGGAACACCAGACGCACCTGCGCACTGCCAATGGCTTGCGCCGCCACCGCATACTCTTTGACCCGTTCCACGAACATCTCGCCACGCACCAGGCAGGCATACATCGGGATAAACCGGATACTCAAAGCGATCATGAGGGTCATCAGGCTGGGGCGAAAGACCGCTACAAAGACCAGGGCCAGGACAAAACTCGGAAAGGCCAGCAGCATATCCATGACGCGCATAATCAGGTTATCCATTTTCCCACCCAGGAACCCCGATATGCTGCCAATCAGCGTCCCTACGACCAGAGAACACCCTACCACGGTCACGGCAATACAGAGGTCATACCGGCTGCCATAGACCACCCGTGTGAGGATATCGCGTCCATACTTGTCAAGGCCGAAAAGGTGGGCCAGTGAGGGGCCACCCTGCGCCAGAGCCGCCTCACCCTGCGTGGGGCTATACGGCGCGAGCCACGGCGCCAGCAGGGCCACCCCGACCCAAAACAGGGTGATCAGCACCCCAAGCCGGTAGAGCGTGTTGCCTGCCAACGCCCGTTTGACTGGCGCGCGCTTCCAGAGACGTTCGATTGGGAGCGCTGGAAGCCGTAGGACCTGTGTCGTACTTTGGGCTGTTGCCATAGTGATTCCTATCCATTGTGTACTTGCGGGTTGAGGACACTGTACAGGAGATCAACCAGCAGGTTGATCAACAGGTACACCACCAGCACGAGCAGGACGAAGCCCTGGACCGGCGCAAAATCGTTGACCAGGAGACTCTCAACGGCATAGCGTCCGATCCCGGGCAGAGAAAACACCACCTCAACGAGCACGACGCCGCCGATGAGAAAACCCACCTGCAAACCGATCAGGGTGACCACCGGCATGAGGGCATTTTTCAGGGCAAACTTGTAGACAATAGCCCGGGGAGATATGCCATAGGCGTGACTGACCTGAATAAACTGTGAAGCCAGGACTTTGCGCATGGAGGTGTAGGTCATGCGGGCAATCGAGGCACCCGTGACAAAGGCCAGCGTGATGACTGGCAGCACGAGATGGGCAGCGCTCGACAGGAATGCCTCCAGATCGCCCGTGAGTAGGCTGTCCAGGAGGTAGGAGCCGGTGAGGTGCGTGGGTGGCGATACCAGCATATCGATGCGACCAGTGGGGGCCGGAGCGATCCCGAACTTGAAATAGAACAGGTACACCAACACCAATCCACCCCAGAAGAGGGGCATGGCCACCCCGAGAATCCCATACGCCTTGCCCCCATAGTCGACTACTGAGTCTTTGCTGGCAGCGCCCCATACACCGATAGGAATGCCAATGGCGATGGCCAGGAGCATGCTACAGACCCCCAGTTCCAGACTCATGGGCAAGCGCGCCTGCAAATCGTCGAGCACCAGATTGCCCGTGCGCCAGGAGCGCCCCATATCGCCCCGCACAAGGCCTCCAAGATAGAGCACATAGCGCTCATAGGGAGGCTTGTCGAGCCCCATCTCCTCGCGCAGACTCTTGAGTTGCTCTGCGGTAGCAAAGTTGCCCAGGCGCATGAGCGCCGGGTCACCGGGGATCAGCGTGGTCAGCACGAACATGACCAGACTGGCGCCGAGTAACGTGGGAATGATGAGCGCAAGGCGCCGCACAACGTAGTTGATGAGCTCCACAAACTCCCTCCTGAAGGCCGTAAGGCATACCCTATGCCCCTACTCCAGGCTCAGCTTGGCGAGCACGGGTATGCCATCGGGATACGACACATAGCCCTGCACGTTCTCTCGTGTGACGACATTCTCAAATTCCGAAACCAATGGAATCAAGCCGATATCGCCATTGACGATTTCCTGAAACCGCCGCAGTTTGGCCTGACGTTCCGGCGCGCCAGTGGCCATGGTGATGGTCTCATAGCCCAGCGTTTGGGCCTCGGGGTTGACATAGCTCCAGCAATTCCAGAAGCTGTCTGGGAGCCAGTTCCAGTGGATGAAGTAGCCCGCATCAGGGGTCCAGGGTCGCCAGTCATAGACCGCCATGTCGACCTGTTTGTTGGTCAGGAGCGTCCGTTTCTGGCCGGTTGGCATTTTCTGGATGCTGAGCGTGATACCGAGTTTGGCCAGGCTCTCCTTGATCAGGACCGTCGCCTCCTCGTCGAAGAGGTCGCCAGCCGAGACCGGCACGGTCACCGTAAAACCCTCGGGCACCTGCACTTGCGCCAACTCCTCGCGGGCTTTCTCCAGGTTGGTTTCATACGGCCAGAGCTCTTCAACATACCCACTAATGTTGTTCGGCACACAGCTCCGTAAGCGCTCGGCGAGCCCCTGGGTGACGACCTGCAGCAGTGTTTCGTAGGGCATGGCCCAGGCCATGGCGCGGCGGAAGTGCATATTGTTGAACGGCTCCTTGCGCCACGTCATCCCGAACCACCACCCCCTGGAACTCGGATACGAGGTCACTTTGACGCCAGAAGCCTTGCGCAAATCCGGAATGTCCTTGGTCGAAATTTGCATGGCAAAATCGACGTCCCCGCGTTCCAGGACAATGCGCCGGGTGGACGCATCAGGGACGACCTGCAGGATAATGCGTTCGAGTGTGGAGGGCTGGACCGCATGGGGGTTGGGCACCAGACTCATCATCGAGCCTTTCTGCCAGGTCTCGATGACAAATGGCCCCGATGCTATCGTCTTGGTCTCTAACCATTTGAGCCCATAGGGATCGTCGGCGGTGGCGTGCTTCATGATCTCCTTGGCGTGTACAATACTGGTGCCGAGGAGGGCATTGCCGTAAAGTCCCCACGCTACGGGGCGATCGAGATGCAGGCGGAGCGTCACGTCATCGACCGCCTCAATGTACTCGGCGTTTGGCACGCCATTGACCTTGAGCTGGTTCCCGCCTGATCCTCCATTGGCAAAGAGCCAGGCATACGCCTCCTTAAGGGCCGGCGCATGTAAAGGATCTCCATTGGCAAATTTGGCATTGGGCCGTAGGGTAAATTCGATGAGCTGCCGATCGTCCGAGACCTTATAAGCGGTTAAGAGCAGTGGCTCGATGGTGTTGAGATCATAGGTAAGCGTGCCATCCGGACGTTGTTTGGTGCCCCAGAGAAGCGCTGTTGTGTAGATGAGTCGCTTCAGCATGAAGTTGGTATACCCGGCCGACATATCCGGGCGGAGTGACTCAAAATCCCGCTCCACGGCGACCCGCAGAACCTGTTTGCGCTTGGCCGCCTCAGCGAGCAGTGGCAGGAGCGGCCCTGAGACCATCGTCCCCCCGATCACGCCCAGGGTTTGCCCCATGAATCGTCGCCGCGTCACCGCTGTTGGCATAGCGCCTCCTCCTCTTATCTACCCCAGGCTCAACTTGGCGAGCGGGGGGATCGCATCCGGGTAATAGATATAGCCCTGGACATGTTCCCGCATGACGAGATTGTCAAATTGTGTAAAGAGAGGCACCAGACCGATATCGCCATTGACGATTTCCTGAAACCGCCGCAGCTTGGCATTGCGTTCTGGCGAGCCGATGGCCATGGTAATGGACTCATTGCCGAGTGCCTGCGCCTCGGGATTGACATAGTTCCAGTAGTTGGTAAAGCTGTCCGGGAGCCAGTTCCAGTAGATAAAGTAGCCAGCATCGGGTACCCATGGCCGCCAGTCATAAACCGCCATGTCGACCTGTTTCTTGGTCATGAGCGTCCGTTTCTGGCTGATGGGCATTTTTTGGATGCTGAGCGTGAGGCCGAGTTTGGCCAGGCTCTCCTTGATCAAGACCGTGGCTTCTTCGTCAAAAAGATCGCCAGCATAGACTGGTACGGTCACTGTGAAGCCCTCTGGCACCTGCGCCTGAGCCAATGCCTCACGGGCTTTCTCCAGGTTGGTTTCATAAGGCCAGAGGTCCCCCACATAGCCACTGATATTGTTTGGCACACAGCTCCGGGAGCGCTCGGCCAATCCCTGGGTGACGACTTGCAGCAGTGTTTCGTAGGGCATGGCCCAGGCCATGGCACGGCGGAAGTGGATATTGTTGAACGGTGCCTTGTTCCACGTCATCCCCAACCACCACCCTCGGGCACTGGGATACGAGAGCACTTTGACGCCCGAGACCTTGCGCAAATCCGGAATGTCCTTGGTGGCAAGTTGCACAGCGAAATCGACGTCGCCGCGTTCCAGGACAATGCGTCGGGTAGAGGCATCGGGGATAATCTGTAAGAGAATGCGTTCGAGTTTAGTGGGCTGGAATGCGTGCGGATTCGGGACGAGACTCATCATCGCACCTTTTTGCCAGTTCTCGATGATAAATGGCCCCGATTCGACGGTCTTGGTCTCTAACCATTTGGTCCCATAGGGATCGTCGGCGGTGGCGTGCTTCA
>Ga0075418_10010786_pt1 | contig 10223 bp, 5 predicted proteins | sample SoiMetdeltSBSDD2_FD_81776 | JGI IMG/M metagenome (GOLD analysis project Ga0075418, IMG submission 81776) | Bulk soil microbial communities from a Populus tree surrounding site in Tennessee, USA - Soil MetaG P. deltoides SBSDD2 | ecosystem: Environmental > Terrestrial > Soil > Tree plantation...
GGCCGTTTGAGCCCACCCGCCGGGTGGCCGACCCGGCCGACGTGCTCTGGCGTTCGGTGCGATTCTGGGCTGAGACCAGGCAACGATCGGCCGCCCGGACGCCTGAGCCGTGGAGGATCGACGGCAGCGTGCCATCCAAGTAAGGGGCTGCCGCCGCTGACCAGCATGGACCCGGCGGCTCAGGCGCCGCCCGGGTCTCCGTGAGGACATGCAGGCGGTTGCCTGCACACGGGTACCCGGAACTGGACCGGTCGGTCCAGGCGGCGGTGCCGATCTGGTCCTCGGCGACCGCACCCACCTGCGGCCCACACCGGCTGAGGTCGTCGCCGAGTAGCCTGCGGGGCTCGTAGATCCGGTTCGCGCTACGCGGCCCGTGTGTACTCGTTGATCAAGCCGTTGAGGATCCGGCGTCGTTGTACCTTCACGGCCGGCGGGCGTGGCGTTGGTCTGACCGGGTTGGTGGCTGTTGAGCCAGTGCCCGATGCGGACGATGATCGTTGTAGTGCCCGGTGTATTCGGTTAGGACGGCGGTCAGGTGTCGTTGGCCGAGGATGAGCATTCGGTCGGTGCACTCGTGGCGGCTCGGCGTGAGCGTTAGCCCGCGGCGCTTGCGGCGGAATCCTTACCGTCTGGATGCCGCTGGCCACGTTCTCGTTGATGAAGGGGACTCGTTGCGCGGCGCCGCAAACTCACAAGATTTTCATGATTCAGAAGAATCCGCATATATAGGGTATAAGCTTCAGCCCTTGGAAACCGGGGGTGCGCTATGGGCCATGGTGGAGCAACGACGCACGATCCGCCGCCGCCCGTCCGGGTGCAGGTCCTGCACGAGAGCGAGCGCACGAGGGTGTCCCGGCTGTTCCTGTCAAAGCGCAGCATGATCCGTAAGGAGCCGCTGGGATCCGATGCGGACAAGCGCCTGCGGCAGGAGATCGAGATTCGTGAGCGGCTGTGCGGCATCAGCGGTGTCTCACAGCTGGCGGTGGCGCAGCCGTTCCCAGGATCGATCTTGCTAGAGGATCTGCACGCTGTCTCGTTGGCCGACGTAGCGATGCCGGTGGAAGTCGACGAGCTGACGCGGCTTGCGCTCGGACTGGCGCGAGTGGTGACTGGGATGCACGGTCGGGGAGTAGTGCACCGGGACATCAACCCGGCGAACATCTTGCTCGCTGGCCCAGGTCGGGACCCACTCTTGATCGATTTCGCATTAGCGACGACATCCGTAGAGATTCGACCTGAATTTGTCCATCACAACCGGATTGTCGGCACTTTAGCGTTCCTCGCACCGGAACAGACGGGCCGTACGGGTCTTCCGGTCGATGAGCGGACTGACCTGTACGCGCTGGGTGCGACGTTGTACAAGCTGGCGACCGGGCAGCCGCCGTTCGGTGCGGGTGACCCACTGCGGCTCACTCACGATCATCTGACTCGGGTGCCGGTCCCGCCGGTCGAGGTGAACCCGGCGGTGCCTGCGTGTCTGTCGGCGATCATCATGCACCTGCTAGAGAAGGAGCCGGACAACCGGTACCAGAGTGCCGATGGACTGATCCACGATCTGATCCGGGTCCGGGACGGAGAGGCACTGCCCTGCGTCGGCGAGCGCGACTTCCCGCTGCGGCTACTAACGCCGTCCCGCCTGGTTGGGCGCGAGAGTGAGGTCGCCACGCTGGGCGACGCGTTCACCAAGGCGCTGTCTGGACGCTGCCGGGGAGTGCTGGTCAGCGGCGAACCGGGTGTGGGCAAAACCTCACTGGTCAACGAGTTGCGGTCAATCGCGACGGCCAGTGACGGTTGGTACGTGTCCGGCAAGTTCGATCAGTACCGTCGTGACCTTGAATTCGACGGAGTGCATCAGGCGTTTCGCGCGCTGGGGCGACTGTTGCTGGCTGAGCCGGAGGAGAAACTAGCAGACCTGCGGGAGCGCATCCTGCGGGCGCTCGGTCCCAGCGCTGCCATGGCGGCCGCCGTGACGCCGGAGTTCGCGGCGTTGCTGCAGGTTCCGGCGGACACCGGGGATCCGATGACGGCGCAGGTACGCATGCAGCGCAACGCGGTGGAGATCCTGCGGGCGGTCGCTTCCCGCAAGCGGCCCGTGGTGTTCGTCGTCGACGATCTGCAGTGGGGCGGTCGGACGCCGCTGGGATTCGTCGACATGGTGCTCAGCGGTCAGGAGAAGATCGAAGGGCTCCTGGTGGTCGGCGCCTACCGCGAGGACGACGTCGACACCATGCACGCGTTGGCACCCATGCTGGGCCGCTGGCAGCGGCAGAATGACGGGCCGCAGCATCTGCGGTTGGGGGATCTGCCTCTGTCGAGCCTCGCCGAGATGGTGGCGGAGATGCTACGCCTGGACTCGCGGCGAGCCGCTGACCTCGCGACGGCGATCATGCCTCACACCCGGGGCAATCCCTACGACACGGTGGAGTTGCTCAACGCGCTGCGGCGCGACCGCGTGCTGACGCCGGGCAGTGGTGACTGGCAGTGGGAGGCATCGGCGCTACGCGGCCTTGGCCGGACAGATGTGGCTGAGCTGGTGGCCGAACGCGCTGACACCATGCCGCCCATGACACGGGCGTTGTTGGAGATGACGGCGTGCCTTGGTGGCCGAGTCGAGCTGAATGTGCTGTATGACGCGACCGGGCTGTCCGCGACCGTGGTGGGAGAGCGCCTCGCTCCCGCACTCGACGAGGGGTTACTGGTACTGGAACCAGGCAGCCAGGAGGCGGTGCGGTTCCGTCACGACCGTGTGCAGGAGGCCATCCTCCACCGCCTGGGCACAGAACGGCAGCGCGCCGTCCGCCTGGGCCTGGCCAGGAGACTCGGCGGGCGGCCGGAGTTGTTCGAGGTCGCGGCGCAGCAGTATCTGCCGGTCATCGACGACGTATCCGACCCCGACGAGCGGCGTTTGGTGGTCGGAGTGTTCCGCCGCGCCGCCGAGCAGGCGAAGGTGTTGAGCAATCAACCGCTCGTGGAGAGGCTCCTGGCGGCTGCGGTGGTGCTTACCGACCCGGCCGACACCGCCACGCTCATCGAGTTGCACACCGGCCGTCACGCTGCGCTGTACGGTCTCGCACGGCTGGACGAGGCCGACGACGTCTACCGGACGATCGGCCTGCTCTGCACCCATCCGGCACAGCGTACGGAGGCGACGCTGGTACAGGTGAGCAGCCTGACCATCCGGAACCGCCCACGGGACGCGATCGACCTCGGGCTCGAGCAACTGCGGCGGCTCGGCCTCCCGGTGCCGGCGCCGGATCGACTCTGCGGCGACATCGAGCGCGGCCTGGCAGCGCTGTACCGGTGGATCGAGGAGACCGACGAGGCCGATGACCTGCGCCGCCCGGAGATCACTGATCCGGGGCTGCTTGCCACTGGCGCGCTGATCAACCGGCTGATGCCGCCCGCCTTCTTCTGCGATCAGACGATCATGGCGTGGCTGGCTCTGGAGGCGGCGCGGATGTGGGCGCAGCACGGCCCCGGTCGTACCCTGATCGGCCCGGTCAGCCACATCCCGTACGCGATCAGCGCTCTCCGGCAGGACAACCAGACCGGGTATCGCTGGATGCGCCGGGTTCTCGCGCTGGGCGAGTCGCTCGGCTGCGAGCCCGAGACCTCACAGGCCCGCTTCCTGTACGCCCTCGGTGTGTGTCACTGGTTCGAACCACTCGAGGACGGGGTGTCGCAGGCCCTGCGCGCACGGCAGGGCCTGATCATGGGCGGGGACCTGCTGAATGCGTGTTATACGCACTACGCCTCGACCTATGATCTGCTCGACTCCTCGCCGTCGCTGGACAGCCTTGGCAGCGAGGTCGAGTCCGCCCTGGCGTTCGCCGCACGTACCGGAAATGACCATGTAGCCGGCGCATTCCAGGGCTACCGGCGGCTGATCAGTGTGCTGCGCGGCGAGCCGGACGGGTCGCATGCCGACGAGGCGACCAACCTGAACCGGCCGGCTGACAACCCGCTCGCGGCCGTCAACGTCCACATCACCCGGGCGCTCGCCGCCGCCGTGTTCGACGACGCGACCGAGTTGGATCGGCACTCGGCGACCGCGATGGCGTTGCTTCCGTTCGTCGAGTCCACATATCTGACGTCGGTTGCACACCTGCTGCGAGCGCTAGCCCTTGCCAGCCGGGCCCGGGCAGCGGGACCCGAGGCGCGCGGCGCCTTCCTGACCGAGTTGGACGCGGTCATCGACTGGCTCGCGACGCGCGCGGCGGATGCGCCGTTCAATTTCCGGCACCTGCTGCGACTGGTCGAGGCCGAGCGCGCCTGGGCCGTTGGGGAATTCCGCACCGCCGCCAAGGCCTTCGATACCGCTCTGCAAGAGTCCGCGACGCGGCAACGACCATGGCACCGGGCGCTGGCGTTCGAACGCGCCGCCCGATTCTGCTTGGCCCATGGTATGGAACACGCGGGCTACACCACACTCGCGGCTGCGCGACAGGCGTACCTCGCTTGGGGCGCGACGGCGAAGGTGGACCAGCTCGACTGGGCCTACCCGACCGTGAAGAGCATTTCCGACGCCAACGCCGATCCGGAGGTGGACCTGGCCACCCGCCGATCCGACATCATGCCCGCAACCATCGACCTGCTCGGCATCCTCGCCGCCTCGCAAGCCCTCAGCTCCGAGACGAGTATCGACGGTCTGCGCGCCCGGGTGGTCAAGGTACTGTCCGAGATGACCGGCGCTGCCAGCGTCCACCTTCTACTGTGGAATACCGACCGTGGCTGGCTGTTGTCCACACCGTCGGCCGAAGGCGGTAGCATCCCACTCGATGAAGCCGGCGCCCGGTGCCTCGTGCCACTGTCCGTCATTCGTTACGCCGAACGTACCCGCGAACCGCTCGTCGTCAACGACGCCACTCACGACGACCGTTTCGCCCGCGACCCGTACCTCGACCGCCTGGACTCCTGCTCATTGCTCGCCGTACCGATCTTCAACCGCGGTGCCTTACAGGGCCTCCTGCTGATGGAGAACCGCCTCATCCGCAGCGCCTTTTCCATCGAACGCCTCGACGGCGTCATGCTCATCGCCGGACAACTGGCCGTCTCTCTCGACAACGCCCAGGTCTACGCCTCCCTCGAACGCAAGGTCGGCGAACGCACCCGCCAACTCGCGCTCGCCAACCAGCAACTCGAAGAGCTCAGCACCACCGACCCGGTCACCGGACTGGCCAACCGGCGCCGTTTGGAGGAGGTACTGGCCGCCGTATGGCGGCATGCCAGGAGATCTGGAGAATCGCTCGGCCTGGCCATGGTGGACATTGACCACTTCAAGCTCTACAACGACCACTATGGACACGCTGCGGGTGACAGGTGTCTACAACGGGTCGCTGCCGGACTCCGTCAGAACATCCGCGAAATGGATCTCTCCGCCCGTTACGGTGGTGAGGAATTTGCCGTCGTCATGCCCAGCACCGATGTCGACGCGGCGCTACAGGTGGCCGAACGTCTCCGGGCCGCCGTCGTGAACCTCGCCGAACCACACCCGCTGGTCGCCGGTCGGATCGTCACCGTCAGCATCGGTGTGGCCGCCACAGTGCCCGCACCAGACGGACTGGTGGAAGACCTCATGGAGCAGGCCGACGTGGAACTCTATCGGGCGAAACGCAGCGGCCGAAACCGCGTACGCGTGGCTCCGTCACCAAGCCGGATCGATGGCCACGCCGGAGGATAGGCAGCGCCGCGTACCCGGCTTGTCGGCTCCAGGGAAGGCCGGTGCCGAACGCGCACGTTGGGCGGACAGGGATCCGATGACCGCCCCTGTCCTCCGTTACCGGGCTTTGCGGTCGAGGTTGTCGGGTGGTGTGTCCGGGGCTCTGCAGATTCTTGGCGTGGCCACCGCGTACTATCTCGCCGCCGAGATCGGTCTTCTGCAGCAACTGGTACGAGGACAGGTCACGCCGTTATGGCCGCCGACCGGTGTCGCACTGGTCTGCCTGCTCCTACTGGGTGGTCGAGTGTGGCCGGGAATTGCGCTGGGGGCGTTACTGGTCAACGCGCCGATCGGGCCGTCGATGTCCGCGGTTGCCGCGATCGTGTCGGGTAACACGCTCGCTCCACTCTTCGCCTATTGGATGCTTAACCGCGTGGGGTTCCGCATCGAGCTGGACCGACTTCGGGACGGGCTCGCACTGGTGTCCCTCGGCGCCATAATCGGGATGCTGGTCAGCGCGACCATCGGCAGTGGTGCGCTCCTCGCCGCAGGGGCAATTCCGGCGAGCGACTTCTGGTCGGTGTGGTCGGTGTGGTGGACGGGAGATGCGATGGGCGTCCTCGTCATCGCGCCGTTGCTGCTCTTCCTGCGCACCGCCCGATGGCCCCGCGGTGTCCCGACGCGCCGGTGGGTCGAGGCCGTGGCATTGCTGGTCTGTACATTGGTCGTAACGGTCGCCGTCACGAGTACTTCCATAGACCTGTTGTTCCTGGTGTTTCCGGTGCTGATCTGGGCCGCGTTGCGCTTCCAGTTGGGCGGTGCCGCGCTCTGCGTGCTGGTTGTGTCGGGGCTTACGATTAGGGCCGCGGCGGTGGGGTCTGGTCCTTTCGCCGGTCACGATTTGCTTGTCAAGATGATCACCCTGCAGGCGTTCAACGGGTCGGCGGCGCTGACTGGACTGTTGCTGGCCGCGATCATCACGGAACGGACCTTGGCCTTCGAGATCCTTGAGCGCACCAGCCGGCAGCTCTCTGAGGTGGCAACCGAACTAAACCGATAGCCCGCCGCCACCCGGAGGGCCGTTCGTTCGGCTCATGTAACGAGCTCCGGTACTTGATCCGTCCGCAGAGGTGCGGCGGCTACCCGCGGTCCAGACCGAGCTGGCCGGCCACGCCGCCGAGCGGGAGGTCTGCTACCGGTGGACCGACCCCGCACTACTGGCACGCAGCCTGCCGGGACTGTCCACCGTGGGCGGCCCCGCGGTCACCGCCGTCATCGGCGACCCGGACCGGGTTTCCGTCCGCCGCGCACCTCAAGTCCTATCAGGGCCTGACCCCACGCGCCTCGGAGACCGGCAACACCGACCGCAAGGACCAACCTATGTCCAAGGCCGGCTCCCGACTCGCCCGCGTCACCCTGATCCGCGCCCGCCGACCGGGGCCCGCAAACAAGACCCCCAACCGGCCCGGGTCTACCACCAGCAGATGGTCGAACGCGGCGCCGAGCACCTCAAAGCCACCTGCGTCGTGGCGGCCCGGCTGGCCGAACGGCTCTGGGCCGTCATGCACCGCCGCATGCCCTACGTCATCTGCGACACCGACGGCACCCCGGTCACTCCGGTCACCCCGGAACAATCCAAAAGATCATCGCGGCGCAGCAGTGGACCGTCCGCGACGAGGTCCGCCGCCGGCGGCGCAGCACAAGACCAAGGCGGGGAAGGCCCTCACCAAGTCCACACGGGACATGATCAAGACGCTCGAGGCGTAACGAGGCGACCCTCCCCACGCCGATCCTCCACGAGCCCCGCGCAAAGGGTCAAGCGACCACCGGGGTTGACAACCGATCCTCGACAGGGAATCAGTGGGTGGCCTTGTTGTCGAAATCCGCAACGGGACGCTGTGCCGGAGCCGAGCTCATTGACGGCTGCACGAGGTTGGGTGGACCGGTCCTCGACGGTCCGAAGAGGTAGCCTTGGGCCAGGTCGCAGCCAAGATTTTGCAGGACGGCGAGTTGCTCGAGGCTCTCGACGCCTTCGGCGATGGTGGTCAGGCCGAGCGCCTGCCCTAACCTGACGACCGCGGTGACGATTTCACGGTCTGTGGGATTGCGGGCGAGGCCCGACACGAAGGACTGATCAATCTTGATGAAGCTCACCGGTAGACGCTTGAGGTACAGCAGGGACGAATAGCCGGTGCCAAAGTCGTCGATCCCGACCCGAACCCCCATATCCCGGATCCGCTGCAGCACACGGAGTGCGCCGACGTCAGCCTCCATCAATGCGCTCTCGGTCAGCTCCAACGCCAGACACTGGGGCGGAAGGTGCGATTTCGCCAGGGCACCCGCGACGGTATCGGCCAGGTCGGGCCGAGCCACCTGCCGTGCCGACACGTTGACCGCGATGCTCAGCAGCTCATAGCCAAGGCCGCCGGTGACCCGCCAGCTGGCGAGCTGGCGGCACGCCTCCTGAAGGACCCAGGCACCTATGGGCGCGATCAGACCGCTGTCCTCGGCAATCTCGATGAACGTACCAGGCATCAGCAGACCCAGCTTGGGATGGTTCAGGCGCAGCAGCGTCTCTACGGCTATGACCCGTTGAGTCGTCACGTCGACAATGGGCTCGAAATGTAGCTCGAAATGGCCGTCACGCAGTCCCTGTCGAAGTCCCTCCTCGATGCGTGCGCGGTCGATGACATACTGGCTGAGGGACTCATCGAAGAGCCGGCGCCCATTTCGTCCGCCCGCCTTGGCCTGGTACAACGCCACATTGGCGTTCCGGACAAGGCGATCCGCGTCCAGGTCATCGGTTTCGCCGAGGGCGATTCCGACGCTGGTGGAGACCACCAGTTCGCGGTGCCCATCAACAAAGATTGGTGCAGATACGGAGTCCGCAAGTCCATTGGCCATATCAACCAGATAGGACTGGTTCGGAACGTTCCCGCACAGGATGACGAACTCGTCACTCCCGAAACGAGCTACGGTGTCTGATGGGCGGACGCCCGATTGCAGGCGGCCGGCCACCTCGCGAAGAACCTCGTCGCCTGCGCTAGGACCCAGAGTATCGTTGATCATCTTAAATCCATCGAGGTCGGCATTGAGCAGCCCGGTCCGGGTGCCGCGATGCCGTCCACGGTCCAACTCGAGCTGCACCCGCTCCATCAACAATGCCCGATTTGGTAGGCCGGTGAGGGGGTCGTGAAGGGCCTGGTGCGAGTCGCTCCTCAGCCGCCCGCCGCGCCGTGATGTCCTGGATCTGAGTCAGGTAATAGAGCGGTTCACTGTTGTCCCGGCGTACGACGGAAATGGACATTCGCGTCCACACGACGCGCCCGTCGGGACGCAGGAACCGGATTTCATCATGGCTGGGGTATGCCTGGCCTGCCTGCATGTTCGTGATCGTCTGGAGGGTCGCTCGGGCGTCGCCGGGATGGGCAACTTCTGTGATGCTCAGCGCCAACAGATCGGCCTGCGACCGGCCGAGCATCTCGCCCAGTGCCCGGTTCACCTGCACGAACCGACTGTCGACACCGATGAGGCACATGCCGATCGGCGCGTTGTCGAACGCTAAGCGGAACCGCTCCCGCTCCTCACGTAGCTCGGCCTCCGCGGTCCGACGGTCGGTTATGTCCAGTCCGGCAGCTACGACACGGGTACTCCCGCTGGGCCCGTCAATCACGGCCGCATTCGACCACGCGACGTGGTGACGCCTTTCGTCCCGACCGACCCATGTGCAGACAAAACTTCGCGGAAGGGCGGATTCCAGTGTAGACGCCGCTCGCTCGCCAAATGCCGGAGCCACGTGTTCGGTCTCCTCTGGCAGCAGGAAGAGCTCTGAGACCGTCCTTCCTTCGACCTCGGTCGAGCGATAGCCGGTCATCAACTCGCACGCGCGATTAAATCGGATGATGCGTCCATCCTGGTCGAGAACGACAAGAAGGATGAGACTGCCGGCGACCTCGAGGGCTGAACCCGCCAGATTGCGTTCAGCGGCGATCATTTCCCGGACCTGTCTTTGCTCCCGCACGCTCACCCACATCTGTGCGGTCATGTCGTTGAGCGCAACGGCGAGCTCTCCGATCTCGCTGGACGTGGTCTCGACGGCGGTGGGTGCCATCGGCGCGCGGTCGGCACTCTCTGTGCCAGCTGTGCGTGAGTGCTCCGCGCCTGCACGACCGGCCGGGATCGCAGCTGTACCGGTCAGCCACCGGATCAACCTCACGATCGATCGGCGGGCTGCGACCGTGAGCCCCGCGAGACCGACGAGTATCAGCACGGCTACCTCGATCATGGGTGTACCTTCGATCCTACCATATAACCTAAACTCATCTTTAACTGGCTTAGTACGTACAACATACTAGCTGGTTGGAGATAGAACCAATATCAAGATCGGTCCTTGCCCGGACCCGACTGCTCGTATACGAGCTTTAGTCGTAATGTCCAGAATCGGACCAGCCCCGACCCAGGGCAAGCGCTCCGACTTGGGGCAAGCGCCCGCGCGGGGTTGCCGGTAGCGGGGGCCTGCGAGATTCTCGGACTAAAGGACGTCTCGTAACTCGCGTGTCGCACC
>Ga0075418_10010788_pt1 | contig 10223 bp, 6 predicted proteins | sample SoiMetdeltSBSDD2_FD_81776 | JGI IMG/M metagenome (GOLD analysis project Ga0075418, IMG submission 81776) | Bulk soil microbial communities from a Populus tree surrounding site in Tennessee, USA - Soil MetaG P. deltoides SBSDD2 | ecosystem: Environmental > Terrestrial > Soil > Tree plantation...
GAAGAAGCTCGACGCGGCCGTCCCGCAGCCGAGCACGACCGGGCTCGAAGGGAAAACCGGCACGAAATAGACGCCGGCGATCTCGTCGGGCCCCCCCCGCACCCCACCACCGCACGGCGCCGAAAGCTATTTTGCCGCCTCGACCGCCTCCCTTTCGCCGGAGCGGCCCGTGAGCATGGCGATGGCGGCAAGCACTTCGTCGGGGTCGGCGGGCTTGCTGATGTGGAGCTGGTAGCCCGCGAGCATGGCCCTCCGCCGATCTTCGGGCCGCACGAACGCCGTGAGCGCGATGGCGGGGATTTCTTGTGCGCTGGCCTCTTCGCGGACTCGGCGGATCAGCTCGTAGCCGTCCATGTCGGGCATTCCGATGTCGCTCACGAGGATGTTCGGTCGAAAGGACTGCAGCGCATGAAGGGCCTCCCAGGCGGTACCGCACAGTTCTACGGTGGCGTCGCGCCCCTCGAGGACCCTTTTCAGCAGCACGCGAGCGTCGGTCTCGTCGTCGACCACCAGCACGCGGACGCCGCTGAGCGGCGGAATGCTCTGCTCGATGTCTGCGCGGGGCTTGCCACCTCGAACGACGGGCTGCCCCGCATCCTCGTCGAAGGCTCGGAACGGTAGCGGAAACGTCACCACGAACGTCGTGCCGAGGCTCGGACCGGGGCTGCTGACGCTCACTTTGCCTCCGTGGAGCTCCGTGAGCTGACGCACGATCGACAGTCCGAGCCCGAGACCGCCGTACCGCCGCGTCGTCGAGGAGTCCGCCTGGCGGAAACGCTCGAACATGTGCGGCAGAAACACGGGGTCGACCCCTACGCCGCTGTCGGCGACCACGACCTCGGCGTGAGAATGCAGGAGCCGCAGCGAAAGCTCGATGGTTCCGCCTTTCGGCGTGAACTTCACGGCGTTCGAGAGCAGGTTCCAGACGATCTGCTGCAATCGCGCCGTGTCTCCTTCGATCCAGGATGGCCCCTGTCCATCGATCGTGCGGATCAACCGCACGCCCTTCGCATCGGCAGTCGGAGCGATCACGCTCTGGGCAGCGTCAATGACCAAGAGGAGGTCGACCGGCTTCAAGTCGAGCCGCAGCTTGCCGCTGACAATGCGAGAGACGTCCAGGAGGTCCTCGATCAGCTGCACTTGTAATTTCGTGTTGCGATCGATCGTCTCGAGCCCCTGGACGACATCCGGATCGTGACTCTCCTTCCGCCGCAAAATCGATGTCCACCCGGTGATCGCGCCCAGGGGTGTGCGCAGCTCGTGCGAAAGCGTCGCAAGGAACTCGTCCTTGAGGACGCTCGCCTGCTCTGCCTCGGCGCGCGCCGCGCGTTCGCTCGTGAGCAATTTCGCTTTCTGCTCCTCGAGCCTCTTGCGCTCCGTGATCTCGACCAGCACCACCCCCACTCTCGCGACGCCGCCGGCGTCGTCACGCACGGGAAAGGCGCCGACGAGCCACGTCGAGCCAATGTCGGACTCGCCGACCGGAGAGCCGTGGAGCTCGATGCCGTGCTCGGACTCGCCCGTCGCGAAAACGCGGCTCACGATGGGCTCGAGGCGTGCCGACATCCACGGAGCGATCTCTCGCAAAGGGCGGCCCGTGTGGGATTCGACGGAATGGCCGTTCTGCAGCGCCAACACGCGATTGGCTCGCACGAAACAAAGCTTCGAGTCAAAAAAGGCGAAGCCGATCGGCGCATTCTCGAGGAGGGAGTTGAGGAGGCTCAGGTTCTCGAGGTTTCTGACCGCGAGGTGATCGGCCTCCCGGCGCATCGCCATGGCATCCTGCTGGGCGCGCTCCGCCGCACCGGCGCTGCGGGAGAGGAGCCGCGAGGTCAGGCCCACGAGCACCGTGAACGTGGCCATGAACGCCAAGAGCAGGCCGGCGCGGCCGAAGTCGGCGTCGTACCAGCGCCGGTGATACCCGAACGCGAAAACCCACCCCAGGATGGGTGGCAGGATGAGCGCCGTAGGCAGAAGGCGCCGCGCGAGATCTCCCCCCGCGCTCCGCTCGAAGAGGATGCTGACGGGGCTGGCATCCGGCCGGAGAAAGAGGATCGCCACGGCGAGAAGGACCAATGCGAAAGCCGTATGCGGCGCGATGCCGGTCAAGGTGGCCACACCGTAGAATTCCGAAGCCCCCGTTGTGTACCCGATCAGGGGGAGCCCCGCGAGGATGAGCATCGCGCACGCGAGGCCGTGCGACGGCGCGCGGCGGCTCGACCGGCAGGCGTGCACGAGCAGGAGCGCGATTCCGGCGAGGGAAAAACTGAGAGATGCCGGAGGGCCCATGCGGCCGGGGCTAACGGTGAACAGCTCCCCCGGCGGCTCATGAAAAAGCGCCTGGTCGATGCCTAAGTCCCGGCCGGTCAGGTGCTCGCTGAACGTAATGAGGCCAAGGCAGAGCAGGATCCCGGCGGAAGCGTTCGACAGCACCCTGGCGGCTCGACTCCTGCCGAAGCCCGCCGCGGCCACCGAAACGCCGGCCAGGATGAGGCCGATCGCCGTGTTCGCCTTCATGGCCACGCCGTGCCATGTCAGAGTTTTCAGGGAGTGGCTGCCGGTGATCCATCCGAGGAGGACGATCCCACCCAAACCGATCAAAAACGTGGCAGCAAAGCCGACGACGCGATCAGCAGCTCCTCGAGACGGGGGGGTTGGTGTCAAGGAAAGTGTGTCCGGGGCGGAAGGGTGCGAGATTCAACCACCCGACCGAACAAGGGGAAGAATACCATCGGTCCCAGGCCACAGCATGTTTTGGAAAGGGTAGGTCGAAGGAGCCACCGATGGATCCGTTGCCCGCAGCTGGCTCGAGCAGCTCAATTCTGGCAAACTCGTCCGGGCGCGGCTCGCGCGCAGATGGTATGGAACTCCAGCCAAGGTCTTGAGGTAAATCCCATGCGTGGAAAGCTTCTCGGAGTCTCCCTGGCCGTGTTGGGCGCGATGGCCGTGGCCGTATTCCAAGTTGCGATGGATGGAAGCCGCGCGGCTGCGCAGACCCGCGAAGAAAGAGTGCGCAGCGACCGAAAAAAAGTGGAGGCTGGAGGCTTCTGGATCTACGGCGATCTCGCGAAAGGTTTCTCCGAGGCCAAAGCGACGGGAAAGCCGCTCCTCGTCGTCCTGCGATGCCTCCCGTGCGTCGAGTGCGTGAAGCTCGACGATGATCTCATCGACAACAACGAGCAGGTCCGCCCGCTGCTCGAGAAGTTCGTCCGCGTCCGGGTCGTCTCGACGAACGGGCTGGACCTGACCACGTTCCAATTCGACACGGACCAATCGTTCGCCGTCTTCTTCCTGAATGCCGACGGCACGGTCTACGGTCGATTCGGCACTCGCTCCCACCGGACGCTCTGGACTGACGACGTTTCGATCGAAGGCCTCGCGCGGGCGCTCGAGGGCGCACTCGAGCTGCACCGCGGCTACCCTGCCAATAGGGAACAGTTGGCGGGGAAGCGAGGCCCGACCCCGAGCATTCCCACGCCGGAAAAATTCCCCAGCTTCGAAGGGAAGTACACGGGCCGCCTCGACTACGAGGGCAACGTCCTGAAGGGTTGTATCCACTGCCACATGATCGGAGATGCGCAGCGGGAGGCGGTGTTCCTGAGCAAAAAGCCCTTGCCCATCGAGCTCATCTTCCCTTTCCCGCACCCTAAATCCGTCGGGATCGTCTTCGAGCCGAAAGAGCGCGCCACGGTCCTGCGCGTGGAGAAAGGATCTCCGGCCGAAGCATCCGGCTTCCGCGCGGGCGACGTCGTCCGAACGCTCGCGGGCCAGCCGCTCCTCAGCATCGCTGACGTGCAGTGGGTGCTTCAAAACGCGAATCCGGAAGGCGCAAAGCTTCGCGCTGAAGTGGAACGCGGGGGTGCCAAGACCGAGGTGACGCTCGATCTGCCCCCAAACTGGAAGGCTCGCGACAGCATCTCGTGGCGAGCTTCGAGCTGGGAGCTTCGCCGGCGAGCGACGGGAGGGATGTTGCTCGATGAAGCCAACGCGGAGCAGCGCGCGAAGCTCGCCGTGCCGGAAGGGAAGATGGCGCTTCGCGTCGAGCACGTCGGCGAGTACTCGCCGCACGATGCCGCGAAGAAGGCGGGCTTTCGGAAAGGGGATTTCATCGTCGCGTTCGACTCGCGGCGCGATCTCCTGCGCGAGACGGACGTCCTGGCGTACGTGCTGCGGAGCCGCAAGCCAGGAGACCGCATTGCGCTCGAGATCGTTCGGGACGGCGCTCCGAAAGAGATGAGCTTCGAAGTTCAGCCCTAACGAACGAACATGGCACGTACGCGAGAGATCACGTATCGCACCGGCGTGCCGTTGTCGGTCGAGCAGTTCATCGACGTGCTCGAACGCTCGACTCTGGGGGAGCGCCGGCCGATCCGAAACGCCGAGGTCATGCGCCGGATGGTCGAGGAAGCGGACGTCTGGGCGACCGCGTGGGACGGCGACGTGCCGGTCGGGGTCGCGCGCTCGCTCACGGACTACGCCTATTGCTGCTATCTCTCGGACCTTGCCGTGGATGCGGCCTATCAACGGCGCGGCATTGGCAAGCGGCTGATCGATGCGACCCGATCGGCCCTGGGTCCGAGCTGCAAGCTCATCCTGCTCGCCGCTCCGGCGGCGATGTCCTACTACCCCCACCTCGGGTTCGTGCAGCACCCTTCCGCCTGGACCCTCGACCCCGACCCAGGGATGCCGAGGGCTCACGACCGCGCGCGCGAGCCGGGCAGCGGGTAGCATCGACCGCCCGCGGTGACTTCCCGGCGCAGCCGATTTCGCCGGAAATTGTCGCGGGCGCCGGCCTCTCTGCGGCTCTACCGATATGAGCTCTCTTTCGAATAGCGACTTTGCGGACGATCCGAAAATCCTCGAGCGGGCCGCCGGCGGCGATCAGCGCGCCCTGAACGAGGTTTTTTCGCACTATCGGCCGCGCCTTCGTCGCATGGTGGAGCTCCGGATGGCCGCCTCGCTCCGCGGCCGCATCGATCCGTCGGACGTGGTCCAGGAGGCGTTCCTCGAAGCGTCGCAGCGGCTTCCCGACTACGTCCGCCAGCCGCCTCTGCCGTTTTTTCTCTGGCTGCGCCGCATGATCCGCGATCACCTCGTCTCCCAGCATCGCCGCCACCTCGGCACCCGCGCCCGCGATCCTCGCCGCGAAGTCGCGCTGTGCAGCGACGCGGCCGAAGCGAGCTCGGAAGGCCTCGCCGCGCACCTTTTGGGGCACGCAACTTCTCCCTCGCTCCGGCTCGCGCGGCTCGAAACCCGGCTGCGCCTCGAAGATGCCCTCAACACGCTCGACCCCGAGGAGCGCGAGATCCTTGCCCTGCGCCATTTCGAGCAGCTTACCAACAGCGAGGCCGCCAGCGAGCTCGGGATCGCCGAGTCGGCGGCCAGCAAGCGCTACATCCGCGCTCTGCTCCGCCTGCGCGGCGTCCTAGAAACGATGAACCTTTCCCTCGACAATCTCCGCCCGGGGTCCAGCGCGTGAGCGGCGGGCGCCCCTCGAACATCCCGGCGGACGATCGAGAGCCCCTCGAGGTCCTCGCGGAGGAGTTCCTCGAGCGACACCGCCGCGGCGAGAACCCGACAACCGCCGAGTACTGCCGGGCCTATCCGAAGCTCGCGGACAAGATCCCCCTGGTCTTCCCCACGCTGCTCGCGATGGAGGACCTCGCGGGAGCCGGGCCGGATGATACGCATTCGACGCCGCCGGCCGATGACAGGACCGTCGCAGAAACCTACGCGTCGCGAACGGCCGCCGCGTCGATGCCCGCGGCCCTCGGCGACCATCGCATGCTCCGTGAGATCGGGCGCGGCGGAATGGGGGTCGTCTACGAAGCGATCGAGGAGCCCCTCGGACGCCACGTCGCGCTCAAAGTGCTGTCGCGGCCGGTCGGCGCCGAAGGTTTCATCGAGAGGTTTCGACAGGAAGCTCGGGCGGCGGCACGGCTCCACCACACGAACATCGTGCCGATTTTTGCCGTCGGCGAAGCCGGCGGAATCCACTACTACACCATGCAGCTCATCCGCGGGCAGACACTCGCCGCGGTCCTCGATGGGCTACGCCGCGAGCGCCGTAGCGAGAGCCGGGAAAAAGCGGAAGCCGCGACGGTCGAGAGTGCGGCCGGAGCCAGCTACGCCACTAGCGTCGCCCGTATCGGACTGCAGATCGCCGAGGCGCTCTCCTATGCGCACGCCGAAGGGATCCTCCACCGCGACATCAAGCCGGCCAATGTACTCCTCGATGTCCGGGGGACTGCGTGGGTCACCGACTTCGGCCTCGCGAAAGCACGGGACTCCGACGACCTCACGGAGTCCGGCGACGTTGTCGGGACGCTCCGTTACATGGCTCCCGAGCGTTTTTGGGGCGAAGGCGACGCAAGGAGCGACGTCTACAGCCTCGGGGCGACACTTTACGAGCTGATCGCGCTCGTGCCGCCGTTCGAAGCCAAGGACCGTGCACGTCTCATGCGTGATGTGGCCGCTGCCGACGTGCAGCCGCTGAAAGCTCTGAATCCTCGAGTGCCCCGAGACCTCGAGACGATCATTCTGAAAGCCATCGCCCGCCACCCGGCGGACCGCTATGCAACAGCCGCGCAGCTCGCCGACGATTTAAGACGCTTCCTCGCCTACGAGCCCATCAGCGCGCGGCGGCTCTACGCCTGGGAGCGGGTCTGGCGGTGGCGGCAGCGGAACCCCGCGGCGGCCACGCTGCTCCTCCTCGTTCTAGCGCTTGTCGTGGCTTCGGCAGTCGGCGGGGTCGTCTCCTCGCTCGCGCTCCGCGACGAAAGGAACTTCGCCTTCGCGCGCTTGAGCGACGCGAAACTCGAAGAGGGGCGCGTGTGGCGGCTGAGCGGAGTGGCGGGGCAGAGGCAACGGAGCCTTGCGGCTCTCGGCGAGGCGATCGCGGGCAACCCCGTGACCGAACTGCGGAGCGAAGTGATCAGCGCGCTCGCGCTCACGGACCTCGACGTCGTAAGCGAGGAGGCGACCCCCGGCGAGAGCGTCGTCTACGACGCGCGCCTCGAGCGATTTGCGATGCGCGGGTCTTCCGACTCCATCGACGTCTACGACGAGGCCCGGCGAGGGGCGCCCGTCGCGCGCCTGTCCGGCGGCGCGCCCTTCTCGCAATACCACTGCCGATTCAGCCCGAGCGGAAAGTACCTGGGAGTTCGGCACCATGAGGCGACCCCGGTCCTTGCGATCTGGGACATCGATCGCGCATCCGTTCTGTGGAAGTCTCCCGCGCCTGTGGATGACGTGGCGCTCGACTTCAGCCCAGACGAAAACTTTGTGGCGTCGTGCGAGCGGGTCGGCGGCGTGGTGCTTCGCCGCCTCGCGGACGGCGAAGTCGTGCGGAGGATGGAAGCGGGCGTTGCGTGCCGCAAGCTCGAGTTCGATCGGTCCGGCCGGCGGCTGGCCGGCATGCAAGACGGCTCTGCTTCCCAGGTCATCCTCGTGTTCGACGTGGAGACGGGCATGCCCATCGCGAGGCTCCATCACCCCGAGCGGGCGGCCCACGTGGCCTGGGACCCCGAAGGCAAAGCGCTCGCGGTCGCCTGTTTCGATTTCAACGTCTATGTTTGGTCGACGTCGAGCTGGGAACGGCTCCACGTCCTGCGCGGGCACCAGGGGGAAGTGTTCCGCGTCGCTTTCGATCCGCGAGGAGACGTCCTCGCTTCCGCCGGCTGGGATGAGCACACGAGGCTCTGGGACGCCCGCTCGGGCGAGTTCTTGGTCGTCGCGCAAGGACGATTCACGTCGTTTTCGAGCGACGGGCTCCGCTTGGGCTTCGTTCTGGGAGAGAGCCGGCGAGGCGTCTGGAGCGTCGAGCGAAGCAAGGAATTCCGATCGCTGAGCGTGCCTTTCAGCAACCTGCGCGCGAAAGAGCCGAAAGACTTGCGCTTCTCGGACAACGGCCGCTGGCTCGCCGCAACCGCAGGGGCGCGCGGCGTCCGGCTCTGGAGCATCGACGCTCTCGAGCGTCCTATCGACCTCGACGTGCGCGACGCGCAGGGCGTCGGGTTCCACCCGGACGGCTCGTTGCTCACGACCACAGGCTCGGGGAGCCTCGAGCGCTGGCCGATCCGCGAGGATCCTTCCACGGGGCGCATCACCGTCGGACCTCCAGAGGCGATGGGAATCGAGGGGAGCCGCTTCGACCTGGACGCCGCGGGAAAGCGGCTCGCCATCATCCGCGGCGGCACGATCCGCGTGCACGATCTCGAGGACCGGGCGAAAACGCCGATCGAAGTGGCCCACGAAAACGTGCACCGCCTGGACCTGAGCCCCGACGGGCGCTGGGTCGCCACTGCGACGTGGCAAGGCGAAGACGTCATCGTCTGGAACGCCGACGATGGCGCCCTCACGGCCCGCTTCCCTGCTCGCAGCGCGAACACCGCTTTCAGCCCGGACGGCCGGCTCCTGGCCGTGGGGACCGGCGCCGAAGTCATCCTCTACACGGCCGGTACGTGGACGCCGTTCCGGCGCTGGCAGCGGGACAAAGCCGCGAACAGCCCATCCATCGTCTGCTTCTCGGCGCGCGGGAACATCTTTGCGGCGGCGCTTTCTCGCGCGGACGTGCAGCTCTGGGACACTCGATCCTGGCAGGAGGTGGCGCGCCTCGAGTCGCCTCACGACGCGGGTGTCGCGTGGACGGACGTCGGTCCGCTGGATGGCTTTCTGGCCATGGCGTCTCCTTCGAACCACTCCGTGAAGCTCTGGGACCTGTCGGCGCTGCGCTCGAGCCTCGCGCGGCTGGGGCTCAACTGGGAGAGCGCTCCGCCATCGCCTGCGCGGGGCGCGTCGCTGAGCCAAGATTTCGGCACGAGCATTCCCGCAGCGCAGGCCTCCGGCGGAAAGCTGGGCCGGGACAAGCTCCTCGAGCTCGCCGAGTGCTGCACGCGGATGCTTGAAGTCGATCCACGGCCGGAGACCTACCTGCAGCGCGCTTCGATCCTGACCGAGCTCGGCGCGCTGGGAGAGGCGATCGCGGACATCGACGAGGCGCTTCGCCTCGCCCCCGACGACCGCGCGGCGAAAGAGCGGAAAGCGGCGCTCGAGGCCCGGCGGCTCCCCGGCACAGCAGCGCGGCCCTAAAGCACGGGGCGCCCTGTTATCGCCTCGTAACTGAAGCCTCCAGAGTCTTCTGCGAAATCGAGTCCCGACCGGAGGCGGATTCGCGGCAGATAGTGAAGCGGACGTGCGATGTGCCCCGTGGAGGGCTCCGGCGGACGCAGCAGCTTCGCAGCAGGGAGTCCTCACCATGCGGAAATGGCTCTTCTTCGCTTACGGCCTCATCGGGTACGCCTCGTTTCTGGCGGCATTTCTTTACGCCATGGGCTTTGTCTCGGGGTACTTCGTCCCCCGCACGATCGACGCCGGGCCGGCTGCAGCGACGCTCGTCGCCGTCGCCATCAACCTTGGACTTCTCTCCGCCTTCGCAGTGCAGCACAGCATCATGGCGCGGCCCGGTTTCAAGCGGGTCTGGACGCGCATCGTGCCACCAGCGATTGAGCGGAGCACTTTCGTCTTGGCGACCAGCGCCATCTTTCTCGCCATCTTCACGCAGTGGCGGCCCCTTCCGGCCACCGTGTGGGATCTGCGCGAGACGGGGCTCCATTTTCCTCTCCTCTGCGTCTCGGCGCTGGGCTGGCTCACCGTGCTCCTCGCGTCATTTCAGATCGATCACTTCGAGCTCTTCGGGCTGAGCCCCACCTGGCGACACCTCCGTGGGAAGCAGCCGCCGCAGGTCCATTTCGCCGAACGAGGCTTCTACCGGCACGTGCGACACCCGCTCATGCTGGGCTTCCTCCTGGCTTTCTGGTCCACCCCTTACATGACGCAGGGGCATCTACTCTTCACCGGCGTCGTGACGGCTTACATCCTCGTCGCGCTCCAGCTCGAAGAGCGCGACCTGATCGCCGCTCACGGCGACCAGTACCGGGACTACCGGCGGCGCGTCCCCTCGCTGATCCCCGGCAACCTGTTCTGCCGGCCGGCCGCTCCGAGCTCCGCTCGCCCGCAGCCTCTATTCGCGGTCGAGCAAGATCGCAAGCTTTCGCATCCAGCCAAGGTCCGCGTGGCAGAACGGCACGTCGACTCGGCGCGATAGCTCTTCACGAGGCGCCTTCCGCAGCCACGCGAGCGCGCGGAAGGCCGCCTCGGAGAAGTCCGGCGGGTCGGCGAAGTTCTCGCCGTAGTGGACCTGCCGCTCCTCGCCCGCGAGGTGC
>Ga0075418_10010793_pt1 | contig 10219 bp, 8 predicted proteins | sample SoiMetdeltSBSDD2_FD_81776 | JGI IMG/M metagenome (GOLD analysis project Ga0075418, IMG submission 81776) | Bulk soil microbial communities from a Populus tree surrounding site in Tennessee, USA - Soil MetaG P. deltoides SBSDD2 | ecosystem: Environmental > Terrestrial > Soil > Tree plantation...
GATCTCGGGGTCGTCCTCGGAGGCGTAGTACGAATAGAAGTAGCGCCGTCGGCAGCTGCTGAAGGTGTCATGCCGCGAGACGGACCAGGAGAACTCCTTCGCCACGGTCGGACCGTAGCACGCCCCCCTGCCAGGACAGGGCCGGCCCTAGCCCCGCGCGGAGCGCAGGTGCCAGGCCTTCGGCTGGACGAAGGCGCGGATCCCGTCGAGACCCAGGGTCGCGCCGATCCCGGAGTCGCCGCGGCCCGACCAGGGCAGGCGCGGGCTCACGCGGTCGCAGCAGTTCCAGTAGACGGATCCGGAGCGAACGGCGGAGAGGATCCGGGTCGCCCGCCCGCGGTCCTTCGAGTACACGCCGGCGGTGAGCCCGTACCGCGTGTCGTTCATGAGCTGGAGGGCCTCGGCGTCGCCCCTCACCTTCTGGATCCCGATCACGGGCCCGAAGCTCTCCTCGCGCATCAGCTCCATGCGATGGTCCACGCCGGTGAGGACCGTAGGCTCGAACCAGGAGCCGGGCCCTTCGCGACGGCTTCCGCCGACGAGCACGCGGGCGCCCTTGCCGCGGGCCTCCTCGACCTGGGCCTCGAGGACGTCGAGTTGCGCGGGACGGGTCACGGGACCGATGAACGTCGCTTCGTCCGTGGGATCGCCCACCACGAAGGCCCGCACGCACTTCAGGAAGTCCTCCACGAAGGCGTCGTGGATACCCTCGTGGACGTAGACCCGCTCCACCGCGCAGCAGCTCTGGCCGGTGTTGTAGAAGGCCCCGACGGCCACCGACGGCGCGGCGTGCTCGAGGTCCGCGTCGTCGCAGACGTAGACCGGGTCCTTGCCGCCCAGCTCGAGCTGCATCCGCATCAGGCCCCGGCCCGCCGCCTCTGCCACCTTGCGGCCGGTGGCGTGGGACCCGGTGAAGAAGACGCCGTCCAGCGGATGCGCGAAGAGACCGGCGGCCACCGGTCCGGCGCCGAAGACGGGCGTGAAGACGTCCCTCGGTATACCCGATTCGTGCATCAGATCGGCGATGGCCCGGCCGGTGAGCGACGCGAGCTCCGAAGGCTTGTAGAGCACCGCGTTGCCGGTCAGCAGCGCGGGCACGAACACGTTCGACCCCACGAAGTACGGGTAGTTCCAGGCCGAGATGTTCGCCACCACGCCGAGCGGCTCGTAGGCCACCCGCTCCTCCAGGCCCTTCGACGCCTCGGCGTGGACCGTTTCGTCCTCCATGACCGGGCCCACGTTCTCCAGGAAGAAGTCGATCCGCGCGGGCATGGCGTCCAGCTCGGCCCAGGACTGACGGATGGGCTTGCCCACCTCGGCCGTGAGGACCCGCGCCAGCTCCTCCTTCCGCAGGGCGAGCCCGTCGCGGAATCTCCGCAACGCGGCGATGCGCTCCGGGAGCGCCGCCGCCGCCCAGCGCGGCTGCGCGTCCCGGGCCGCCGCGTACTTGGTCGCGATCGTCTCCGGTGTGTCCTCCGCGACCTCGCCGATCACCTTGCCCGTGGCGGGGTTCGTGACCTTCACGAGGAGAAGGCGGCGGTGAAGATCCGCTTGAAGTCGTCGCGGGTGCAGGGGCGGGGGTTGTTGAGGTGGCAGGTGTCCTGCATCGCCAGGTCCGACAGACGGTCGATGTCCCGAGGCACGCCGGCCTCGTCCAGCGTCGCGGGGATGCCCACCCGCTTCTTCAGGTCGCGCAGCCAGTCCATGAAGGCCTCGGGGCTCGCGTGCTTCAACCCCACCACGCCGGCCATGACCCGGAACCGCTCCGCCGAGGTGGCGATGTTGAAGGGCAGGCCGTGATCGATCATGAGACCGTTGGCGTAGCCGTGGTGGAGGTCCGCCAGTGTCGACAAGGCGTGGGCCAGCGAGTGCACGAGCCCCAACCCCTTCTGGAAGGCGATGGCGCCCATCATGGAAGACATCATCATGTCGGCGCGGGCGGCCACGTCCCGCGGCGTCTCCACGCACCTCGGGAGGGCGGGGGCGCCCAGCCGCAGCCCTTCGAGGGCGATCCCGTCGCAGATCGGGTGGTAGTCCTTCGCCAGGTAGGCCTCGATGCAGTGCGTGAGGGCGTCCATCCCCGTGGCCGCCGTGACCTTCGCGGGCAGGTCGAGCGTCAGCTCGGGATCGGCGAAGACCGCCCGGGCCAGGAGGCGCGGGGAGAAGACGATCTTCTTTATATGTGTCTCGTCGTCGGAGATGACCGCGCTGCGCCCCACCTCGCTCCCCGTCCCGGAGGTCGTGGGCACGGCGACCCAGTAGGGAAGCGGGCCGTCCACCTGGCGCGGCTCGGCCAGCCCGTCCTCGTACTCGAAGAGGTCCCCGGGATGCGTGGCCATGAGCGCCACCGCCTTCGCCACGTCCAGTCCCGCGCCGCCGCCGACGCCGACGATGGAGTCCGCGGAATGAGCCCGGAACGCGTCCACCCCGGCCGTGACCTGGCTCTTCGAAGGGTTGCCGCCGATCTCGGAGAACACCGCGGTCTGGAGCCCGCCGCCCTGGAGCCCCTCCACGATCCCGCGGAAGATCGGCAGCGCCGCCAGGCCGCGATCGGTGACGACGATCGGCCGCTTCAGGCCCTGCGCGCCCAGGTGCCCGGCGATCCCCGAGCGTACGCCGGGCCCGAAGCGGATCAGGGTCGGGAACTGGAACGTGTGGGCCACTGCTTCGATGTTACCCTCGCCCGGACCGCGAGGACCGTATGAGCCGCGAGGAACGAGCGCCTCAGCGGTCTGGGGAGGCCAGCGCACGCTTGAGCAGCGCGATCTGCCCGGCGTGATAGAGGTCGTGCTGCGTGATCCCGATGAACTGCGTGAACGCGCTGTAGGCGGGCTCGGAGACGATCGGGAGGTCGAGGCGCTCTTCGGGAAAGGCGGACACGGCCGCCCTCAGCTCGGCATGGAGCTGCTTCAGGGTGCCGACCGCCTCGGCCCACGCCTCGGGCGAGGACGACGGCTCGGGCCAGTCCTCGGCGTGCGTGAGCGGCCGGCCGTCGCCGTTCAGGCGCCGCAGGACCAGGCGATGGCCGGCGCCGAGGTGAAGGATGAGCTCCAGGATGCTGTGCGCGCCGGCGATCGGGTGCGCGGCGGCCTGCAGGGCGGTGACCCCCTCGATGGACTCCAGGACCGAGGGCCCGTGCCAGGCCCCGCCCTCGAACGCGCGGCGGAGCTGGTCCTCGAGACGCCGGATCGTGTCGCTCATATGATCTCGAAGTAGCGTCGCAGCTCCCAGTCCGTGACCGCGCCCTGGAACTGCTTCCACTCCCACAGCCGCGTGGTCACGAAGTGGTCCACCATCTCGTCGCCCAGGATCTCGCGGGCCAGGCGCGACTGCGACAGGCGCATCGTGGCCTCGTGCAGGTCGCGGGGCAGCCGCTCGCCTTTCGCCTCGCGGTAGGCGCTGCCCTTGATGGGCGGATCGTCCAGGGCCAGCCCCTTCTCGATGCCGTACAGGCCGGAAGCCAGGGACGCGGCGATGGCCAGGTAGGGATTCACGTCCGCGCCCGAGACCCGCACCTCCACCCGGGTCGACTTCGGGCTGCCCGCGATGACGCGGTAGGCCACCGTCCGGTTGTCCACGCCCCAGGTGGGCCGGGTCGGCGCCCAGAAGCCCTCGACCAGGCGCTTGTAGCTGTTCACGGTGGGGGCCAGGAAAGGCAGGACCTCCGGCAGCGCGCGGAGCAACCCCGCCACGTAGCTTCTGAAGACGGGGCTCATCTTGAGCGGGTCGCCGTCGTCGAAGAAGACGTTGCGGTCCCCCGCCCACAGGCTCTGGTGGCTGTGGCACCCGCAGCCGGGGAGCTGCGCGTTCCAACGGGCCATGAAGCTCGGCATGAGGCCGAAGCGCGAGGCGATCTCCTTCACCGCGGTCTTGAAGAGGACCGCCCGGTCCGCGGCCTCCAGCGCGTCCGCGGCCAGGATGGCCCCCTCGGTCACGCCGGGACCGGTCTCGGTGTGCAGCCCCTCGAGCGGCACGCCGAAGGCGGACAGCTCGTCCATGAGGGCGCTGAAGTACGGCCGGTTCTGGCTCATGCGCAGGATGGAGTAGCCGAACATCCCGGGCGTCATGGGCCGCGGGTCCACGCCGCCTTTCTCGGCCAGCGAGGCCGGCGTCTCCCGGAAGTTGAACCACTCGTACTCCATGCCGCACGACGGCGCGAGCCCCGCCTTCTCCGCGCGCGCGACGACCTTCTTCAGGAGCTGCCGGGGGCACACGCCCAGCGGCCGTCCGGCGCCGTCCTCGAAGTCGGCCAGGAAGAAGGGGACGTCGCCGTCCCAGGGCACGCGGCGGTACGTCCCCAGGTCGATCCGCGCCAGGGCGTCCGGGTATCCGCTGTGCCAGCCCGTGTACTTCGCGTCGTCGTAGCAGACGTCCGAGGAGTCCCATCCGAACACGACGTTGCAGAACCCGAAGCCGCCCTGGGCCGCGGAGAGGAACTTCTCCTTGTGGACGTACTTGCCACGGAGGATCCCGTCGACGTCCGTGATGGCGACCTTCACCTTCTGCGCGTCGGAGCGGTGGATCTCCTCCAGCACCTCGCGCGGGTCGCGCCGCGGCCTCGCCGGTCCCATGGAAATAGGATAGCGCCGCTCGTCCCTGACGGACGATCGTCACACCGTCGTCACACCGGCCGCCAGGCGGGCCGGATGTGGCAAGCTCAGGGGTAGCCACGACAACGAAAGGAGCGCCCCATGCAGAGGATCACACCGTGCCTGTGGTTCGACGGCCGGGCCGAGGAGGCGGCGGAGTTCTACACGGCGATCTTCAAGGACTCGAAGGTCGGCAAGATCGCACGCTACGGCGAGAGCGGTCCGGGCACGCCCGGCTCGGTCATGACCGTGACCTTCGAGCTGGCCGGGCAGGAGTTCATGGGCCTGAACGGCGGCCCGCAGTTCCACTTCTCGCCGGCCATCTCCTTCGTGGTGCACTGCAAGAACCAGCGCCAGGTCGACTACTACTGGGACCGGCTCATCGAAGGCGGCGCGCCCTCCCAGTGCGGCTGGCTCACCGACAAGTTCGGCGTCTCCTGGCAGATCGTCCCCAACATCCTGCCCAAGCTGCTGAAGGACAAGGATCCCGAGCGCAGCCAGCGGGTCATGGCGGCCATGCTCCAGATGGTGAAGCTCGACGTCAAGGCCCTCAAGCGGGCGGGCAAGGAGAGCGGCGGCAAGAGCTCGAAGGCGGGCAAGACCGAAAAGGCCGCCAAGAAGGCGAAGGCGGGCAAGAGCGGGAAGGTCTAGGCCCCGCTCAAGACGAGCCCTCCTCGGCGACGTCGGGGATGTCCAGCAGGTGCAGGGCGCCGCCCTCCATCACGCCGCGGACGGCGTCCAGCGCGACGGCGTACGCGGACAGGCAGCGCTCGATGGCCGCGCGATCGTGGGCGCGGCTCACGATCGCGTAGCCACGGTGGCTGATGACGCCATGGCGGGCCAGCTCCTGCTGCAGGAGCGTGCGGGCATGGATGCGCTGTTCCTCGCCCCCCGCGAACGGTCCCAGGTACATCCGGTAGGGCGCGCCCACCAGGCGCGCGGGCAGTCCCCGCTGGGCGCAGAGGGCGTCGACGCCGGCCCTCAGCGCATTCCCGGCCGCCCACACCTCCGACGGCACGTCGGCGTCACGGTGGACGGTGAGCGCGGCCAGGGCCCCCGCGAACGCGTAGGCCTCTCCCTTGTTGCTGGGCGCGTAGTCGATGCGGCCGATGCAACGCCGGAGCACGTCCCCTCGCCCGACGAGGGCGGCCAGGGCGAGGCCGTTGGCCAGGGCCTTGCCCAGGCAGGTCAGGTCCGGCCGCAACCCGAAATACGTCTGGGCGAAGCGTTGCCGGAAGCGGAAGCCCGTGAAGATCTCGTCGAGGACGAAGAGCGCTCCGTACCGCCGCGCCAGCGCCTCCGCTCCGAGCAGGTAGGCACGATCGCCCTCGTGGCCGGGATCGGCGGGATCGTGCGCGGTGGCCGCGGGCTCGATCATGACGGCGGCCAGGTCAAGGGCGTGCTGCGCGGCGGCGGCCTCGAGGGCGGGGAGGTCCGCGTAGCGGAAACGCAGCGCCGGCCCGGGCGGTACGGGGATCCCCGTGGCCGCGAAGCCCAGCGCGGCGGCGTTCCAGTCCTGCCAGCCGTGATAGCCCGCGTAGAGGATGGTCCTGCGGCCCGTCGCCACCCGCGCGGTCCGCACCGCCCAGGTCGTGACGTCCGACCCGTTCTTCCCGAACAGGACCTCGTCGCCCAGGCCGAACCACCGGCACAGCGCCTCCGAGACCTCCATCTCTCCCCGGTGGACGAGTGACACGATGCCGCCGCTCTCCAGCGCCTGCGCCACCGCGGCCTGCACGCGCTCGTCCGCGTAGCCGAGCAGGTTGGAGCCCCACCCCATGTGGAGATCCACGTACTCCCGGCCGTCCACGTCGGTGATCGTGCAGCCGCGCGCGCTCTTCCCGAACAGCGGATAGGCGGGGCGGCCGTCGCGGGTTCGGTACACGCCCTGACCGGGGGAGAAGAACCACTCGTTGTGCCGCAACGCCCCGCGCAGCGCTTCGGTCGGCGTGGGCTCCGCGGCCCGCAGCGTCACCGGCAGTTCCAGGGCCGGCGTCCCCGCGCTGGAGAGGAAGAACCGGTCCGGGACGAGCAGGTCGAGCTTCAGAACGTGCTCGCCCGGCGCCGCCGGCCACGTCAGCGGGACGGCGAGGGTAGCGACCTCACCCGGGGCCACCGTCTCCGCCGGAAACCGCCCCGACCCGAGGCCCTGGCCGTCCACGAAGGCGACCAGCGTCACCGGGCCGCCGGCGCCCGCCTCGCGATGCCACGGCTCGGAGCCGGTGTTCTGGACCGCGACGCGGAGAACCGTGGCCGCGCCCGCCACCGCGACGGGCGGCACGTTGTGATCGAGGTAGCGCGCGGCCATCGACGGAAGGCCGTGCGGCGCCGGCCTCCGCCACGACGAGAGGATCCGCCTGCCCGCGGCGATCACGATGGGACGAGGAGTATACTCCCGCCGGTCACCGAGGCTCACCGTGACGGCCACGCCCTCCTTCGCGGGTTTGTCTCCCTCCGGGCTCCCGGCGCCCGGCCGCATGAACTACCGGCGCCTCGGCCGCACCGGGCTCACGGTCTCGGTGGTCGGCATTGGCACCACTCAGCTTCGCCGAGTGCCGGAGCGCGAGGCCATCGCCACGCTCCGGCGGTCCTTCGAGCTGGGCGTGAACCACGTCAACCTGGGGCCCGACTACGAGGGGGCCGACGACCTCGTGCTCGCCGCACTACGCGAGTCGCCGTCGCCCGCCGACATCCACCTCTCGATCCAGACGGGCGGAGACGTGGCCTACATCGAACGGCTGTTCGAGCAGACCTGCGAGAAGTTCCAGACCGAGCGGCTGGACCTGTTCGGCCTGGCCGCCATCGCCGAGCAGGAGGTCTTCGGCCTCAACGTGTGGGGCCGCGGCGGCACCGTCGAGTTCCTGCAGAAGAAGAAGGCGGAGGGCCGTCTGCGGGCAATGTTCGCCAGCGACCACGGCTCGCCGGAGCACATGAAGACGTTGCTGGAGCGGGACGTCTTCGACGCGCTAATGCTCGCCTACAACCCGCTCGGGTTCCACATCATCTCGTTCCGGCCCGACACCGTATGGCAGATCGAGACCCCGCCCCTTCCGCTCCAGGGGACCTACGAGTGGGAGGACATCCCGCGCACGGGCCGCGAGATCTTCCCGCTGGCCCGGCGGAAGGACGTCGGCCTCATGGTCATGAAGCCGCTGGCTGGTGGCCTGTTGACGTCCAGCAAAGCCTTCCCCCCGCGGCCGTACCGCGAGGACCTGCCTCCGCCCCTTTCCGCGGGCGAGGTCCTGCGCTACGCGCTCATGCAGGAGGGCGTGAGCTGTGTCGTGCCGGGGACGTGTTCGGTGGAGGAGGCCGAGGAGAACGCTGCCGCCGGGTCCGGCGAGATCGGCCTGGAGGCGGCGGAGGTGGCGCGGGTCGAGGCCCGCACGGGCGCGCTCACGCGGACGCTGTGCAGCCGCTGCGGGAAGTGCGACGACCTGTGCAGCAAGGGGCTGCCCGTCTCGTTCATCTTCCGCGCGGCCTACCACTACCTCTACCCCTCGGCGCCTTTCGAGGTCTCGAGCAACCTCCAGTACTTCAAGCTCCACCCCTCGGAGCGCAGCGCCTGCGAGAGCTGCGACAACCGCACGTGCGTGTGCCCGGCCGGGATCGACATCCCGGGCGAGATGATCGCGATCCACCGGAAGATGATCGAGCTCCGGGACAGGGGCGAGGTTCCCCGGGGCGATCGCGGGGCGCAGGACTGGGTCACGGGCCGGCCCTTCGCCTTCAAGCTCCTGTCGCTGGAGGCGCCGGGGTCGATGAGGCCGGGCGAGGAGGCCCCGGTGGTGCTTCACGTGCGCAACGTGGGCGGCCAGCCCTGGCTCCTCGCGCCGCAGGCGGGACACCCTCCTGTGGCCCTTCACGTGGTCCTCGACGGTCAACCCCTCGAGACCGTGCGGCTGCGCCATGACGTGTGGCCCACGGGCGCCTGCCACTTCGCCTTCTCGGTCCGCGCTCCCGCGGAGAGCGGCGTCCACGAGCTGCGCATGGAGCTCTTCGCGGACTCGCCGCCCATCCTGGCCTCGCTGGCGATGCGGTAGGGACGCCATGTGGTGGACGGAGAAGGCGCGCCACGGCACCGCCCGCCTGCGAGCCCGCCTGCGCCACGACTGGCTGCGCGTCGAGATCCACCTGCGCCGGACCAAGCTCAGCTCCGCGCCCGAGACCGTCAACATCGAGCTGACCGGGAAGTGCAACGTGAAGCCGGCCTGCACGTTCTGCGTGGGGAAGAACCTTCCCGACTATCGCGAGCCCGGGCACCTGGACCTCGAGCGCTACTGGCCGTACATGCTGCGGGCGCGCCGGGTGAACGACTGTTCGTACGGCGAGCCGATGCTGTACCCCGACTTCGAGCAGGTGGTGGCGCGGCTCTCCGCCGCCGGCGTCATGTTCGGGTTCACCACCAACGGGCTGTTGCTCACCGAGCGACGCGCGCGCTTCCTGGCCGAGCACGGCGACTTGCTGGACTTCTGCGTGTCCGTGAACGCCGCCACCGCCGAGACGTACACCGCTCACCACGGTCAGGACTTCGGCCGCCTGGTCGCCAACCTGAAGCGCTTCGTCGAGATCCATTCGCGCGTGCGACCTGGCAAGAAACTGCCCATGTTGCTGAGCTTCATCGTCATGCGGTCGAACCAGCACGAGGTCGACGGCTTCCTGGAGCTGGCCGCGGAGATCGGGGTGAGCCGCGTCATGCTGCGCCACCTCTTCGACATCGGCTACGACGGCTTCCGGGCGGAGAACTTCGGCTACCGGTTCGTGTACGGAGATGAGCGGCTGCCCCTCTCCGAGTACCAGGCCATCGAGCAGCGGGTGCGGCGGGCGCAGCCACCCCTGCACGTCCAGTTCGCCTGGAGCTCCAAGGACTCCTTCCTGGCCGAGCAGGCGGAAGCCGGCATGGAGGACGTTCCCTGCCTGTTCCCCTGGAAGTTCCTGTGCGTCCGCCCCGAGCACGACATGTACGCGCCGTGCGTCTACATGAAAAAGCCCATCGCCGCGCCCTCCCGGACCTCGATCGAGGAGGTCTGGAACGGCGAGGTGATGCGGGGCCTGCGCCGCTCGCTCCGGGCGGGGAAGGTCCCCGACTACTGCACGGCCAACGGCCATTGCTGCCCGCTGGTCCTCGAGGAGCGCGCGAAGGCAGGCAAACCGGCCGCGATCGCCGGGCCTTAGGCGTTCAGACCGCCGCCTGCCCGCCCCTTCCCTCGGGCTCGAGCGGGATCCGGCAAGCCCGGCAAGCGCGCCAAGTGTGGCAAGCGGTCGAAGGCCGACCAGGCCTAGATCCCATGGGCCGGCACGCGTCAGACCGGCACGGTGCGGCCGAGGGCGGTGAAGAGGACCAAGCGCTCGCGGACGGGGAGGCCCGTGGCCTGGGCCAGGCCGCGGCCGTAGAGCTGGAGCTGCGGGGCGTGGTGGGCGGCCTGGGCCAGGGCCTGGTCTTCGCCGATGTGGTCGGTCTTGTAGTCGACGATGACCAGGCCGCCCTCCTCCTCGAAGACCAGGTCCACCACGCCCTCGACGAGGTCCTCGCCCTCGGGGAACCACACGGGCAGCTCGCGCCAGAGCCGCTCCGCCTTGCGGGCGCGGTGCATGACCGGCAGGTCGAGGGCGCGCTGCGCGGCCTCGCCCGC
>Ga0075418_10010797_pt1 | contig 10218 bp, 6 predicted proteins | sample SoiMetdeltSBSDD2_FD_81776 | JGI IMG/M metagenome (GOLD analysis project Ga0075418, IMG submission 81776) | Bulk soil microbial communities from a Populus tree surrounding site in Tennessee, USA - Soil MetaG P. deltoides SBSDD2 | ecosystem: Environmental > Terrestrial > Soil > Tree plantation...
CGCCATCGGGAAGAGCTACCATGTTCCCCCGGACGCTGGGTGGCACACCGAGAGATCCATCCGCATCAAAAGGTACCTGAAATCCGTGAACCACGTCGTCGTGCCAGCCATGAAAGTGACCTTCAAAACGCAGGATCTTAGGGCGCCCGGTATGAGCACGAGCCAGCCGTAGAGCCAGCAGAGTGGCTTCGGTTCCTGAGTTCACAAATCGCACCCGTTCCGCTGAAGGCACCAGCTGCTGAACCAGTTCAGCCCACTCAATCTGTAACGGGTGGTCGTTGCCAAAATGTGTGCCGAGCGCCGCCGCCTGATGGATGGCTTCCAAAACTTCAGGAATGGCGTGCCCCAGCAACAAGGCTCCGTTTCCCAGCAGGAAGTCGACGTACTCGTTGCCATCGACATCCCATTTGCGTCCTCCTTTGGCGCGTTCAATGTACAAGGGCAGCGGCCGAAAGTAGCGCAGGTCATGGCCGACCTTGCCGGCCAGGACTCTGCTGGCGCGTTCAAACAGTTCAACAGACGTTTGACGCTTCGATGAATAGGCTTCGCTGAGCTGGCTGACGGGGTGCATAGTGCTCTCTCCCTCCCTCAAGGTTCTTGTTTATTCACATCTTGATGTCCCGCAAAGTCTACTTAGACCTGAGTTGATACCAAGATTCTGCGTTTCGCAATAGGTTTGATACAAAAGTCAGTTGCATTAGGCGTCGTCGGGAAGACCATTCTCGCGGATGATCACCTGGCTGAAGCCCACCACGCGCATCAGCTTCACTTCGTGATTCTCGCTGGCGAGGCTTCTTCCCTCCAGATTCTTCTTGACTTTGGCCCTGGCTGTTTGTTAGTAATTACTTACATACTTGAGGCCGTTCAGGCCTCAGGCTAGGGAGCAGAGAAGCGAAAATGCAGGAACAAATAGTAACCAAAACCACCACACACAAGCTGCCGGCGGCACACCGACGAAGGCAAATTATTCAAGTAGCCATGAACCTGTTTTCCGCCAAAGGCTTTGAAGGAACTACCACACGCGAAATCTCTAAAGCTGCTGGCGTCAGCGAAGCCATTATCTTTCGGCATTTTGCCACCAAGGAAGATCTTTATGCAGCGATCATTGACTTCATCATACAAGGGCACAGCGAGTCTTTCTATACGGAATTGAACCAGGCGATCGAAAGTCGGAATGACACGGCGGTCTTTGAGACGCTGGCGTTTTGCATTCTTGAGACCCACCGAAAAGAGCCGGCATTCCATCGGCTGCTGCTTTACAGTGGCCTGGAAGGGCACAAGCTGTCACAACTCTTTATGGAAACTCAGGTCCGACCGGTCTACCAGCTGCTCAGCGACTACATTTCCCGGCGCGCCAAAGAAGGGGCCTTTCGCAGAAGGAACTCGATGGTTTTGGTTCGAGCCTTCTTAGGGATGGTCAGCCATCATTCCCTGATTCAACGGATCTATGGCGACCCGTTTTTGCGCAAGAGCAATAGGGAGATGGCCAGGGAATTCGCCCAAGTGTTTCTCCACGGTGTTCAGATTCGATCTTCGACGAGGAAGACAAGGAAGAGGAAATGAGTTTCATGGCCGCGTGTCATCTTGCTGGAGCCCCTAGGTGCGAATCGGTACGATCGCCCCAGATCATCCTTGTGGCCCTGTTTTTGACACTGTGTTTATGCGGATGTTCAAAGTCCCCAGAGCAGGGGGTCAGAGCTGCTGATGCTGGTCGCCCTGAACCCGTTCCAGTCAGGACTGCCTCCATTATAGAACGGCGAGTGGAGCGATACGCCGAGGTAGTCGGAACGCTCAAGGCAGACCAGCAGGTCGTCGTCAGCAGCGAGCTCAAAGGAACGATCGAGGAGCTACCGGTCGATCTAGGCAGCGTCGTTCGGCAGGGCCAGATGCTGGCACGGTTGTCGTCCAGGGAATTCCAACTACGCGTCGATCAGGCGGAAGCAGCTCTGCAGCAGGCGCGGGCGCGGTTGGGTTTGCGGGGCGATAGCGGGCAACTCACCCCAGAGCAGAACTCCGAAGTACGGCAAGCGAAAGCGGCCTTGGATGAGGCTCGTTTGCGCTACGACCGGGCCAAGACACTAATCAAGAATGGCGATATTCCACAGGAACGATACGATCAGGCTGAGATCGGGCTTCGGAGTGCCGAGGCACGTTATCAGGAAGCGCAGGATAGTTTCTACAATCAAATTGCTGTGATCGAGCAGCGTGTGGCCGAATTGCAACTGGCCCGCAAGGACCTTGCCGACACCACGATCCGGTCACCTCTCGACGGCACAGTGAGTCTGCGTCACGTCACTCGCGGAGAGTACATCAAGGCAGAGACGCCCATTGTCACGATCGTCAGGTCCAATCCTTTGCGCCTGCAGGTGGTGGTCCCCGAAGTGACGGTCTCTTCTATCCGGTTGAACATTCCCGTGACCCTTTCGATCGATGCCTATCCAGGGCGAACCTTCAAGGGGACCATCAGCCGCGTCAGTCCTGCGCTGGACGAGAAGGCGAGAACACTCACTGTCGAAGCCACCGTTGACAATGCCGACGGGGCTTTGAAGCCCGGACTCTTCGCCAAGGTTTTGCTTCTGGTCAACAAACAATCGCCTGCGGTGATGGCACCGGCTGAATCGTTGCTGACCTTTGCCGGCCTGACCAAGCTCTTCGTCGTCGAAAACGATCACGTTGTGGAGCGGGTTGTGAAAGCGGGCCGCAGGGACGGCGATTACATTGAAATTCTGGAAGGGGCAAAAGTGGGCGAACGAGTGGCTATTGAGAATCTCGGAAAACTGAGCAACGGCCTGGTCGTCAGAGGGAAGGAATCGTAATGCAAAAGCTCGCTGAAATCTGCATACGTCGGCCAGTTTTTGCCACCATGCTCATCATGGCCTTGGTCGTGATCGGCGGATTTTGTTACATGTTACTGGGTGTAGACCTCTTCCCGAAGGTCGACTTCCCCACCGTGACTGTCACGACCACGTTACCTGGGGCGTCGCCGGAAGAAATCGAAACGGAAATCACGAAGAAGATCGAGGAGGCCGTCAACACCGTCAGTGGCATTGATGAGCTGCGTTCTGTCTCGAGCGAAGGCATTTCGCAGGTCTTCGTCACGTTCATTTTGGAGCGCGATCCAGACGAAGCTGCGCAAGATGTGCGCGATCGAGTGGGTCGTATCGTCGGCAATCTGCCGCGCGAGATCGATCCGCCGGTCATTGAGAAGCTCGATCCAGATGCTCAGCCGGTCATGTCAGTGGCCGTTTCCGCCGATCGGCCCGCCCGTGAGATCACTGAGATTGCGGACAAGCAAATCAAGCAGCAAATCGAGTCGCTCAACGGCGTCGGCCAGGTTCGGTTCATTGGCGACCGCAAGCGTGAAATCCAGATCTGGCTCGATCCGGACAAACTGATGTCTTACAACTTGAGCATTGACGAAATGCGTCATGCCTTGAGGGCACAAAACATCGAGATCCCCGGTGGACGCGTAGACGCTGGCATCCAGGAACTGACGCTGCGCACCTTGGGACGGGTCAGGAAGGTTGAAGACTTCAATCAGATCATTCTGAAAACCATCAACGGCTCACCCGTGCGGGTCTCAGATGTGGGTCAAGTCGAAGACGGCATCGAGGAACCGCGTTCACTGGCGCGCCTGAACGGGCGAGAGGCCGTCGTGATGGAGATCCGCAAGCAGTCAGGTACCAACACCCTGGCTGTGGTCAACGCCGTCAAGGAGCGGCTGAAGGAAATTAAGCCGTTGCTGCCGCCTGATCTGAAGATCCAAGTGGTGCGCGATCAGTCAACTTATATCCAATCCTCCTTTGAATCGGTGCAGGAGCATCTGATTCTGGGCGGATTCTTTGCAGCCCTCGTTGTGCTGTTCTTCATCGGCAACTGGCGCGCAACGATCATCTCGGCCATCGCTATCCCCACCTCGATTATTTCCACCTACACCTTGATGTGGGCGATGGGATTCACGCTCAACAACATGACAATGTTGGCGTTGACGTTGAGCGTTGGCATCGTGATTGACGATGCCGTTGTGGTGCTGGAGAACATCTTTCGCTTCATTGAAGAGAAGCACATGGAGCCCATGCACGCCGCCCGTGAAGCCACAGCCGATATCGGACTGGCCGTTATGGCCACAACGCTGTCGCTGGTCATTATCTTTCTGCCGGTCGCGTTCATGGGAGGCATTGTGGGTCGCTTCATGAGCAGCTTTGGCTTCACCTCGGCGTTCTCGATCATGGTTTCGCTGCTGGTAAGCTTCACGCTGACGCCGATGTTGTGTGCGCGGTTCTTGAAGCGTGCTCAACCCGTCGACGGCGAGGGTCATTCGCCCAACCTGCCAGGAAGCCAAGCTAGCGCCCGCCACACTGCCAAATCGGGAAGAATGTACTCCTGGATCGAAAGCAGCTACACTGCCATGCTAGTTTGGTCCATGAAGCACCGTCTGGCAATTTCGGTGCTCGCGATTGTGACGATCGTTTCGATTGTCCCTTTTGCCATAGTGACCGGCAAAGACTTCATCCCGCAAGATGACCAGAGCCAATTCGAAGTGAACGTGCGGGCGCCCGAAGGCACTTCACTACAGGGAAGTAGAGCGCTTGTCGAGCAGTTGGAGAAAGAGCTGCAGTCGTTGCCGGGTCTGGACTCCATCCTGACAACCGTCGGGGCCGACAGCCAGCAACGCGTGAATTACGCTTCTTTGTTTTTTCAACTGATTCCCATCGACGAGCGCAAGGAAACCCAAGTGGAGCTCATGCGGCGAACCCGGCAACTGTTGGCCAAGTACAGCCAGGACCTGCGAATCTCGGTTACCTATCCTGCTGCCATCACGGGAGGTGGCATCGTCAACGCCGATCTGCTGTACACCGTTCGTGGACCCGAGCTGGATCAGTTGAGAGACTATTCGGAAAGAATTCGTGAAACGCTGAAGAGCATTCGTGGCGTGGTTGACGTCGATACAACTCTGGAAGTCGGCAAACCGGAATTGCGGGCTCACATCAATCGTGCCAAAGCCGCAGACCTGGGAATCGACGTCGAAAATATTGCCGCCAGCCTGCGAACCATGGTGGCGGGTGAAGAAGTGAGTTCGTTTCAGGAGGGCGATGACCGCTATGATGTCCGCCTGCGCGTGGCTAAGGAAAACCGGCAAAGCTCGGAAACGTTGTCGCGGCTATATATTCCTTCGCCTCTCGTGGGTAATGTTCAATTGAGCAATATTGTCACCCTTGATGAAGGGTTAGGACCCGCCCAGATCGACCGTCACAGTCGCCAGCGACAGGTGACTATAAGCGCCAACATCGAAAAGGGGCAATCGCTGAGTGAGGTGCTGGCGCAAATGGAGTCCAAGGTGGCGACTTTGAACCTTGGCCCGGCTTACCGAACTGGATTGCTCGGACGCAGCAAGGAATTTGGCCGCGCCGGCCAGGCCTTCCTGATCGCCTTTCTCCTCTCCTTCATCTTCATGTACATGATCCTGGCGGCGCAGTTCGAGAGCTTCCTCCACCCGCTCACCATCCTGCTGAGCCTACCGATGTCGATTCCGTTTGCGTTGTTTTCGCTAATTGCCTTTGGCCAAACCCTCAACATCTTTTCTTCGCTGGGGATCCTCATGCTGTTCGGCGTGGTAAAGAAAAACTCGATCCTGCAGATTGATCACATGAACAATTTGCGCCACGAAGGCATGCCGCGTTACGAGGCAATCATCCAAGCGTGCCGTGACCGGCTGCGCCCGATCCTGATGACCACCTTTGCGCTCGTGGCCGGCATGCTTCCGATGGCGTTTGGCCAGGGCGTGGGTTCCGGCGTCAGACGTTCCGTCGCGATTATTGTGATTGGCGGACAATCTCTTTGCCTGCTTCTGACCCTGCTTGCCATCCCGGTGACCTATTCGCTCTTCGATGATCTAGCCACTTCACCAGTGTGGGGAAGGCTGTCTCTGGCTACGTCGCATCTGACGAGCCGGCTGCGGCAGCGTCTGGCAACTTCATTTTCATCTTTTCTCAGTCTGATTGGGCGGGGATAGAGGCATGGAAATTACGCTCGTGCCCTTCTGCTCATTCACTGCATCTATAGAGATCTCTAATGCAAGTCTGGTTGGAAGCTCGGGTCGAACGCATCGTCCATCCTTCTTGCTGGACGGTGGTGCCACTCCAGCAGCAGCGACACTTCGTCGTCTAGCCGGGCCGGTGTTGCCTCTGGCTGCGGAAGAGTCATATGTCTCTAGCGTCGGCACATGCGTTGGCGGCATCGCCTCTAGCTGGGCCGAATGCGAAACGCGTGGAGATGACGCTCCGCCGGAGCTGTGGACGCAACGGTGCACATGTTACAAACATTCAGGCCTCTACCGCGGTCACAGTTGATCGAGCTCCCCCATCGGGTGGATCCATTGTCGAAAGAGATTAGCTTGGCCAGGGAAAACGGGTATGTTTGTCTAACATTTGCCTGATGTCTGCGCATTAGGAACCGTCGATCTTGTTTTTTGAATCCCTTGAGAGATCTCAACATCTCGGAACATAGACTATGATCAAACTCAATCCCATCTCTACGATTCTTTGTGCCAGTCTCCTCAAAGTCTTCTGCCTGGTTTGTGCACCAGTCGCAATGGCCCAGGAACCCTCCCAACTTCAGATCCCATTTGTGTTAGTGGGAGTGGATACAGCAAAGGAACGGAAGATCTCTTTACAGGAAACTGTGGAGCTGGCGCTCGAAAACAACCGCGACCTCGAAGTCGAGCGGGTAAACACCGAGCTGTCGCAGTTCGGGCTCAAGAGTCTTGAGGGCCAGTACGACCTGCAATTCCGCTTCGGTCCAAGCTTTACGTCGTCGACGGTGCCGGTGGGCAGTTTGCTGGGCGGCGGTCCACTCGGGCAGGTGAGCCTCGATACTTACACTTGGAATACTGGCCTCCAGCAGTTGTTCTCGACGGGCGGCAATGTGTCCTTCTTCTTTGACAATAACCGCCAGACTACCAACAATATCTTCATTAACTTGAACCCGCAGTTCAATACTTCTTTGGGTTTCAACTTTACTCAGCCGCTCTTCCGGAACCTCAAGATCGATCCCACTCGACGCGGAATTCAGGTTGCCAAGAAACAAATCTCCATCACGGATGCCCAGTTTCGCTTGCGGGTGATCGAGACGGTAACGGCGGTGATCCAGGCGTACTGGGACCTGGCTTATACATACGCCGATGTTAGAGTCAAACAGGAAACAGCTCAGTGGGCCTTAAACCAACTGGAAATTAACAAACGCCTGGCGGCGGCAGGAACGTTGGCACAGGTGCAGATTGTGGAAGCCGAAGCGGAACTCGAGCGGCGGGAAGGCGACGTTTTGATCGCGATGGAAACCGTGGGGCGTGCGCAAAACGCTTTGAAGCAGCTCGTTCTGCCCGACCGCCAGCATGCACTCTGGTCGGAAAGTTTCAAGCCTTCGGATAAGGTGGAGCTGAACCCCTTGTCCATTGAATTGCCCGAAGCCTTGCAGAAAGCCCTGGCCTCAAGGCCTGAGCTGGACCAGATCAACCTCCAGAACGAGCTTAACGACATTGAAATCGCCTATAACCGGGACCAGGTGAAACCTCAGATCGATCTCGTGGCTGGTTATCTAAGCACAGGACTGGCTGGCATTGTAGTCAACCAGGCCAACCCTTTTACAATTCAGAACCAGATAATCCTGAACCGGCTGAACGACCTCTCGGCGCTCGTTGGACTGCCGCCAGTTCCAGACCTGCCACCGGGAGTGATTCCTCAAAACTTGATCGGTGGATATGGCGATTCGCTCAGCAACTTGATTCAGCAAAAGTACCGGACGTTTCAGGCGGGCGTCGCCATTAACCTTCCTATCCGCAATCGGACCGCCGAGGCCAATCTGGGGCGCGCGCTGGCGGCTGGAAGGCAGTTGCAGACCTTGCGGCAGCGCGTTGAGCAGCTGGTCGAAGCGGATGTTCGAAACACCCTCCAAGCCGTTGTAACGGCGCAGCAGCGAGTGGACTCGGCTCGCGCCGGACGCGTCGCCAGCCAGGCACAGCTGGAAAGCGAAGAGCGAAGATTCCGGGCGGGCGAGACCACCAACTTTTTCGTGTTAACGCGTCAGAACCAGTTATCTGAGGCGCGCAGCCGCGAGATCCGGACCCTGGCCGACTACAAGATAGCAGCCGCCCAACTCGAGCGAGCTATGGCCGGGACATTGGAGAGCTTCAATATCCAACTGAGGAAATAATCTGTGAATGACAGGAAGGGCTTCGTTTAGTCGAGTACGCTCCACTGTCCCTTTCCTGTACGGGTAAGGTTCGCGAGAGACAACCAATGCCACCGCCAAGCGTCAACCTGCCAACGCCGTCGTCGAAATGAAACCACTCGGCGTGGTAATCAGCCGTCCGTAAGTGGTTAGTCCCGAATGTCGGGCAGACCACCGCCGACAGACAGTGAAGTTTGCGTAACGTCCTAACATCCCGAACGGGCTGCAGATAGGCTGCCCGTGTAGCCGGTCAGCTTGATCGGCTTGTTGGGTGGCTTCCAAAAATGAAGGAGTGTTTTCAGCCCTTGGGCGTAATCTTGCCGGCGAATGACTGGGCCACGATCTTGCCGTCCCGCACGACGAACGTGTCCGTGGCCATCTCGTACACGTTGTCGGCGGTCTCCGCGGTCCACAGAATGTAGGCAAAGTCGCCCTCGACGAACTGCTGCTTCATGCTGAAGATCGCGCCAGGTTTTCCAAACTCCGCAATCAGCGCCTGGAACAACGGTCTGATCGCGTCGACTCCCCTGAGTGGTCCGTCTGTCGTGAACAGGACGGCGGCCGGCGCATAGTCAGATAGGATGCCCTCGAGGTTCCTCTCGCCAAAGCATTTTAAGTGGTGGTCTAGAACGTCTTTCGTCGATGCCATTTCTCAGTCCTCCTTTGTCGTTTTGGTTGTTCACTTCAGAAATCGTTCGCTATGGCGTATCCTTCGCGGTCATCGCCGCTGGGCTAGCCAAGGCCGACTGCCTGAAGGCCTCATGAATGCCGCGGCTGACTCAAAAAAATGGCACCATTAGTCATTGATATCGCGTAAGTTATTGTTTGCGCAATATGCACGAAAGCCCAAAAAGCCAGCATTAGCAAATCGGTTACACGTAAAATCCACGTGGAAATCCGGTTTCCCCTGTTCCTACCAAAAACTCCATCGCGCATCAGAACAAAACCCCTATTAGGACCGTTGGAAGGCTAGAGTCCAGGTCCGCTTGTGACCAAGCTGCTCTCGTCGTTTCTTGCTGATCGCCGCTCTAGCAGGGTCAAGAAAACATGGGATTTTGAAAGAAAACAGATAGTGGCTGAACGCAAGCGCTGAAACTACATGCTGAGTGAGATTCATTCGCCACTCAAGCCAGTCGTTCGTATCGATGGTGAAGTCCGCCGACCTGGAATGGTGCTTCCGCCATCAACTGTTGCTAGGCTGCCCAGGCCCTTCGCCTATCGGTGACGCTGACTGACAAAGTCGAGTAAGTGAAGATTACCGTGACATTCCTCGACACCAGAAAAGCGATGCCCGCCTCGAATATTTCCCTTAACGTCAGCTGCTTCTCGGTCAACCCAGCCTGCATAGCCGGAGTCCTAACCTCACGTCCGAATTTGAGTGCTCTGTGAGGCCTGATGAAGTTGTAATAGCAGCGGAACAACTCGATGTGATCTTCGAGACGTTCCTTCCACCGGGCCTGACATATCGTTCGGCGACCCAGATACGCCGACCCTTGTCGAATCGTGAGATTGAGCCGTTCAACAAAGGAGGTGTTCAGTTTCACTGAGTCTTCAGAGTCCGCAGCGCTTGTTTCAATCCCCCAGCTCGATCACGGCTCTTCGCTCGACCTTCACGATACGATCGTTCCTACGGTTCTTGATCACCTGGCCGTAAACACACGCTGGCCCAAACACTCGTCCGATGACTCGTTCATAGAACTTGAATCCGTCGGTGGTAATCAAAGGAACCCGTTCGAAAGCCATCCGATTCGAAACGTCTCGAAACAGGTCCAGTGTGTTGCGGTAGCTGCGCTTCCCAACCACCGTTGAAGGCCAAAGCCGAGACCAGACGTCGATCACGACGAAGACCCACACCGGCCGTTCCTTGGCTCCAACGATCGTTCGGATCTCATCGGCTTGAAGTTCCGCTCCAGAGAGTCTCTTAATTTTTTGATTATTGAACCGGCGACACCAGGCAGCCGCTCTTTCCAGCCAACGATGCACTGTGTTCCA
>Ga0075418_10010799_pt1 | contig 10218 bp, 12 predicted proteins | sample SoiMetdeltSBSDD2_FD_81776 | JGI IMG/M metagenome (GOLD analysis project Ga0075418, IMG submission 81776) | Bulk soil microbial communities from a Populus tree surrounding site in Tennessee, USA - Soil MetaG P. deltoides SBSDD2 | ecosystem: Environmental > Terrestrial > Soil > Tree plantation...
ACCGGGAAGCCGGGCACCGCCACCGCCGCGAAGTACTTCGAGTACAGCCCCATCGCCTCGTCGGTGATCGCCCAGTCCAGGAACTGCTTGGCCGCGGCGTTGCCCTTGGCCTTCTTGGTAAGCCCGTTGGCCTCGATCTCGTAGCCCGAGCCCTCCTTGGGCAGGATCATCTCGACCGGCGCGCCGTCCTTCTTCATCTTGGCCGCGACGTACTCGAACGACACGCCGATGGCCCGCTCGCCGGCCGCCGCGTCCTTGCAGGGCTTGGAGCCGGACTTCGTGTACTCGGCCATGTTCTTGTCGAGCGCGTCGAGGTACTTCCAGCCCTCGGCTTCCTTCACCCGCTGCAGGATCGAGGCGACCGAGAGATAGCCTGTCCCCGAGCTGGCCGGGTTCGGCATCACGATCTCGCCCTTGTAGACGGGCTTGGTGAGGTCGGCCCACGACTCCGGCTTGGGCAGGTTCTTCTTCTTGGCCACCTCGGTGTTGAAGCAGAACGCCGACATGTAGATGTCGATGCCGACCCACGACGGCGTGGCGTCCTTGTCACGGAACAGCGGCTGCACGCGGTCCAGCCCCTTGGGCGCGTACGGCTCGAGCAGCCCGGCATTCTTGAAGACCATCACGTTGGTGGCCGCCACGCCCCAGATGACGTCGGCCTGCATGTTGTCCTTCTCGGCCATGAACCGCGCCGAGATGTCGCCCGTCGACAGCCGCAGCATCTTGACCTCGATGTTCGGCAGGGTCTTGTTGGCGGCCTTCATGTAGTCGGTGATCTGCTCCGGCTCCAGTGCCGTGTAGACCACGATCGTGTCCTTGGCCTGGGCCGGACCGGCCAGCATCAGTACCGCGAGTGCGAGGAGCCCCCAGCGAGCCATGTTCTCTCCTTTCAGACCCCGAATGTGCCGACTGTGGACGGACTGTCGTTCCGTGTGGAAGTGACCATTGCCGCGTAAGTTTCGCACACCCCGCCGAAGGGATGCATGACGTTCCCTGCGCGGCGTCGGCGTCACGCTGTCCGGCCGTACCCCGTCCACCAGCCAGAACTAGTTCGGCCCCACCCCCGTTTTGATTCTCCGTCCCAGCAACGATTTCGGCTGTCTGTCATCGCGCGCCGCATGCTCGCCGAATTGCGTTGGACTGCAGCCCTCTCATCTTGGTGCGATGACGATCGCCCATGCCCAACGTTTGCTTCCGAGGCGCAGCAACGGGGAATGTGTATCGATCTGGTTCTCTGGGACCAACGACATGCCCATGTTGGACCAAGGTCCCATGGTGCCGGGCGGCCCGCCTATGCGACTTATAGGCGACAAGGCAGACGTTCGGCCCGAGAAGCCACGCGAAGACAAACGAGACTGAACAATGAGAGAGAGTCTGAGGATCCTCGTGTTCGCGACGCGGACCCGGCTCGCGCGGAAGGGCTGGGGAATTGAGCAACGGCCAATGACACGCTGGCGCCTCTCGGTGCGGGCATGGGTATGAAGAGCGATCCCGGCCGGGTCCTGATCGTCGACGATGAGCCTCACGTCCGTGCGCTGTTGCGCGACTTCCTCACCACGGTGTGCGTCGAGGTGGCCACGGCAGCCAGCGGCGAGGAGGCGCTTGAGATTGTGCCGACGTTCCAGCCGGACGTCATTCTGACCGACGCGATGATGCCCGGTATGTCTGGGGCGGATCTTCTGGACGCACTACGCGGCGCCGGCGTCACCGTGCCGGTGATCCTGATATCGGGGACGCCGATCCCGATCGCCGACGGGTTCTTTCGGCTCCTCCGCAAGCCCTTCGATCTAGGGGAGCTGGCCCAGGTCGTTATGGCAGCCATGGAGCACGGGAGGACCGGGGATGCTTGACAATCGGCAACGCTGCAACCTCACGGCCGTGGTCGGCTTCCTTCAACGTGGCGGAAGCGATGTCCAGATCGCAGAAGATACAGTCCGAACGCGCCTGCGTGCGCTGTTCGATGCCCGCGTGCTCCCGCGCCAAGTCCCCAGAGAGATGGTCGCCGGCCCCAGCGAGGGTCGCGCCCGATGCGTAGCCTGCGAGGTTCACTTCCGGCTGGGAGACATCGAGTACGAGGTCGACGTTGGGGAGGCGCCGATGCCGCTGGTTCATCGACGGTGCCTGGAGCTGTGGGCCGAAGAAGTGCCGAACGGGACTTGCTGAATCGGGCGCGGTTACGCGGTCCCCGGCGCTTTCAATCGCCGCCGTACATGCTCCTCTAGCACCTCGGGCAAGCACGGCTTCGTCAGGAACACGTCCACACCGGCTCGCAGTGCGTCTTGCTCGACGGTCCCCAGCGCGAAACCTGTGAGCATGATCACTGGGATGTGCCGCGTGTGCGGGTGTTTCTTGAGGCGCTGGGTGGCGGCGACGCCGTCGAGCTTCGGCATGGAGAGGTCCATGACGATGATGTCTGGCCGTACCTGGATCGCGATGTTCACGGCGGCTTCACCGTCCGGTGCCGTGTAGACGCCGAAGCCGGCGTACGAGAGATAGGCGGCGTAGACCTCACGGGCATCAAGCGAGTCGTCGGCAATGAGCACGAGGCGTCCCGGCCAGCGGCCCGCCTCGTCGCTTGTGTGCATCAGCGTCGATGGCATTGGTCCGCGCGTCGCTGCAATAACGCTACCATCGAGTTGACCAGACCCCGGCGGATGCGGGCTCAGCAGTCCGCGAACCGTTCGAGACGGCCGGGGGTCGCGGCTATCGCTGCTCGGCGGAGGGCGACTACCGCAGGCTCGGGATCAAAGGACCGGCGATCGCGCGGCCGAGCAGAACGGCCCCGCCCGCGAGTGCGAGCAGGACGGTGGCGACCGCACACGCGGCACCGGTGGCGCCGGCGGCGGCACGAGTGACCAGAGTGACGGCGCCGAGCTCGAGCCCGGCGCCGACGAACACGATGACGGCGCCCACGGCCAGGACGCCGCCAGCGAACAGATCGCAGGCGATCCAGCCGGCAATCGGCCGCAGCGTCGGCAGCACGATCAGCTTCGCGACGGTGGCGCGTCCGGCGCCGAGGCTGACGGCAGCCTGCTCGGTGGCCCGATCGGTCCGGGCGAGGACGTCGCGGGCCACGCGCAGGGTCGCCGGCAGCTGCCAGCAGGCGACCAGCAGCACCACGAGCAGCAGCGCGCCGAGCGGCGTGGATGGCACGCCGAACGCGAGCAGGTAGCCCGCCCCGGCGGCGACGCCGGGCACCGCGAGCGGCACCTGAGAGAGCACGTCGATCCCGCGGCCGAGCACGGCCCGTCGTCGCCCGACGACCCACGCAGCAGTCAGCGTCGCCGTCGTGCCGATCAGAGCCGCGCCGAGACCGAGGGCAAGGCTGAAGCCGAGCGGTCGGAGGCCGACCGGTGTGGCGAACCCGGCCCACTGGCCGAGCGATACACGGCCCGCCTCCAGCATGGAGCCGAGCGGCACGAGCGCCCACAGCAGGGGGAGCCCGAGGCCGAGCACCCCGACGAGCGCAGCCAGCACCGTGTGCAGTCCGGCCGGCGCCGGGCGATGCACGGCGGGCAGCGCCGGCCAGGCACCAGCGACAAACGCGCCGTGACGCCACGTGCCGCCGATCAGTCCCACGAGGAGGGCCAGCGCCAGCGCCGCGCTGCTGGCCGACGAGGCATTTGTGGTCGCCGCGGCGGCGACCGCCGTGGCCAATACCGCGGCGTCACCGCCGAGCAGCAGCGGTGTGGCCACGTCGCTCAGGCAGAGCACGACCAGAACGAGCGCGGCGGCGCCCACGCGCGGACCGGCCAGTCCGAGCGTTACCCGTCGGACGACGGTCAGCCGGCTGGCGCCCAGCGTCTCGGCCGCCTGTTCCATCTCGACGGGCACCGCGGCGAGCGCGCGAACGACCAGCGCCACGGCCCAGGGAAAGAAACCGATCGCCTGGCCGATCACGATCGCCACCACGCCGGGCAGCGAGCCGCCCGGACCGAACACGCCGGCCACCAGGCCTCGCGGTCCCGCGAGGACGAGCAGGGCGAGCGGCGCGACGAACGGCGGCAGCAGCACGCCCAGTCGACACACTGCCCACAGCCGTGCACGTCCCGGCACGTTCACCCGCGCCAGCGCGTAGGCGATCGGCACGGCCGGCAGGAGCGCCGCCAGCGTGGAGGCGACGGCCACCGCGAGGCTCAGGAGGATCAGGGCCAGGTGCGAGGGCACGGCGGCCCCGAGCAGCCCCCACCCACGCAGCCCCCATACGGTCACCGTGGCCACCGGATAGAGGATGAGCGCCGCCAGCGCCACGACCAGCAGCGCGCCGGCGATGCTCACGACGTCGGTCGGGGCCGTGCGGGATCTCGGAGCCGCCAGCGGGCGCGCCATCCGCTCAGCCGGCGGTGAAGCCGCCGTCCACCACCAGCTCGGCGCCGGTCATGAACGAGGACTCGTCGCTGGCGAGGAAGAGCGCCACGTAGGCGATCTCCCGGGGCCGCGCGATGCGCCCGAGCGGAATGCCGGTCTCGAATTCCTTGCGGATCGCCTCCGTGAGGTAGGGCGCCTGCAGCGGCGTGTCCACGATGCCCGGGTGGATCACGTTGCAGCGGATCTGGTCCTTGGCGAACTGAATGGCCAGGGACTTGGTCAGCGAGATCACCGCGCCCTTGGCCGCGGTGTAGGCGTCCTGGGCTCGCGTGAAGCCGGCCAGCGCCGACACCGAGCCCATCATGATGATGGAGCCGCCGCCGGCGACCTGTAGATGAGGGATGCCGTACTTGGTCACCCAGAAGACGGACTTGAGGTTGATGGCCATGACGCGGTCCCACCACTTGTCGTCCGTCTCCAGCACCGAGCGGTCGCGGTCCTTCCACAGCACGCCCGCATTGTTGTAGAGCACGTGCAGCGCCCCGAAGCGCCGCACGCTCTCCTCGACCATGCGCTTGACGTCGGCCTCCAGCGCGACGTCCCCCGTGACCGCCAGCGCCTGCCCGCCGGCCTTCTCGACCAGCGCCACGGTGTCCTGGGCCGCCTTGCCGTCGATATCGGCGACGACGATCCGTGCGCCCTCCTCGGCGAACAGGACGGACGCCTCGCGTCCCATGCCCATGCCCGCACCCGTGATGAACGCGATCTTGCCTTTCAGCCGATCGGCCACTCGATCTCCTCTTTCTCGGGTCGCTTCCGACGGCGCCCGCGCTTCAGGAAGCGGACACAGTCGGGGTCGACCACGCGCCTGTGGCGTCGCCGGGTCCTCAGATCCGCTCGAAGTTCCGGATCAGCTCCCAGTCGGTCACCGCCTGATCGAACGCCTGCTGCTCGAGGCGGGCTCGGTGCAGATAGTGATCGACGACCCGGTCACCGAGCGCCGCGCGCGCGACCTTGGAGCGCTCCAGCTCCGCGATCGCCTCGCGCAGCGTCTTGGGCACCTGGGGCAGCGTGGCGTTCTCGTAGGCGTTGCCCTCAAAGAGCTTGGGCGCCTTGAGCCGGCCGGCGATGCCGTGCAGCCCCGCGGCGATGGTGGCGGCGAAGGCCAGGTAGGGGTTGGCGTCGGCGCCAGGAATCCGGTTCTCGACGCGGAACGACGCGCCCTCGCCGCACAGGCGAAACCCGCAGGTGCGGTTGTCCCAGCCGGCGGCCACGCGCGTCGGCGCGAACGAGCCAGCCTGGTAGCGCTTGTAGGAGTTCACGCCAGGCGCGTAGAAGTACGCCAGCTCCCGCGCCATCGCCATTTGCCCGGCCAGCCAGTGACCGAACAGCGGCGGCGCCCCGCGATGGCCCTGACCGCCGGCGAACAGCGGCTTGCGTCCGCTCCGATCCCACAGCGAGGAGTGCAGGTGGAACGACGAGCCGGCCGCGCCCATGTCGTACTTGGCCATGAACGTCAGCGAGCAGCCTTGCAGATGCGCGATCTCCTTGGCGCCGTGCTTGTACAGCACGGCGCGGTCCGCCATCTCCAGAGCTTCGGCGTAGACGAGGTTGATCTCTTCCTGCCCGCGCCCCCACTCGCCCTTGGAGGTCTCCACCGGCACGTCGGCGCCTTCCATCCCGTTGCGGATGGCGCGGATCAGCGGCTCCTCCTTGGTGGTTTGCAAAATGTGATAGTCCTCGAGGTACGTCGAGAACGGCGTCAAGTTCTGGTAACGCTTGGCCCGCGCCTCCTCGAACGTCTCGCGAAAGCAATACAGCTCGAGCTCGGCCGCGGTCTTGACGACGTACCCCTGCGCCCGCGCCCGCGCGATCTGCCGCTTGAGCACCCAGCGCGGCGCCTCCTCGACCGGCTCCCCCTCCTCGGTGTAGACGTCGCAGAAGACCAGCGCGGTCTTTGGCAGCCACGGGATCAGCCGGAGTGTGCCGAGGTCCGGCACCATCTTCATGTCGCCGTAGCCGCGCTCCCACGACGTGAGCGTGAAGCCGGGCAGCGGCTCCATCTCCATGTCCACCGTGAAGAGATAGATGCACGCGTGGACGCCGTCTTCAACGGCGTGCTCGAGAAAGTGGCGGGCGGTGAGGCGCTTGCCCATGAGTCGGGCATACCCGTCGGGAAAGACCGTGAGGACCGTATCGATCTCGCCTTTGCGGACCAGCGCTTCGAGCGAACGGCGATCCAGTCGGCCGGGCACGAGGCGGATAGTAGCGCAAGCCCGCAGCGTGTGTCATCCTGCACGCCGTGCCGGGATCGCCGCGTCGCACGATCGTGGCGTGGACGCTGTACGACTTCGCCAACTCGGCGTTCTCGGCGATCGTTCAGGCCACCATCTTCCCCGTCTACTACGCCGAGGCGATCGTCGGCAACGCCGACGGCCGCGGCGACTTCTGGTGGGGGCTGGTCGGCTCCGTTGCCATGATCGTGGTCGCGCTCACCTCCCCCCTGCTCGGCGGCATCGCCGACCACGCCGGCGTGCGCAAGCCGTTCTTCATCGGCTTCACGCTGGTGTCGGTCACCACCACCGCGCTGCTCGCCACCCTGAAGCCGGGGATGGTCGTGCCGGGGTTCCTGCTCGCCGTCACCGGCCTCGTGTGCTTCGAGGCGGCGTTCGTCTACTACAACTCGTATCTGCCCCGGATCGCCGGGCCGACGCAGATCGGCCGGGTGTCGGCCGCCGGATTCGCTGTCGGCTACGCCGGCTCCATCGTGGCCTTCGCCATCGCCTATCCGCTGGTGGCCGCCCACCTCTACTGGGCGTGCTTCCTCACCGCCGCCGCGCAGTTCGCGCTGGCCGCGCTCCCGGCGTTTTTCACCCTGCCCGGCGACCGGGGTCACGCGATGCCGCTCGGGGCCGCGCTCGCGCGCGGACTCGGCGAGACGCTGGCCACCCTGCGCGAGATCCTCCGCCATCCCGACCGCCTGCAGATGCGCCGCTTCCTCACCAGCTATCTGGTCTACGAGGACGGCGTGAACACGGTGATCCTCTTCGCCGCGGTCTTCGCGTCCAAGACCCTCGGATTCACCGCGACCGAGATCATCGGCCTGTTTCTGGTCGTGCAGATCAGCGCGTTGATCGGCTCCGCGCTGTGGGCCCGGCCGACCGACACCGGCGGCCCGCGCTTCGTGGTGACGGTCACGCTGATGCAGTGGGCGGCGGTCACCGTGCTTTCGTTCTTCGTACAGGCCAAGTGGGAGTTCTGGCTGGTGGCCGTGCTGGCCGGCACCGGGCTGGGCGCCGTGCAGGCCGCCAGCCGGACCTTCATGGCCACGCTCATCCCGGCCGGGCGCGAGGCGGAGTTCTTCGGCTTCTACTCGCTAGTCGGCAAGACCGGCGCGGTGATGGGGCCGTTCGTGTTCGGCCTGGTCTCCTGGCTGATGTCGGGGAACCAGCGGGCGGCAATCCTGGCCATCGGACTCTTCTTCGTGGTGGGCCTGGCGCTGCTCTCGCGCGTGCGGGCCGGCGGGCCGACTAGTGGGGGCCCCGACCGGGCCCCCCATGCCCCCCGGGGCGGCTCGGGACGCCCCGGCGGAGCCGTGGCGCCCCTCGATACTGCGACCGATGGCTAGACGAGCGGGCGCCTGCTGGGTGTACGTCGTCACGTAGAAGTGGCCGGTGGCGGTGTCCTTGAACGAGATGTACATGAACTCGAGGTTCGCGACGGGCAGCGGCGTCGGCAGGGTGACGCTCGTCACCGTGCGCGGCAAGTCCGGGGATGCGTAGTCGATGCCGAACCCCGTGAACTCGATCTGGATCGCGTCGGCCTCGGCCGGCGCCGGGAAGATGGTGGTCCCGGTGACGCGGTTCTTGAAGACCCAGCTGACGGCCGTGACGTGGGTCTGGGCGGCGTTCAGGGTCACCGTGGGCAGCATCGCGACGAACGCGTCGCGGTCTGTGGGTCGGTCACCGTGAAGGGCCGATCGACGCCACGGTAGCGCACGGACCAGTTTCCGATGAGGTTCCGCCCGGTCACGGACATCGTGTCGGTCTCGTAGAAGCTGCCGGCAGTGACGGTCCGGCGCTGGTGGGCCGGAACGTTCGTGACGAGGGAACCCGCCGGGCCGGTGAACGTCACGCTCGACGTGGCCTGCGGCGTGTCGAAGATCGCGGCCAGCCCCAGGGAGAACTGGGTGATCGGCAGCGGATAGACCGGGGTCGGCGTGGTGAGGCCGTCGAACCCGCCGCCCTGGGCGAAGTGCAGCAAGCTGAAGAACATCACGGGCTGGCCCGCCGCCGTCAAGGTGCCCGTGAACGGGCACGACCCGAGTGGCGCCGTGGCCCGGGTCAGCAGTCCGCTCGTGATGTCGGCCGTCACCACGCCGTCGGTGATCACCCCGCTGCCGGTGGCCGTCGCGGTTCCGGTGATGGCGCCGGTCACCGTCGCGGTGAACGAGATGGTGACGGTCTCGTCGAGGTTGACCGTCGCGCTGAAGGGGCCGTTGAACGTGGCGGTGCCACCAGGGACCGGACCGCTCAGCGTGATCGTCCCCTGCCCCGTCGTCCCGGTCTGGGTCGCGAGGTTCAGCGTTCCGGCGAGATTCAGCGTGAGGCCGCCGAGACCGCCCGTGCAGGTCGGGGACGCCGCTGCGGTCGAGAACGCCGCGTTCACGCTCCGGAGCTTCGTGAGGTTGCGGTTCACCTGGAACGGCATCCACCGCGCTCGACGGCGTGCCGAGCGTGGCGCCGCCGCCCGGGCTCGACAGCGTCACCGTGAATGTCTCGGCCAGCTCGTCGAGGCTGTCGTTCAGGATGGTGATCGCGATCGTCTTCGTCGTCTCGCCGGCGCCGAACGTCAGCACGCCGTTCGCCGTGAGGTAGTCCTGGCCGGGCGTCGCCGTGCCCGGCACGGTCGCGTAGCTCACCGTCACGCCCTCGGCGTTGCCGGTGCGCTGCACGGTGACGAGCACCGACTTGGCGCTCTCAGCCACCGTGTACGTGGCCGCGCCCAGCTTGATCACGCCGGGGACGTCGTTGTCGATGATCGTCAGCGTGGCCGTCCGCTGGGCCAGCAGCTGGGCGGGAGCGCTCGGGTCGCTGAGCGTGAGCAGCACCGTCTCCGCGCCCTCGGCGCGCATGTCGGGAAGGACGGGGACCATGAAGGTCGCCGTGCGGCTGTTCGCCGCGAACGTCACCACGCCCTGCACGGTCGTGTAGTCGGCGCCGGGCGTCGCGCTGCCGGGCGAGGTCGAGTAGCGCACGGTCGCCGGCGTCGAGACCGGGCCGCTCCGGATCACGCTGATGGCGGCCGAGACCATCGCCTCGCTCACCGTGTACTCGGGGGCACCGAACTGGATCCCCTGCTGCGCGTCGAGCAGGGTGACGGTCGCCGAGGCGGGCGTGCCGATCGTGAGGCCGACCGGCGTGTGCAGTATCACGCGGAAGGACTCGTCACCCTCGGCGATGCCCTCTGAGATCGTGGAGACGGTGATCTGTTTCGAGACCTCGTTGGGGCCGAACGTCACCGTGCCGGAGGCCGGGAAGTAGTCGCCGGCGAGGCTGCCGATCGCCGTGCCGTCGGCCGTCGCCCACTGGACGGTCACGTTGCCGCCCATGCCGCCGGAGCGCGTCAGCGTGAGGTTCGCCTGCGTTCCTTCGAGCACGGAGATGCCGGCGGTCGCGAACTTCACGACCCCGCCCACGTCGTTGTCCTGGATCGTCAGCGGCGCGGTGTTGGTGCCGATCACCGCTCCGGTCGCGTTGGCCAGGAAGAGGTTCACCGTGCGGCTGCCCTGCACGACGCCGTCGGGTTTCGTGGCCACGTCGAAGATCTTGCTCGACACGCCGGACGAAAACGTCAGCGTGCCGGAGCCCAGCACGGTGTAGTCGCCGGCCGGCGCCGTCCCGCCGCTCG
>Ga0075418_10010802_pt1 | contig 10216 bp, 7 predicted proteins | sample SoiMetdeltSBSDD2_FD_81776 | JGI IMG/M metagenome (GOLD analysis project Ga0075418, IMG submission 81776) | Bulk soil microbial communities from a Populus tree surrounding site in Tennessee, USA - Soil MetaG P. deltoides SBSDD2 | ecosystem: Environmental > Terrestrial > Soil > Tree plantation...
AGGCACGGAGCGTCCAGAGGACCATCTTTCACAGACTGCACTGAATTCGCGATCGACACGAGCGATCGCGCGGGGGGACGCCGCACGTGGAACACGTGGAAGAAGAATCCCGACGCTCGCGACGCAGTGTACCGCAGTCGTCGACGCATTCGTGGCCCGCGCGGCCAACGGCTGCTGCGGCTGCGCGGTGCGCGATTGGAGCGTCCCTCATCCCCATGCGACCGGTGGTATCTAACGACTAGAACTAACGACTAGAACTAACGACTGGGAACTAACGACTGGCGACCAACGACTAACGACGAGCGACTAACGACTATTTTGCCAGTCTCGGATGCTGTCGAGCGGATACAGCAGCATGATGATGTTCAGCGTGAGATTGTCGCGAATGAAATACAGCACGAACAGTTCGAGCGCGACGATGAGCAGCAAGACGACCCACACCGGAAGACGCGCCGCGGCGAGGAAGCCGGCGACCATTGCCAGGATGTCGGCAACCGAATTCAGCACGCTGTCGCCGTAGTAATCGAGCGAGATCGTGACCTCGCGATACCGATTGATGATGAGATCGGTGTTCTCGAAGATTTCCCACGACGCCTCGATGATCACCGCGAGGACGAGGCGCAGCCCGAGCGGCCAGCGCCGGCCGATCAGCCAGAGCAACCCGTAGAACGCGAAGCCGTGAATGATGTGGGAGAACGTGTACCAGTCCGAGATGTGCTGCGAGTTCTCGGAGCTGAAGACGATCCCGTGCCAGAGTTTGACGTACCCGCACTTGCAGATCGGGACCTGTCCCATCTGCAACAAAATGAGGCCGGCCGCTCCGATGAGCGCCGCGGCCGCGAGGGCCCAGTGCCAACCGATGCTGCTGGCCTGGTGGTGTCCAGCCGACTGACTACGAATGAGTCTTTGCCTCGGGGAAAGTGGTACTGGGGGAGTCGTACGCGACCGTCGATGGTTGCGCGAGGCGAGGCAGCCGCGAGCGCTGCAGGACGCGATGCAGCTCGGCGATCAAATGATCCGGCTGGCAGGGCTTCATAAGGATCGCCGTCATGCCGGCGCGGTCGGCGCGTTCGTGCACGTCCGACGCCCAATACGCCGTCATCGCGACAACAGGAATGCTGCGGGTGCGAACCTGCACACGCAGGTCCGCGGCGAGCGAGAATCCATCCCGGTCCGGCAGCGCAATATCGGTGACCACGATGTCGGGAACCAACGCGAGGGTCTGCGAGTACGCATCTTCGGCGGTGCCGCACTGCGCCACCCGGAATCCTCCCGTTTCCAGAAACTCCGCGTAACCTTCGCGGGATAACGGGTCATCTTCGACGAGGAGTACCAGCGGTGCCTTCTCCAAGAGTCCCCCTTGGGCAGACGGGTGCCGGCAGGAAGAGCGTGGGGAGAAATAATCGTAAACCCTCAGCTCAGCTGCCGTCAACCGACGCTCGGCATAATAGTTGAGCTCTGCGACGCTGCGGCCAGTGCGCGTACAGAAACCGTGCAGGCATGTGCCGAAGCGCGACAGCGTGTGCGGTACTTCAGGCCGTTTTGGGGGCGTTCTCGGCCTTGTGGTTTCGGTACGCGGCGACCAGGATCGCGGCGTCGGTTTTTGCGGGCTCGACGCATCCCTTGAACGTCGCACCCTCTTCGAGTGCGAAGCGCGGTGAGCGCACATCGGCGCGGACCGCGGCGCTGTGCAGCACACGAACCACGTCGCGCGCGACCAGCCTGCCCGACGATCGGCCACGCACGGTGATGCTGCGTGCCGTGACCGCGCCGTCCACGTTCGCGCCAAGCTCGACGGTCACATCGAAGTCCGATGCGAGCACATCGCCGTTGACCGTGCCGGCAATCGATACCGGTTCCTGCGCCTGGATAGTACCCGTAATGATGATGCCTTTACCGATGGTCGTGATCATGTGAAGCTCGCGGGTGATTGTACGTCGAAGTCCGGAGGTCCGGAAGTCCGGACTTCCGACTCGATCCAGCTGAAGTGATAGAATCGCCGCGTTTTCCAAGGAGAAGAGCGAATGAGGGCGGTCCTTCCTTTTGCCGCAGCCATTCTGTGTGCGGGCATCACGATTCCCGCGCAGCAGATGGTCACCGAAACCCGCGATCCTGCTCAGACGCAGGATGAGGAATTCGCGAAGCTGGTGAAAGAGTGGACCACGCAGCCGTATTTCATCAGTCCACTCGTCGATCACTTGCCGAAGGTCGCGGGCATCCCGTCACCGAAAGACGTCATCGGCTATCACGTCGGCGCGCCGGCGAAGTTGACGTACTACGCCGACGCGCTCAAGTACTACCGCGCGCTCGCCGCGGCGACACCGCGCGTGAAAGTGGAGACCATCGGCCGATCCGATGAAGATCGCGAGCTCGTGGTGGTGTGGGTCTCGTCAGACGAGAACATCAAGAACCTGCAACAGAATCGCGACAAGCTCGCCAAGATTGCCGACCCGCGCGGACTCTCGGATGACGAGATCCGACAGCTGATTGTTACGACGAAGCCGCACTATCACTTGATGGGCGGCTTGCACAGCGGCGAAACCGGACCATCAGAAATGCTGATGGAGCTCGTCTACCGCCTCGCGACGGAAACCTCGCCGCTCATCAAGCAAATTCGCGAGAACGTCATCGTCTCGGTCACGCCGCAGGCGGATCCGGACGGACGCGATCGCAACGTCGATTGGTTCTATCGCAACCTCGAGCAGCCAGCTCCAGCGGCGTCAACGACGCCGGCGGCTGACGGTCAAACAACCGGCGAGACTGGCGGAGGTGGCGGAGGTGGCGGGGGCGGCGGCGGGCGGGGCGGTGCCAACGTGCCGTACTGGGGGAAGTACGTCTATCACGACAACAATCGCGACATTAACCTCTCGCAGAAGTCGATGCGCGCGCTCGCCGACTGGTACTTCACGGCGTATCCACCGATCATGCACGACCTGCACGAGTCGCTGGCGCTCCTCTATACCTACAGCGGCGCCGCGCCGCAGAATCCAAATCTCGATCCCATCCTCTTCACCGAGTTGCCGTTCTTCTCGAACTTCGAGTTGTCGCAGATGACGAAGTGGGGCATGCCCGGTGTGTACACCCACGCGTTCATGGATGGATGGTCGCCCGGCTACCTTGGATCGCTCGCGTACAACCACAACGGCATGATGCGGATGTACGAAACGCAGTCGGGAAGTGAAGCCCGGGGCCGCGGCGCGCCGGCGGCGACAGGACGAGGAGAGAACGCAGGCAACGCTGCGACAGCAGGTACCGGGCGGGGTCAGAGAAGCGGCGGGCGCGGTGCCTCGCCGCCCGCGGCCACTCCGGCTGCACAAGCTGCCACTCCGGCCGCACAGGCGGAGTCGGGGACAACGCCGGCAGCGACGACGGCTGCTGCTGGTGATGCGGGACGTGGTGGACGTGGAGGACCTGCGGCGCCAACAGGCCGTGGCGGCACACAGCAACGCGAGTGGTACCGCGGACTGCCGATTCCTTCAGGAGCTGCTACGAATTTTTCGCGCCGCAACAACACGAACTACATGCAGACGGGCGTGCTGTCCGCGCTGCAGCTCACCGCCACGTTCCCGAATCTGGTTCTCGATAACTTTTACCGGAAGACGAAGAACTCGATCGCGGCGGGCGAGACCGACCCGCCGCACGGGTACGTGATCCCGGTGCAGCGCGACATGACGCGGGTTGCCGAGCTCGTCAACATCCTCCGCGTCCAGCGCATTGAAGTCGGTCAGGCGACGGCTGAGATCAAAGTCACCGACGGCACGTTCCCGGCCGGCTCGTACGTGATCAAGCGGAATCAGCCGTACGGCCGCCTCGCCAAGAACCTGCTCGAAAAGCAGACGTTCCCCGACGCGAACCTGCGCACCTACGACGACAGCGGTTGGACGCTGGGCCTGGCGATGCTCACCGACGTCAAGGAAATCGCTGACAAGGCGATCCTCGAGGTGAAGACGACGCCCGTGAGGGAAGCCGCCCTGAAGGGACGGATCGCTGGCAGCGGGTCCGCCGGACTGGCCGTCGCGCACTTCGGGTCGAACAACATGATTGCGCTGCGCTACAAGCTGCGCGACGTGCCGATGAAAATTGCGGACCGTAACTTCACCGCGGAAGGAATCGAGTTCCCCGCGGGCTCGTTCGTGATCGCGCCGCCCGCCAACCTCGCGTCGGTTCGCACGGCAGTGGAACAGCTCGGCCTGACCGCCGCCGCGCTTTCGACGCTGCCAACGGTCGCCATGCACGACGCCGATGTTCCACGCATCGCGATGTACTCGTCGTGGACCGGCACGCAAGAGATTGGCTGGGTTCGATTCACGTTCGACAAGTTCGGGATTCCCTACGACCTCATTTATAAGGAGCGCGTCAAGAAGGGGAACCTTCGCAACGACTACGACGTGATCGTCATGCCGACGCAGCAAGCGAACCGGCAAGCGATTTATCAGGCGCCGGCTGCGCGGCCCGTCCCGTATGTCAAGACCGAGAAGTACAAGTTCCTCGGCATGTACGGCGAATCAGCCGACATCACCGGCGGGATGGGCGGCGAAGGCGTCGACGCGTTCGCGAAGTTCCTCGATGCCGGCGGCACGCTCATCACTATGGGGAACGCCGTGCGGTTCCCGACGGAGCTCGGCCTGGCGCGCACGGTTGACGCGTCGGGAGCGACGTCGAACGATTTCTACGCACCGCGTCCGATCGTGAACGCGGAAGTCCTGAAGCTGGATCACCCCGTGTTCTACGGCTACAAGGACAAGATCATGCCGATCAAGTATCTTGGCGGGCCGCTGCTGAGCGTCGGCGCGCCCGATCAATCTGCCGTGCTCGCCAGGTACGTGGGTGGCGATGGCGCAGTGCTCAGCGGCTTGATGAAAGGCGCGGACGAGATCCGGCAGCGGCCTTTCGCGGTCGACGTCCCCGGCGGGTTCACTGGCAAAGGCCGCGTCCTGCTGTTTGCCAACAACCCGATTTACCGTTGGCAAAACCATGGCGAGTTCAACATGGTCTTCAACGCCGTGATGAACTGGAACGATCTCGCCGGCGCGGCCGCGCCGGCACCGCGAACGGCTCCCGCGGGTGGTGACCGATAGCGTGTAGGCGATGCGAGGAATGGTCTGCGCGGTCGCGATCTCGGCGACGGTCGTCGCGCAAGGCCCGCCCTCGCAGCCGGCTCGTGATTCGCGCGTCGATCGCTCGCCAGTTACCGGCGCACTCGCCGGCCGCATCGTCGCGGCAGATACCGAACAACCGATTCGATGGGCGTCCGTAGGGCTGTTCTCGCCCGAGCGGTCGTTCTTTGCCACGACGAATACGGACGCCGATGGCCGCTATGCCTTTCGCGATCTTCCCGCCGGTGACTACACGCTTCGCGCGAGCAAAGGCGGCTTCGTCAGCACGTTGTTCGGCGCCTCGAAGCTGCTCGAAGCTCCCGCGCGAATTGTCGTCAGCCCTGGGCGCACGACATCAGGCGATCTCGCGCTGGAGCGGGGCGGCGCGGTTGAAGGCCGCATTCTGAACGAGGCGGGCGATCCCGTACAGGATGTGCCGGTACACGCCTTTTTTGTGGCGTACGACGGTGGAGGGCGACGGAAGATGGCCGCCGACACCGTTGCGAGAACCGACGACCAAGGTTACTTCCGGCTGCACAGCCTGGCCCCAGGACGCTATTTCATCCAAACCTCAATCCCCGGCGTCGTGTCCGCATCGGCGGGCGTCTCGCGAACGGAGGATCAGGCGAACGTCCGAGTTTATGGAACGACCTCGGGACGCTTCCTGATTCGCGCGGAACCCGGGAGGGCCGAGCCCTCTATCGACTTGCGAGAGGCAGCGCAGACGCAGGCGCTCTTCCCCGCGACGTTCCATCCAGGGACAACCCGGCTGGGCGAGGCCACCTCGGTCTCGATAGAAGCCGGACGAACGGCGAGTGCGTCGTTCTCGATCAGTTATCTGCCCGTCGCGAGCTGGACCGGCAGCGTTGAAGACTCGCGCGGTCGGCCGCCAGAGATCATTTCGGCGATGCTGCGCTCACGCGGCGGCGCGCTTCACGGGAGCCTAACGAACAGCGGCACGTCGAATCAGTTTGGCTTCACGCCGTTGCCGCCCGACGATTACGTGGTCGGCGTGATCGTGCGTGGGAAAGCCAGGGAGCCCGAGTTCGCCGTCAGGAGTGTGAGGATAAGCGGCCAGAACGTTGCGGAGCCAACGTTTCGCACCGCTCCTGGCGTGACGCTGTCGGGGACTATTGAAACCGTCGCGCCCTCATCACCTCTTCCGCCGACGGGCATCAGTGTCGTCGCGCTCGCGGCGTTGTTCCCTGGCCTCGCTGGCGATCCACACGGGAAAGAACACCCGCTGCCCGTGGCCGCCGATGGAACGTTCACCTTCAAGAACCTGTTCGGTCCGCGACTATTCCGGATCGAGGCTGGACCGGCGTGGGCGATCACAGCGATCTATCTCGGCGACGAGGAGATCACCGACAGAGGAGTGGACTTCACAGCAACGACGGCAACGACGCGGTTGCGCGTGCTGGTGACGAACCGCACCGGAGCCATCATCGGTTCGATCGCTGCCGATCGAGGAACGACGAGCGGTCAGGTACTCGTATTCCCCGAGTCCGAAGTGCACTGGGGATTCGATTCGAGGCTCACGAAGATCACGGACGTGTTGCCCGGTGGCAGGTTCGAAATCAAGGGACTGCTGCCAGGCCGGTATTTTGTTGCGCACGTGCCTGAGTTAGCGCCCGGTGGATGGGCGGATGCCGATCTTCTGCGAGGGCTGAAGGGCATCGCCACGCTGGCCGAAGTCGCGGATAGCGCAGAAACGCCTGTCATGCTGAAGCACGCGAGGACCAAATGACGCGCGCGATCGCTGCGGCTATTGCGTTCGTGCTCGCAGCGAGTGTCGGTGCGCCAATGGCGCAGGAGTCGTCGCCCCGCCAAACCGCGCGCGTATCAGGCGTCGTTTCATCGGCCGACACCGGCCGGCCTCTCGATGGTGCCCTCGTCGAATTGACCCACGATTCACCAGGGAAGAGCGAGAAGCTGACGATCGCGACTGGTCCTGACGGTCGGTTTACCTTTCCAGCCCTTGCTGCTGGAACGTTCATCCTGAGCGCGGCGGCGCCGCGCCACGACCAGGCGACATACCGGCGATCGCAGGCCACAAACGCCCCCGTGCGCCACACGCTCGACGAGGGTCAACAGTTCACGGCGTCGATCGTTCTCTCACGACTCGGATCGATCAGCGGGCGCATCTTCGATCCGTTTGGTGATCCCGTTCCCGGCATCACCGTGTTTGCGCTCGAAAAGCGAGAGGTTGCCGGAGTGGTGCGGCTGGTCCGCGCCGGTCGCTCGAGCCCGCCCCGTCCGACCGACGACATCGGCCAGTTCCGGCTCTCAGGATTGACCGCTGGCGACTACCACGTCGTGGCCCTCTCGGGTGCGCTGACCGCAGCCGCGTCGTTCAGCACGGTTGCCGAGGTCGGCGGCTTCCTCCCGACGTACTATCCAGGCACATCCTCGGTTGCCGAAGCACACCGCGTGCACCTCGGGACCGGTCAGGATGTCGCCGGTCTGACGTTAACGGTGATCCCGACGCCCACGTATCGCGTGAGCGGCACGGTCGTCGATTCAAAGGGCGCGGCGCTGGCGGGTGCCCTGGTCTCGATTGTTCCTGCGGATGGGCCCGGCCTGAACGCGACGATTGGAGGTCGAATACAGGCGCAGCACGATGGCACGTTTGTCGTGTCGCGCGTGCCGCCGGGAACCTATGTCGTCCAGGGGCGCTCGTGGATCACGACCAGTGACGAGCCAGGCGAGTACGGCTGGGCAACGGTCACCGTTGGACAATCGGATGTACGCGACGTTCGCATTTCGACGCACGGGCCGTCGACACTCAGGGGACGCTTTGTGTACGAGGGCGACCAACCCATCCGGTTCGCAATTCCGAATGGTCTGCAAATCGACATGGTACCGCTGGATTTCGACACCGAACCAGTTGTCGCGATTTCATCGGCGCCGGTGAGCGTCCGTCTGATGGGCGAAGGCCGCTTTCAGGTCAGCGGACTCTGGGGACGCCGCTTGATGCGGGTTCGGGCGAGCAACATCGTCACCGAGCGGATCGTGCTCGACGGGAAAGACGTCACCGAGACTCCAATCGAATTCAACGGCCGCGATTCCACCGTGGAAGTGGTGCTATCAAGGCGGGTCGCAACCATGACCGGCCGCGCGATTGACGCCGACAATCAGCCAGTCCCCGGCTGCCGGATCGTCCTGTTTGCCGGCGATCCGAGTCGCTGGACGCCACATTCGCGCTTCGTGACGACGGTGCTTGCGGATAGCGAAGGGCAGTTCCGCATCTTGGGCGTGTCGCCGGGCAGCTACATGAGCGTGGCGATCCCAGCCGACATCGTGGGGCCAACCGATCCGGAGCTTCTGGAGGCCGTCCGCAGCAGCGCCATAGCACTGATCCTGGGTGAAGGGATCACGTCCGATATCGAGCTACGGCTTCTGGGGCATGTGAATAGGTGATCTGATTTCGGTCGCCTTCATCCACGCCACATACAGCACAAAGCTCGCCGCGAAGCCGACAAACCACGCATAGCTGTACAGTGGCTTCAGCACTGGCACGATGAGGCCGCCCCAGGCAAGGGCGCAGCCGGCAAGCGTCGCCACCACAGCGGCGACGTTCCATCCTCCCGAGTACCTGTACTTCCCGTCCACGAGATACAAATCGGCGAGGTGGATCACTCGACGCCGGACGATCCAGTAATCGGCGATCAGCACGCCCGCGATCGAACCAAGGCCGCCCGAGTAGCCGAGCAGCCACGTGAAGATGTAGCCGGACGGATCGGCGAGGAGCTTCCATGGCTGCATCAGGATCGCCAGTACGCCCGTGATCAAGCCGCCGGTCTTGAAGTCGATCAGCCGTGGAAAAGCGTTCGCGAAGTCGTTCGCCGGCGACACGACGTTGGCGGCGATGTTGACGGCCAGCGTTGCGACGACGGCCGTGAACATCGATATGGCGACCACGATTGGTGTATCGAAGCGTGCGACGAGCCTGACGGGATCCCAAATCGCCTCGCCGTAAATCACAACGGTGGCGCTCGTAATCAGCACGCCCATCGCCGCGAACACCGCCATGGTCGTCGGCAGTGCGACCACTTGGCCGATGATCTGCTCGCGCTGGCTCCGACCGAAACGGGTGAAGTCGGGCATGTTAAGCGAGAGCGTCGCCCAGTAGCCGACCATGGCGGTCAGCGATGGCATGAAAACGGGGAAGAACTCGCTGAATGTTGTCAGCCTGCCTTGGTGCTGCAGCAGCGGGCCGAGCCCGTTCGCTTCGCGGACGGCCCAGACGAGAAGCAGGGCGGTCATTACCAACACGAAGGGCGCCGCCCAGTTCTCGACCCAGCGCAGCAGATCCATGCCGCGATACACGATGAAGACGTTGAGCCCCCAGAAGAGCAGAAACGACAGCCATTCGGTGCTTGTGTGTCCCGCGAAGCCGCTGCCGAGCAGCTGCGGCCAACCGGGAATGAGGCTCGTGAAAAACGTGTGCAGTGCCTCGCCGCCAATCCATGCCTGAATCCCAAACCAGCCGCAGGCGACGATCGCGCGCATCAGCGCCGGCAGGTTGGAGCCAACGGTCCCGTACGACGCTCGCGCGAACACCGGAAACGGAATGCCGTACTTCGTGCCTGGATGCGAGTTCAGCAGGATGGGCACGAGCACGATCGTGTTGCCAAGGAGGATCGTGACGAGCGCCTGCCACCAGTTCATGCCGCTTGCCATCAGCCCCGAGGCCAGCATGTAGGTCGGGATGCAGTGCGCCATGCTGATCCAGAGTGCGGCGTAGCTGTAGGTGGTCCAGTTACGGCGGCTCAGCGGAACAGGCGCGAGGTCGTGGTTGTAGAGCGGACTCCCCTGAATGCGAGAGGGATCGCGCAGTTCGACGCGGCCGTCAGGATGCAGGATCTCGTGCATTGCGCGTAGGGTAACGCGAAAACCTGAAAGATGGCGTTTACTTCGGCATGTATTTCCAGTTCCGCGCTTTTCCTTCCTCCAGCCACTCGAGTGTCGTCGCCAGCCGCTTGTGCCGGGTCGCGTCCGTTTTCGCCTCCGTGATCCATTCGATGTACTCCCGCCTGTGGCTCGGGCTGAAGTTCTCGAACGTCTTGCGGGCGGTGGGGTGCTTCTTCAGGGCGCCCGCCAGATCGGCCGGCATCGGC
>Ga0075418_10010803_pt1 | contig 10216 bp, 6 predicted proteins | sample SoiMetdeltSBSDD2_FD_81776 | JGI IMG/M metagenome (GOLD analysis project Ga0075418, IMG submission 81776) | Bulk soil microbial communities from a Populus tree surrounding site in Tennessee, USA - Soil MetaG P. deltoides SBSDD2 | ecosystem: Environmental > Terrestrial > Soil > Tree plantation...
CGCGGACCTCGTCCGCTACGGCGCGAACCAGAGTTGCTTGCGGCAGGTTCGAAGAGATCGCCAGCGTGAGCCGCGGGGTTGGGCTGATTGGCTGCCACAGTGGGACAAAAGCAAACGGAGGTGCCTGCTCCCGCACGCTCAGGTGCTTGTGATTGCGAACGACTCCAACGACTTGATAAGCCCCAGACTCCCCTAACTGGATCGTCCTACCAACTGGAGACTGTCCTGCGAAGTACGCCTTTGCCAACGCTTGCGCTGCGGCCTCGTTCAGGACCGCAACCTTGAGAGCGCCTGGCGTATCTCGCTGGGAAAACACCCGACCCGCTACGAGGTCGATTCCGAACGCCCGGAAATAATCTTCAGAGACGTGATTGAGCCGAATCTCACCGAGGGGAGGGAAACCGGGCACCGTGACTGCAGTACCGGTGTTACGGCCCGAGAGCGGAGTCAGCACCGAGAGACTGGCGGCTCGAACTCCCGGTAACCCGCTCACCCGCTCCAGAACGCGCCTCCACAATTGCTCTGGCGCGGCGGGGGCCGTACCAGGCGGAACCTGCGGCTGGACCGACATGGTGAGCACGCCACTCTGCGTGAACCCAAGGTCGACGGCGCGGAGGTTTGTCAACGTCCGGGCGAACATGGCCGCCGCAACGAGCAATGCGAGTGACAGCGCCACCTGGCCTGCGACCAAGAACCGGCCGGTGGTCAGTCGGCCGGCGCCGGCCAGCCGGGTCTCGTTCTCTTTCATCGCTGTCTGCGGTTCAATTCGCAACGCCCGCAGTGCGGGCCAGAGGCCTGTGAGCAGTCCCACCGCCAGCGTCACTGCGGCGGCGTACGCCACCAGCGTCCAGTCGAACTGAACATCGAGGAAAATCGGTCGTCTGCCAAACGCGAAGAATCCCTTCAGCCCCTGAATGGCCGCATACGCGACCGACAGCGCGACAGCGGCTCCGAGCATGAATAGCAGCAGCGTCTCGGTTAGGAGTTGCCGGAGGAGACGTCCCCAACCCGCTCCAGTCGCCAGACGGACGGCGAACTCGCGTCCTCGGGTGGCACCACGAACCAGCAACAGGATGCCCAGGTTCGTACACGCGACGAGCAGGAAAATCGCGGCGCCCAGGCTCAGGGCGAACAGCGGTTTGGAGAAACGCGTTCTGAGCTGGTCCCATCCACGTGATGCGGACGCAAGTTCAAGGCGCTCGACGCGGGATGTCCACCCTTCTCCGGATCGGTCGCCGTCGTTCTTGAACAATTGGAAGATCGTGTTTGCCTCGACCGTCGCGTGCCGCTCGGAGATGCCCGGCCGCAGGCGCGCGATGACGTTGAACCACGACGCATCGGCATTCGCAATCATGCGACGCTCCTGCGTGACGGGCAGTGTCACGTCGACGTGATAACCCGGATTCAAGCCCCAAAACTCGGGTGGCGTAACACCGACAATCGTAAACACCTGATTACCAAAGGAGATACTCCGGCCAATCGCGTCAGAAGCGCCACCGAATCGCCGCTGCCAGTACCCGTACCCAATCACCGCGACTGGCGGATCCAACCTCTCGTCGTCCACGGTCATCAGTCGTCCCGCCGCCGGCCTGAGTCCGAGCACCTCGAAGTAGTTTCCAGACGCCACCTGTCCAAACACCTGTTCGACGATGCCGTCCACTTCAACCCTCAGCTCGTCGGCCGCGAATGCCGACATGCCGGCAAAGGACAACGCCTCGTCACGGAAACGCTGGAAATAGGGGTACGCGGCGCCCCCGCCGTGCGACCCGCGACGGCGCTCTGCAGGAAGACAAGTTCTTGCGGTCGCTCTACTGGCAGCGAACGAAGCAGCACTGTCTCCATGAGGCTGAAGATCGCCGTGTTCGCGCCGATGCCGAGCGCAAGCGTGAAGATGACGACTGCAGCAAATCCAGGATTCTTCCGCAGCGTGCGCAAACCGTAGCGGATATCCTGGCGCACGTCGTCCGCCCACCGCCGGACCCAAACAGCACGCGTGTCCTCTTTCGTTAGCGCGATATCGCCGAACGCGAGCATCGCTCGGCGGCGCGCCTCTTCCGGCGCTATCCCCTTCTCGATGTTGTCCTGAGTTTCGCGCTCGATGTGATCCCGGATGTCCTGATCGAGATCGTCCAGGGCGCGCTTGCCGTCAGACGTGTGGAAGGGCCCACCCATGTTCACTCCTGCGCGGCGGGACGCAGGATCCGCGCGATGGCTCGAGCCAGCGCGTCCCACTTGCCGGTTTCGATCTGAAGTTGTCTGCGACCCTTGGCGGTCAGGGAATAGAACTTCGCCCGCCGGTTGTTCTCGGAGGTGCCTTCGTCGAACGTGATCCATCCGCGCTTAATCAGACGATGCAGTGCCGGATAGAGCGAGCCCTGCTCCACTTGCAGCACGTCGGCCGATCCGCGCTCGATCGCCTTCGCGATGGCATGGCCGTGAGCCGGCCCAAGGCGCAGCGTCCGGAGGATCAACAGATCCAGCGTTCCTTGGAGCAGCTCGATGCGATCGTCGCGTCGCTTAGTAGACATTCTAGGCGTGTGACGTTACCGCCGCTCCACCTAGAATGTCAAGGCGAGCCACAAACGAATCGAACCTGAAATCGAAGCTGCCGCAAGGAGGCAAGCCCAGGATTACTCTGGAGTAGTCGCGATGTGTTTGCCCATTCGGGCGCCGTAGGCTGTCGGATTGAGCCCATTTATGAGACAGCTTCCAGTCGCCAAGTGGCTTCTGACCCGGCTCGCGGATTGGGAATCAGATCGGCGTTTGCCGAGAGTGATCGCGTCGGTACAAGCGCCCGAGTGAACCGTACCGCTGGTGCGGCGCATGTTGAGACCGGATATCTGCAGACTGTGACGACAGCTATCGATCAGCTCCGTGTTGCCGGAGGATCGATGCAATCCCCGCATGCTGACGCCGTTCGGCCCACGCGAGCGGTGTGGCCCATGGCTCGGCCCCGGGCTCGATCGGGTCGGCCCCTCGAGCCAGCAGCAGTTTGACCAGCTCCACACGGCCCCAGCGACATGCCCACCCGAGAGGCGTACTCCTCAAGAATTCGTCCCGGACGTCCGTGCGCGCTCCCGCATCCAGCAGGATGGACGCCAGAGACACGCCCACTCCATGGTCCCGCGCGATCACTTCGTGCAGCATCGTCTGTCCAGATCCCCGTGTCTGAAGATTGGGATCGCATCGCTCGAGAATCAGCCGAAACGACTCGCGGCAGTCCGTCTGTTCGGCGTCGTTCAGGTCCTCGTGCCCCGGCAGCGGACGCCACAGCATCCAGAACCATCGCGGGTCGTCCCGCGGCCAGTCGATCCGCTCGAGCGCCATGCGCACGATATCCGGGGACCGCCCGCTCGCGCCGCTCCACAGGATCTGTTCGGCGACCGTCTGACCCGCGAATGTGCCGAACTCCAAGTGTGGATCGAGCTCGCCCGCAAGCATGCGGCGTGCGATCTCCACTTCGCGCACGTATCCGACCGAGGCCGCGTCGATCCAACCGCCGTGTTTCAGCAGGAGGTCGATCATCGCCGGGTCCGGTGCGTGCGTGCGTGGCGAACCGCCGCTGTATGCCGCAAAGGTCGGCGAGCCCGATGTCCACACCTGAGCGTTCGGATCGGCGCCGTGCTCGAGCAGCATCCGCGCCATCTCGATTCGTCCGGTGTTGACCGCCTCCATCAGCGGGCCGCCCGTCGAGAACGTCTGGTCCTCGTGAGCGCCAATCTGCATGCGCTCGTCCGGGTCGACGCCCATTTCGAGCAATTGCCGCAGCACCGCAGGGCGATCGCTCCGCACTGCCGCCTGGAGCAGGTCTTTCCCCTGCAGCGAGTCGAGCGGACATGACGCGAGATAGTCTCCGCGTCCGAGCGCGGCCGCCGAGAGCGGCGTCAGTGCGGCCCCACGTTCGAGGAGCAGCACGGCCATCGCCTCGCATCGCGATCCGCTCCACGGCTCCTCGGCACATTCCCATGCGGCGAAGTCCAGCGGCGTCCGTCCCTCGCGCGACTTCCGGTTCACGTTCGCCCCGTGGTCGAGCAACCACGTCGCCACCAGGGGCGTGCCTTGGCCTGCCGCGCGGTGCAGCATCGTCACGCCGTCCGGTGGGCAGACGTCGGCGAGGGCGGGCTGGGACTCGAACACGGCGATCACCGCCTCCTCGCCGCCTGACATCATGGCGTGCTGGAGGCGGCGGAAGCCATAGCCAAAGGCACCGCGCGCGCCGCGTTGCTCTTCCTGCGCGACCATCATCGCGACAATCTCTTCGTACCCGCGTTCCTCGGCGATGGTGAGCGGACTGGTCGCGTCGCGGTTGGGCCAGATGCCGCCGCGTGTGTCCGCTCCGGCCTCGAGCAGCAGCCGCGTCATCTCGACGTCGCGCTGCATGACTGCGATGTGGAGGGCGCGGATTTCGAAGCCAGCAGGTCCCCCGCGCATCAGATCGACGATTTCCGGCCGCCGCGCGAGAAGCGCCCGAGCCGCGCCGAGGTCGCCTTTCTGCACGGCCTCGTGCAACCTCGTAGTCGTGACGCCATCGACGGCCGCCTTCAGCTTCGGCCAGCTCTCGAACCCGTACGAGCGCGCCAGCACGAACTGCGCGTCGTGCAGGGCGAAGGTCTCCGGCGTCGCGGTCCGATGGTGGGCGACGACCTCGATGACCGCGTCTGGTGACTGAGCGCGATACGCCTCCAGCAGCTCCCTGGCCTGTCGCTTCAGTTGATCGATATCAGGGGCCTCGCGCATCCGGCGAGTGGGCGGGTGAGTCCGGTGGACGGTCATGACGAGCTCCTCTCCCGGCCGTGCCTACCGCACAGCCATATGCGCCCGTTGTCCGCTTTCCCGGGCAGGAAAAGAGATCATCCTGACGACGATGACAAGACCCATGTCGGGGTGGACGCAGTCCTTTCCGCGGACGTGGATGACGCCCCGATGCGCCAGCGCCAGTATACCGCGCCGGTCCATGTGCCCTCTGCGAAGGCGCCGCATGCATTGAGAGAAACACTACCCGCGATATGTCGCCAAATGGTTTCAGACCCGGCGCACGGATTGGGAATCAGATCGGCGTTGGTCGCGAGTTATCGCCTGTGCTTCGGGATCGCACCGACGACGCGCGAAGACGCTGACTCACAACGTATCGCGGTTGATCGTGGCGGGCAACCGAACCTGGGGAAGGCCCCATCATCAGATGATGGGGCTTGCGTTTCAGCGCGCGAACGAATACAGTCCCATCATCGACTGATGGGTCTAACGAACACCCCGTCTGATCTCCTCCCTGGCACCTTGGAGCTGCTGATCCTGAAAAGCCTCGTAGCTGGCCCCAAGCACGGCTATGCCATCGTCGAACACCTGCGGGTGACGTCGCGGGACGTGTTGCACGTCGGCGAGAGCGCGCTATATCCGGCCCTCCAGCGGCTGCTGGTGAATGGCTGGGCAAAAGCCGAATGGGGAGTTTCTGAGACCAATCGGCGAGCGCGGTACTACCGATTGACGCCGGCCGGTCGAAAACAGCTTGCCGGCGAGCGCGCCGAATTCGAGCGCATGGTTCGTGCGATCCAGCACGTGCTGGAAGCCACGTAAATGGGAAGGTCGTCATGCATTCCTGGCTTCGTCGGCTGGTATATCTCCTCCGTCAATCGCGACACGACGCGGAGCTACGCGAGGAGATCGAGGCTCACCGCGCACTGCGTGCCGCGCACCTAGCGAGCGAGGGTCTGACGGCGCAGGAGGCGTCGGACGCCAGTCGTCGAGCCATCGGTAACGTCCTTCTCGCCCGCGAGGATGTGCGCGAGGTCTGGCTCGGCTCCTGGGCCACATGGTGGCAGGACGTGCGCTACGGCCTGCGCACCTTTCGCAAGAACCCGGCGTTCACCGTAGTTGCGGTGGTGACGCTTGCCCTCGGCATTGGCGTCAATACGGGCATCTTCACCGTCGTCAATGCCGTGCTCTTTCGCGGCCTGTCCGCGCCCCGGGCGCACCAGCTCGTGTCGGTCTCGCAGTCGGTCCAGGGCGTCCCGGATCTTGCCGGGCAGGAGGCGTTCTCCACGTCCGAGTACTTCGCTTATCGTGACCGCGCCCAGACGCTCTCCGGACTGGTGGCCTATGGCAACGCGAGGGGGGAGGCGACGCTCGGAGGCGACGCTCCGCGCAAGATCCTCGGCGCGCTCGTCAGTTGCAATTACTTCGCCGTGCTGCAGCAGCCTCCGGCGCTCGGTCGCGCGTTCGCCGCGCGCGACTGCGAGCCGGGCGCGGACCTCGTAGTCGTCCTGAGTCACGAGTTGTGGCGGACGGCGTTTGCGGCGGACACGGGGATCGTGGGACGCACGATTCAACTGAACCGGCAGCAGGTCACGGTCGCCGGCGTGGCCGCCGAAGGCACATACAACGGCTCCGCCTTCCTCGTTGGCAGCTACCTTGCGCCTATCAATGCGGGCCGGTTGCTGACGTCGGACGACTCCCGCTATGACGACGACAATTCTCTCTGGCTGAATCTGCTGGGCCGCCGGAAGGATGGCGTCGGCTCGGGGCAGGTGCGGGCGGAGCTCGACGTCATCACGGCGCAGTTGGACCGGCAGCGGCCCGGCCGGTCGACACTGCTGACGATCGAACGGGCCAGGCCGGCGATGGGGCAGCAGCTGCGGGGCACGGCAACAGGAGCCGCCGTCGTCCTGATGGCGGCGTTCGGCTTCATCCTGCTGATCGCCTGCGCCAACGTCGCGAACCTGCTGCTCGCGCGCGGAACGTCACGCAGCCACGAGATCGGGATCCGCGTCTCGCTTGGCGCAAACCGTGCCCGCGTGATTCGTCAGCTGGTGACCGAAAGCCTGCTGCTCTCACTCGTAGGCGGCCTGCTCGGCTCCGTGGTTGCCCTGTGGTCGTTTCAGGCGCTCGTCGCGCTCGCGGTTCCCGCGATGTTGCCGCCCTGGTTTCCGCTGGTGCTCACCGTCGACGTGAGCCCCGACTTACAGGTGCTCTCGTTCGCTGTGGCGCTGACGGTGGGAACGGGGATCCTGTTCGGCCTCGCACCGGCATTGCACGTCTCCAAGCCGGATCTGCACGGCATCATGAAGCAGGACTCCGCGGGCGCCGGCAGCAGCCGCCGCGGCGGCCGGCTGCGGGGGACGCTCGTCGGCGTGCAGGTTGCGCTGTGTATGGTGCTGATGATCGCGGCGGGACTGGCGCTGCGCGGGTTGCATGCCACCTACACGATCGACCCGGGCTTCGAATACCGGAGCGTGGCCTTCGTCTCGCTTGAATCCGCGTTCGACGGGTACAGCCCCGAGGAGTCTGAGGCGATGCGACGTCGGCTGATGGCCGCCCTGGCAGCGCTGCCAGGCGTCGATGCAGTCGCGTCCGTCGAACAAAAACCGTTGGGCGACGACATGGCGCCGGCCCTGTTCCGCCTCCCGCGTGAGAGCGAGCGCGAATCCCGCGTTGGCGAGGTCGTCCCTGTCTCGCAGGACTACTTCTCGGTGCTCGAGGTGCCGATCGTGCGCGGCCGCGCGTTTACCGAGGACGAGGTGAGGAACCAGACAGCGAAACCGCGGCCAGCCATCCTGAGCGCAACCACGGCACGCAACCTCTGGCCCGGCGGCGACCCCATCGGCCGAACGCTGCTGTGGGAAAGCCCTGGCCTGCCGGTCGTCAATACCCTGCAGGTCGTCGGCGTGGCCGCGGATGCCCAGCTCACCGCTCTCGGACAAATCGATCCCTATTACGTGTACGTGCCCGGGGAAGGGGGCGCGGTGCTGGTCAAGGGCCGCACCGACGTCGCGACGACGGTATCGGGCATCCGCGCCGCAGTAAGAGCGGTCGACCCGACGCTCGTCGTCACGGTGCTCCCGCTCGAGGCGACGCTCGGGTGGTCGCGCAGTATTTCGGGAACGGTGACGAGCCTCTTCGGGGGATTGGGTGTGCTGGCACTGGTGCTGGCGTCTGTCGGTATCTACGGCATCGTATCGTTCGCCATCGCCGGGCGCTATCGCGAGATCGGCATTCGCCTGGCGTTAGGGGCGACCGCGTGGAGTGTGCTCGGCCTCATCCTGCGTGGGACAATGCGCCCTGTCGTCGTGGGAGCGGTGATCGGCGTGGCGGCGGCGAGCGCGATGTCGCGCATTCTGTCGAGCGTGCTGTTCGGCGTGAGCCCCGCCGATCCCGTCGGGCTCGGCGGTGCTGCACTGCTCGTGCTCGGCGTGGCGCTCGCGTCGGGCGTGATGGCCGCCAGACTCGCGACCCGTGCGGATCCGACCGCAACATTGCGGCACGAATGACTGTCGCGAGGAACAGCCAACATCTCTTCGTCCTTGGGACCTCTGTCGTGCGCTGTCGTATGGGGTCGACCCGCGCAACTGCCTTCTGGTGCTGCGCGATATCCCTGTTCGGACGTCACGCGCTGATTACTCCTGGGTAGTCGACCAGTGTTGACCTATCCAGATGACGCCGGGGGTATCGAGTCCGTCGGCGGCGAGTTATGAGATGGCTTTTAGCCGTCCCCGGGGGAATCTTCGTGCCTTTCGCGTGTGCCGAAGGGCTTCGTGGTCTACGCAATCATCAATTCCGTCGTCCGTGTTCTGATTTCACCCGTATCTCCCGCTCGACGCCACGGGGATCACGGCGCCAAAGCCACCGGCGTTGTTGCGGCGCAGCCTGGCGATCGTCAGCGCGCGGTACCAGGCGCGCCGGAACATCGAAGGCGGCTGCACCTGCAGCTCGCGGATACGCCCGTTCTCGCGCGCGTCCGCAGCAATCATCCTGATTCCCGCCTGCTGCCAGCGCAGGAGCACGTGCGCCAGGTCGTCCTGCAGCCCGCGTTCGCCGTGCACCAGGAGGATATCGCTGACGCCGCCGGCCTGCAGGCGCGCGGCGCTCGGAAAGTCCTGGGGAAACACCAGCCAGCGGTTGTCGAACTTCCCAGGCTGCGGCGGGGACGGCGGCGACATGCGCTCGGAGTCGAGCAGAAAGGCAGGGGAAGCGTCGCGCCGCAGCCCGAAACCGCGAATGACTGTCGCCCCGGCGATCAGCGCCTGCGCGATTCCGGCGGCGTTGACGACAGGCGATGGCCCGAGACTGGTGTTGTAGACCGGCACTGGTCGGTAACCCCGGCGGGCGAGCGCAAGCCCGAAGGTCACCGACGTCTCGCCGGGAAGGTCGACGATGACCGCGGTTCTCCCGCCGGCATCCGGAATCCAGAAGGCATCGGGGCCGCCCGGCGCCTCGGTCGCGGCAGCGCTCCACTCCGCGGGGGGACCCATGTGGGCAAACAGAGACGGCTTGGCCCACTCAGACCAGGAGGCGGCGGCCGGGGCCCATACGTCGAAGCACTCTTCTCCGGTCATCGGCGCGAATCTCCTCGACGATTGCAGCGTCTCCAACAGGCGGACCTGAAGGTCCGTCTCTACGGACAACCCTGAGTCAAGACCGAATCAACTCAGCTGAAGTCGAGACGCCCAGGGCCTGGTCCTTACGTCATGTACCGTCCGACACCGCCACCAGCACCGCGGCGTCCATCGCTTGCGCGTCGATGAGCGGCCGACGGGCGAAGCGCGCGTACCCGCCGGCGGCGCATCCGTCCACCGTATAGACGCCGACGCTCGGGTGCAGCGGCGCGCCACGAGTACCCAGCGGCGTCGGCACGAACCGGCGTTGCGCCACCCAGTGTCGCGGCGCGCGCCGAACGTCGCGCTCGATGATGCGCCACTCTGCCGGCGAGACGACGCCCTTCACGCCGACACCCTCCCCGACCCGGCCGAGCGCCGGCTTGAGCACCCAGCCATCGTCCGACTGCCACGGCACGTCCCGCGGATCGCGGGTCTCGGGCAGCAGGCGCGACCACGTCGGCAGCTGCGTCCGCAGCCTGTCCCAGACGAGCGGGAACCGCTTCGACTGCGTGAGCACGGCTGACGCCGGATTGCTGAGCGGCGACGAGCTGGCGTGGAAGAAGCGCGTCCAGCCGCAGGACTCCGGCAGGTTCGGCAGCCACTCTGCCGGAAAAAATCGCGCAATCGCATCCACCCGCTCCGACGTCCAGTCGGTCTCGGCATAGGCGCAGCCGTTGCGCCAGCGCAGCTGCGCCGGGCTGAGCAGCGATGTCCGCACGCCGAGCTCCGACAGCCGCCGCGACAGATAGGTCATGACCTGGCGATCGTCCGTGTACGCCGTCGCATGCGCGAGCGCCACATGGGGCCGCGAGCCACAGCGCCGCGCCAGCGCTCGGGCGTAGACGCCC
>Ga0075418_10010805_pt1 | contig 10215 bp, 5 predicted proteins | sample SoiMetdeltSBSDD2_FD_81776 | JGI IMG/M metagenome (GOLD analysis project Ga0075418, IMG submission 81776) | Bulk soil microbial communities from a Populus tree surrounding site in Tennessee, USA - Soil MetaG P. deltoides SBSDD2 | ecosystem: Environmental > Terrestrial > Soil > Tree plantation...
CCGGCAGGCGCTCGCTTCCGATCGAGGCTACGCGCACGCCGCGGCCCGGCTCGGCGTGGCGCTCGAGGCTGCGGGAGATCGTACCGGCGCCCTCGCCGCCTACCGCGAGTACATTGCCCGGGGCGCGCGGAGCGCGGCCGATCGCGACGCCGTGCTCGGGAAGATCCGATCGCTCGAGGAGGCGGGCCCCTAGCCTGGCGGTGGTTCTGTGGGGGGCTTCGGCGCCGGCTTGGCCGGCGGCTTGGCTGGGGTCTTGGCCGGGGGTTTGGCCGGAGGCTTCGAGTCCGCCGGCGCCTTCTTCTCTTCCGATGCCTTCGGCGGCGTGGGATCCTTCAGGACGGCGCCCTTCCTCTCGGACTTCCCGCCGACCCGCATCATCTTGATCGCCAGCGTGCCGCGGTCCTCCTCCGGAGTGAGGTCGACCTTGTAGGAGCCCGGCTGCCCGGTGCGGCAGGCCTTGCAGGGGATCGGCTTGGGGCGGAGCGGCATCTCCTTGCCCGTCTCGTCGACCGACAGGAGGACGAAGCCCTCCAGATCGAACTCGTGCGTCGTCCCCCACTCGAGCCGGCGCGCCTCCCCTTCGCGTACGCGGCGCGCATCGACGATGCGCTGCGTGCAGGCGTCGCCGCGGCGATCGTCGTCGCTGTTCTCCTGCTTGCTGTTCGGCTGATCCGGACAGTTGTCGCAGGCGTCCCCGATGCCGTCCTTGTCCCGGTCCTCCTGTTGCGGGTTGACCGCCTCGCGGCAGTTGTCGCAGGGGTCGCCGACCCCGTCCTCGTCCAGATCCTCCTGCTTCGGGTTGGGAAGGGCGCGGTAGACGTCGCACGCGTCCCCGATGCCGTCGAAATCGACGTCCTCCTGCTTCGGGTTGGTGGCGCAGGGGCAGTTGTCGCGTTCGTCCGGGATGCCGTCCTCGTCGGCGCACGGCGTCGCTTCTTCTTCCTCCTCCGGTGCCGGCTCCGGCTTGCCCACGTCCCCCGGCCCTTCGGGCTCCTGGTCGCTGGGCTGCGGTTGCCCGGGCGCGGGCGGCTTGACCGGCTCGGGCGGTGCCCCCTGCACGCGCGCCATCCCGCCCGTGGCGATGACAGGGAGGAGGTCTGCGGCGACGATCGGGACGAGTCCCGCGGCGCAGCACAGAAGCGCCAGCGGCAGAAGCCTCCCGTTCCAGCGCGTGCTCATGTCAGCCTCCTCGCCTCACCGCGGCCGCAAGGCCGAAGCCCAGTTCGTCACCAGGGTGAGCGGCGCGCCGACGGTCCCCTCGATCGGCACGAGCCCGATGATCCGTCGTCCGTCCGGGGCGATCTGCACTTGATCCGGCGCGGCCTGCTCGCCGAACATGGGGTGCGACGCTCCGATCTCGAGATTCTCGCCCACGATGGACAGGTCGACCAGCATCAGCTTCTTGGCGAGCGTCTGATAGACGATTTGACGCCCTCCCGGCATCCAGGCGTGGCCGTCGGCCCCATCCGAGGAGACCTGCCACTTCCCCCCGAGGCCCGGGAACGGAACGACGTACAACTGCGGAGTCCCCGACTCGTCGCTGTTGTACGCGAGCCACCGGCCGTCCGGCGAGAGCAGGCCATCGCTCTCGTTGGCGGGAGTGGCGATGAGGGGGCGCACCTCGTGCTTCTCGTCCATCGAGAGCAAGGCGATATCGAAACCGGCCTTGGCGGTCTGGGTCGCGAACACCACCCATCGCCCGTCGGGGGTCCAGGAGCGCGGCGATCGCGTGGCGTCCTTGCGCGACACGAGGGCCACCGGCTCCGAGGCGCCGTTGGCATCTTTGAGGTAGATCTCCCCGTCGCCGCCCGTATAGACGACCTTCCGGCCGTCGGGCGACCAGACAGGCCAGATGGCGGAGCCTGGCCCGAAACTGAACCGGCTCCCCACGCCGCGCGCCAGGTCGTACATCCACAGCTCGGCGTCCCCGCTCGAGGCGATCATCGTTACGAGCGCCCTGCGTCCGTCCGGCGAGAGGTTGACGTCGAAGACCGGGCCGACCTCCCCGACGGTGCCGAGCTTCTTCCCCGTCAGATCGAACCAGGTCATCTGCGTCTGGAAGGCCCTCTCCCCGCTGTTGAAGAGGAGGAGGTCGGCGCCTGCTATGGCGTAGGAGCCTGTCCAGCGGGCTGGGTTGTAGACGACCCTCTCGGCGATCGGCATCGCCTCCCCCTCGAGCCGGAGGCTGGCGAGGTCGATGTGCTGGGCCATCAGGTTGCGCTCCCGCACGAACACCAGGAAGCCGGGGGGGACGTAGCGCCCCTCGCTGTTTTCGTTCGAGACGCGCGTGACCTTCTTCGAAGCGAGGTCGACGCTGTAGATGCCGTTCTTCTCGCTCGCCGCGGCCGTCCCGGAGAAGAAGAGGAGCCGCTCGCCGTCCGGAAGGAAATACGGCAGGCGGTGCGTCATCCCTTCCTCACCCACCTGGGTGAGCGTCGAGGGCGCCCCGCCCGCCTCCGAGACCTGTGACAGCCCGCCGAACGGGCCCGGCGCGAAGACGATGACGCCCTTGCTGCTCCACGATGCCCCCCGGCCGTCCACGGCGTCGCAGAGCGTCAGGACGGCGCCTCCGGGGGCGGGGACTTTTTTCAGCTTCCGATCGGCGAAGAAGCCGACGAAGCGGCCGTCCGGCGACCAGAACGGGTAGGTCGCCCCTTCGGTGCCGGCGAGCGGCTGTGCCTGCAGGCTGTCGATCGGGCGCACGAAGAGCATGAGCTTGCCGTTCTCGCCGGCGCCCGCGAATGCCAGCGTGCGCCCGTCGGGAGAGAAAGCGAGCGGCGCGTTCTGGTCGTCGAGGGTGACCTTCGGTGGAAGGCTCAGGCTGACCCGCATGACGAGGGCCGGGGCGGGCGCAGGCCGAAGAACGAAGGTCGCCGCGGCCGCGACAGCCGCCAATCCGACGGCGGCGGCCGCCGCCACCGGCAGGCTCAGCCCGCGGCGCGGCTGGGCTGTCGCCGCGGCAGCGCGCGCCGCCGCGGTCGCTGTCGCCGGCTGGCCGACGACGGACGCGGTCGAGAGGGCAGGGTCGGATGCGCTCACGCCCGCCGCCTCCGCCACCCAGCGCAGCTCGTGCGCCAGGTCGCGGGCGCTCTGCCAGCGATCGTCCGGCTCCTTCGCCAGGCAGCGCTGCAGGATGCGGCCCAAAGCCGGCGGAGCCATCGGCGCCACCGCCTGCAGCGGCGGCGGGTCCTTCCCCATGATGGCCGCGATGAGGCTCGCCTGGCTCGCCCCTTCGAACGCCTTGCGTCCGGTCAGCATCTCGTACACCAGGACGCCGAAGGCGAAGATGTCGGTCCTAGTGTCGGCCTCCTTCCCCTCCAGCTGCTCGGGCGCCATGTACTGGAAGGTGCCGAGGAGTGTCCCGGCCGTCGTGAGGTTGCGCGTCGCCGTCGGCAGGAGCGAGCCGCCCGCGACCTGGCCCGCCGTCGGGCCACCGAGGGGCCCGGCCGGGCCGTTTCCATCCTGGAGCTTCGCGAGGCCGAAATCGAGCAGCTTCGACCCGGTCCGCGTCAGCATCACGTTCTGAGGCTTGAGATCCCGGTGCACGACGCCCTGCCGGTGCGCCTTGTCGAGGGCGTCCGCGATCTCCGCCGCGAGCCGCAGCGCCTGCTCCATCGGCAACGCTCCCCGCTCCAGCCGCGCGGCCAGCGTCTCCCCCTCGATGTGCTCCATGACGAGGTAGTCGATCCCGTCCTGAGAGCCGATGTCGTGCAGGACGCAGATGTGCGGATGGTTCAGGCTGGAGACGGCGCGCGCCTCCCTCTCGAAGCGCTCGCGCCGCGCCGGGTCGCTCGACAGATGCTCCGGCAGGACCTTGATGGCGATGTCCCGCCCCAGCCGCGTGTCGCGGCCCCGATACACCTCCCCCATCCCTCCCGCTCCGAGAGGGGCGACGATCTCGTACGGCCCGAGCCGGGTGCCCGCGGTGAGCGGCATATCGCGAAAGAGATTAGCAGAAAGGCCGGCGAGCGAGCGAATTCATCGGCTGCGCGCGGCACCGCGCTGGGTGGACACTCCGGCGCCGCCTGTGGCATCCTCCGCCCTCGGCGCCCCCAGCCTTACGGGACTGCCGGAGTGGCGAAACTGGTAGACGCACGGGACTCAAAATCCCGCGGGCCACAAGCCCATGTCGGTTCGAGTCCGACCTCCGGCACCATGCTCCCGACAGTCAGCCTGACAGGCCTGCCGTAGCGACCGGGTGCAACCCCCGGGCGGGGCAATCCGACCAATCAAGGGATAGGAATCGTCCGGTGCGGGTCGTCGAGCGCCACCGATGACGACCGCGTGGCCTCTCGACTTCGGGAGGGCCGTGACGATGCCTGGAGGTGCGCCGTATCTTGCAGATCCGATACGTAGACGGTACTCTGGAACTCGCCCTTCTCGCCTCGACCGATCACGACGGAGGAGTGGTGGGTACCGATGCCGTTCGAACCGGACCAGGCGCGCCTGATCGAAGCGTTCCTGCGAGGGGATCTGGAGGCCACGCGCGTCGTGGACGGCTGGATCGAGGTCGCACTGCAGGATGGTTTCCGGTCGCTGCGCGACGAGTGGGACGATCTCAGGCAGGAGATCCGGCTGCGCATCCTCGCCAACCTGCGCGGCGGCCGGTTCGCCGGACACTCGTCGCTGCGCACCTACGTCCACAGGATCAGCCGCAACGCGGCGATCGACCTGACGCGCCGGGCGCACCGGCATCGGGAGCGCGTCCCTCTGATCGCCGACGGCCCGGGGGCGATGACGACGCGGGATGAGCCGGCGGCGGCGATCAACAGGGACTTGCTGTCGAAGCTGCTGGAGGTACTGCCGCCGCGCGATCGGCTGCTCATCGACCTGGTGTTCGCCCAGCACCTTTCCTACACCGAGGTGGCGGAGCGTCTCGGCGTCAGGGAAGGGACGGTGAAGGCGCTGGTCTTCCGCAGCCGGGCCCGGCTCCAGAAACGCTGGACTTCGCTCATGGCGGGAGCGGTGGATCGAAAATGAGGTGCTCAGGGAGGCCCTCGTGAACGCCGGGTGTGGACCGTCTCGGCGGCTCCTCCCTTTCTACCTCAACGGCAGTCTCGCCGAGGACGAGGCCGCGGTCGTGCGCTCGCACCTCGAGACCTGCACGGCCTGTCGGACCGACCTGGATACTCTTCTGCCCCTGGCGCGAGCCATCGAGACGCATGGCGCCGGGGCCGGTCCGATGCCCTTGGCGGATCCGCTCTCCCCGTTCCCGGCGGCGGAACATCAAGAGGGGCGGGCGGTCCTCGCCCAGCGAATGACCTGGCTTGCGGCCGCCGCGGTCCTCGTCCTGATCGCAGCCGGCGTCTGGCGCTTCTCGAGGCCGGGAATTGCTCCGCACGATCGGTCCTTCGGGCCGTACGTCCTGGATCTCGGGAACGGCCCCGAGCGGGGCGACGCTCAGCTTCCGGTCCTGGCCACGCGTCTCGGCGATCGCGCCCTGACTCTTGTCTTCTTCGTGCCCGTCAGCCCGGACGCGCGGTACTCGGCCGACCTGCAGGACTCGGGCGGACGGGTCCTGGCCCACGCCGACGCGGTCGGCCCGCCCGATGCCCTGGGCCGCATCTCGTGGACCGTGCCGCCGCTCCTGCTGCAGGCCATGGGAGAGCACGAGGTCGCGATCGTGAGGACGGACCCGACAGGCGAGCGGCGGATCTACCGATACGCCTTCCGGGTCGACCTTCCTCCCTCCTGACGTGCGCGCTCTGGCTCTCCTGTCTCTCGCTCCCGTCCTGATCCTCGCGTCGGTGTTCCCGGCGGGTCCGACGTCGCGCGCAGCGGAATCCTCCGTCGGCGGCCTGGCGGAGATCGACGCTCTCATCGATCAGGGCCGCTACGCGGAGGCGGAGAGCCGGGGTCGCGCGCTCCTGGACCGCACTGCCGCCGAATCGGGGCAGGACTCCCTCGCGGCGGCCGACGCGCTGATGGCGCTCGTCACCGCCCTAGTCTCCAACGGCAAGGCGTCCGACCCCGGCACCCTTGCTTACGCCCGGCAGGCACACGCCATCCAGACGAGCCGCCTGGACGCCTCCGATCCCACCGTCGCGCTCGGATTCCTGACCCTCGGCCACGTGTATTACATGCGGGGGGACTATCCGTCCGCCCGCATCGCGTACGAAAAGGCTCTCAGCCTGCGCGAACAGGCCCGCGTCCCGCTGGACGAGAGGACGGTCAAGCTTTTCGAGGGCCTGGCCAACCTCAGCGCCGAGACCGGCGACTACGCGACCTCGCGTGTCTACTTCGAGAAGGGTCTCGCTGCGCTCGACCGGCTGGCGAACAAACGACCCGCGTCCGTCGTGGGGTTCTTGAACAACTACGGCACGGTCCTCAGCGACCTGGGCGACCTCGAGGGCGCGCGCGCCGTCTTCGAGCGCGCTCTCGACCTCGCGCGCCGGGAGCTCGGCGAGGATCATCCACGTTTCGCCCTGGTGCTCGACAACATGGGCGCGGTGCTGGAGAACATCGGGGACCTGGCCGCCGCGCGCTCGGCCTTCGAGCGCGCCCTCGCCATTCGAGAGGCAAGACTCGGACCGGACAGCCCCCAGGTGGCCGTGAGCCTGTCGAACCTGGCCAGCGTGCTCCTCGACCAGGGCGATCCGGCGGCAGCCCGTCCCCTGTACGAGCGCGCCCTGAAGATCCGGGAGACCGCGCTCGGCCCCGCGCACCCGTTGTTGGCGATCACACTGACGGGCCTGGCGCGGACGCTCGTCGAGCTCGGCGAGGCCGGGACCGCGCGCCCACTCCTGGAGCGGGCCCTGAGGCTCCGGGAAGAGAAGCTCGGCACCCAGCACCCCTTCTACGCACGAAGCCTGATTCACCTCGCGAGCCTGGACTACCGCACGGGCGACGAGAAGTCCGCCTTGGACGGTGCTCTGCGGGCGGAGGAGATCCTGCGCGGCCAGATTGAGCGCACCGCGCGCTATCTGTCCGATCGTCAGGCGCTTGAGTACAGGACGATCGAGCGCTCGGGCCTGGACATGGCACTCGCCGCGGGAGCCGGCAGCAGCACCGCCCGCACCGATGCGAGGGCACGCCGGGTCTGGGAGGCGGTCATCCGATCGCGGGCCCTCATCCTCGACGAGATCACCGCCCGGCACCGCTCCCTCCTCGAAACGACCGAGCCTGACCTGGCCTCGAGGGTACGCGCATGGGACGCCGCCCGGGCGAGCTTCGCCGCCCTCGTCGCCGGCGGGCCGGGCGCGGCGGGGGCCGGCGACTACCGGGACGTGCTCCGCCGGGCCCGCGCCGCGGCCGATCGTGCGGAGCGCGAAGTGGCGACCCGGAGCGCCACCGTGAGACGGGAACAGGTCGCCCGATCGGCGGGGCTCGAGGAGATACGGAAGGCTCTGCCGGCGCGGACCGCGCTCGTGGCCTACGCGCGGTTCCAGAGTCCGCGCCAGGGCGACCGCGCGGCCGAGCCCCTTTATGTCGCCTTCGTCCTGCCGCCACGCCCGGCCTCCCCCGTCCTGTTGGTGCTGGGCCCCGCCGGCGAGATCGACGATCTCGTCCGGCGCTTCAGGATTGAAGTCGGCACGCTGCCGAAGATCCCCTCGTCGCTCGCCACCTGTCGCCAGGTCGGTGCAACGCTGAGGCGGCTCGTCTGGGACCCGGTGGCAGAAGCAAAAGGCGAGGCCACGAGCGTGTTCCTCGTGCCGGACGGTGACCTGCATCTTCTGAACTTCGCCACGCTTCCCACCGGGCAGGACGGCTACCTGCTCGAAAGCGGGCCGGTCCTGCACTATCTGTCGGCCGAGCGTGACATCCTGTCGATATCGGCGGGCGGGCGCGATGGCGTCGGTGTGCCCCGGAGCGGCAGCCTCCTCGCCCTCGGGGGCCTCGACTTCGGTGACCAGCCGAACGCTCGAACGGGCGACGACTCCCGAGCCGGATCACCCACCGTCGAATGCGCCGGGCTGCGCTCACTGGCATTCCGTCCTCTCCCCGGCTCGCAGGTCGAGGTCGAGGAGATCGGATCGCTGTGGACCGGCCTCGATGGTTCAAATGCCGCCAGGATCCCGACCGCCCACTCGGCCCTTCTCCTGACCGGGCCGCAGGGAAGCGAGATCGAATTCAAGAAGCGCGCTCCGGGACGACGGGTCATTCACCTGGCGACGCACGGGTTCTCGCTCGACGACGTCTGCCGCGTGACGCCAAAGGAGGGCAAGGCCGCGGTGATTCCCGTCCCCGACGGGGACGGGAGCCGATTCCCCGTCTTCGGCCTGGCCTTGGCCGATGCCAATCGCCGCGAGCACGGGACCGGCGGCGCGCCGGCCGAGGACGGCATCCTGACGGCCGAGGAGATCGCCGCGCTCGATCTGCGCGGTGTGGAGTGGGTCGTGTTGTCGGGCTGCCAGACGGGCGTCGGGCCCGCCCTGCGCGGAGAGGGCGTGCTCGGTCTGCGACGCGCCTTCCGGGTTGCGGGGGCGAGGACGGTGGTCATGAGCCTGTGGGCCGTCTCCGACCACGACGCCCTGGAGTGGATCCTCGAGCTGTACCGCGCCCGTCTGGCAGGCCAGCCCACCGCCGCCGCGGTCCGGGCCGCCGCGCTCCGCGTCCTGGAAAACCGGCGTCGCTCGGGCGTCACGGATCACCCCCACTTCTGGGGCGCCTTCGTGGCGGCGGGGGGCTGGGACTGAGCATCTCCAGCCCCCCGGGGCCATGGCGACTCGACCCTAGTGGCACGCGTTCGGAGGCAACGGATCGGGCGCCGGGCAGCTCGCGTCGGGAACGCACTCGTAGCCGCAGCATCCACCCGGTCCGCCGTAGCTGAAGATGCATCGCACTCCATCGCCGTCGCAATAGTCGGTCTGGCAGAGCGGCGGCCGGTCGCAGGCGTCGCCCCTCCCATCGAAGTCGGAATCACGCTGGTCGGGGTTGGGAACGGTCGGACAGTTGTCGCAGGGATCCCCCACCCCGTCCTGGTCGGCGTCCGCCTGCGTCGGGTTGGCGATGGCAGGACAGTTGTCGACGTCGGCGCAACGGCCGTCGCCGTCTGCATCGTTCAGCGCGTCGTGCGGGCAGGGGTCGTCATCGTTCGGGATCCCGTCCCCGTCGCAGTCGCCGAGGACGAACAGTGCCTGCATCTGGACCGACCCGACGTCGATCCCCGCCGCGCCGTCGTCATTCGGCGCGCCGGTGATCACCATGACGCTGCCGTCGCCATCGAGCGGACCGATTCCGGCGACGGCGCTGCCCAACCGATCGCCCGTCGCGCCGGCGGGATGGGTCCAGCGGACGAGGAACGCTCCGGTGCGGCCGCTGAAGAGGAGTGCTGTGCCCGAGTCGGTCCCGTCGACCGTGTCGTGCATCGGGGCCCCGGCGACGATCTCCGCGAACGCGTCGCGATCGACGTCCCCGACGACTCCGACAGAAGACCCGAGCCGATCGCCAGCGCCGCCGGCGGGATCGGTCAGTCGGAAGAGAAGGCCGCCGTCGCCGCCGGAGAAGACCAGCACCTCGCCGGCGTCGATTCCCGCCGCCGTGTCGCGGAACGGAACGCCGACGAGGAGTTCCCGCTTGCCGTCGGCGTCGAGGTCCTCTATGGCGGCGAGGGCCGAGCCGGCTTGATCCTGGGACGAGGCCGCGGGATCCGACAGGGTGCGGATGAGGCTTCCAGTTGCTCCCGAGAAGATCAGCACCGCGCCGGCGTCTACGGCGCCCGGGAGATCGCGCGCGGGCGCTCCGACCGCGATGTCGTCGAAGCCGTCCCCGTCGAGGTCGCCCGGCCCCGCCACCGACCCGCCGAACCACTCACCATCCTCGCCGGCGGGATCGACAAGGATCCTCAAACGAGCGCCCGTGTCGCCCTCGAAGATGGCGACGCTGCCCGAGCACTCCCCTCCATCGGGACAGTCGGAGGGGGCCCCGGCGGCGACTTCGCCGCGGCCGTCCCCGTTGAGATCGGCCAGACCGGCGACGGAAGCCCCGAGCCGGGCGAATTCCGACATCGACGAATCGAGGAACGACCAGATGGCGACCCCGGTGGATCCGTTGAACAGCACGACGCGTCCCGGGCCGGCGAACGGATCGCCTCCGAGGATGCCGGAATTGTCCAGCGGGGCGCCGGCGGCGATCTCGGCGACTCCGTCGCCGTTGACGTCGCCCGGACTGGCCAGCGCCGCGCCGAGGTTCGCGTTGGAGCCGAGGAGCCCCATGCCCATGCTGCGGGCGATGGTCCGCGTGGCGCCCGAGACCAGGAAGACCCTGCCCTTGGAC
>Ga0075418_10010806_pt1 | contig 10215 bp, 5 predicted proteins | sample SoiMetdeltSBSDD2_FD_81776 | JGI IMG/M metagenome (GOLD analysis project Ga0075418, IMG submission 81776) | Bulk soil microbial communities from a Populus tree surrounding site in Tennessee, USA - Soil MetaG P. deltoides SBSDD2 | ecosystem: Environmental > Terrestrial > Soil > Tree plantation...
GCCTACTTCTGGTACTTCGCACTCCCGTTTGCATTGCAGAAGCCGTTCCTGCCCGAAGACCTGTACGGACCGTTTGCGATCGTCGAGCGGCCGGCAGTCTATTGCTGCCTACAGCATCAGTGGTGGGCTGAGAAACGATCGACCCTTGGTCCGATACTGCGCTCGTCCGGCACACGCGAGCTGACGTACATCATGCCTGACCTGCAGGATCCCGGCGCCTGGAGAGTCGAGAGACGGACGGTGAGCGGTCCAGAACTGCGCATGAAGATCGAGAACAGAATCGGGAAACGACTCGAGTCCCTGACGTTTACCTCCACCACGACCGACGCCTATCAGTTGGCGGAGATTCTCCTGGAGTGAAACGGAGTCTCGAACGTTCGGCAGAGCGAGTGGCTGCTGCCGTGACGTGAACGTCAATCTCCTGAAAAAAGACAGGCCTGCGTCAAGCGATCAACGAGAGCCCTCAGCGCGACGCGCATCAGGCTCCTGCGGTCAGAACCTGATGCGCGCGCCGAACTGCGCCTGCGCCCGGGACAGCTGATCGTCGCGATCGAACGTTCCCTGGAATGTCGGCGAGGTGATCGTCGACAGGTTCAGCCGCTCCAGGCCGGTTGCCGGATCGATGCCGCCGTACCCGATCAACCCGTTGCTCGACGTGCTCGGGAACTTCGGGAAGTAGTGCCAGCCCCAGTCCTTGTTGAAGGCATTCGTCAGATTGAAGACGTCGAAGGTGAGCTCGACTCTCGAGTGCCCCATCCGAGGCAGATTGAGCGAGTAGCGGAAGTCGAGCTGATTCCAGCCGGGAGCGCGGCCAGCATTGCGGGTGGCAATCTCCCCCCGATGGTCTTTCGACGCCGGGTCGGTGCTGAGGAACGCGTCCAACTGCTCCCAGGTGCCGTTCTGCACGATGACCTGGTCGGGGGTCGCGGGAATGAAAACGAGGTCGTTGTTGCTTCGGCCGTCGCCGTTGGCGTTGCCGTTGAAGAGAATGGCATACGGCCGGCCCGACTGGGCGTTGAAGAAAAACGAGGCCGTGCTGTCGAAGCCCTTTCCCAGCCGGATCGGAACAACCGCCGTCAGGTTGAAGCGATGGCCGCTGTCGTTGTTCGACCTGGTCACCGGCGGGTTGTTCACGTCGAAGCCGATCGGGTTGTTCGCCCAGTTGGATCCGGCGGTGCTCGCTGTTCCGTCGTTGATGGACGTCGCGCGGTTGTACAGATACGAGCCGCTCGCCGAGAATCCGTTCCTGAACGGTTTGTCGATCTTGATCGACGCGGTCCAGGACTTGCCCTCATCCGTGTTGGTCAGCAGCAGCACGTCGTTCAGGCCCGGATCGTACTTGTGAAAATTCAGGCGCCCGTCGGGCAACACAGCCGGTTGCGTGGCGCTCACACCCGTGGCGCCATTCTTGTCCGGCTGCCCGACCGGAATGTAGTTGATGTTCTGGTAGGCGATCTCGTCGATGTTCAGCGTGTAGAGGAATTCGCCGGTGGCGATGAGTCCCCAGATGCCCAGGCCGCGATCGTACGCGATGTTGCCGCGAACCACCGCAGGATACCTGTAGTCGGGATCGACGAGGTTCACGCTCTGCAGCCCGCTCACGCCACCGGGCACGCTGGAGGGCTGAGCGTTCGGGTCGGCGACGAAGGGAATTCTGAGGGCGTTGTTCACCGACCCGGTGTTCAGGTTGGTGAAGTCCACGCCGGTGTTCCCATACTGGTTCGACATCCACACGTAGGGAGTGCGTCCCGTGAAGTAGCCGATACCGCCGCGAACCTGCGAGCGGTTATCGCTTCCCCGGCTCAGATCCCAGTTGAACCCGATTCGCGGCGACCACATGAGCGGCGAAGGTACGATGTCGGTCCGGTAGCCGAAGTCCTCGACGACGAGCGGGTTCGCCGCGGGGGTGTCGGGAAAGTGCGGGATGTCGAGGCGGACGCCATAGCTCAACGTCAGGTTGGACGCCACCCGCCAGAGATCACCAGCGTAGACGCCGAACTGCATGACGGAGAATTTCGCCGCCTGGCGCGGATCGGATGTGTTCGAGAAGTTGCGCGAGTACAGCTGCGAGAAGCCGTCCTGCAGGTTCTGAATGGCCCCCGCCGTCGTGGTCGCGCTGAACTCGTAGTTGCCGTAGAGATTCTGGATGAACACGTTCTTGAAGTGCAGGAACTCGTTGTGCGTGCCGACCGTGAGCGTGTGTTTACCCTTGACGAAGGTCACGTCATCGGTGATCTCGACGATGTCCTGGTCGAGCTGGTTGGCGTGTGACGAGTTCTCGGCCCCGAGGCGCGCGTTCAGGCCGTCGGAGAAGTCGACGCGGACGAACGGAAAGATCGGGTCCGGAAGCACGCGCTCGAAGCGGTCGTAGGTGTAGGCCACGCGCAGCTCGTTGTACGCGTTACCGAACGTCGAGTTCAGCTGTGCAAGCGGGCTCCACACCTTCTCGTTGGCCGTGTAGAAGTTGCTCGAGAAGGCGTAGTTGGTCGTCGAGGGCACACCCGACGTGCTCTGTTGTCTGGAGCCATTGATGTAGTTGACCCGTGCGGTGAGCTGGTGCTTCGGCGAGAGGTTGAAGTCGGTTCGAATGAAGACCTTGTCGCTGTCGATGGGGGTCACCACCTCGCTGATGCTGCCCGGATCGTAGCCGTACGTGGTCCGCATGATGTTGGCGATCTGTTCCAGGTCGGCGAGATGCGACGGCACGCCTCCGACGACTCCTCCGAAGGCCTGGCCACCGCTCCCATCACCCGAGAACCCGGTTGGCAGCTCCTTGCGTGCGAAGTCGAGGTTGCCGAAGAAGAACGCTTTGTTTTGCCGAATCGGACCGCCGATGCTGAAGCCCATCTGCTGATCCTTGAAGTCCTCGAGCGCGATGTTGTCAGGGTCGGGGACGGCTGGCGTCGACAAACCGGGAATGGAGCGCGTCATCCCCTGATTGCGGCCGAAGTAGAAGGCGGTGCCCGAAAATCGGTTGGTGCCGCTTTTCGTAACGGCGTTGATCCCGCCTCCGGTAAAGCCACCCTGGCGCACATCGTAGGGAGCGACGACCAGCTGCAGCTCCTGAATCGCGTCGAGACTGATCGGCTGTGCGCCTGTCTGGGCGCCCGGCGTGCCCGTGGCCGGGATGCCGAACACGTCGTTGTTCACGGCGCCGTCGATCTGGATGCTGTTGTATCGCGGGTTCCGGCCGGCGACGCTCAGGAAGGCGTCTTGGTTGGCGCTGTCGGGACTGACGCTGAAGTATGGCGACGTGCGGGCGAAGTCGAAGAGGCCGCGCTGGATCGTCGGCAGCGCCTCGATCGCCTCCTCCGGAACGTTGGCCGCCGTCCCGGCTCGACTCGCATCGAACACGGTGGCGGCGGTGACGTTGACGGTCTCGGTGACCGCTTCGATTGGCAGCTTGAACGCCACCGATCGATCCTCGCCGAGCGCCACGTTGACCATTTCCCGCTTCTGAGTCCTGAAGCCGTTCAGGGCAGCCGTCACCGTGTAGGGACCGCCGACCCGAACGTTGAGAATCCTGTACTCGCCGTCGGCGGCGGTCACGGTCTCGTACTTTGTTCCGGTGGGCTCGTGCACCGCGACGACGCTGGCGCCGGGCAACGATGCGCCCTGCTGGTCGACGATCGTGCCGCTCAATGTGCCGGTGGTGACCGTCTGAGCCATGCCCGAGCCGGTCATCAGCAGCCACGCCACTGCCGCGCTAACGATGCAGGAGAAGGGCAACCTGGTCAGGGCCTTCATCTCGAACTCCATGTCGTGAAATGAGAGCGTCTGGGCTCAGTGTGGGTGACGCGCACAAGGAACAGAACAGCTGGAGACGCATTCTAGCCTGACTGCGTAACATCGCAGATACGCCGTTCTTCGTTCGAACAACGATTCCGCGCCGGCCCGCCGGAAAAGGCCGACTGCCCTAATCGTTGGCTGGTGCCGGGCCATTCAAGCTCGGCACCAGTTGTGCTCGCGATGAGGCGGAAATCGATTCCCTGTGTCATTTACCGGCTGATCGGATACCAGGACGGACTGCGGTCACGAAATGCCGTGAGCGAACGCCAGGATCCGCTCGTGGTGGGTTGAAGCCTGCCCGCTCGGGCGCTTCCCTGAGGGGCTCCGCGTGCGCATCGAATCGCGATGCACGGCGGGATCTGTCAATGCGGCGGGGAAAGATGCGAGGACGCGATGAAATCTGAAGGATCGACCGACATCACGCGCATCGTGCTCTTCGTTCTCGTGATTGGCGCGCTGCTGGTAGGAAGCTTCTGGACGCTGCTGCCGTTTCTCAGTGGGTTGATTTGGGCAACGACGATTGCCCTCGCCAGCTGGCCGCTGCTGTTGCGCGTGCAGCACCTCACGGGCGGACGGCGCCCGCCCGCCGTGGCGATCATGACCCTCCTCGTCCTCATGGCGTTCATCGTGCCGTTTGCGATGGCCATCAGCACGCTGATTGACGCCGCCGAACGCAGCCCCACGGTGATGAGCGCCTTCCTGTCGAAGGGCCTGGGGCCGCCGCCCGAGTGGATTGCGAAGATTCCGGCGGTTGGAGAGCAGCTTGCCGACCGATGGCAAACCGTGGCGGCGGGCGGCCCCCAGGCGCTCGCGGCGATCGTGCAACCCTACTCGCGCGCTGCCGCGACGTGGGCGATTGCAGCGACCGGCGGCTTCGGCAGGACCATCGTCCTCATCCTGCTCACCGTTCTCCTCGTGACGATCCTCTACTCGCAGGGCGAGACCGCAGCGCGCGCGGCACTGGCGTTTGCGAATCGGCTGGGCGGCGAGACGGGTGAGCGCACACTCCGTCTGGCAGGGCAGGCGGTTCGCAGCGTGGCTCTGGGCGTGGTCATGACGGCGCTCGTGCAGTCGGTGCTCGCCGGTCTCGGCCTCTGGTTCTGCGGCATTCCATATCCAGGGGTGCTGACCGCGCTCGCCTTTGTGCTCGGCATCGCGCAAGTCGGTCCGGCGCCAGTGTTGCTGCCGGCGATCATCTGGCTGTACTGGACCAGCAGTGCCGGCTGGGGAACCGCGCTCCTGGCGTGGAGTGTGCCGGTGCTGACGCTCGACAACATCCTGCGGCCCATCCTGATTCGCCGCGGCGTACAGCTGCCGCTGCTGTTGATCATTGCCGGCGTCATCGGCGGGTTGATCAGTTTCGGCGTCGTCGGCTTGTTCGTCGGCCCCGTCGTGCTGGCGGCGACCTATACGCTCGCGAAGGATTGGGTCGCTCGTACAGAATAGGCGCGTGGAGGCTGGATCATGAAAACGGTGCGTGACTACTACAAGGAGCGCTTCGGGGCCGAGAAGCCGGCGTTTCTCAAAGTCATGAAAGCGGTTCCGCCCGACAAGGCCGCCTACCGGCCGCACGAACGATCGACGTCGGCAGGGGATCTCGTATGGCTGCTGGCGGCGGAGCTCGAGGACGCATGCACGCTCGTCGACCGTGGTGAGGTGAACTACGTCGTCAAGCCATGCCCGGCCGTTCCGGAGTCGGTGGCCGCCTATGAAAAGCACGCCGCGGCGCTCGAATCGCGGCTGACGAAACTGGACGACGCGAAGTGGGGCAGCAAGGCCACGCTCAAGATGGACGGGACTGTGATCTGGGAGGCTCCGCTCGGCGACATGCTGTTCGGGTTTCTCTTCGATGCGATCCATCACCGCGGCCAGCTTTCGAGCTACCTGCGGCCGATGGGCGCGAAAGTTCCGTCGATCTATGGGCCGTCGGGAGACGATCCGGGCGGAGGAGCGTAGAGTATACGGACTGGAGCAGCCATGACTGGCACATCTCGCAGAGAGTTTTTCGGCGCCGCTGCCGCAGCGGCTGCCGGGATGGCCATCGCGCAAGGCGGTGTCGTGCTCGACGGCCAGGCACCGCAGACGACGGCGGCGCCGGCGGCTGACGAGACGCTCGTCCTGGTCAACGGCCGGATCCACACACTCGACGGCCGCAACACGATCGCGAGAGCCGTATCGATCAGGAACGGCCGATTCGTGACCGTCGGCGACTCGGCGCCGCCGAATGCCGCCGGCACCCGCGTCGTCGATCTCGGTGGGCGCACCGTCGTGCCAGGCGTCATCGAGGGCCACGTCCACATCGTCAGCCTCGCCAACCGGCCGGGCTACCACACGATTCTCGAGAACACGACGTCGATCCGCGAGATACAGGAGGCGCTCGCCGCGCGGCGGCGCAGCGTGCCTGCGGGCCAGTGGATCACGTCAATGGGCGGCTGGCACACGAATCAGTGGGCCGAGCGCCGTCGTCCGACGCTGAAGGAGCTCGACGCGGCGGTGTCCGATCGGCCCGTGCTCCTGTATGAGAGGTTCACCGGGCCCTGCGTGACGAACACGCTCGGCAAGCAGTTCTTCGACGCCGCAGATGCGGCGCCGAAGGTCCACCCCGACATCGTCCCGGTGAAGGTTGCCGACGACGGGTCCATTGCCGCCGCAGGCTTCACCGGCGGAGGCCCTTCGGCAAGCGCGCTGTTCCACCTGCGCCGGCTGCAGACCTTCGACGACAAGAAGCGGAGCGCGCTCGATGCGATGGCCTACTCGGCAAGCCTGGGCCTCACCGCGCATCTCGACGAGGTGTTGTTTCCGACGCCGGGACCGCTCCACCCGAGCCAGGTGCTCTCGAACCTCGATCAGTACCGAATGTACGATGCCTGGCTGGCGCTGCATCGCGAGGGCAAGACGACGGTCCGCCTGCAGATGAACTTCCTGCAGAACCAGAACGACCCGGCGCTGCCTGAGTTGAAGGAGCGGCTGCGCAACCAGTTCCAGTTCTTCGGCGACGACATGCTGATGACCGGCGCCATCGGCGAGTGGGCCGCTCCGCTGGCGAGCGGTCCGGTGTGGCGCGAGGCGCAGCGCCTGGTGGCGCAGGCAGGCTGGCGGAACGAGAACAGCGTCCAGGACCTGGCGGGTCTTACGCAGGTCGTCGAAGCGTACGAAGCGGTGAACAAGGAGTTCGATATCACGAAGCTGCGCTGGATGGTGCACCACGTGCCCGTCGTCAACGCCGATCTCCTGACGCGGCTTCGCGCCCTTGGCTGCGGCGTGCAGATGGGCGCCTTCCGCTGGGTCACGTCAACCGATCCGAAGGTGATCGTCGGCCCACCGTTCCGCACCATCGTCGACCATGGCATCCAGGCCGGCATACACGGTGACGGCGTGCACATCGCGCCGCTCAATCCCTGGCTGCACATCTACTTCGCCGTGACCGGCGTCAATTCGCTTGGTGCGCCCGTGAACGGCAACCAGCAGATCACCCGCCAGGAGGCGCTGCGCCTCTTCACGCGAGGCAACAGCTGGTTTCTCAGGATGGAAGACCGGATCGGCTCGATCGAACCGGGCAAGCTCGCCGACCTCGCGGTGCTCAACAAGGACTATTTCGCCGTGCCCGACGTGGAGATCAAGCAGATCCGTTCGGTGCTGAGCGTCGTCGCCGGGAAGGTCGTCCACGACGACGGCAGCGTGAAGCAATCGGGCCGCAAGTAAGCGGCCCTGTCCACGCTGCGACGGCCGACAGCATCAGTCGAGATCGCCCACGGCGAAGCCTTCCGGGCTGAGGGCATGCCCCTGGATCCAGCTCGAATTGTTCACGAAAATCCAGAAGCCTAACGTCTCGCCGAAGTCTACGAGAATTTCAGCCTGACCGTTGCCGTCGAGGTCGCCCAGAGTCACATCCTCCGACTGGAACGGCTGAAGCGGCGTCGGTGCCGCGCCCACTCGGAGCAGCCAGACTCCATCGGACGGCCCCAGGTCGGCGACGAGCTCGTCGCGCCCGTCTCCGTTGATGTCCCCGGTCGCCATTCGTGTCGCCGGCAGCGAATGCAGTTGCAGCGGCCCCACCAGATTCAGGAACGCCAGGGTGCCGACTCCGGGGATGCTCAACACCAGATCGTCGGCGTTGTCGGCACTCGACAGTGTCTCGTCGAGATCACCGGTGACGATGCGAGTGGCGTCGCGCTCGTGCACCTGCACCCACGACGCATTGTTCATCCATCGCCAGACGCCGAATCCTGCGAAGGTGAGCACCACGTCGTCACCTGCTGCATTGTCGAGATTGCCGATCGCGAACACGGTCGAGTCCAGAGCCTGCAGCTGACTCCACGAGCCATTGTTCATCCATCGCCACACGCCAAAGCCGGGAACGTCCAGGACGATATCGTCCCGCCCGCTGTTGTCCAGATCCCCGACGGCCATGTTGGATGGGTTCAGGGTGAGGAGCTGCACCCAGCTCGCGTTGTTCATGCGAATCCAGACACCGTACATGTCGCCGAAGTCCCCGACGATCTCATCGATCCCGTTCCCGTCAAGGTCTCCAGTCACCACCTGTTCCGGGCTGAACTCGCTCAGCTGGGTCCACCCCGCTCCGTATTTCAGAATCCAGACGCCGAACGCGTTGCCGAAATCCACGATCGCATCAGGGCTGTTGCCAACGGCGGATCCGTAGATGTTTTCCGCGCCGTTGACATCATCGCCGAGCGGTGCCGACGCCACGGACGGGTTATAGAAAGGGTTCATCACCGCCGGACGGCCTGGAAACGCGAAACGCGTCTCGTGATTGAGCCCGATGCTGTGCCCGATCTCGTGAACAGCGACTACTCCAAGATCAATGCCTCCGGTACCCGACGTGCAGGACCAGTTTTCCCCCACATCGAAGTGGACGTCGCCGGCAGCGGAGGTACCGTTCGGCGGCGGAAAGTAGGCGTGAGCGAGGACGTTCGACGGTCCGTCGAATACGTGCGCGACGATTCGGATGTCGCCGGTCCCCCCAGCGGCGTTGAATGGTTGCCCGCCGTCGGGCACTTCCGTGAACTGAATATTCGCAATCGCCGACCATGCGGCAAACGCACCCGTGATCTCGGTCATGAAACAGCTCGAGAATGTCGGCAAGCTGGTAATCGCCACGCCGGTGCCGGGCGTGCCACCTTCGATGTCGAACCCGCCGACACCACCATTCATGAAGCTGTATGTCACCGTGCCCGCCGGAATGCGGGGGCCGTTGCTGTCCGCGCCCGACGAGATGAACGGCGACCCGGCTCCCCACTTCGTTCCGCTCAGGAAGAACTCGGGTGCGTTGCCCGGCAGCCGCAGGCCACCGTCATCGATGACGTCGTTGGGCGGCCCGTACAGATCGCGATAGCACTCCTCAGCGACGGCGATGTACTCGAGAGAAGCCGTGCGAACGTCATTCATCGAGACGGTGGCCGGATCGAACCGGTGCTGAGCGGTCCGACGCTCGAACTCGGCCTTGGCTTGCGCGACAGCCTGCAGATTGCACGTCGACTGGGAGCTGGCGATCGACTCACGCGAAGGCGCCGCGCGCATGGGCGCCAGTCCGCCCATCGCCACGAGCAACATCGCGAGATAGGGAAGGGGCAGTCTGCCGCGCTTGCATGTCGTCATTGGCCATCTCCGAATCGTGTGGGCGAACCGTTCTTCAGCAGGGAGATTGTCGCGCCGCCGCAAGGTGGGAGCGGAGCGTAGTCCCTCAGTCGGGCGCTGTCCATGTATTAACGAGGTGGAGACGTTGAACGAACACTTCGCGCGACGTCTGGGATGCCGGTCAAGGCCTGTGCTCCTCGATCGCTTCGCGCACGGACGAGCTATGAAACGCTTTTTCCCGGACCGTCAACGCGGTAGAGTTGCCCCCATGCAGGCACAGCGCCTTGGTTTTGCCACTCTCGCGCTGGTCGCGCTTCTGCCAGCCACCGGCCTCGCGGCTCCCGATGTGCGGCTGGCTGAAGCCGCCGCGCGCGGCGATCGAGCCGCCGTTCGCGCGCTCATCGATCAGCGTGTCGACGTCAACGCGAAGGGGGTTGATGGTACGACCGCCCTGCACCAGGCCGTCCTCGCCGATCGTCTGGACATCACCGAACTTCTGCTTGCCGCAGCGGCCGATGCGAAGGGGGGCGATCGATACGGTGTCACGCCGCTCTACCTGGCCTGCGTCAACGGGAACGCGGCCATCGTGCAACGCCTGCTGGATGCGGGCGCCGATCCCAACGCTGTCGATCCGGCCGGCGAGACGGCGCTGATGGCCGCCGCGCGCACCGGGGTTCCTGCCGCGATGCGCGTGCTGCTCGATCGCGGCGCCACGGTCGACACGCGCGATCCGGAGTTCCAGCAGACGGCGCTCATGATCGCGGTGCGCGAGGATCACGCCGAGGCGGTCGGGCTGCTCGTCAACCGTGGTGCGGCCGTCGACGCGCAGAC
>Ga0075418_10010808_pt1 | contig 10215 bp, 4 predicted proteins | sample SoiMetdeltSBSDD2_FD_81776 | JGI IMG/M metagenome (GOLD analysis project Ga0075418, IMG submission 81776) | Bulk soil microbial communities from a Populus tree surrounding site in Tennessee, USA - Soil MetaG P. deltoides SBSDD2 | ecosystem: Environmental > Terrestrial > Soil > Tree plantation...
AAATCCCACGAATATCCGTTTGAACAAGCGACTTTGGTTCATTCGGTTTGGCCGGCCGAAACGCATCAGCACGAATACGATCGCCAGGGGAAGCACGAAGCTCCACCACCATTGCGGGAGTTGGCGGCTGACGTCGAAAGCGACGTCGTAGGAGAGAGAGTCCGGAAGCGTCATGAGCATGCTCTGGCGGGAGGCATGCGTCTTACAACGACGGGGCGTCGCCTACGCTTGATCCCCCACCTCGGGACCGAAGTCGGTCACGATCTCCTGGAACGCCGCGCGATCTTCTTCCTGGGCCTCGATGGCTTCGCGCTCGACCGGTTCCCCTTCTGCTTCCGCGTATTCCAGTGCGGTCGGTGGGCGTTCCGATTCAGGGACCGGTGGCGGCATCGTGTCCGGCTCGACCCCCTGCTTCTCCATTCGCTCGCGCTCGTCATCAGTCCAAGCGAATGTTTCCGCACGGGCCAGAGAGGTGATCTCGTCCATGTTGGGGAGATCGGTGAGCCGTGACAGCCCGAAATAGTCGAGAAAGTTCTGTGTGGTTGCGTACAACAATGGCCGCCCCGGGCCTGCATCGCGGCCTTTGATCTGCACGAGGCCGCGCTCGAGCAACGTGCTCAGCACGCCGCCCGCATCCACACCGCGCACGCGTTCGATTTCCAAACGCGTGATCGGCTGCTTGTAGGCGATGACCGCGATCGTCTCGAGCGCCGCTCGTGACAGCCGAGCCTTCTGCCGTCCGGCCAGGAACGACTTCACGTAGGGCGCATGCACCTCGCGAGTTACGATTTGATAGCCGCCCCCGAACTGCATGAGCTGAAAGCCGCGACCCTGCGCGTCGTACTCCTCGGCCAGGCGATCCAGCGCGCTTCGCACGTCCTGCGTGGATAAGTTGCCGTCATCGAGCGTGCGGAGCAGCGTCCCCGCGCTCAAGGGCTCCGCGGCCACGAACAGCAACGCTTCCAAAAGCGGGCCCAACTCGTTGGGTTCCATGCTCAGGACTCCTCGGGGGATTGCACGGGTTCATCCGCCGCCGGGAGATCCGACGTTTCAGTCACCATGGAAGCAGGCACATCTAGAGCTGAGCGATAAATCCAGATCTGCGAGAACGCTTTCTCTTGCGCCAGGACCAGCCGACCCAAGCGGGCCAGCTCGAGGATGGCCATGAAGGTGACCACGATGTGCACGCGGCGTGGGGTGCGGCTCACCAGATCCACGAAAAGAACGCGTCCCTGCTCGCGAAGCTCACCGAGCACGAGCTCCATTTTTTCTTCCAGAGTCACGTCTTCAAGCTGGACGTGATAGAAAAATTCCTCGCCGACCCGGGCCAGCACGTCCTTGAGCACATCGATGAGCAGGAAGTGGGACACCGGCTCGAGCGGCGTGTCGTGGTCCGGTTCGACTTCGGGTATGAACCCGCGCCCGAACAAAAGCCGCCGCTCCTCTTCCTTGGCCTGGAGCTGCCGGGCCGCTTCTTTGAACTGCCGGTATTCCAAGAGCTGGCGCACGAGCTCGTTTCGCGGATCCTCTTCGTCCTCTTCCTCGCCTTCCGGCCAGGTGGGAAGCAGCATGCGCGCCTTGAGCCGCATGAGGCTGGCCGCCATGACCAGGAAATCCCCCGCCACTTCGAGATCCAAGACTTCGAGCACCTTGAGCATGCCCAGGTACTGCTCGGTGATGTGGCCGATCGGAATGTCGTAGATGTCGAGCTGATCGCGGCGAATGAGGTACAAGAGGAGATCGAGCGGGCCTTCGAACACCGGCAAGCGCACCCCAAGAGGTGATTTGGCCTCGAAGCCAGGGTGTTCTTCCTCTTCCGCGGTGACCGCGGAACCGGTAGGCATATCGAGGAGGGTCAGCTGTACCGCGTCGGCCGGGACATGCAGAGCCGGACCCATGGGGTAGATCGGCTCCCCGACCGGGGACGTGGTTTCATCGGAAGTGGGTTCAACTTCGTCGATCATGACGCTCCCCCGGGAGTGCTCATCCGGCTTTGCGCAGTCTAGCCGCCGTGCCGGGCAGGGTCAACGAAGGGGGGCCGGCAGAGAAGCCCCGGCGGGAGGTCTCCCCCACCGGGGCTCGTGCATTCGTCTTCGCCGGGATGGAAGCGCTCCCGGAAGCTTTGGCTATCTAGTTAATTGAGTGACCTTGAGCGTCTTCACTCCGCCCTCGGTTTCCAGCCGCGCGAAGTACACCCCGTTCTTCAAGTGATCGCCCCCCGTGGTCACGCCATCCCAGGTGACTACGTGGGCACCCGCCTCCAGGGTCCCGTTCACCAGCTCCGCAACCTGCCGGCCGGCGATGTCGAACACCCGGAGTCGGACCACACCGGGCTCACCCATGGCGAATTGAAAAGCCCGCATTTGCGGTCCTGGGTTTTGCGTCACCCGGAAAGTCTGAAGCGCCATCCTCCGCTCGTAGGCGATCTGGGCGGTCGAGAGCGGGATGACGCCTGCGTTCACCTTTTGGCCGGCATTGACCTTCTCGGCGATCGCCGCCGCCAGCGCGCGGTCGCCACTGGGATTGTCGATCAGCTGGTCGCAGTACGTGACGGCCTGGGAGACCGTCGCGCCATCCTTACTGATGATGTTGGTCAACCCGAGATTGTTGGCCGCCACGTTCAAGAGCAGGGAGAGGAGCTGTTGCCTCGCCTTGTCGATCGCGGCCGGAGAACCGCCCAAGTTGAGCAAGTTCTTGGCGATGTCGAGCTTTTGGGGACACGTGGCCCCGTCCGGAGCGTCATACACCGCGACCTGGTTGAGTGCATTGTCGTTAAAGTGCTGCTCGACTACATCGAGATAGCCGCAAAGGGTGGCGGCGTCAAACTGCGCGTTCCCGGTCCCGCCCGTGGCCACACCGAACTGGTGCTTCCAGAAACCCGAAGAGCTCGGGTTCCCGGAGGGCGTGATGCAGCTCAGACCAAAGTTCACGGTGGCCGTCCCCCCGGCGGGCACTGTCGTCGACACGTCGGCGGCTGAGGTGGTGTAGCCGAGCGGGGTCACCAGGCTCACGATGTAGTTGATGGCCGGAATGCCCGGAATCGAGTACTGGCCGTTTGCATTCGTAACCCCGGTCCCCAGGAGATCTCCCGATCCAACGGCGAATGCATCCACAGTTGCGCCGAGGAGAGGTGTCCCACTGACAGGACAGTCTGCGGTGACCCGCCCGACAAGATCCCCGGCAAGGCATGGTGTGAACAGCGCGGTGATAGTGTGTCCCGTCAGGACGTCGGTAAACGTATAGGTGCTCACCGCCCCCACCGAACTACCGTCGACCACCACGTCCGCGATGCTGGTGCAGGCACTCGGAGTGATCGTGAAGCTCTGATCACTACCGTCCCACACGAACACGGCCCCGGACGGCGAGATCGTCCCTCCCGCACCCGCACTGGAGGTGATGATCTCCGCCGGCAGCGGCCCGAGCGTTCCCGAGGCATCGACGAGCTGGGAGTAGATGTCCGAGTTGGCGAAGCCGTCTCTGGTGTCGACCCACGCGAGGAGCGCTCCACCCGCCCCGCTGGCAACGATGTTCACTCTGCTTTTAATGTTGGGAGCCGTGCATATGGCGGCGCCGACGGCGGACCAGGCCGGATCCACAACGCCGGATGCCATCAGGTGCTGAGCATAGACATCGCTGCCGGCGCCCTCTACCAAAGCGACGATAGCTCCCCCCGAGCCGTCGGAAGCGATATTGAAGTTGGGCTCGGTGTTGCCGGGCGATGCGTCAGCGGACACAAGTGCACGTCCGTTGACGGGCCACCCACCGTCCACGACGCCGGAGGCCAGAACATGCTGGGCATACGTGCCGGGGCCGGGTGCGGAAGTCCGCGTGTCGCTCCAGACCATGATCGCTCCACCTGTCCCATCGGGCAGGATTCCAGCAGGAACTTGAGAGCCGTTTGCGGTGCAAATGGCCTGGCCATCCGCAGGCCATGCTCCATCCACCGCGCCTGAGGCCAGCACGTGCTGGGCGTAGACGTCGTCGGTGCTTGCACGGGAGTCCCGCCAGTTCACGATCGCGCCGCCGGCGCCATCTGAAGCGAGGATTGGGGAAGTTTGCCGGGAAAGGTTGCTGCAAACGGCAAGCCCGTTCACGGGCCAAGTCGGATCCACTGCACCGGAGGCCAGCACATGGTGGGCGTAGATATCCAGATTGGGGGACCCGTTGCGGAAGTCCTCCCACGTCACGATCGCCCCACCCGAGCCGTCCGGGACGATCATGGGCAGGCGTTGGGTATCAGGGGCCGTACAGAGGGCGCGGCCCTCGGCCGGCGACGGCGGATCGACGACGCCCGACCCTTGGACGTGTGCATAGTAGATGTCGGCATTGCCCGCATTGCTCTGATCCCAAACCACGATCCCACCCCCGGCGCCGTCCGGGGCGATCTGCGGGTAGTCCCGAAAGAAGGTTGTACCCGGGGTCAGGTTCTGCCCGTTCACGGGCCAAGCCGGATCCACAGTACCCGAGGCCAGAACGTGCTGAGCGTAGTTGTCCGCCTGTATGCTGCGCACGTCGCGCCAGGTGAGGATCGCTCCGCCGGCGCCGTCCGAGACGACGCCGCCGATCGACTGGTATCCCGCTGCCGTGCAGACGGCAAGCCCGTCCTCGGGCCAGGTCGGGTCGGCAGCACCAGACGCCAGGATGTGATGAACGTAGACATCATTGTTGCCGGAATTGATGTCGCCGCTGTTGTTGCGTGCATCGGTCCACGCGACGATCATTCCGCCAGAACCGTCCGGGGCACTCTTTGGGAACAGCTGTGGGGCGGGATTTGTGCAGATTGGGACATTGATCGTGGGATTGCCCGGCACAGCAGACCACCCGGGCGAGGCGATTGAAATGAAAAGCGCCAGCAGGCCTGGTACCGCCAAGACCCACTCACATCGAGGGGTGAGTGATTGGATTCCAAACGAAGTCCGAGCCATCAGAAAGACTCCTTCCCTGCGCACATTTCGCAGACGCTTGTGTGAGGGGGATCACGCAGCGGGATGTGTACCGTGATATCAGTTAGCGATTGGAGCGAGTGGGGATGGCTCTTTCAACCGCGGCCGGATTGGAGGGATACGAACGCGAACTCTACGCTATTCTCATTTTTAACACGATTGAAATTATCGTATTTTCGAGTCGCCCCCGAGATTAAGCCGCAAGGGCACCCAGGTTGAGGGTTGGTGGAGCTGACGGGGATCGAACCCGTGACCTCCTGTCTGCCAGACAGGCGCTCTCCCAGCTGAGCTACAGCCCCACGATCTCCGCGCGTGTCGGAGGGCGATAGAGATTATCCGTGGCTTCCCGAGGTGTCAAACGGCGGCGCTGTGGTAGCATGGACCGCTTCATTCAACACATTCATGAATTCCATGACCGATCTATTGACACGACTCAAGAGCCAAGCCACGACCGAAGCCGACGCCCTCGCCGCGCTCAGTGAGGCGGCGGAAGCCTCCGAGCTTCCCGGCGCCGAATCGATTCAAGAGCGTCTCCCCGTAAAGAACGTTCCGGTGGGGCTGGCCTTTCTTCATGCGCGTGCGCTGGCGGCAGAGGGACACGACGATGAGGCGCGGGCCGTCCTCTTGTCCCTGGCCGAACGGCTCAATCAGGCGAGGTGGTTGCGGGCCATGACCCGCGTCCTGACCGAGCTCTTGCCGCAGAGTCCCGCTGAAGTCGCTCCCCTCCTGGCCCGAGCTCGACAGCTGGGCGGGGTTCTGGCCGTTTCGGATGACCTGTTGTTCGAAGCGCATCGCCTGCATCCCCGGCATGGCGTCTTGACCTGGTTGGCCGCGCTGGCCCGATCGGAAGCGGGACAAAAGCCGGCCGCATTGCGGTTGGCGGGTCAGGCGTTGCCCGAACTGGTGGCGGAGAAAAATTACGAGACGGCGGAAATGGCGATGCTCCTCCTCGCCGAAGGCGATGGAACGGTGCCCCTCGCCGAGATCACACGCGCCCTGGAGCTCCTCGCCCGACACGAAGCGTGGGACGTGTTTCAAAACGCGATAGGACTTCTGGGGAATCGCCTGGCCGAGCCCGAAGGCGCGCTCGAGGCGTGGCCCGTGCTCCGGGACGTGTGGCGCAAACATCCCGAACGCACCGAACTTCGCCCGGTCGCCCTTCGCATCCTGCGCGGATATCTGGCCGCGCGTTATCCGGAGCCGGACGCTCTCCTTCATCTCTCCGACATCGAACGCCCGTCACAGCCGCCGGACGTGGTCTTGGACCGGCTCGAAAAAGGCGAGCGCTTTCCACCCGGTTACTACGCGCGCCACTCGGGGTGGGGTTTGGGACGCATTCGCGAAAACGACACGCAAGCGGTGGTGATCGACTTTCCCTCGAAGCCACTTCATCGCATGTCGCTGGCCACCGCACAACAAGCCTTGCAGACCATGGCGCCCGACGATTTGAGGGTGCTGTTGGTACGCGATCCCGCCGAGCTCAAACGGCTTGCCGAGGAGGATCCGGCTACGCTCGTGCTCAAGGTGCTCGGCATTCACAAGGGCGGACGCGCCACCGGTGACGAGATCCGCAAACAGCTCGTTCCCAGCGTTCTGACGTCGGCCGCATGGCCCAACTGGTGGAAAGCAGCGCGCGCCAAAGTGGACGCGGATCGTCGTGTGGATGCCCGGCAGGCTTACGCCAACACCTGGACTATTGCAAAACCAAGCGGCGAGGAAGAGCGTGCTGCTGTGCCACCCTGGCAGCCCGGGAGAGACGCCCTCAAGAACCTCGCTCTTCTCGACACATTCTTGAGCCAGCATCCGGGCGAAGCCACGAACCTGCTCGAGGCCCATGGCGACCGCATTCAGACGCTCGCTTCGGGTCGAGCACCATCCCCCGAGCAATCCGTCGCCGCGGGGCTGTGGCTCTTACACGCCGGCGTGAACCCCTCCGTCCCACCTGAAACCCTCGTGCATTCCGACTTCGATATGAATGCGCTCGTCCGCCGAGATCAAGAAGAGCTCCTTCCGCGTCTCACCACCGCCGACTCCCTCGCTGCCGCGCTCAACTCGCGCCTTATCAACGTGCGCCGCGCCGCGCGCGCGAGGCTCAAGGAACTGGGGCTGGAATCGGAGGTGTATCGAGACACACTCACGCGGGCCATCCAATCTCCGGAGGCCGCCCTGGAGGTTTTGGAAACACCGGACGGAGGGATTTCTGGCGTCCGGGGATGGACTTACATGTCCATCATTGCCGTGCTCGATCTCCTGGAAAACCCTCCGCGTGAATCCCATCGCAAGCGGGCCCAAGCCTTGACCGAGGCCGGCTCTCCTCTAGCCTCTCTGCTCCGGCACTCGCCGCTCGATGAAGACGAGCAAGCATCGGTGGCTTCGCGCCTCACGCGGTGGCAATCCAGCGATCGCTATCGTTTTCCGGTGCTCGACTTCTTACGAGAGGTGGGGCATGCCGCGGTCGCCGATCGCGTGGAGGGGGCACGTGCCCGGGCGGTGGCCAAGGTGTCGGATCGCATGGGGGTCGAGGACGAGGGCTACGACCAGATGTTGCTTCTCACTCGCCCCACCTTGGAGCGATTGCAAAGCGAGCGTCAAAAAATCGGGCTCGAGCTCAAGACCACAATTCCGCAAGCGATCCAAAAAGCGCGCGAGCTCGGAGATCTTCGTGAGAACGCGGAGTATGCCGCGGCCAAAGCCAAGCAGGCGGTATATGCAAAACGATTCGAGGAACTTGAAACGCTTCAGAATCGCGCGCGTTTGATCGAGGATTTGAAGCGCGAGCCTGGGGTCGCTTCGCCGGGCACTCAGGTCACTTTGGAAGCGGTGGATGGTTCCGGCGTTCGTACATTTTGGATTCTCGGCGAAGGGGATCAGGAATTGGGCTCATCGGTTGTTTCATATCTGGCCGCATTGGGCAAAGCCCTCGTCGGACGAAAATCCGGAGACACGGTCGAGCTGCCGCAGGACGGAGAACGCATTATTTGTCGGGTGATTTCAGTGGAAGAACGCTTACCTTGAAACAAACGTTCCATTCTCGGTCGAATGGAATCCCCAACGTTCGAATCCAATCCCGGGTACCAGGGTACCGAGTGGTTCTTACGGACGCAGTTCTTTCACTTCAGTCCACCGCCCACAGAGCCGCCCATTCCAGGTCTACGAGCAGACCCGGCGGCCATTTGAGCGACCCCTCTGGAATGGGAGGTCGTTCCACCACTGCGACTTGCGGTTCCGGTGGATCGTAGACGGGTGCGGTTTTGCGCGGAGGGCGCACTAGCGTTCTTCCTTCAAGCCCAAGGCACCATGGGGAATGTCATCAAGTGCGATTCGTATTTACGCAAACTTCGTACCAGTGATTTCCAGTCGGTTGACACAAACCCACCCTGCAAGGAAAACTCGCTGCTCGCGTTTGGGCCGGAGTGGTGAAATGGCAGACACAGGGGACTCAAAATCCCCCGCCCGCAAGGGTGTGTGGGTTCGACTCCCACCTCCGGCACCACCACAAACCTGAGGTCACGGCATGAAGCTCGAGCAACGAGTTCGCGTTCCTCCCGAGCAGCTCCGCTGGACCCTCTCCCCCGCCGATCTGGGCTTTACGACCACCGATGAGGTGCGCCCGGGCAGCTTCGTGCCCGGCCAGCACCGCGCGCTCCGCGCCCTGGAGATCGGATTGTCCCTGCGCGGCCACGGCTACAACGTGTTCGTGGCCGGCGAGCCGGGGACGAGTCGCACCGAGACCGTGCGCCATTTCCTGCACGAGTTCCAGGATCCTACCTTCGTTCCCGAAGATCTTTGCTTTGTGTACAACTTCCGTGATCCGGATCAGCCTCGTCTCTTGCGATTTCCGGCCGGACAAGGGCGCAAGTTCCGCGAAGCCATGAAAGCGGCGGTGATGCGGCTGCAGGACGGCATCCCGCGCATCTTCTCGAGCGAGGTTTACTCCAAACGCCGCCGCGCGCGCATGAAGCGCTACACGAGCCGCATGGAGCAGCTCGCCGCCAGTCTGCGGCGCGATGCCGAGCCGGCCGGGCTGGTGCTGGTGCAGGTCGAAGTCGGCGAGCACGCGGAAGCCGACCTCTTGCCCCTGATCGACGACGAACCCATGGCGTTCGAGGATCTCGAGGCCATGGTCGAGGAGGACAAGTTTCCCCGCGAGGACCTGCAGCGCTTGGTGGCCGCGCGCGCCGCACTGGACGAGCCCCTCCGCAAATTCCGCGATGCTGCCAACCGCCTGGTCAAGGAGGCCGAGGTTGAGCTGGTCGATCTCGACCGTCAGATGACGCATCCGTACTTGAACCTGGTTCTTTCGGGCGTGTATCGGGAATTCGAGGACGTGAGCGGGGTCACCGACTATTTGCGTGAGGTGGAGATCTTTCTCGAAGCGCGCATGGCGCTGTTCCATCGTGATGAGGATGAGGCGGAGGCCGAGGCTGAGGATGAGGAAACGCGGAGCGAACTACGCCGGCTCCAGGTGAACCTGATTCTTGACCACGGTGAGCTTCGATGCCGCCCCATCGTGTTCGAGAACAACCCCAATGTCTCGAACTTGCGCGGCACCATCGATCGGGAAATTCGATCCAATGGTATGGTCGTGCAGGATTTCACGCACATCAAAGCCGGGTCATTGATCCGCGCGCATGGCGGATTCCTGGTCATCCATGCCGACGACCTGGAGGGTGAAGGCCGGCCATGGCATGTGATCAAGCGCGCCCTTCGCACGGCGCAGGTGCAAATCGAATCGGGAGAAGGCGAGCATCAGGGCTCTCCACGCACGTTGCGTCCCCAGCCGGTCGGCATCGACACCAAGGTCATCCTGATCGGAACGAACGAGCTCTACCAGACGTTGCTGGATTCCGACGATGACTTCCCCAAGATCTTCAAGGTGAAAGCGGAGTTCGACACCGAGATGGAGCTCGGCCCCCAGGCCATCACCGAGTATGCGTGCTTGGTGCGCTCGGTATGTGATGAAGACGAGCTACCGCCCTTCAACGCGGAGGGTGTGGCCGCAGTGGTCGAGCACGGGGTGCGCTTGGCCGGCCAGCGTAATCGCATCACCACCCGGTTCTCGCAGGTGGCGGACCTGGTCCGCGAGGCGTCCTTTTGGGCCCAGCGCGAGCACAATCACTCGATCGGCGGACGGGACGTGTGGCGCGCGTTGGAAGAGCGGCGTAATCGCGTGAACCTGGCCGAGGAAAAGACGCATCGGCTCATTCGTGAAGGCGTCGTGCTCATCGACACAAGCTCTCAAACCGTGGGCCAGGTGAATGGTCTCGCGGTT
>Ga0075418_10010811_pt1 | contig 10213 bp, 10 predicted proteins | sample SoiMetdeltSBSDD2_FD_81776 | JGI IMG/M metagenome (GOLD analysis project Ga0075418, IMG submission 81776) | Bulk soil microbial communities from a Populus tree surrounding site in Tennessee, USA - Soil MetaG P. deltoides SBSDD2 | ecosystem: Environmental > Terrestrial > Soil > Tree plantation...
GAGCGAAGGCGCGCGCATCGTCACAGAGCTTGCCGCGCGCGGACTCGTCGTCATCAGCGACGAAACCTACATGCACTTCGTGTTCGAGGGCGACGCCTGGAGCGCCGCCTCGGCGCCCGGATGGCGCGAGAACGTCGTCACCATCGGCACGTTCTCCAAGGCGTTCGGGATGATGGGATGGCGGATCGGGTACATGCTCGCCGACGCCGCCGTGTGCGAACAGGCGGTGAAGATTCAGGACGCGATGATCATCTGCGCGCCGGTGATCTCGCAGATGGCGGTCGAGGGCAGCGTGCGCAGCGACTGGACGTATGCCCGCTGCTTCCACGACAGCTTCCGCGAGCGGCGGGGCATCATGAGGGAAGGCCTCGCCTCGATCCCCGCGCTTCGGTGGACGCCGACGCGGGGCGGTCTGTTCGCGTTCACACGGGTGATCGGCTGCACGGATTCGACAGCGCTCTCACACGAGCTCCTCGAGCGCACGCATATCGTGAGCATTCCGGGCTCGGCGTTCGGGTCGGCCGGCGAAGGGTTTCTCCGGTTGTCATATGGTTACGCCAGCCTCGACGACCTTCGCGAAGCGATCGCGCGGCTAGCCCGGTACTTTTCCCCTCCAGGAGGGTGAGCCTCAACCCAGCCTCGAGCCCGGCGACCCCGGGGTCCTTCCCCGCTCTGAACCGCACCGGGCGCGCGACCGCCCGCGACGGGCGGTGGACGGCTGTCAAACTCGGCCAACCGAGCTGAAGCTCGGTTCTGCGAAGAGGCGCGGCTGAGTTGTTCGCTTTTTCAGAGACTATTTGCCGCCTCCGAACGGGCAGCCGTGCGCCATGTCCACGGTTCCAGATGAATCGGCGCCGACGCAGCGCGGATTTCGAGGCGAAAAGCCTGTGCGTCACTGGAATGCCTATTGCCTCAGCAGATCGCGAAACGCACTTACAGCTGGAGTCACGCGGTACACGGCAATGGCAACGCATCTCTCGTTCCCCTCCCCCGACCCTGTTCCTCAGCCTGCCCCGCCCGAGCGCAAGGCCGCCGATCTCGGCGAGCTGCTGCGGAGCGCCCGCGAACGGCGGCGGCTGACTCTTCAGCAGGTGTCGGACGAGACGAAGATTCCCCTTCGATATCTCGAAGCGCTCGAGCGAAACAACCTCGATGCGCTCCCGAATGGCCTCTACCGGCGTGCGCAGGTCCGCGCCTACGCGCGCGTCGTCCGGATCGATCCCAGGCTCGCGATCGAGCGCCTCGAGCGCGACATGAAGATCGCGGCGCCCGTCCCATCCGCTCCCGAGCGTCCCCCAAGAAGGGACGCCGTCGTGATGCCACGCAACCGGGTCATCATCGGCATCGGCATCCTGCTGACGGCGGCGCTGGTCGGGCATGTGCTGGGACGGCGCGGACCCGCGCACGCTACGGCCCCCGCAGCGCGCAGCGTCACCACGTCTTCGGAGCGTCGTCCGACACGGGTCGCACCGGTCGCCACCGATGCCGTCGTGGCCACGTCCCTGCGCGGTTCGTCACCTTCGCCCGCGGTGACAGACGTGGCGCCGGCGGTCAGAGTGGAAACCGCGCCCGCGGCGCCACAGGCAGCACCTGCGCCGGCGCGCCCTGCCGACCCGATCGCGGACCAATCGGCGGCTCCCCAGGCGGCAGCGACCTCGCAGCCGGCGGAATCAGGAAGCCAGCTCATCGTCACTTCGGAGCCGTCCGGGGCACGGGTAACGGTCAACGGAATCGGGTGGGGAACGACACCTGTCACCATCCGGTATATTCCTCCCGGCGACAAGAAAGTGCGCGTCAGTCGCGAGGGCTACGCGGCGGCAGAACGAACCATCCACGTCGACGACGTCCAGCAGAAGAAGGTCTCCGTTCAGCTGCATCCCGTTCCGTGATCCACAGGGAGTAGGAGGTAGGACGGAGGAGGTAGGAAGGCCCCCAACCTCTCGTCCTACCTCCTACTTCCTACCTCCTGTACACTTGCTCGTCCGCCTTACCGCACAGAGAGGAATCATGACCAGCTCACGCCGCGACTTCCTGAAGCTTGGAGGCGTCGCCAGCGCCGTCGCGACGCTTGGAGTCCCAGCACCTGCCGTCGCCGCCGAGCCGGTGCTCGGGCTGATCTTTCCACCGCTGAACTACCCGATCCCGCCCGATGCCGCGCGCCTCTATCCACGCGGTGTCCGCTTCATCAGTAATGGCGTCGGCCTTCCAGGTGGGATGACCCTGCAGGGCTACGACGAAGCGGTGCCGCGCATCCTGCCGGCGGCGGAAGCGCTGGCGAAGGAAGGCGCCAACGTGATCTCCGTGTTCGGGTCGTCGCTGACCTTCTACAAGGGCGCGAAGTTCAACGATGAGTTGACGCAGAAGGTGACGAAGGCCACCGGCCGCCCGGCCACCACTCAGAGCAACGGCCTCGTCGACGGGCTGCGCACCGCCAACGCCAAGCGCGTCGCGCTGGCGACGGCATACACGGACGTGGTTACCGAACGGCTCAAGATCTTCCTCGAGGAGCACGGCTTCCAGGTGACCGCCGCGAAAGGCCTCGGCTACGAGCAGGTCCCCGAGGGCGCCGCCACTCAGGAGATCCTCTTCAAGCTCGGCGCCGAGGTTTACGCCACCTCGAAGAAGGCAGACGCGCTCGTCGTGTCCTGCGGCGCGCTGCGAACGCTCGACCTGATCGTCCCGCTCGAGAACCAGGTCAAGGTGCCCGTGGTGTCATCGACACCGCACGGGCTGATGAACGGTGTGCGGCTGCTCGGAGTCAGCCCGCGGGTGCAGGGGTTCGGAATGGTGTTCGCGAAGGCGTAGGTGAAACGGGATCGCAGGCGGACCTGACCGCCTTCGCCAACGCGCCGGGCGAGTCCGCCGAGTTTCAACCGAGGCGGAAGGTCCGCCTCTCCAGGTGCTTTGGACTAGAACGACACGCCCAGGAACGGGAGCATGTGGCCGCAGAAGAGCACGCCGAGCCACACCGCGATCGCGCTGGCGGCGATGCCCTTCGCCGAGGCCGGCGCGTCATCGCCGGAACCCACCGCCCACACCTCGTCGAGCATCGTGAAGTAGAGCACGTTGACACCGCCGAGCACGACGAGCGCGATCTTCCAGTAGAAGACCCAGGTGTCATACATGGCCGGCTTGGCCATGAAGAACCCGATCCCGGTGACCAGATTCATTCCGAATCCGATCATCCCGAGCGGCAGCAGCTGATACAGCGACACGAACGACAGCGACTTCGCCATGCCGAGCAGCCGCAGGTTCACGAAGAGCACGACGGTGAAGAGCAGGCAGAGACCGACGAAATGTATGGTCTCGGACGCCGCCCACAACCAAGCGACACCCGTCGTGCCGCTCATGACCGCTCCGAGCCACCTCGCGAGGCCTTCCCCCTCCCCGGTCTTCTCGGCCGCCGCCGCATCTCCGGCTGCTTGACTCCCAGGCTCCGCCTGGTCTGCCGCGACCACGGCGTCTCCGGGCGGATGAATCTCCGAGTGACGGATCTCGCCTCCCTTGTTCGCGGCGTTGGCCATGGCTGCAAACGTCGCCAGCGACAGCACCAACACGGCCGCTGAATTCCACCCGGGCACGCGCTGCCAGGCGCGCCACTGCCAAAGGGCAAGCCAGGCGAGGAACCCCGTGATCTCCATCACGCAAAACGCGATCAGCGCCGCGTCCTCATGCGACCGGATGAGGGCGCGCGAGACACCGGACAGGCACTCCCCCTCAGGGCAGAGGCGCAGCTCGGCGAAGTTGCCGCTGATGTAGGTCGGAATCGCCAGCACCGCCGCCAGGAAGAGCAGCACGAGCCCGGTACGTTTGAGCGACTCGTTCTTGCCGAAAAAGGCCACGGCGTACAGACAGATGGCGACGCCGAAGCCGATCGTCGGCGTATGGTTCAGCAGCAGATGGACGTGGGCGAGATTCATAACGCCTCTGACCGCGGGGTGATCATCATTTGCGATCCCGTCAGGCGAACGACGGGATATAGGCGAGCAGGCGGCCCGCCGTGATCGCTCCTATCCAGAACAGCAGCGACAGCGCGGCCAGCACCTTGGCGTCGCTCGAGAGCGGGCCGTCGTCGAGGCGGGGATTGGTGAAGACGCGCTTGCGGATCAGCCGGACGGTGACGACGGCGAGCGCGATGAACACCATCTTCACGTAGAAGTCGACGTTCAACAGCTTCGACGTCGCGTCCTGCATGACGAGGATGGTGCCGGTGATGGCGTTGACGAAGAAGCCGCCCCACAACACCGGAAAGAACTTCTCGAGCGGCGACAGGCGGACGCTCGGCGCAAGTCCGAGAATCCGCAGATCGATGCCAGCGGCGACGCCGACGCAGAGCGCCATGCCGACTGTGTGCAGCAGCAGCACCGTAGGGTACGCCCACACGGTCGGCGCCTCGCGAACCCAGACCGAGAACGGAATCCCCTCCAGCCACTGGAAGAATTCCATCATCGGACCACCTCACAGCCCGACGGGCTGAACTTCGAGCCGTCGGGTTCTTTCTTGAAGGTCGAGCTCGTGATCCGATCGTTGCCACCATCCGAGACGACCGCCGTGACCGTGAAGTACTCGGCGCCGAAATCCGAATGGCGCGTGAAGTGTTCCGTGAGCGTGGCGTTCTCGCTGTAGGTGTTGCGGCTGGAGAGCAGGTAGCCGCCGGTCATCGCGGTCGTCACTACTCGCAGGCTTCCCCACCGCGGCGCCGCCGGCGCACCGCCGGGTCGACCGCCGCCGCCACCGCCGCCGAATCCTCCGCCGCCGCCTCGCCCCGTGTCCCAGGTCGCCACCGAATAGCCCTGCAGCGTTCGCTGGGCTGGCGCCGGCTGTGTCGGACTGAAGTGCAGCAGCCGGGTCTGAGTGCCGGTGTCCATATCGATCTTCAGGGTGTTGTCATCCGCCCAGGTGATGTTCAATCGGCCCGGCACGCGCAGGCTGCCGCCCGCAGCATAGGCCCTGCAGCGCTCGCCCTCCGGAGGCGCCGCAGCCGCCTGCGGTGCGCCGCCGCCGCGCCGGCCACCTCCACCTCCACCACCCGCACCCCGGCCGGCGCCGCCACCCCGCGGCACGCCCGACGGCGGCGAATCGGGTGACATCCGCTCGATCCAGTCCTCGGTCACGATGGACACCCAATAGCCGGTCAAGTCCACAGGAGCGGATGCCCTGGCCGACCCTGTGGCGACGGCACCGCCTGGTCCGCCCGGACGCTGGCCACCGCGACCTTGACCGGGCGCTGGCGCGGCAGCTCCGGCTGGCGGCGCCGCGCCACCGGCACCCTCGCCACGCTGGCCCTGGCCACCTTGCGCGAGCAGGCCGATCGGAACCGCGAGGACGAGCGCGACTGCGGGCCATGATGCGCCCTTGACCCGCCGCCAGTCCGCCTTGGGCATCGTTTTCTCCATGGCGCCTACTGGACGTTCCCCGACCACTCCCACGCCGGGCGCTTCTCGGTGGCTGGTCGCGACACGCGGCGGACCAGCAGTCTCTTGTCCGAGGAGTCGCGTCGGGGAGCGCCCTCGATGATCAGGTAGTCTCCGACTTCGAGCGTGAATTTCGAGACACCGCCCTGGGAGAGCTGAGTCACACCACCCCATTCGCCGCTCCACTTGGACGTCTTGCCGTCCTTGTCCTTGACTTCAATCAGAATGGTGGAGTGCGGATTCCGGATGTTGAACTCGAGGATCTTTCCCTCGATTTTCATGAGCTTGCCTTCGACGTAGGTTCCGGCGAACGAGTGGTGGGCGTACGCCGCCGCGCCCGACAGCAACGCCAGAGCCGTCACCAATACAGGCAACCTGAACTTCATACTTGCCCTCCCAATAGAATCGCTGCGTGGTCCCGACGCGTCGTGTCGATCGCTATTTCGCCGCGCTGAGATTCTTGTAAATCGCCTCGACGAACATCTCCGCAGTCCATGCCTGATCCCGGTTGAATCGCGGCTCGTACTCGTACGTCGGGCTCGGCTTCAGCGCCTTCACCTGCTGCAATGTCATCTTCTTGCCGATGGCCGCCTTCACGCGGTCGCGGATGATGGTCACCATGTCGCGATACTCGAGCACGTCGTGCTCGTCGGCGATCCGGCCGTAGCCCGGAATCACCATGGTGCCGCCCTCCTGGTTGAACTTGGGCACGATCGTCTCGAGCAGCGTGTTCAATCCGTCGAGGATGCCATTGATGGAGCCGCCGTGTGCGACGTCGATGTACGGAAAGCTGGCCTCGTTGAACAATTCGCCGGACACGATCACGTCCGACTTGCGGAACCACACCATGCTGTCGCCTTCGGTGACGGCGTTTGGCACGTGCATGACGACGACCGGCTCGTCGTTGGAAGAGAAGTCAATCTGCTTTCCGCTGAACTGTCGTTCGGGCCAGCGCTCGACCGCGATCTTGTCGCGACCAATCTCGGTCATCAGGCTCAGCAGGCCGGTGTGGCCGATCAGCAGCGCGACATTCGGCCGGCCGCCCACGCCCGGACCGGCCTGATTGCGTCGCCCGAGCTTGGCGAACACGGCATTGGCCCCCGTGTGCGAGTCCATCAACGTCGTGCTGACGATGGTGCGAATCGGTTTATCAGAAATCTTCTGCAAGGCGGCAATCGCCTTCGCGCTCATCTGCTCGTAGCCGGTGTCGACCATGAGCACGCCGTCATCGCCCGCCTGAACGGCAATGTTTCCACCCGCACCCGCGATGAGGTGAACCTGCCCCTGGACGTGCAGCGTCTCGACTTCGAGTTTCGCCCAGTCGGGTTTCTGGGGGAACGGTGTCTGACGGGCGGTGCGAACTTGCTGCTGCGCCGTCACGGCCGATGACAGGCCAGCGGCGAGGAACAAGGCGACGGCCAGGACCGTTCTGCGCAACGAGAGCTTCATCACGGCGCCCCTACTGACCACGTCCGCCCTGGTTGCTGCCACGTCCGCCACCAGCCCCACCACGTCCACCACCACCCGGCGCCGCCGGCGGAGGCGCGCCTCTCCCTGCCGGTGGCGTTGGCGCCGGTGCGGTGCCAGCGGAATCGTCCGACGGATCTTTGAAGACGGCGACCGGAAGCGTCTTCAAGCGGCTCCGATACTCCGGGTACATCTGCTGAGGGCCGCCAAGCGTGACCTCCTGCGGCAGGTTGTGCTGCGCCGCGTACTCCGCCACCCACGGGTTCTCGCCGGGAAGATAGCTCGGCACCTCACCGCGCTCCCGCTCTCCTTCGTCGACCGACTCGCATTCCCAGAATGGGTTGAAGGTGTTCGGGTTGGGGTTCAGCGTGAAGTCCTCGCTCTTGATCAACGGTTCGGCGAGATAGTTCAGGTCCTCCGTGACGCTCACGTGCGTCCAGACGTTCCCGTTGCGGACCCAGTGCTCGATCGTGGTCGCTTCGTCACTCGCCGGGATGTTCGAGCGGCGGAACCACCCCTGCTTGATGTGCGTGGTGGTGATCGTCAGCATGTTCCCCTCCCACACACCGGTCGAGAAGCCCATCCAAGTGTGCGGGGCATTCTTGGATGGATGCGGCCGGCCGTCCATCCAGATCGTGCGATTCTGCTGGTAGGTGTTGATCGCCTCGTGGATGGCAATGAGCTGATGAGTGACGGGATCGCGTTCTTCCCAGATCCTCGCCGCAAACGGCCCGCGGTGGATGTAGTGCACCACGTGCACCTGGCAGATGTGCTCTGGAAGAGCCAGACGCCCGGATCGAAACGACAGACCCCACTGTCTCGCCTGATCGTTGATCGGCAGCCCGAGGAACTCGACGAGCGACGGACCAGCCGCGCGCTCGGGACCATCTTCGGCGTTGGTGTTTCCCTGCCAGACGCCCGTGAAATCCACCTGCGCGTAGGCGGGAACGCCCGCCACCAGCATCATCGCCAGGAATAGCGCCGCGACTCTGGCTCGACTGCGGCCGTACATGACACGCTCCTGAGACATTCGGTCCATCAATAAAGAAACGTCGTCCATCGCCTCATCGCCTCTCGGCGGCGGCCCGTTCCCAGTGCTCGGTCGGTTCGGACGACGCAGGCGTGCCGGTTCGGCATCGCTCGACGATCGCGGCCGCCGAAGGCGTGTTCGGAATGGAGGTCGTCCACCCCAAGTTGGAGGCGGGTCCGTTGGGCAACTTTCGCTGTTCGAAGAACCCCATCACGGCTTCGAGATCGATCGCACCTGTACCTGCCGCGTCCGGGGCAGCGCCCGAAATGGTAGTGGATTTCCCACTCCAGTGTCCATGTTGCGTTGACAGTGTCCGCCGCCCGGTGCGATGGTGCGTGTGCATGAAATTGCCCGCCTTCTCGGGCGTGATCGTTACGGCCATCCTGCTCGCGAGTCCCTGCTCACTGGCTGGCCGCCAATCGGCGCCGTGGTTCGGCACGTGGCAACTCAACGCGGCGAAGTCCGCGGGAAGAACCACCCCGTCGCCGTATAAGCGCGTGACCACCAGAATCGAACCGTCGAGCGATGGACTGAAGGTCACGTACGACATGGTGGGTACACGGGGCGGCGTCACGCACATTGAATGGACCGGGCGTTTCGACAGCCGCGACTACCCGGTCCAGGGCGTCGACTACGTGCTCACCAACGCCTACCGCCGCATCGACGATCGCAGCTACGAGATCATCGTCAAGGTGGACGGCCAGCTTGCCGCCACGGCGATCGCTGTCGTGTCGTCCGACGAAAAGACCCTCACCGTGACCACCGCCGAGCGGAGCGCTACCGGAGGCTCCGTGAACAGCACCGCCGTGTACGACCGCCGCTGATCGCGGCTGAAGCGATCCCCCACCATCGGCCGCCATCTGAGGCAGCTCGGCGCTTCGCCGAACAGTTACAGCACCGTCACACTCCCGTCATCCCGGCTCAGTACGGTGGCCTTCCACCCTGTCGCTCCCCCAACCAGTTGGAGACCGCTTGATGCACACGAAGAGGCTCGTGACGGCGCTGGCACTGGCCATCGCCACGCTCTCGATTGCCCCGGCGCGGGCGCTGCTCATCCTCACGCCAATGGGCACCGTGAAGACCGGCGTCCTCCGAGGCGAGGACCCGAGGATCGCGGAGATCATCTTCACCGAGGACGGCCGATTCGTCCTCACCGCCGATGAAGGGGAGCCGAACGCCGCGTACACGATCGATCCGCCGGGCACCGTGTCCATCATCGACGTGACGCAGCTCGGCACTCCCGGAACGGCGCGGAAGGTCGGCTTCGAACGCTTCAACGCGGACGGACAGCGCTCGAAGCTCGAACGTGAGGGCGTTCGCATCTTCGGGCCGGGCGCCAGCGTGGCGCAGGATCTCGAGCCCGAGTACATCGCTGTGCGCGGCAACAAGGCCTACGTCACGCTGCAGGAGAACAACGCGCTCGCCATCATCAGCATCGACGACGCGACGGTGGAAAAAATCGTCGGGCTCGGTCTGAAGGACTACTCCAGCGAGAGTGCGCTCGACCCCAGCGACCAGGACGGCGGCATTCACATCCAGAACTGGCCGGTCTACGGCCTGTACCAACCGGATGCGATTCACGCGATCCCGTTGAACGGCCGCCCCTACTTCATCATGGCCAATGAAGGCGACGCCCGCGAGTACGCCGGATACGTGGAGGCGCTGCGGGTGAACAGCACGGCGTACGTGCTCGACTCCTTCGCGTTTCCCAACGCCACCGCGGTCAAGGCCAACACGGCGCTCGGCCGGTTGAACGTCTCCACCGCGAGCGGCGACCTCGACGGCGACGGCAAGTTCGATCGCATCGAAACGTTCGGCGCCCGCTCCATCTCGATCCGCGATCAGCAGGGCCGGCTCGTCTGGGACAGCAACGATCTGCTCGAGCTGCTCTCCGCCCAGCTCGATAACACCCTGACCGTGTTCAACACGACCAACACCGCCAACTCGCGCGACAACCGCAGCGACGACAAGGGCATCGAGCCAGAATCGGTCGTCGTCGGCGACGTCGGCGGCCGGCTCTACGCGTTCGTCGGCCTCGAACGCGACGGCGGCATCGTCGTCTTCGACGTGTCGGAGCCGACGGCGCCCACGTTCGTCACCTACGCGACGAACCGCAAGCTGCCGCGCAATGCGACGGGTGGGTTTCTCGCCTGCACCGACGCGCCTGCGAATGATTGCGGCGACCTCGGCCCCGAAGGGTTGACCTTCGTACCCGCCGATCGGAGTCCGACGGGCAAGGCGCTCCTCATCGTGTCGAACGAGGTGAGCAGCACGACGACGATCTGGCAGGTGGAATAGGCAC
>Ga0075418_10010813_pt1 | contig 10213 bp, 7 predicted proteins | sample SoiMetdeltSBSDD2_FD_81776 | JGI IMG/M metagenome (GOLD analysis project Ga0075418, IMG submission 81776) | Bulk soil microbial communities from a Populus tree surrounding site in Tennessee, USA - Soil MetaG P. deltoides SBSDD2 | ecosystem: Environmental > Terrestrial > Soil > Tree plantation...
ATTCCGTACATCGCGCACGTGCCACTCGAACCGCGATCGGCGGTCGCCGAGTGGAGCGATGGCAAGCTGACAGTCTGGACCGGCACGCAGCGGCCATTCGGCGTTCGAACCGAACTCGCGGAAGCCTTCAGGATTCCCGAAACACAAGTACGGGTCATCGTTCCGGACACTGGATCCGCGTACGGTGGAAAACACACTGGTGAGTTCGCCGTCGAGGCCGCGCGGCTCGCCAAGGCAGCCGGCAAACCGGTGAAGCTTGTTTGGACGCGCGCCGAGGAGTTCTCGTTCGGCTACTTCAGACCCGCCGGCGTCATCGACGTCAAAACCGCTGTCGATGGCAACGGCCGAATGACGGCGTGGGAATTCGACAACTGGAACTCGGGCTCCTCTGCGATTCAGACACCATACGAAGTTCCCAATCGCCGGATTCAATTTCATCAGTCGGATTCGCCCCTACGCCAGGGCTCGTACCGCGGCCTGGCAGCGACCGCGAACCATTACGTGCGTGAGATGCACATGGACGCCATCGCGCGCGCGCTCAACGTCGACGCCGTGGAATTCCGCTTGAAGCACCTCAAGGACGAGCGGATGCGGAATGTCCTGACAGCGGCGGCGCAGAGAATCGGTTGGCCAAAAGCCTCGGCCGCCAACCGCGCGCTCGGCATCGCGTGCGGAACCGAGAAGGGCAGCTACATAGCGACGGCGGCGGAATTGTCGCGGGCGGACAAGGGATTCAAGATCGAGCGATTGGTCGTGACGTTCGAATGCGGCGCAATCGTCAATCCCGACGGGTTGAAGAATCAGATCGAAGGCTCGGTCGTTCAGGGTCTTGGCGGTGCGCTCTTCGAAGCCATCGAGTTTGCCGGAGGCAAGCTGGCGAATGGATCGATGGCGCAGTATCGTGTGCCGCGGTTCAAGGACGTGCCCGCGATCGATGTCGTCTTGCTCGATCGCAGGGATCTTCCGTCAGCAGGCGCCGGCGAAACGCCGATTGTCTGTGTCGCACCGGCAATCGGATCGGCTGCGCGCAGCTTCGGCACCGTCGCGACTGAGTTGCCGGTGAAGCTCGTGTAACCGCTCCGCTATTTCCCCTTGCCATATTCGTGTGGCACGGTGCAGGTGGCAGTCCCGGCCACTTCGTTGCCGGCCAGGTCTTGCGCTGCGACCGTCAGGTGATAGACCCGCCCCCGACCGCTCGGCACGCAGCTCGACGACCAGTCCGCCGTTCTCGTCTTCAGTGACAGCCACATCGCTCGGATCCATCGGCTCGTTGCTGGTTGCGTTCACCTTCAAGGAGCCGCGGGCGATACCTTGACGCCGTTCGTGAGGATCCGCCCTGATCCAGCGAGGGCGTTCCACAGCTCCACATTCTCGAGGACGTCCTTCCCATCGGCGGAGTTGGGATCACGATGGACGCTGTGACGACGACACAGCGAAACCGTTCGGCGAGGGGGTCGCGTTTGCTGCGTTCCGTCCTATTCCTGCCGCAGGGCAATGATCGGATCGACGCGCGAAGCGCGCCGCGCCGGAACGAAACACGCCAGTGTTGCGACCGCCGCAAGAATCAGCGATACCGCGGCGACCGTGGCAATGTAGTCTGGGCGAAAGCCGTAGAGCAGCGTGGTGAGCAGGCGCGAGGCGACCGCCGCCAGGACCAGACCGACTGCGAGGCCGCAGAGCACCAACCCCAGGCCCCGTCTTCCAAACGAAAGCAGTATCTCGCCCGAGGTTGCCCCTAGCGCCATCCGCACGCCAATCTCGTTCGTGCGCTGCATCACCGCGTAGGAAAGCACACCGTAGATTCCAGTGGACGCCAATAACAACGCCAACACAGCGAATGCGCCCAGTAGCGCAGTGCTCTGGGTCGCCGTCGATAGTTGGCGGTCAACAATGTCTTCCATCGTTCTAATACGGGCGAGCGGCTGATTCTTATCAACCGACCAGATGGCCTGACGGACGGCGGAAATAATAGATGCAGGTTCGACGGCTGTCCGGACGACGATGCCGCTCGGCAAATCGTTGGTTTGATCCGCTTGCTCGTGCACGCGATAGATCGCCGGCCTCGAGTCTTCGGCGACGCCACGCTCACGGATCTCTTTGACGACTCCGACGATCGTGTACCAGTAGCCTTTCTCATTGAGACGCTCGAATTTGAGCCTCTCTCCGAGTGGCGAGCGCCCCGGATAGTGACGATTCGCAAAGGATTCGTTGATAACGGCGACGGGCGTTTCTGATTTTCGATCAGAGGCGTCGAAGAATCGGCCTTCTCGGAGGCGCGCGCCAACAGTCGCAAAGTAGCCGTGACTCACCACGCGTGTCAGCGCTATCTGTTGAGAGATACTTTCTCGTGACTGGCCCGTCAGAAGATAAAACCGCGAACCAGCGGTTTCTGTCAGCGGAATTCGCGAGATCGCGCCGGCGTTTGTCACGCCGGGAATCGCGCGTACCTTCTCCAGCTCCGCGTTGACGAAGGCCACGCGTCTGTCGAACTCCTGGTAACGGAGTAACGGCGTCTCGAACGTCAGCAACCTTTCGGTGCGAATTCCGAGATCGGTCTTCCACAGGTGTTGAAAGGTCTGCAGGAGCAGACCGCCGCATATCAACAGCGTGACCGCGAGCGCCGTCTCAACAACGATGAGCGAATGTTGGAACCGGTGGCTGCGGGCGCCGGCACTACCGCGTCCTCCATCGCGCAGACCGTCCTGCGGACTGAAGCGTGACCCACGCAACGCCGGTGCGAGCCCGAAGGCCAATGCCGAAGCAACGGAAGCGATCGTGGCGAACGCAAGCACGCGCCAGTCGAGTGTGAGACGCGCCGCGGCCATCGCTTCGGGCACGAGCTGTTCGAGAAACCGCATGGCTGGCACGGCGAGCGCGAGTCCAGCAACCGTGCCAAGTACGGCAAGGACGAGGCTTTCCGTCAGAAACTGCGCCATCAGTCTTCCAGGTCCGGCGCCCAGCGCCGCGCGCACCGCGACTTCGCGTCCGCGCACCTCGCCTCGCGACAACAGCAGATTTGCCAGATTGACGCAGGAAATCAGCAGCAACGCTGCCGCCGCCCATAGAAGGACGACCAGTGCAGTCTGAGTCTTACCGGCCATCTCTTCGCGCAGAGGGATCATCGTCACCGAGTGTGGCCCACGGAAGTCCTTCGCCGTCACTTGCAAGCTCAGCGCTGCCATGGACTCCCTCGCGTGTGCCAGCGTGATTCCTGGTTTGAGGCGGGCCACGATCTCGGCATCGTGCCAGGTGAAATTCCCTCGCATGCCGGCAGGAAACGACGCCGGCATCCACATGTCGATGTCGCGCGAGGGCATGAAGTAAAACGTCCGCGGCATGACGCCGACGACTTCGTAAGCCTGGTCGTTTACAGCGATCTTGCGCCCGACGATGTCGGATGCTCCGCCGAAACGGCGCTGCCACAGTCCATAACTGAGCACGACCACCCGCGCGCCCTGGTCGTCCTCATCTTCGGTGAATGCGCGACCGAGCGCCGGCTGCACACCGAGAACGCTCCAGAAATTCCACGTCACTTTCCGTGCCCCGACCTCCTCGGGTTCCCCGTCGCCCGACAGAATGGCGTCGCCCGGCTGGCTGCACGCGAGATCGGTGAATACGGTGTTGCGACGGCGCCACTCGATCCATTCGGCAGGGGTTGAAACGAACCTCGAGTCGCCTTCGGACTTGCTCATGTCGTCCCAGATCATCAAGAGCCGGTCCGCGTCGACATAAGGGAGCGGTCGAATCAGGATCGTGTCGAAAGCGCTGAAGATCGCAGTAATCCCGCCGATGCTGAGCGCAAGCGTGGCGATCGCGATCGCAGAGAACGCCGGATTGCGGCGGAGCTGCCGCCATCCAAAACGGATGTCTCGCCCGGCCGCATCGAGGCGATGCAGGAGTGTCATGCGCCCTCCAAAAACACGGTCGACTTACTCGTAACGCAAGGCGCGAATCGGCGAGATTCGCGATGCGCGCCACGCGGGCAGAAACGACGCGAGAAGTGCGGCGGTGAGCAGAGTGCCGATGCTGATCGCGAACACCACGCCATCCCAGGCCTTGACACCAAAGAGTTGCGTCTCGACGTAGCTGCCGGAGAAATACGCCGCAGTGGCGCCCGCGGCGAGACCGAGCAAGATCACGGCGGCCATCTCGCGCATCACCAGCCCGAGCACCGCGCGCTGCGGCGCGCCGAGTGCGATGCGGATCCCGATCTCGCGCGTGCGCCGCGTGACGACGAACGCCAGCACACCGTGAAGCCCGACGATGGCGAGAATCGTGGCGAGGAGGGCGAATCCACCGGACAGAAACGACAGCATGCGTTCATTGGCGAGCCGCATGTCGAGCTGGTCGTTCATCATCCGCATGTCGAAGAGGACCAGGTTCGAGTCCACGCGCCGAACCTGTTCGCGCAACATCGGCATGATGCGCCGCGGGTCACCTTGAATGCGTGCGTACACAGTCAAGCTGCCGACAGCTCCGATACGCGAATCGATATTGACGAAAGTCTGACGCGGAATCTCGCCACGCACATCGTGATACCTGGCGTTCCCGAAGACTCCGATGATTTCGGTGTCCGGGGGCGCGCTGCGGCCTTGCCCGAGCTGGCGTCCCACTGGATAAGTTCCGGCCAAATAGGCATCAGCCAACGCTTCGTTCACGAGGCACAGCTTTCGCGATCCGCCCCAGTCATTCCAGGAAAAGTCGCGTCCCGTCTTGACCGGGATGCCCAACGCTTCGAAGTAACCCGGAGTGACCGCGTTGAAAAAGCTCCACGGCACGTTGCCATCCTTCGCCTCGACGCCCGGAATGGTGATCTGGCTGTCCCAACGTCCGCCGGTGAGGAGTCGCGAGCTGTTGGCGCCTACTGCCTTCACGCCCGGCACACTGCCGAGGCCCTCCATGAGTGCACGGAACACCTGGAGCTTGCGCGCGTCCTCGTACTGCGTCGCGGGACGCACACCGAACATTGCAACGTCCTCCGCGACGAAACCGAGATTTACCTTCCGCAGGTTGTCGAGCGTTCGCACGAACAGGCCGGCACCAATCAGGAGAAGCAACGACAGGCATACCTGAAGGCCGACGAACACCTTTCGAAGGCGCACGTGGCCGTGGCCGGCGGTCACGGATCCTGCTTCGTCCTTGAGCGTGGCCGCCGCGGCCACTCGCGACCCGCGGAAGGCCGGCACCAGACCGAAGACGAGCGCGGTTGCCAGTGTCACCGCCATTGTGAAGAGGAGAACGCGCGCATCCGGCGTCGTCGACAGGCCCAGCGCGGCTCGATCGTAAGGAAGGAATCGCACGAGGCCGCGGGTTAGCCATACGCTGAGGAACAGACCAACCGCGCCACCCGTGATCGCGAGAATCAGGCTTTCGACGAAGAGTTGACGCACGACACGCCACCGATCGGCGCCAAGCGCGCTGCGTATGGCCATCTCCCTCTGCCGCGCGGCGGACCGCGCGAGTAAAAGGCTCGCCACATTGGTGCACGCGATGAGCAACACCATGGCGACGAGCCATTGCAGCACCACGAGTGGCCGTTCGAATGTTCGGCGCAGCGCCGACAGACCTCGGTCCGCAGGAATCAGCAAAAGGCTCTGGCGAAGAAAACGATCTCGCGTATCCGGGAATTTCGTGAAGAACTCCCCCTTGACTTCCTCCTGTTTGCGCTGCTCGTGGAGCACACGCATCGCCGACTGCGCCTGCTCGAGCGTCATGCCAGGCTTGAGCCGCGCGAACAGGTAGAACCAGTGATAGCGCTCGTTTTCAAGATCGGCCTTCCAGCTCTGGGAGAGGCTGATCCTCGATTTGACCGGGGCCCAGAGCTGCGTGAGCAGCCCGGCGTTGGTTCCGCCAAATTCGGGAGCGGCGACCCCGACGATCGTAAATGGCGCACCGTTCAGCCGAATCGTGGATCCGACGACGTCCTGCCGCCCGGCGTACCGTACTCGCCAGAAGTCGTGCTGCAGAACGACCACCGGGTTGCTCGTGAACTGGTCGTCATCGTCGGCGAGCACGCGTCCGAGGTGCGCCTTCACGCCTAAGACCTGGAAGAAATTGCCGGCGACCCACCCCGTTTCGACCATCTCGCCGCGATCGTCGGAGAGCAGGCTGAGCCGGTCAGTGTATTGCCCCGTGATCCCTGAGAACACGTCGTTCCGGTCGCGGAACGCGACGTACATCGGATACGAGAATGTGTGAAGGCCGTCGCCGTTCTGCGAGCCGACGCGTCCACCTTCCATGCGGAACTGAACGAGCTCACGGGCGTTTTCGACCGGGAGCAGCCGCAGCAGCACCTGATCGACGAGGGTGAAGATCGAGGTGTTCGCCGCGATGCCGAGGGCTAAGGACAGCACGGCCGTGCCGGCAAACCCGGGATTACGGCGCAGCAGTCGGAAGCCATACTTGAGGTCCTGAAGAAGCGCCTCGAATAGTCCTGATCGGGCCATGGTGACGTCGCCCTCCTAGCAGAGGCTTTGACGGGAAGAAACAGCGTTCCGTTGGCAGCCTGTCTGGATGATTCCTCCCGGAACTTCCGAACCACACACCGTATTCGGTCGTTAACATTTTCAGCGTTCCGACCGTTCTTGAATGGAGACGCATGGACCCAACCATCATCATCCTGCCGGAGATCTTTGGACTGATTGGATTTCTCCTTTGGATCGCACTGATCGCCTGGGAGCGACGACGGCGCCTTCAGCTGATGAGCGACTTCCAGATGAGGCTATTCGATCGACTGGGTTCGCTGAAGGAATTCAGCGACTTCGTTCGCACTGAGGAGGGGCGGGCGCTGATGAGGGTGGTGACGACTGATCCGCACGTTGAAGCTTCGCGGTCCGGCACCATTCGCGCGCTGCAGATTGGCGTGGTGTTGCTGTCTCTAAGTGTCGGTCTCTTTGCCATCGGTCGCGCCGTTGTGGTGGACCCGGGACAGTCACGCCAGCTGTTCGACGCCTTCAGCCTGCTGTGTCTCTCGCTAGCCGTGGGTTCTCTCGCCTCTGGCCTCGTCGCCAATCGGATGGCCCAGGGCATCGCTATCGATCGCACGCGACAGTAGTCGTCTCACGTGATCGACGAGGAGAGTTTCAACGTGCTGTACCGTGAGACCGCCGCACCGCTGCGCGCATACGCGGCACGCGTGCTCGGCAATGCGAGTCAAGCCGACGATGTTGTGCAGGAAACATACTTGCGTCTACTCCGTGTCCCCGTGTCGTTCGACACCCGCAATGAACTTCGTGCGTACTTGTTTCGAATTGCGAGCAACTTGATTGCCGATCATTTTCGAAAGCAGAAGCGCGAGTCGCCGTTGAGCGATGCTCCGGATGCCGGTGTGCAGGAACGAGATCACCCGTCGCGGGTAGACATGGGGCGCGTGTTCCGCCTCCTGCGACCGCGCGACCGGCAGCTGCTCTGGCTGGCTCACGTCGAGGGAGCGAACTATCACGAGCTTGCCAAGGCACTTGGCCTGGGCGAAGGCAGCGTCAGAGTGTTGCTATCGCGGGCGCGAAAGAAACTGGCGGCTTTGATCAGCGAGAGAGAACGATGACATCCCGAGACGACCTGGAACCCAACGAAAGAATTGTGACTGAATGGATGCAGCAGCTCGCAAAGATGCCCATCGCCGCTGCGACCGTTCCGCCTGACGCAACGGTGATCTGGTGGAAGGGTCAAAGGTTGCGTGAAACTGATATGCAGCGCCGCTTGATTCGCCCGCTCGTAATCGGCGAGCTCCTGCAGCTCGGCTTGGGAGCCGCTGGTATCCCGTTGATCGCCGCGCTGCTGCGAACGCCTACCACGAGTCAAAATCCGTGGGTAATCGTATCCGTGCTCATGCTGACGGCAGCGGTCCTCGTGGCGCTCGTGCTGACGTTGTGGAGTAGCCGCTGGGTGTGGCGCACGATCGCCGTCCTACTGGTGGTCCTCCTTATTCCAGACCTCGGACACGCCAGGCAGAGCACCCCGCAAATTCGAGAACTGCCCCGACCGACGGGGGCCTTTTCGGTCGGACGTGTCACGCTTCATCTTTCGGACAGCACCCGTCAGGAGCCGGATAATCTGGGCGGGGGCCCTCGGGAGTTGATGGTCGACGTCTGGTATCCGGCCGAACCCGTCGAGGGCATAGCCGCACCCTACTTTGATCCTCTGTCGTTCAGCGACGCTGCCTCCGCGGACCGACTGCGGGGCCTTTTACGCGGCGCGTATGACGACATCAGGGACGGCCGGGTACGGACGCACGCGACGCAGCGCGTCCCATTTGCTCGATCCGTGCGACGTGCGCCCGTGCTCGTCTTCTCGCATGGAGGAGGCGAAGCTCGCGAGACTTACAGCGCTCAACTCGAGGATGTGGCCAGTCACGGATTCGTCGTGGCCGCCATCTCACATACGCATGAAGCGGTACTCAGCATCTTTCCCGATGGACGCCATGTACGATTGGCGCACGGCCGATGGCCACGCCCGACACAGAGCGCGATCGCAGGATTGCCGCCGTCGGAGGAGGCAAACCAGGATCGGCTTGAATGGTGGGCGAATGACATCAGGTTCGTGATCGACGAATTGGCGAAAATCAACACCGCTCGTCAGGCATTGTTGCCGTTCGCGGGACGGCTCGATGTCGAGCGAATCGGCGCGTTCGGTCATTCCGCAGGCGGCCAGGCGGCGGCTCATGCCTGCCAGATCGACCGACGTCTGCGAGCATGTCTCAATCAAGATGGTCTGTCCGCGTTTGCGCCGTACTATCTCGACAGCCGCGGGTGGGGCATGAACCAGAGTTTCATGCTCATCGTGCGAAATACGCCACGAGAGCAGCCCTCGAACGAGGAGCTCGCGGCGATCCATATGACTCGAGAGCAGGCGCAGCAGCTGCTCGTCAAACTCGACGCGCGGCAGGATACGAGTCTTCGACTTACCGGTGGCGGGGCGTACCGCGTCCTGGTCGATGCGGCGCAGACCTCACACGCGGACTTCGGTGACCTGCCATTCCTGCAGTCCACGACGCTTCGCGAGGCTGAGGTCCGCGCCCAGTTTCTCGCATCCGTTCGCGCCGTCACCCGCGCTTTTTTTGACAAGACGCTGAAAGGATCGCGCCCTCCGCTTCTCGAAGGAAGGCGCGGCTTGCCGACATTCGTGGAAGCCGTCCAAACATTCGAACCGGCGCAGCCGCCGGGCCGGTGAGCGATCGCGACCTAATCATTCCTGCCTGAGCGGCTGCGTCGAATCGAGGTTGGCGGCTCGTGTAGCAGCAATCCATGCGGCGAGCACGCAACGGAGATGACGATCACCGTGCCGCCCGCGTCGTGACCGACAAGGCAATCAACCGTGACACGACTAGCGCGAGGTACATCACCCCGGAAAATTCTTCAATCATGACAAGAGCGCGGGCCATCGGCATCAGAGGTACGATGTCGCCGAGCCCGACGCCGGACAAGATCGTGAAGCTTAAGAAGAGCAGTTCCATCCACGTGCGCGGATTGCCCGAGCCTGCCGCTGAGGCGAAACTACCAGGCTGCAGAGCCTGGCACACCACGTACACATAGGCGAATGCCCATGCGAGCAGCGTGAACGTCGCCCCGACAGCAAACAACTCGTCGACCGAGGCGAATTCATCCTCGAGCATGTATGCGATCAAACTGCCGGCTGCGTAGAAGTAGAACAACGCCTCGAGCGCCGCCATGATTGCCATTCTGCGGGGATCGAAGTCGAACGCAAGCCAGGTGGACAGGACAACCACCGGCAAGGCGAGCACGACGGCGAACCCCGTCAGCCAGGGACCACGCTTGACGACGTAGAGCGCCGCACCGAGCACGAGCAGCCCGATGACGCCGAACAAGGCGCGCTCTGTCGACGTGTCTTCCATCAGTGGATACAGCAGGACGCCCACGATTTGGACAAACAGGAGGGCGGCCGACGGATGCTTGACGGGGAACGCGATCAGGCGAGTGGTCATCAGAGCAGCCGCAGCAGCACCTAGTCTACCAGCGTGAAGATCGAGGTGTTCGCCGCAATCCCGAGGGCTAAGGACAGCACGGCCGTGCGGCTCGCGGCGACGCGCACGCGGTCAGACGTTCACCCATCGCCCAGTTGACATACGTATGTCTCACTGGACAGTTACGCCATGCGCACCACCGTCCGGCTCGACGAAGGCCTGCTGATGAAGGCCAAGCTCCTGTAACGAAACCTTCGCTGCCATGCACACCACGGTCGGCGCGGCCGCGCCGGG
>Ga0075418_10010815_pt1 | contig 10211 bp, 4 predicted proteins | sample SoiMetdeltSBSDD2_FD_81776 | JGI IMG/M metagenome (GOLD analysis project Ga0075418, IMG submission 81776) | Bulk soil microbial communities from a Populus tree surrounding site in Tennessee, USA - Soil MetaG P. deltoides SBSDD2 | ecosystem: Environmental > Terrestrial > Soil > Tree plantation...
GGTCGCAACCAAGAACCGACAAAATCTTTAATTACTATGCCCATTAAGAAACAAGCTTCCCGCGAGGCGGGATTGCAGTTCCCTCGTCGCTTCACTCGTGAAGATGTGAATGTATTTGATCAGTTCGAATACGATTATCGTACTTCTGTAATTCGCAATCCAACCGGTGAAGTAGTATTTGAAATGAATAATGTTGAAGTGCCCAAACGGTGGAGCCAGATCGCTACCGATATTCTTGCCCAAAAATATTTTCGTAAAGCCGGCGTACCACAACCCGATGGAAGTCTTGGTCGTGAGACTTCAGCAAAACAAGTTGCTCATCGCATGGCAAATTGCTGGCGGGTATGGGGCGAACGTTATGGTTACTTTGCTTCAGAAAAAGATGCACAAGTTTTTTATGAAGAATTAGTCTATTCAATTTTAGATCAAATGTGTGTGCCTAACAGCCCGCAATGGTTCAATACGGGTTTGTATGAAAGCTATGGCATAAAAGGAAAACCACAGGGACATTATTATGTTGATCCTGCTGATGACCAATTAAAAAAATCGACTTCGGCTTATGAACGTCCACAACCTCATGCATGCTTTATATTAAGTGTTAGTGATGACTTAGTAAATGAAGGAGGCATCATGGATCTTTGGGTTCGTGAAGCAAGAATATTTAAATACGGTTCTGGTGTTGGTACAAATTTTTCTCACTTAAGAGGTGAAGGTGAAAAATTAAGCGGCGGCGGCACATCATCTGGTTTAATGAGTTTTTTAAAAATTGGTGATCGAGCGGCCGGTGCAATTAAGAGTGGCGGCACAACACGTCGCGCTGCTAAAATGGTTTGTCTTGATCTTGATCACCCGGAAATAGTTGAGTTTGTTAACTGGAAAATGGAAGAAGAAAAGAAAGTGGCGGCATTGATCGCTGCCGGGTATGCAAGCGATTATGAAGGTGAGGCCTACAGAACAGTAAGTGGTCAAAATTCCAATAATTCTGTTCGCATACCTAATGAATTTTTCAAAGTGTTGCAGGAAGATGGTGACTGGGAGTTGAAAGGAAGAATGGATGGAAGAGTAATGAAAAAAATTCCGGCAAGAGAATTATGGAATCAAATTTCTTATGCGGCCTGGCGCTGCGCTGACCCGGGCACGCAATACGATACTACTATTAATGAGTGGCATACTTGTCCAAAAGGCGGTCGTATCAATGCTTCGAATCCTTGCAGTGAATATATGTTCCTTGATAACACCGCGTGTAACCTTGCCTCAGCCAACCTGATGAAGTTTTATGATAGCGAGAAAAACCTGTTTGATGTAGAAGGTTATGAGTATAACTGCCGCTTATGGACAGTTGTATTGGAAGTATCTGTGTTGATGGCGCAGTTCCCAAGTAAAGAAGTTGCTCAATTAAGTTATGAATACAGAACACTTGGTCTTGGTTATGCTAACCTTGGTACATTATTAATGGTAAGCGGGATTTCTTATGATAGTGAAGAAGCAAGAGGAATTGCCGGAGCACTGACAGCCATCATGACCGGTATTTCTTATAAAACATCAGCAGAGATGGCGCAGGTGCTTGGCACATTTCCAAGATTTGAAGAAAACCGTGATGATATGCTTCGGGTAATGCGTAATCATCGCCTGGCTGCTTATGATGCTGATAACTATGAAGCATTAAGCTTAAAACCACAAGGTATCAAGGCTCAATATTGTCCTGCTTATTTATTAAAAGCAGCTTGTAAAGCATGGGATGATGCCGTTGAACTAGGTGAGAAATATGGCTATCGCAATGCACAGGCCACCGTTATTGCACCAACCGGAACGATTGGTTTGGTAATGGATTGCGATACAACTGGTGTTGAACCGGATTTTGCATTGGTTAAATTCAAAAAACTTTCTGGTGGTGGTTATTTCAAGATCATCAATCAATCAGTGCCAATTGCTTTGAAGCATCTTGGTTACAATGCAAAAGAAGCTGATTCAATTGTAAAATATGCTGTGGGTACGGCCTCCTTTGCAGGGGCGCCATTTATCAATCATCAGACATTAAGTGAAAAAGGATTTATTGCGGATGAAATAAAAAGATTGGATGCTGCCGTTGCCTCTGCATTTGAAATAGGATTTGTTTTTAATAAATACACATTAGGTGAAGAGTGCCTGCAACGCTTAGGCTTTACACCTGATCAATATAATGACTTTGAATGGAGCCTGCTCGAAGCTCTTGGCTTCAGCGATGAGCAAATAGATGCTGCCAACGATTATGTCTGCGGCACCGGAATGCTTGAAGCGGCCCCTTATTTACAAGAAGAACATTTGCCCGTTTTTGACTGTGCCAACAAATGCGGAAAAAAAGGCGAGAGGTATATACATGCCAATGGCCATATCCGTATGATGGGTGCCACACAACCTTTTATCAGTGGCGCCATTTCTAAAACTATCAACCTGCCTAATGAAGCTACTGTGGATGAAATTGCCAGCGCATATATGTTGAGCTGGCAATTGGGATTAAAAGCAAATGCATTGTATCGTGATGGTTCTAAGTTGTCGCAGCCACTTAGCAACAAGTCTGATAAGAAAAAGAAATCAGACGACAGTCAGCAGACCGCAGTCGACAGTAAAGAAACCGTGGTCAGTGGTCCATTGTCAGTGGACTCAAACATTGTTGATCTTAGTAAGCTTACTGTTGAGGAATTATTTGAAGAAGTACAAAAGAGAGTACAGGCATCACCCGATACCAAATTGAAACGTAAGCTGGCTACAATTGTTGAGCGTCGTTCATTACCTGCAAAAAGAAGAGGTTTTACGCAAAAAGCCAAGATCAACGGCCAGGCTATTTTCCTTCGGACCGGTGAATACAGCGACGGTACATTAGGTGAGATCTTTATTGATATGGCAAAAGAAGGTGCAACGATGCGCAGTATGTCGAACTGTTTCGCCATAGCTATCTCGATCGGTTTGCAATATGGTGTGCCATTAGAAGAGTATGTTGAGAAATTTGTATTCACGAAGTTTGATCCTGCAGGATTTGTTGAGCATCCGAATATCAAATCAACAACCTCTATTGTTGACTTTATTTTCCGCACTCTCGGATACGAGTATTTGGGACGGACTGATCTTGTACATGTATTAGATAAACCAGAAGTTTTAAATACCGGCAATGATGATTGGGATGAAATTCCAAGTGGACTTGAATATGCAAAAGAGCCTGAGTTGTCAAGTGTAAGAGTAGTGGGCCAGGTAAGCAATGTTCAACCGGCGAAAGCACTAAAAATAAAAGCTGAATCAAATATGGATGCAATGAGCGCAGCCAACAAAGGAATGCAAAGCGATGCGCCTGCTTGTAATACCTGCGGCCATATAACTGTACGCAGTGGCACTTGTTATAAATGTTTGAATTGCGGTAATAGTCTTGGTTGCAGTTAAATACTATTTTGGATGGGAGGACTAAGTACAATAAAACTTAGTCTGATCTGGAAAAACCAAATAGTACCCTTTTACTAACCCCGATTAAATTCGGGGTTTTTTATTTGATTATTCTTTGTATTTAAAACATTTCCTTCGGAACCGCTCTCTTTTGGTGCAACATTGTTTGAAATTAAGCGGCCTGTTTTCATAATATTCAATCCTTATCGTTATTTTAGACATAGATTTATGCCATAACTTTTAAGCTGCTTGTTGTGAAAAGTCGAAAAGTAAACGATCTTGCCCTTAGGTTGCGCAATAATGACGTTGGCGCGTTCAATGAGTTTTATTGGGAATATCACGGCGCCGTCTATGCCAATGCACTTAAGTTTATCAAGGATCCATCAATTGCGGAAGATATTGTACAGGAAACCTTTGTTGCTTTATGGGAGAAACGTCATTCAATAGATCCAAAGCAGGATATTGCCGGCTGGCTGTTTGTAGTATCTCACCATAAAACTATCGATCAGCTCAAAAGAAAGCTAAGACATTCTCTTGCCGAAAAAATTCTCCAGGCTGTTATTGAAGATCCAAATACGATTGAAGATGACATTACCGAAGAACAATTAGATGCACTTGAAAAAGCCGTAGACCAACTTTCCCCCCAAAAGCGGAAAGTTTTTGAGCTATGCAAAGTTCAAAAAAGAACGTATGAAAAAGCAGCCGAAGAATTACAAATATCAAAATATACAGTGAAAGAATATTTGTCTGAGGCCATGATGAGTATAAAAAAATATATCGGGCAGCATCCTACACATACTAATACAATTGTTTATTTTTTTGCTTTAGCGGGTATTCTTCTCAGTAGCAACGGTTAAATAAAGTTCACCCATCCTTTAAAAAACTCTGGCGTTACCCCCCCGTTTCTATGTTCGATGAGTATTTATAGAAAACGACCCATTGAAGGATCATCGAAACCAACTACAAAAACTGCTGGAAAAACCTGAATGGACGCTAGAAGAAGTGCAATGGCTATTGAATTATTTTGAGAATTCAGGTGAAACAGAGCTAACTCAACTTATGCAAAAACAATTTTCTGACGATCTGAAAAATCGAAACCGGATCAGCCCTGAGGTTTCCAATAGGCTGTTAAAAGCAATTCACGAAAAAATAAATGCAGCGCCTGCAACAGCAAAAACTACTGTTCGCCCCTTACGTAAGATCGCAATAGCTGCTTCCCTTCTAGGTTTGATCTTAATAACGACTTTGTTTTTCGTCACAAGAAGCGGCACAAATGCAATTGCTAAAGCGAATTCAGGCGAACATCGGTTTAAGGAAGATGTTTCACCGGGTGGTGATAAAGCAATTTTAACGTTGGCCGATGGATCAACTATTGTACTGGACGATGCTCAAAATGGAACGCTTGCCCAACAAGGCAATGCAAAGATCATTAAGCTTGGTGGAAAATTGTCTTACGATCAAACCAATAAAAATTCCAGGGAAGTTGTTTATAATACAATAGCAACTCCAAAAGGTGGGCAGTATCAGTTAGAGCTGCCAGATGGCAGTCTTGTATGGCTTAATGCTTCTTCATCTATTCATTTCCCGACATCATTTATAGAAAAAGAAAGACGAGTGGATATTACTGGTGAGGCCTATTTTGAAGTTGCAAGGAACCTTCATAAGCCCTTTATAGTCGGTGTAAATAATTCCCAGGTAGAAGTATTAGGAACTCATTTTAATATCAACTCATATAACGATGAAGATGAGGTGAAGACAACTTTGTTAGAAGGCTCTGTAAAATTTGTGAATGGCGCTACTACCAGCATTTTAAAACCTGGCCAGCAATCTCAGCTTGCAAAAAATGGAAGTGTAAAAGTGGCAAGCGATGTTGATGTTGATAAAGTTGTTGCCTGGAAAAATGGGCTGTTTGATTTTGAGAGTGCCGGTATTGAAACCGTAATGCGACAATTATCACGTTGGTACGATGTAGAAGTGGAATACAATGGAAAGACCGATGATCTTTTCTTTGCTGAAATGCGTCGCAACATAAAACTTTCCGATGCTTTAAAAGCTTTGGAGCTTACCGGTAAAGTAAGATTTGACATCCAGGGAAAGAAAATAATTGTGATGCCGTAGTAAAAAACTATGAATGGTTAACTAACAAGACCGTTCCGCATACCAGGCGGAACGGGAGCGATTCGGTTAACCAAAATTTGAGACGATAAACTTTTTATTGTTTAACCTAAATCAAAACAAAATTATGCAATTTATTGCTTGCTATGTCCCCCTGTGGTTACGGTGGCGGGGGATGATCAAAATGCTTATGATTATGAAACTAACCACTATTTTGATGCTTGCCGTTTGCATAAATGCCAGTGCAAAAGGATATTCGCAAAACGTAAGTCTCAATGAAATCAATTCGCCGCTTGACAAGGTCTTCAGGGAGATCAAGAAGCAATCTGATTATACCTTTGTTTATACAAAGGCACTGCTAAAAAAAGCAAACAAGGTAACAGTAAACATCAGCAACGTATCCATAGAACAAGCCCTGGAAGCTTGCTTTTTTGATCAGCCGTTGACGTACACCATCTTTAATAAGATGATCGTAGTTAAAGAAAAGGAAAAGGCGGTGACGCCTGCTCCTGAACCAGCGGTTATAAACAATCCGCTACCTCCGATCACAGTTACAGGTAAAATAACTAATGATAAAGACGAGCCATTGCCTGGGGCAACAATAATGGAAAAGAATACAACGAATGTAACTACTGCAAAAGAAGATGGCAGTTTTTCTATTACTGTTGCCAGCCAAAAATCTGTATTAGTTGTTTCTTTTATTGGTTTTGACAAACAAGAAATAATTGTTGGCAATAAGACTACAATATCATTTCGGTTAAATCAACAAGTAACATCTCTTGCAGATGTTGTAGTAACAGGATATGGAAAATCCACCAGGGTTAATTTAACCAGTGCTCAAACGACAGTGTCTGCAAAAGACATCGATAAAACTATCAATACAACTTTGGAACAGGCGATTCAGGGCCGTGCTGCCGGTGTTTATGTTACACAAAATTCAGGACAGCCGGGTGGTGGCATTTCGGTGAACATTCGCGGTATTAGTTCATTAGGTCGTACCCAACCATTATATGTTATTGATGGTGTCCAGATACAGGTAAGTGAAGATGTATCTTTTGGTTCATCAAGTTCATCTAATCCTTTGTCGGGCTTGAATCCGTCAGACATTGAAGATATTCAAATCCTACAAGGCCCATCGGCAACTGCGATCTATGGTTCCCGTGCAAGTAACGGTGTTATTCTCGTTACTACAAAACGTGGTAAAGCCGGCGATTTCAAAATAAATTATGTTTATCAATACAATTTGCAAACGCCTCCAAAGCATTTGGACGTAATGGATCTTCGCCAGTACGCACAAATGGTAAATGAATTTCATGCATTGGCCGGAGGAACTACTCCACGTGAATTTTTGGATCCAACATTATTGGGTAAAGGAACTGATTGGCAGGATGAGTTGTTTAACAATGCTTCTATGAATAAGCACCAGTTAAATCTTAGCGGTGGCAGTACTAATACAACTTATTACATGTCGGGTGAATATTTGAAACAGGAAGGTGTTGCTGCAGGTTCCGGTTTTAATCGTTATGGTTTTAGATTGAATTTAGATAACAAACCAAGAGATTGGGCGACTTTGGGAGTAAATCTTAGTTTCAACCAAACAAATGAAACGCTAACAACAACTAACTATGGCGATGCGCAAAGTCCACTTATTGCAAGTGCATTAACATTAACTCCCCAAATCCCCGTGACAAACTTAGATGGTTCATGGGGAGGAAGTGACCCCGTAAACGGCGCTAATCAATTTGCTCCTGTAAACCCGATAGCTGTTGCAAGTCTTATAACCAACAACACCAAGAGAAGACAATTCTTAGGAGGTTTAAATCTCGGCATCACACTGACGAAGGGATTAGTGTTGAGAAGTTCATTGAATGGAAACATGGGGAACGGTTTATCCACTTATTACACGCCAACTTATAATATTGATCAATGGCATTATAATACCCTTGCTTCGTTACAAAGCGGAACTTATTCAAGCTGGTATTGGAACTGGAACGAGCTTTTAGAATATACAAGACAAATAGAAAAACATAATTTCACAATAATGGCCAGCCATGAAGCGCAGGAATCTGAGTGGAAGGCTTTATCGGCGGGAAGAACAGGTTTTCTTACCAATGATATATTTGATGTGAATGCTGGTAACCCAACCTCCGCTACTAATGGTGGCGGCACATATCCATGGTCAATGGAATCTTATCTTGGCAGGTTAAATTATAATTATGATAACCGTTACCTGTTGACGACTACATTCAGAAGAGATGGTTCTCCCTACTTTGGAGCCGAGAAAAGATGGGGAAATTTCCCTTCTGTTTCTGTTGCATGGAGAGTTAGCCGTGAAAGGTTTTTCGGTTTTGATTTTATAAGCGAATTGAAAGTAAGATTCGAGACAGGGTTAACGGGTAACCAGGGAACAGGTTCTGGCATATATGCTCCATTAAACACAGGGGCTACACCATGGGGTACTGGTTTTCTGCCATCTACATTTACAAATTCAAAACTTGGTTGGGAAGAAACCAGGACAAACAACCTTGGCTTTAACATAGGATTCCTGAACAACCGGTTCAATGTTGAAGCAGATTTTTATAAAAAGAAAACAGACAACCTGATATTAGGTGCAAGTTTGCCATGGTATATGGGAACAAATGGAAGCCCGGGTTCAGTGGGAGCTCCGTTAGTTAATGCAGGTTCTTTAAAAACAAAAGGTTGGAATGTTACTTTAACCTCAACAAACATCAATAAGAAAGATTTCAGATGGGAAACAAATCTGAACTTTTCTCATTTTAAAACAACTGTTACTTCTTTGAATTCAGAGAATGCATTTCTTGAAAGAGTATCATGGTGGATGAGTAACTGGACACAGCGCTCAGCTATTGGGTACGCACCCTGGTTGTTCAGAGGTTATATTGCCGAAGGATTGTTCCAGTCAGTAGAAGAAATTAATAACAGCGCTGTTCCCGTAGATAACAACGGTGTGAGAAGACCGACAGATCCTGCAACAGGCATCTGGGTAGGAGATGTAAAATACAGGGATATCAATGGTGATAAAAAAATTGATGTAAAAGACGTTACCAATATTGGTAATCCATGGCCAAAGCTGACCATGGGATTTAGCAATACATTTTCATATAGAGGCTTTGACCTAAGTGTCCTTATCACCGGTGTGTACGGTAATGATATTTATAACTATGTCTTTGCAACTAATAGTAACCCTAATAATATCTATTTAAGCCGTAATCTTTTGATCGAAGGAATGGACTATGCTAAGCTGACAACAGATGGAAGCGGTAAAACATATATCACAAATGCAGGCACGTTTGTTCCGCGAATTACAAACAATACTGTTGCAAATGAAAACAATCATTCAAAGACATCAGACAGGTTCGTGGAAGATGGTTCTTATCTCAGGTTGAAAAATGTTTCATTAACTTATAACGTTCCTGCAAAATATTTGGCGCATACAAGAGTGATCAAAGGTTTTAAAGCAACTATAAGTGCACAGAATGTTTATACACTTACACATTATAAAGGGTATGATCCTGAAATAGGAGCTTATGTAGGCCAGGGTTCAAGTTCACAAAACCAGGCGATAGGTATTGATTTTGGTCGTTACCCGTTAACTCCAATATATACTGCAACTATAAATGTAAACTTCTAAATGTATTAATATGAAGAAGCTAAATCGAATAAATTACTTTGTTGTCTTAATGGTTGCCATCGCTGCATTCGGCGCCTGCAAAAAGACTTTTCTTGAAAAACCACCATTAAGCTCGGTAGTTGATGCAAACTTTTATAAAACAAATGACCAGGTATTGGCGGCTACAAGCCTTCTTTATAGCCAGGTGTGGTTTGATTATAATGATAAAGCCATGTATAACCTTGGAGATTTCAGAGGAGGTACCGCTTTTTCAGCTTGGAATGACAGGGGCAATGTGTTATTTAATACTACCGGTGATAATGGAGAGAACGGAGCTTCGTGGAGAGCATTCTTTAATGTAGTAGCTCAATCAAACCTTGCCATTTATAATATAAATAGGTTTGCCGGGGAAGCTGTAACCCCTACAATAAAAAAACATGCTATCGCCGAAGCAAGATTCATGAGAGCATTAGCTTATCGTTTTTTAGTAATGAACTGGGGAGCTGTCCCTGTTATTGAAAATAATTTTGATCACCTTTTTGATACATTAATTACAAGGAATACAGTGAAAAGTGTTTGGCGCTTTATTACAAGAGAAATGCGTGCAGCATCTGTTGATCTTCCTGAAACTCCAATACAGGAAGGCAGGGTTACTAAATGGTCGGCTGAAGCAATGTTAGCTCGTTTTTATTTAACAAGAGCAGGTGTTGAAGCAAGTGGCGGAACCAGGAAACAGGAATTCTTAGATAGCGCAAAATACTTTGCTCAGAGGGTGATCACGAGTAGTGGTAGAAGTTTGCTTTCGAGCTATCCTAACCTTTTTAAATATCCTTACGACAACAACAGCGAATCATTGTTTGAGTTGCAGTGGGTTTTCTCCGGACCAAATGTTTGGGGAACAAATAACAGCATGCCTGAATATCTCGCCTATAGTCCTGACATTGCATTTGGCGGGTGGGGTGGTGATAAAGGAGCTACATGGTGGTTGGTATTACAATACGAAGGTATTGCCCCGCAGGCGAATGGTACATTAAAAGGAAGAACACTAGATCAA
>Ga0075418_10010816_pt1 | contig 10211 bp, 8 predicted proteins | sample SoiMetdeltSBSDD2_FD_81776 | JGI IMG/M metagenome (GOLD analysis project Ga0075418, IMG submission 81776) | Bulk soil microbial communities from a Populus tree surrounding site in Tennessee, USA - Soil MetaG P. deltoides SBSDD2 | ecosystem: Environmental > Terrestrial > Soil > Tree plantation...
CCCGCGAGGATGTTGTGCCTCCCATGGAGACCTGGTGGATCGCTGCTTCTAGTCTAAAAGTTTCTGCCGACAAACAGGTGTTTGCCGACACCGGGCCACCAGGATCTTGACACCCTGTCAGAACCGGGGAGAGTCCGTTCGAAAAACTTTGTCGGCTTGCTCATGACCCTAGGTTGAATACCTGCGCCGCGTTGCCACCCACCACCTGCTCCTGGACCGCGTGTGGCAGGGCGCCGAGCAGCTTGTGCACGTGCTCTTGCGCCTCAAGTCCTATGGAGCGAATGTGCGGAAAGTCGGAACCCCACAGCACCCGGTCCGCGCCGATGAGTGGGATCATATACGGGCCATAGGCATCATCGATCAGCCCATGATACACCCGTGTCTTCATGTAGTCGCTCGCCCGCATCTGCAGCTCGCGGAGGTGCATACGCGGGCCAAAGCCGTAGGGGTCCTGGAGCCGGTCGATGTTCCACATGAAGTTCGGAATCCACGACAATTCAAACTCGCTGCACACGACCCTGAGGCGCGGAAAGCGGTCCAGGATGCCGCCAAAGATGAAGTCATTGGCCAGGACGGTCTCTATTTCATTGAAGAGGTCGAGCATGCCACGCGGATTGGCGCCGCGTTCCTCGGGGGTCTGGCTGTCAACCAGGGCCAGGGGAGCCAGAGTACGTCCCGTGAGAATGTGTAACGTCACTGGTGCATCCGCCGCCTGCGCGGCGGCCCAGAAGCGGTCATAGCACGCATCGCGATAGGGCGGGCAACCTTCCGGCGCCTGGCAGTTGATCATAGGGCCTACCAGGCCCTGTGGCCCCGTCCTCTCTAACTCCTGGATGGCCCAGTCGACGTCATGCATGGGAATGACGCTTACGCCAATGAGCCGTTGGGGATTGTAGGACACAAACTCGGTTTCCCAATCGTTGAAGACCGCGGCACAGGCCTGCACGACCTCGGCATCTGGATTGCGCAGGATGGCCAGCATGCGGGTAGGATTGAGCACCTCGGCTCGAATGCCGGCCTCCTCCTGGAACCGTATGCGCACCTCAGGGACATAGCCTCCCGCCCCTAACCCTTTGTCCTCAGCAGCTTTGGCGGCGGCATCCGAGGTGGGCAGGAGCTCGCGGACCACTGTCACCGGCGCGCCCCGGTTCCCGGAGTAAAAAAATGCGCCCTGTTTGCCCTGGTAGGAGTCCAGGAGCCGGGGCGTCCGGTCCCCAAACTTGTGCCCCAAAGCCTTCCACCAGATATCATAGGGCTCCATAACATGGGAATCGGCTGAGATGACGTTGGCAAAGTAGTGTGTCGTGCCCATAGCTACTCCTTGTTCTACGGATCGAGGTCGTTGCAAGTGTCGAACCATGGCGGCGATCCCAGCGCCGCCACACCATCCGCCCTCTGACTCATTCTGGTTTGAGCCGCACCTCTTCAAGAGGCGCGGACCACGGGTAGGGGTTGATCAACATCAGCCCTGGTTCCTCTACCCGCGGCCCGATCCCACTCGGCCAGATGTACTCCCAAATGGGTCCAAACATCACGCGCTCGTGCACGAGTTGCTGGATCTGGTGCAGGAGGGCCTCGCGCTTGCTGTGATCGGTCTCGCTGTCCTGCTGTTTGAAGAGCGCGTCGAGGTCCGGGTAACCACCATAGGCCATGGTGCCGGTACTCAACACGGCTTCCTCCAAACGCGTCGCCGCGTTGCCGTACCTGCCACTGCCACACATGCAGAGGCCGCGCAGTTGCTTGGCGTTGAGCGCCGCAAAAAAGGCGGCGCGCTCCATGGTCTGCGGTTTGACCTTGATGCCCACGGCTCCAAGATAGTTGGCAATCGCTTCGCTCAGGTCAAAATAGGGCGGCACCGGGGTCAAGTCCCCACCGTCAAAACCGTTGGGATAGCCGGCCTCGGCGAGTAACTGCCTGGCTTTGACTGGATCATAAGGATAGGGTTCGAGCGGCAGGGTAAACTCAAAGTGCCGGGGCGCCATACTCCCCGTCAGCTTCGAGGCGCCGAGGGTTTCCGCCTCGCTCAGGGCCTGGCGATCGAGGGCGTAGTTGGCGGCCAGGCGCACCCGCTGATCGTGCCATGGCGACTTGGGGTTCCACTGTTCGAGGAAATGCAGCCATCCCACCCCAATGCCCCCTGAAAAGGCCACCTTGAGCTTCGGGTCGCGTTGCGCCTCCTCCGCCAGCGGCACGGTCAGGAGATAGGCGACGTCGACTTCCCCCCGCTTCAACATGGCCATCCGCGTAGTCGAATCCGGGACACTTTTGAATACCAGCCGCTTGACGTGGGGCATTTGCCGCCAGTAGCCTTCATAGGCCTCCATGACCAGCTCGACGCCCGGGGTATGGCTCACAAACTTGTAGGGGCCCAGGCCAATGGGGTGCTGCCGCAAGCCATCGCCCCCGACCCGCTCGACATACTTCTTCGGGACAACCCAGGCAGCCCCGGTGGCCAGGGTTCCATAATACGTCATGAAATCGGGCCAGGGCTCCTGCAGATGAAAGCGAATGCGGAAGGGGTCGACAATCTCCACCTCCCGCACCTTGCCACTCTGCTCTTTAGGCCATTTGTAGCGCAGGAAGCTAAACTTCACATCCTCAGCAGTGAACGGGTCACCATTGTGGAATTTGGCCCCCTCGCGGAGCTTAAACTCGTAGACGCGCTGATCTGTACTCACCGTCCACGACTCTGCCAGTGACGGCGCCATCGGGTTGCCCGGCATGGGTTTGACCAGAGCATCGTGCAGAGCATAGAGCACCCAGAAGGGCGTGACTCCGGCTACCGCTACCTCCGCCGGATCGAACCACGCTGGTGACAGGGTGACGTACAACGCCCAGCGCATCTCCCCGGCTGGCTGAGGCGGCGCTGCGGCACAGACATTGCCGAGCACAAGGATACAAGCGGTGAGCGCCAGCACCATGCGGCGTGTGCCGCGTATGCGCTGCCCCCAGGTTCCCAGCATCAGTGTCAGCCTCGTTTGCCTATGCATCCTGTATCCTCCCTGAGGTCCGGTCGAGATGGTGGCCTCGACGTCGAGCCCATAGAAACCATCGCTCATCAACACCGCCACTCCCCAGCGCCAGGCGCTCGCCAGCGCCTGTAGGGTCTGTGCTGCCTGCCAGCAGCTGGCGCAGCAGCAGCTCTACACGTGTCCCTGGCTGCTCCCAGCCTAGGAGCATTGGCCTGGTGGAAAAGGATGCGGGTGACGGGAAAGCCCAACAGTCAGCAGAGCCAGGAAGATTTCCCACGCACGCCGGCGCGCGCGGCGTGCGTGGGGCTGAGAGACGTGAGAGGAGTTGCGCCCTCAGCAGGGCGCGGGTCTGGCACATGGGTACGGTCATCAGGCATCTCCCCTGCGGGAAAGCAGCAACACAGCCCGCCCAGAGCAATGGCTGGAGGCATTGTACCAGAGTAAAAGGAGCACGGTCAAAGGGGATGTGGCAGGGTGTACGGTGCCGTTGTCATAGCCTGGCGCAAGGCGGGTTTGGAGGCTTGACAATGGGCCAGCGTGAGGATACCTTGTTTGTTCGTCAGACGAACAGTTCGTGTCTACGACCATCTTGGCAATCCTGGCAGACTAGACTTATGACTGTACGGTCGGCAGGCGGAGAGGGCTGATGAAACCACCAGCGGCAACGGTAATCACCCCTGAGCTTTGTGCCCAAGAGGTGATGGAAACGATCCCCTTCATGATGCACTTTGTCCGCACGGAGATGCGCTCCCGCAGGGCTCCCTCGCTGTCCGTCCCCCAGTTTCGTGTGCTCACCTTCCTGAGCCGCATGCCCGGGGCGCCCCTCGCCAGCGTGGCCGAGCACCTGGGGGTTACCCGGTCGACCGCCTCGGTCCACGTCGATCGTCTGGTGCAACGCAAGCTGGTGAACCGTACTGAGGATCCCCAGGAACGTCGTTGCGTCGTCTTGACGCTCACCCCTGCTGGGACGCAGCATCTCCAGCAAGCGCGCGAAGCCGCCTGTGCCCGTATAGCGAAAGTGCTCGCAGGTCTATCTACCGACGACCTCCTCCACATCACTGCAGGGCTCACGCTGCTGAATAGTGCGTTCAAGAAGATCGTCGTGGAGCGTCGTCAGTGACCGTGGCATGGGGGCCACCATGCCGAGAGCACTCGCCGCGTACCGGGAGTGTGGGAGAGTCGAGGTTGAGGAGTGGTTGGCCAGGGAAGCTGCATCCTGGAGAGTCAGAGGAGGAGAAGCCATGCCAGCCAGGACAGGAGAGCAATACATTACGGGGCTGCGGGAACAGGCCGCTGAGGTCTATATCGATGGTGAGCGGGTGAAGGATGTGACGACGCATCCCGCCTTCCGTAACGGGGTGCGCAGCATTGCGCACCTGTATGATATGCAGCATGACCCGGCCTTGCAGGATGCTATGACGTACATGTCGCCTACCACAGGGGAGCGGGTTGGCCTCTCGTTCATCACCCCCAGGACGGTGCAGGATCTGGAGCGCCGACACACGATGATGGCCCACTGGGCGCGGGCCACGTGCGGCATGACGGGCCGCAGCCCGGACTTCATGAACGTGAATGTGGCGTGTATGGCCGCTACCAGCGACTACTGCGCCCAGAACCGCCCGGAATTCAAGCAGCATGTTGAGCAGTACTACGAATACATCCGGGAACATGACCTGGTCCTGACCCACACCCTGGTGAATATGCAACGCAACCGCTCGCCCCTGGCCACCCCCCTGCAAGACCGCACGGATGTCGCCCTTGGCGTGGTGCGCGAGACCAGTGCGGGAATCATCGTCCGCGGCCCCCGCGTGTTAGCTACCCTGGGGCCTCTGGCCGACGAGATTGCCGTGTACCCGGCCAGGAACCACCAGCTCCCGAAGGATGCACAAGGACGCTACTCGTTTGCCTTTGCTATCCCCTGCAATACCCCGGGCCTGAAATTCCTCTGCCGGGAGAGCCTCGACCTGGGCCGCTCCCATTTCGACCACCCGCTGGGGTCGCGGTTCGAGGAGATGGACGCCATTGTCTTCTTCAATGATGTGCTGGTGCCCTGGGAGCGGGTTTTCCTGCTGGGCGACGTGGAGCTGTGCAATAACTGGGGCATCGCCACCAATCGCAACGTGCACACCGGCCAGCAGGTGGTCACCAAGCAGGTGGTCAAGGCCGAGTTCATGCTGGGTCTGGCCAACCTGATGGTGCAGACGTTAGGCTCCGATCAGGTTCCGCACGTGCAGCAGATGATCGCCGAGATTATCGAAAACCTGGAGGTGACCAAAGCCTGCCTGCGCGCCGCCGAGGCCGATGCCAGGCTTGACGAGTGGGGCGTCATGTGTCCGGCGCAGTTCCCCTTGATGATCGCCCGGGCCCAGTTCATCCGGTCGTACCCCAGGATGGCGGAAATCCTGCATATGCTGGGTTCCAGTAGCCTCATGGCGCTGCCCACGGAGGCCGACCTCAACGGCCCACTGGCGGATGAAATCCACCGGTATATGGGGACGGACACGGCCTCGGCCGAGGAGCGGGTGCGGCTGTTCCGCCTGGCCTGGGACACCTGTTGCAGCGCCTTCGCCACCAGGCAGGTGCTGTATGAACGCTGGTTCGGTGGTGATAGCTTCCGCAATGCCCTCATCCTGGCGAACGTCTACGACCGGGAACCGACGACGCACTGGGTGCGAGAGTTCCTGGAGCAGGAGTAAACGCGTCGGGGCGACCGGTGGGCGACCTCGATGTATAGGCTGAACCTGTAGTACGAGGGAGGGACAACCATGTCAGAGCACAATATCGCCTTGATGGCTCATCTGATGCGGCGCGCTGGCTTTGGCGCATCCCGGGCAGAGCTGGAGGCCCGCGTGGCGCAGGGGTACGAAGCCACGGTGGAGGAGTTGTTACACCCGGAGCGTCACCCGGCGCTGGACGAGGATGTCCTGTACCGCTACTTCCCCAACCTCGAGGGGCCCCTGGCGCCGGTGCAGGCTCAGACGAACTGGGTCTATCGGATGATCAACACGCAACGGCCCCTTGAAGAGAAGATGGCCCTGTTCTGGCACCAGCTGTTCGCGACCGGGAACTCTAAGATCGACAACCCACCCGAGTTGCTGCAACAGATCACGATGTTTCGCCGCCACGGGCTGGGGAGCTTCCGCGACCTGCTGGTCGAGCTGGCCAAAAACCCGGCGATGATCTTCTGGTTGGACAACAATGGCAATCATCGCGGTGCCATCAACGAGAACTGGGGACGCGAGCTGCTGGAGTTGTTCTCGATGGGTGTGGGCAATTACAGCGAGGACGATATCAAGGAAGCCTCGCGCGCCTTCACGGGCTGGACCATTGGCCCAAAACTCCCGCGCCTGCCCCTGGGCCGCTTCTACTGGAGCTTTGCGTATAAGCCCGAGGATCACGACGACGGTGAGAAGACTTTCCTGGGTCATACGGGGCGTTTTAACGGCGAAGATATCATCGACATCGTCGTGCAGCAGCCAGCCACCGCAAAATTCCTGGCGCGCCACCTGTACAACTTCTTCGTGGCTGACGAGCCTCAGGTGCCGAGCTGGAACATCACGCCGCCAGGGGACCCGGAGGCCATCGAGACCCTGGTGCAGGCGTATACCGAGTCTCACTATGACGTGCGCTCGGTCTTACGCGTCCTGTTCCTGTCGGATTTCTTCAAGCAGGCACGCTTTGCCAGGGTGAAGAGCCCGGCGGAGCTGGTGATCGGGACGGTGCGCCTGGCGGGGAATTTTGCTACTCCCAGGCTCGGCTTCCAGGAACTCGCCTGGGAGTGCAACTACCAGGGGCAAGAGCTCTTGAATCCCCCCAGCGTCGAGAGCTGGCATACTGGCCAGGAGTGGATTGATGGCGGAGCCCTGGTGCGGCGGGTCAATTTTGCCGCCAAGTTCCTGGGTGATGCGTCCTTGCCTGGCATCCGGGCCATCGTCGACGCGCTCCGGGCGCGTGGTACGCTATCTCCCGCGGCGTTTGTGGACGGATGTCTCGATCTGGTTGGCCCCCTGGAGGTGAGCGAGCAGACCCGCCGCGAACTCCTGGCGCAGGCCGAGGAGGACGGCGACCTGCGCTGGGGTACGGAGCAGGAATCCCGGGCCTCCGCACAACGTGTAGGCGTTATGCTGGCGCTGATCGGCGCTTCAAGAGAATATCAGTTTGCCTAACCCCCGATGGTGCGAGACGCCCATCAAGACAGGAGGATACACTATGGCATCGACCAGTTCAGATCCGGTGGTGGTGGTCCTGCAGCTCACGGGCGCCAATGACTACCTCAACACGGTTATTCCCTATACGAACCCCCTCTACAGGGACAACAGGCCAAATGTCGGTGTCCCCGAGGACAAGGTCCTGCCCATTAACGATACGCTGGGCTTCCACCCCAACATGGGACCAGTGAAAAGGCTCTATGATGAGGGCAAGGTCGCCATCATCCATGGCATTGGTTACGCCAATTCGCCCCGCTCGCACTTCCGTTCGATGGACATCTGGCATACCTGCGAGCCAGACAGAGTCGGTACCGAGGGGTGGGCCGGTCGGGTGATCCGCGATCTCGACCCCAAGGGGGAGAACGTCCTTAAGGGTGTCAACTTCGGCCAGGGTCTGCCCAGAGCCATGGTGGTGCGCGGCGTACCGGTGACATCGGTCTCGGACCTGGCATCCTACGGGGTACTGACTGGCGTGCCGGCGATCAGCGGGGAGCAGGAGAAGGCGCGTGTCCTGGAGCGCTTCGCCCGCATGTACGCGCCGGCCATCGGGACGGGACCAGTGATGGATTATCTGGGTCAAACCGGGCAGGATGTGCTCAAGGGGGTCGATGTCCTCAAGACCGCGCCCCAGCAATATGCCTCGACGGTGCAATATGCCGACACCCCGGTGGCCAAAAATCTGTGCAATATCGCCCAGGTCTACCTGGCGAATCTGGGCACGCAGCTGTTCTACACGGCACACGGTAGCTTCGATACCCACTTCAACCAGGTCCCTATGCATAATAAACTGTGGATCGACGTCTCCACAGCCCTCGAGAACTTTTTCGATGACCTGCGGGAACATAATGCTGGCGACAACCTGATTATGGTGCTGTTTACCGAGTTCGGTCGCCGTGTGCACGATAACGGCACCGGCACTGATCACGGCGCCGGTGGGGTCGCTTTCGTCATTGGCAATGGGGTCAGGGGTGGTATGTACAGCGAGTATCCGTCGCTCCGGCCCGCTGACCTGCAACAGGGCGACCTGGCTCCCAACTATGACTTCCGGGGTTTCTATGCGACCGTGGTGGAGAAGTGGTTAGGGCTGGACCCTGTCCCTATTGTGGGCGGGAACTTCGAACAGCTTGACTTCATCTAGGACATTGTCACGTTGATAGTGACTGGTCGGTTTTTTCCCCTCGCCCTCTGGGCGAGGGCGTTATCATAGGGTGAGGGGTTTTAACGAGATACTGGGGACCCTCACCCCTGCCCTCTCCCAGAGGGAGAGGGAGTGAGGAGGGAGCAATGCTGACGACTACCGCAGCCGGGCGGGTCTTTGACCACAATTACTGCATTGGGATGTATGGCATGTCGGGCCTGGGATTCTGGGACCCGGTCGATTTTGCCCTGGGTGCCAACGGCGTTTTGTATGTCATCAACCGTGGTGGTGAAGAACTCGGCCAGCGCATCAGCAAATGTACCACGGACCATCAATTCCTCGGTCAGTTTGGCGGCTTTGGCCCCGGGGATGGGCAGTTTATCTGGCCGACGTCCATTGACCTGGACCGGGACGAGAACCTGTATGTCGCTGACGAATACCTGCAGCGGATTTCGGTCTTTGATAAGGACGGGAAGTTCCTGGCCAAATGGGGCAAAGCGGGCAGCGGCGAGGGCGAACTGCGCGGTCCATCAGGCCTGGCCTTTGACCGCGAGGATAACCTCTACATTGTGGACAGTCTCAACAGCCGCGTCCAGAAGTTCACCAAAGACGGGCAGTTCCTGACCATGTGGGGACAGCACGGCCGGGGCAAGGGTGAGTTCGATATGCCCTGGGGCATAGGCCTGGACAGCCAGGGCGACGTGTATGTCGCCGATTGGAAGAACAGCCGGATACAAAAATTTTCCCCCGCCGGGGCCTTCCTGGCCACCTTTGGCGGCGCCGAGGGGAGTGTGAGCGAGATTCGCCGTCCCACTGGCGTGGCGGTGGACGCCGATGGGGATGTCTACGTGACCGACTGGGATGCCCACCGGCTGCAGATCTTTGGCCCGGATGGGACCTTCATTACCTCTCTTGTTGGAGACGCGCAGCAGATTTCTCCCTGGGCGCAAACCTATATTGCGGCAAATCCTGACATCCTCAAGGCGCGCCGGAGAGTGAATCTGGAACCAGAGTGGCGGTTCCGACGACCAGTGGCGGTCAACGTCGATGCGGCGGGGCGGATATTCGTCCTGGAGGCGACACGCCACCGCCTCCAGGTCTACAACAAGGTCAAAGACTTCGAGGACGCTTCCCTGAATCTGTAGTGAGCCCTGTGGGGGTGGACATCTTGTGGGTCCGGGAGAACACCCCCTGAGTGTCCCACCGGTCACGGCTGGAAAAGTATGCTGCCACTCCCTCTTAGCCTTTGACGGGGCTGGTAGCGCGTTCTTGCTCAAGTTTGAGCTTCAGCTTCTTGGTAGTGTTTCAAAAGTGGCGATGACAACTCCTATGACTTTGATCTACAAGGTGTTATTTTCATCTATATCCACGTTTGAAACACCACCCCTTCCGCATCGTGCGCGCGACGTTCGGTCTGTGAGCAGGGTTTACCTGGCGGGATCCACGGCGCGGCGGCGAGAGGCGGGCTGGCGGCCGGAGCTATACTGATGCGTGAAGGAGAGCGGCGTGGACCTTCCCGCCGCATCGACGTGGACGTGGAGGGACACATGGCAGGGAATGAGACCGTTGATCACGGCCGCCGGCATTTGCTCCATCTTGCCGGGGGCGGACTTGGATTGGCCATGCTCGGCACCGGGCCGGCGCGCGCCTGGGCCCAGACGACACCAGCGGCGCCACTCAAGATCGGCTCGGTCGGGGCCGGACGCATGGGCGGCGCGCTTGGCGCTCTGTTCATCAAGGCGGGCTATCCGGTGATGTTCTCGGCGCGCCATCCCGAGAATCTCAAGGAGATGGCGGCGCGTCTCGGTCCGCTCGCCCAGGCCGGCCCTGTGGAACAGGCCATCGCCTTTGGCGACGTGGTGGTGATGGTGGTGCCGTACGCCGCACTCGAAG
>Ga0075418_10010819_pt1 | contig 10208 bp, 5 predicted proteins | sample SoiMetdeltSBSDD2_FD_81776 | JGI IMG/M metagenome (GOLD analysis project Ga0075418, IMG submission 81776) | Bulk soil microbial communities from a Populus tree surrounding site in Tennessee, USA - Soil MetaG P. deltoides SBSDD2 | ecosystem: Environmental > Terrestrial > Soil > Tree plantation...
ATCTTGACGGAGTTGCGAATGTAGTTGACTTCGCCGCCAAACGACGAGTACGGGTAGCGGTTGCTGGTCGTGTACGCGTCCTGGATCCAGATCAGGTTGCCGTCCGCAATCGCGAGGTAGGGATCGGGATCGATCGACACGAACGGGGCAATGCGGTTGACGCGTTCCGCGATTCGGCGGTGCATCAGCACGCGGCTCTCGGATGTCAGGTTGGGAGAAAAGAACGTGTCAGTGGAGCGGAACCGGATCGCGAACAGCAACCGGCTGAAGAGGCCGCCGATCGGAACGCCGCCGTTCCCCTGGTAGGTCGTGTAGACGTTGTCCTCGCCACGCGGGTAGTCGAACTCTGGCGTCTTCGTGCGGACGAACACGTCGGTTTCGGGAAGCTCGCCAAAGTAGATCGCCGGCTGCGCGACCTTGAGATCGACGGTCGACGACGGCGGCAAATCCCGGATGAAGAGGACCGGCAGCCCTTCGGGCGTGACCTCGTTCACCGGTCCCAACGTCAAGCCGTAGCCGTGCGTGAACGTCAACTGCTCGTTGATCCAGGTTCGGCTCGGCAGGCTGCGCGAGTTCAGCTCGCGCGCCGACAGCATGATCTGCCGGTACTTGCCGTTGATCGTGTACCGATCGTTGTCGACCGAGACGAAATCGTAGTAGGTACGAATCTCCTGCAGCTGACCAAACGCGTCGAGCAGTGGCTGGTCGTTCCAGAGCGGAACGTTTTCAATCGTCGTGGCGTTGCGCTGGAGATCCTGCGGTGACAACCGCGCCTCGCCCGAGAGCGGGCGTTCCTCGACTTTGTCCAGCGCATACGCCTCGCGCGTGGCGCGAATGTTGTGATCGATGTATGGCGTTTCGCGCACCTGCTCGTTCGGCGCGACGATGAAGCGCTGGATGATGCTGGCATAGATCCCGCCGCCGATCGCGACGACGAAGTAGAGAGCGATCGCAGCAAAAATCGGTCGCAGCCGTTCGGCAAAGCCTTGGTACACCGCCAGGGCGGCGCCAATGAGCGCTGTCAGTGCCAGCAGACGATAGGCCGGCATCCGCGCGTGCACGTCGACATACGACCCGCCAAACACGACGCCCGACTGCGACGTGAGCAAGTGGGGGATTCGCAGCCACGCGCCAAAGGCGAGGACGACCAGCAGTGCCGCGGCCAGAAACGACAACTGACGCCGCGCGAGCCGGCTCGCGATCACGCCGCGGAGCGGATCGAGCGCCAGGTTGCCGGACGCGATATGCGCTGCCGCGACGCCGGCGATGGCGAGGATCACGGTGATGAGCGAGATGCCATGCACGAGCTCGAGCACCGGTAGGCGGAAGATGTAGAAGCCGATATCGCGTCCGAGCACCGGATCGACGCGGCCGAACGACGTCGCGTGCCACGCATAGAGCCACGTCGCCCACGAGGACGCCGAATAGAGACCGATGAGCACGGAAGCCGCGAAGGCGATCGTGTAGATGAGCGAGCGCAGCCGCCCGGTATCGACCGTGATCACGCGGGGGCCTTCCGGCGTCGCGATGGCGAACTCGCGACGGCGGAGCAGCTTCAGCGCGATGCGAAGGTTGAGCCACAGAAACGCGAAGACGATCCCGCCGACCGCCATTCCCGTCGTCGCGCGAGCCGAGAGCGATTTAAGAAAGACCTGTTCGTAGCCGACTTCCTTGAACCAGAGCCAATCGGTGTAGAACTCGGCGAAGGAAGGGATGGTCGTGAGGACAAGGATCCCCACCACGAACAGGAGTGCGCGCGGAACCCGCATATGTGACGGGGTCAATGGGGCTGGCCGGCCAGATCCCCTTACTGTATCGGCGTTACCGTCAGCTTGCGGATCGAGACTTTCGTGTGGTCGCCCTGGATCATGATCGGTCCGGGCGCCAATTCATCCGCGTCCAGAGCGCCGCCGGTTATCGCCTGGATTTCGGTGTTGTCGTGCACCTTCTGCCCGTTGAGCGTCGCGGTCACGCGGTTGCCGACGATGATGATGTCTGCGCTCTGCCACTCACCGGCCGGCTTGCTGGCGTTGACGAGCGGCGCCTTCCACGCGTAGAGGGCCATGTGACCATGGCTCTCGGGTGGAGTCCCCGCGTCGTCGAGAATCTGCAGCTCGTAGCGGCCGCGCAGGTAGAGGCCGCTGTTGCTCTTGGGCGCCAGCATGTATTCCGCCTGGACGCGAAAGTTTCTGAATTTCTGCTTCGATACCAGGTTGCTCGACGGCGGGCTGTTGGTCAGGATGCCGTTCTCCACGGCCCAGCCCGTGATCTTGTCGCCCGACTGCGGCATGAACGTGTCGTACGATTTGCCGTCGACGAGTTCGACCGGCTTGCCGTACGTGTGCTTCGCGTTCGCATCGGCGGCGGGCCACTTGGGCGGTCGCACGCCTACCCAGTTCACGGTGCGATCGCGATCGGGCACCGTGCCGATGAGCTTGTCGCCGTCCAGCTTCGCGCGGAACTCGAGTCCGGGCTTGTTCTCGCGCCCGGGCGGCATCTGGAACACGAGCGTTCCGCCTTCGACTTTCACGCTGGCCAGCGCCACCGGGCTCCCGCCGCGGTTGAGGAACATGCCTTTCAACTGTCCGCCCTGGTCGGTGACTTCCAGCCAGTAGACGCGGTTCGAGTCCGGACCGGTGCCGGTCAGGTTCCACCGGCCGAGAAAGCCCTGCTGCTGAGCGCCGGCAGGAATGAGCGTCGCCATCACGAACAACGCGGCCAAAGCAGTCATGGTACGCATAGGCACGCATGCTATTACGTTGACGTTGCTTGAATCAACCGCAGGGCTGTCAACCCGGCCCGCGAGTTCGATCGCCGGCGGATTCGCATACAATTCCAGTCCACATTCCAACGTCGGGAGCTTCCCATGCAAATTATCCGCAGCCGCATCACCTATGACGTCTGTATCGTGGGTTCTGGCGCGGGCGGCGGTATGGCCGCCACGGTGCTGACCGAAGCGGGCGCCAACGTGGTGATGCTCGAAGCCGGGCCGATGTGGAACCCGTCCACCGAAAACTTCATGTTCAACTGGCCGTACGACTCCCCACGCCGCGGCGCGGCGACCGAGAAACAGCAGTTTGGAGAGTTCGACGCGGCGTTCGGCGGGTGGACGCTCGAAGGCGAGCCGTACACGAGCGCGCCGGGCAGCCAGTTCGACTGGTTTCGATCGCGCATGCTCGGCGGCCGGACGAATCACTGGGGCCGGATCTCGCTCCGCTTCGGCCCCGACGACTTCAAGCGGCGCAGCATCGATGGGCTCGGCGACGACTGGCCGATCACCTACGACGATATGAAGCCGTACTACGATCGCGTCGATCGCCTGGTCGGAATCTTCGGGAGCAATGAAGGGCTGCACAACGATCCGGACGGCGTCTTTCTGCCGCCGCCGAAACCGCGCTGCTACGAGCTGCTGATCAAACAGGCTGCGGACCGGTTGAAGGTCACCTGCATTCCCAGCCGCTTGTCGATCCTCACCGAGCCGCTTGGCAATCGCGTCGCTTGCCACTACTGCGGTCAATGCAACCGCGGCTGTGCGACGCACTCCAACTTCTCGTCGCCATCGGTGCTGATTCCGCCAGCGCTGGCCACCAAGCGCCTGACCATCGTCGCCAACGCGATGGCGCGCGAGGTGACGGTCAACCCCGAAGGGCTGGCGACCGGCGTCGCCTACATCGACAAGAACACCGGTCGCGAAAACCACGTCCAGGCGCGCATCGTCGTGCTGGCGGCAAGCGCCTGCGAATCAGCGCGTATTCTCCTGAACTCGAAGTCCGCGAAGTTTGCCCAGGGGCTCGGCAACTCGACCGGGAACGTCGGGAAGTACCTGACCGACACGACAGGCCTCAGCGTTCAAGGCTTCATCCCGAAGCTGATGGACGGCGTGAAGCACAACGAAGACGGCGTCGGCGGGATGCACATCTTCATGCCCTGGTGGTTGGACAACAAGAAGCTCGACTTTCCGCGCGGCTACCACATCGAACCGGGAGGCGGACGTGGCATGCCGAGTTTTGGTTTCATGGGCGACATCCAGAACCGCGTTCGTGCAGCGGCGACGGCGACAAAAACGCCTCTCCCGACGCGCGGCTACGGCAAGTCGTTGAAGGATGACTACCGGCGCTTCTACGGTGCGACGGTTGGATTCGCGGGCCGCGGCGAGATGATCCCCAACAAGGACACCTACATGGAGATCGACCCCAACATGGTCGACAAGTGGGGTATCCCCGTGCCGCGGTTCCATTTCAAGTTCTACGACTACGAAATCAATCAAGCGAAGCACATGCAGGAGACGTTCCGCGCCATCATCATCGAGATGGGCGGCGTCCCGACGAGCGAGATGCCGACGCGCGATCGCCTGTACGGTCTCGCCCCAGGCGGCCGCATCATTCACGAGCTCGGCGTCACGCGCATGGGGAACGATCCCAACACGTCGGTCTTGAATGCCAATTGCCAGGCGCACGACTGCCGCAACGTGTTCGTCGCCGACGCCGGGCCGTTCGTGTCGCAGCCGGACAAGAACTGCACCTGGACGATTCTCGCCCTGTCGATGCGGACGAGCGAGTTCATCGCCGCTGAGCGCAAAGCTGGACGCTTGTGAGGGCCTTCATGGACAACATCAATCGACGCGCGGCACTGAAGATCTTGTCGGCGGCTCCGGTGGCGGCTGGCTTCGCGCTGACGGAGGCGGAGGCCCAGCAAGCCCACCATCAGGCACAGCAGGCCAAGCAGGCGGCGCAGAAAACTGGCAAACCGTTTGCGCCCAAATTCTTCACCGCGCACGAGTATCAGACCGTGCGCGTCCTGAGCGATTTGATCATTCCGGCCGACGATCGTTCGGGCAGCGCCACCGCCGCCGGTGTTCCGGAGTTCATGGACTTCACGATGATCGATCAGCCGGCGCGCCAGGTGGCGATGCGCGGTGGACTGGCCTGGCTCGATCAAGAGTGCCAGCGCCGATTCGATCGCACGTTCGTTGGCGCGACCGACCAGCAGCGGACCGAAGTGCTGGACGCGATCTCGACGTACGGCGAGATCGATCGCTCGCTCACCCACGGTCACGCATTCTTCCGCAACTTCCGCGATCTCACTGCCACGGGATTCTGGACGAGCAAGATGGGCTTCGCGGATCTTGGCTACATCGGCAACACCATGGTGGCGAAGTGGGAAGGATGTCCGCCCGAACAGCTCAAGAAACTCGGCTTGGCCACGATCATCCTCGCGCTGTGCGCCGGCACGGGCGTGGTGGCGCAGCAGACGGCGCCGCAGACGCTTCAACGTCCGCCGGAAGCGCACCGCGCGCTATCCGACCCATCCGCCTACGTGCCAGACATGAAAAATCTCGCAGCCGCGACCAGCGAGCTGCGTGACGTCGTCGAGCGATTCGCGGCTGACGGTCAGGCCATTCAGCGCTTCTATTCCGTGCCCGGTTCAACTGAGCGCCGCGCGAAACTGCGCGGCTACTACGACGCGTGGCTGGCGGCACTGCCGAAAATCGACTTTGCTCGTTTGTCGCGCGAAGGGCAGGTGGACTACGTCCTGCTTCGCAACCATATCGAGTACCAGCTCGCGCTTTTGCGGCGGGAGGAGCGTTACCAGAAGCAGACGGCGCCGCTCGTGCCGTTCGCCGAAGACATCATCAAGCTGCAGGAAGCGCGGCAGAAACTCGAGTTCATCAGCCCTGACGCGGCGGCGGCTGCACTCCCGCCGATCACCGAAAAAGTGCGTCAGGCGGCGGCGTCGAGCGCCGTCGCCAGTGCCACGCCGCTTGCCGCCATGCGGGCATCGCAGACGATCGAGCGGCTACGCGGAACGCTCGATCAATGGTTCAACTTCTACAACGGGTACGATCCCGGTTTCACCGCAAAGGTACCCGAGCACCATCGCGCGCTCGTGCAACAGCTGACCGACTACGGGAGTGCTCTTCGCACCCGCGCGGGGCTTACCAAGACGACTTCTGCCAGCGATGACATCGTCGGGGATCCCATCGGTCGCGAAGGGCTGCTCGAGGATCTTGCGGGCGAGCTGATTCCGTACACGCCTGAGGAATTGCTCGAGGTCGGCAATCGCGAGTACGCGTGGTGCGAAGCCGAGATGAAGAGGGCGTCGCGCGAAATGGGCTTTGGCGACGACTGGATGAAGGCGCTCGACAAGGTCAAGAACGCCTACGTTCCGCGCGGAGAGCAGCCGCAGCTGATTCGGGATCTTGCGCTCGAGGCCGAGGCGTACTTGCAGAAACACAATCTCGTGACGGTGCCGCCACTTGCCGCGGACATCTGGCGCATGGGCATGATGTCGCCGGAACGCCAGCGCGTGAATCCTTTTTTCACGGGTGGAGAAACCATCAGCGTCTCGTATCCGACGAACACGATGTCGGCCGAGGACGGGCTGATGAGCATGCGCGGAAACGGCATTCACGTCTCGCGCGCGACGGTGCAGCACGAGCTCATTCCGGGCCACCACCTGAAGGGCTTCTTGTCTCAGCGATACAATAGTCATCGGAGCCTGTTCGGCACTCCCTTCATGGGAGAAGGCTGGGCGCTCTATTGGGAGCTGCTGCTATGGGATCACGGCTTTCCGCGGTCCCCGGAAGATCGAATCGGAATGCTCTGGTGGCGAATGCACCGCGCGGTGCGCATCATTTTTTCACTGAACTTCCATCTTGGACGATGGACGCCGGAGCAGTGCATCGATTTCGTCGTCAGTCGCGGCGGGCACGAGCGCTTTACCGCTACTGGCGAAGTGCGCCGTTCGTTTGCCGGCAACTACTCGCCGCTCTATCAGGCGGCCTACATGCTCGGCGGCCTGCAGATCCGATCGCTCTATAAGGAACTCGTAGACAAGAAGAAGATGACGGCAGTTCAGTTCAACGATGCGATTCTGAAAGCCGGCAGCATGCCTATCGAGATGCTCCGCGCCGTCCTAACGCCCCAACCGCTCGCCCGCGACTACCGGGCGCAGTGGAAGTTCTACGGCGACGTGCCGGCGGCCTCAGCCGCCGCTCAGCCGATCGCCCGTTGAACGAATGGCGAACGCGGAGACCGTAACCAGTTGATGTCATTCTCGGATTCTCGCGGGGCGAGGGTGTTCCTCGCCTCGTTTCTCGTACTCTTCCTGGAAGTCGCGTTGATTCGCTGGATGCCCGCCTACATCCGGCTGCTCGCGTACTTCTCCAACTTCATCCTCCTGGCGTGCTTCCTTGGCATCGGTGTCGGTGCCCTGCTGGCGTCGTCGCGATGGCGGCTGTTCACGTGGTTCCCGGTACTCCAGGCGATCGTGATCGGAGCGGTGTATTTCTTCCGCCTCGAAGTCAAGGTGCCGACAAGCGGCAGCATTTACTTCACGAGCGGCACCTCCGAACCGATCGTCACGGTTGAAAGCACGATGCTGCTCCCGGTGATGTTCGTCATCGTGGCGGCGTTGTTCGCGACGCTGGCCCAGCGGATGGGCCGGGAAATGGCCACGATGCCCCCGCTCAGAGGCTACACGTCGAACCTGTTGGGCAGCCTGGCGGGCGTGGCGCTGTTCGCGGTGATCTCGTGGCTGCAGCTTTCGCCCACGTGGTGGTTCGGGATCGGATTCGCGGCAGCGATCCCTCTGCTGATCTTCAGAGAGCCCGGCGAGATTCGCTCGGCAGGGCGGGGAACCGTTTTCCTCGCCGGCGAGATCGCGCTTCTGACGGTGGCGCTCGTACTGGTGCACGGGTTGGCCCGTGGTTCGCTCTGGTCGCCTTACTACAAGGTCACCGTCGGACAGGAAGGACTCGATACCATCGTCGAGGTGAACAACATCTTTCACCAGTCGATGGCGCCGGTCGATCACAAGGAGTATTTCTACCAGTGGCCGTACATGGTGTTCGGCGATACGTTTGAAAACGTGCTCGTGCTCGGCGCGGGTTCGGGCACCGACGTCGCCGCAGCGCTGCGCCACGGTGCGAAACACGTGGACGCCGTCGAAATCGATCCCGTCATCGTCCGTCTCGGCCGGCAACATCATCCCGACAAGCCATATTCCGATCCCAGGGTCACGGTTGTCACCGACGATGCGCGGCATTTCCTGCGGACGACGACTCGGAAGTACGACCTGGTCGTGTTCGCGTTGATCGATTCGCTCACGATGCAGTCGAGCTTCTCCGGTGTCCGGCTCGAGAGCTACATGTTCACCGAGGAGTCGTTCCGCGCTGTCCGTGAGCGGCTCTCGCCGAACGGGTTGCTCGTTGTGTACAACTACTTCCGCGAGCCGTGGCTGGTCGATCGGCTGGCCAACATCGCGGCAACCGCATTCGAGCAGGAGCCGCGCGTGCACGTGCACGAAGCGCGCGCCTATCTCGGCGTGATGATGGTGGGGCCGCGGCTGGAGACGCTCACCTCCGATCCGGAGATCCCCGAACGAGTCACCGCATTCGGGCAGTCACACGCGCCAAGCCCGGCGCGGATTCACACGCGCGATGCGACCGTGGAGCCATCAACCGACGACTGGCCATTCCTCTATCTGCACAACCGCCACATCCCGCGGCACTATCTCGGCGCGCTCGCGCTGATCCTCATCGTGTCCATCGTCGTGGTGATGTTGGTCGTGCGCGGACAGTCCGGATCGTGGTCGTGGAGCTTCTTCCTGCTCGGCGCCGGCTTCATGCTGCTCGAGACGAAGTCGATCATCCAGTTCGCCCTGTTGTGGGGATCGACTTGGGTTGTCGCCTCGCTCGCAATTGCGTCCGTACTGTCGATGGCGCTCGTCGCGAACTTCGTCGTCGCGAAGGTGGAGATCCGTCGCCCGTGGGTGGTCGGTGCGGCGCTGGTGGGGCTGCTGGCGCTCAATTACCTGATTCCTGTCGGCGCGGTCACGTTCGAGAGCCGCGCTCTCGAGTCGGCGTTTTACGCGGTGCTGATGTTCAGCCCGATCCTGTGCGCCGGGTTGCTGTTCGGCTCGGGCATCAAACGATCGACATCGCTTCCCCGCGACTACGGCACGAACCTGCTCGGCGCGATGGCCGGCGGCGTTGGCGAGTATTTGTCGCTCGTCACGGGGTTTCGGACGCTGCTCTTGTTGATCGCCCTGTGTTACATCGGGGCAGTTGCGACGCGGCGGCGGTAATTTCTCGCTGCTCGCAGCTCGCGGCTCACGAGGACCAGTATCAGGGAGTAACCACGTGTACGTCACCATCCACCGTGGGCAAACTCCCGTCGCTGAGCGCGTGGTCCGAGCTCGAGTCAGCCTTCGTACGATATTCGTGTTTCGGTGGACGGGGTGTCGTTCGAGCAGCGTCCGTAGAGTCCGGCTTGAGTAGCGCCGCGAGCCGCGAGCCGCGAGCCGCGAACCGCGACTCACATCACCCGAATCTTGATCGATCGATACGCCACACGATCGCCGTGATCCTGAAGCGCGATGTGGCCGCGGGGTTCCCGACCATAGGTAGGGAAGTCGGCGAGAGGACTCGTCCTGAGTCTCGCCAGCCAGTCGGCGCTTCCAAGCTCGTATTCGACGATCTTGACGCCGTTCAACCAGTGCTGCACGAGGGCGCCGTTGACGATGAGCCGGACTTCGTTCCACGCGCCGGCGGGACGGGCGACGTCTGCGGTCGGTGCATAGAGCGAGTAACAGGCGCCGGCTCGCGTGAGCGGATTGGCAGCGTCCGGATGCGCCGCGTTGTCGAGCACTTGCATTTCCGGACCGCTCTGAAACGTGGTGTCGGCCGATTCGCTGACGCGAAACATGATCCCGCTGTTGCCGGCCGCCACAATCTGCCATTCGAGGGCCAACTCGAAATTCGCGAACTGGTCGACGGTGATGATGTCGCCTCCGCCGCTCACCCTCATAAGTGCCGCGTCCACGACCCTCCAGCCCGATGGCATCGTCGACTGACGGAATCCGCGCCAGCCGGTCGTGGAGGCGCCATCGAACAGCAGGCGCCAGCCGGCCGCACGCTCGGCGGCCGTCAATGTATTTGGCCCCTGTGGATCCGTTACCTCGCTCGGGGAAGTCGGGTTGTCGTCACACCCAGCAGTCGCCAGCAGGATTGCGAATGCGAGTGACCAGGCGGCACGGCGCATGCCGGAAGTATGAGCGGATTCGTCGTCCGCGGCTCAGTGGGCATAGAAGCGGCCGCGGCCAGCGGACCGCGGCCAGCGGATTAGCAGTAGAATGACCCGTACTGTTCCTAATGGAGAGTCATCATGAGTGAACGAGACGAACCTCAGCAGCCGGCAGAGTCTGCC
>Ga0075418_10010820_pt1 | contig 10208 bp, 10 predicted proteins | sample SoiMetdeltSBSDD2_FD_81776 | JGI IMG/M metagenome (GOLD analysis project Ga0075418, IMG submission 81776) | Bulk soil microbial communities from a Populus tree surrounding site in Tennessee, USA - Soil MetaG P. deltoides SBSDD2 | ecosystem: Environmental > Terrestrial > Soil > Tree plantation...
CCGTCGAGGACGTGCTACTGCTGGGCGATCGCCATCGTGGTGCGCGCGGTCTCAAGTCCCTCAGGAAGGCGCTGCCGCTTGTCGACGGGGGCGCCGCCTCACCGAGGGAGACGCGGCTGCGGCTGCTCTATATCGACGCTGGATTGCCAAGGCCCACAACGCAGATACCCATTGTCCAGGGTCGCGGTCGGCTCGTTCGGTGGGCCGACATGGGCTGGGAGGAATTCATGGTCGTGTCCGAGTATGACGGGGATCAGCACCGCACCAACCGTTGGCAGTACACCAAGGACATTCGAAGCCTGCGCAGGGCAAGGGAGCTCGGCTGGATCGTCGATCAAGTAATCAAGGAGGATCGGCCTGCCGACATCGTCGAGCGTGCGCGGACGGCGTTGGTACGTCGCGGCTGGAAGCCCTAGACCCGTCGCGGGGCGGCCAACCGTTCGCGGCGCAGCTGGGCGACCTCGTCGATGTCCAGCGGCTTGAGCTCGCCGACGACCTTCGACAGCAGATGATCGGCCAGCTGCGGATTGCGGGCCAAGCACGGCCCATGCAAATACGTTGCCACCACACTGCCCTGCACCGCGCCGTCGATGCCGTCACCCGCGCGGTTACCGGCGCCACTGATCACCTTCGCCAGCGGTTGCGCCGCGGATCCGAGAATCGTTCCGCCGCGGTGATTTTCGAAGCCCGTCAGCTTCTCGGTCAAACCTTCGACCAATGGCTGCGACACCACCTCGCCGATGGTCCGCTCGCGCTGCGGCGACGTCGTCACGTCCAGTAGGCCAACCCCGTCGACGCGCTCACCCGATGACGTCTCATACCAATGCCCGAGCACCTGGATCGCCGCACAGATCGCCAACACCGGCGCACCGCGGCCGGCCGCCTGTTGCAAACCGGGATATTGCTTTAAATGCTTGGTCGCCAACCGTTGCGCGTAATCCTCCGCTCCGCCCAGCGTGTACAGGTCGAGCTCCGAGGGCACCGGATCCGACAGCGTGATCTCGACGATCTCGGCGTCAAATCCTCGCAGCCGCAACCGTTGCCGCAGCACCACGGAATTGCCGCCGTCACCGTACGTGCCCATCACGTCCGGCAAGACCAGCCCGATGCGCACCGTCGACTCAGCCACGTCCTGACCGCCCGAACGTCCGGTTCAGTTGCAGGAACGCGGTGTAGTTGGCGACGACCTCGACGTGTCCCGGCGGGCACGAGGTGATGGCCTCAACGGCGTTGTGCACCAACGTATGTTCGACGCCCGCGTATCCCAGGCGTACGGCCAGGTCGGTCCCGCGCTCGCCCGCCGCCACCACGGGTTTCTCGACGAAGTGCTCGAAGTTGACGTCCCACAGCCACGACAGGTCCTCGCCGTCGGGCACCTGGCCGTTGACCGAGATCACCACCGAGCCGGCGTCGGTGTCGACCATCGACAGTGCCTCCTGCCAGCCCGCCGGATTCTTCGCCAGCAGCATGCGCACCGAATGTGCGCCGAGTTGCACTGTGCTGTAACGGCCTGCGACCTCGTCGACACCCGATACCGCCGCCACCGCGGCTGCCGGATCGGCGCCCAGCGTCACCGCCGCGGCCACCGCCTGCGTCGCATTGCCGCGGTTCACCGTCCCGGGCAGCGCCAACGTCATCGGCAGCGAAAGCCCGTCGGGCCCATAGATATTCGCGTCGTCATACCACCACTGCGGGGTGGGCCGCTTGAAGTCCGTGCCCGTCGAGTACCAGTGGCCGCCGTCACGCGCAATGATTTCGCCGGACCGCGGACAGCTCACCGAGTCGTTGGCCCAGCCGCCGCCCGCAGCGACCCACACCACGTGCGGGCTGTCGTAGGCCGCCGACGTCATCAGCACGTCGTCGCAATTGGCCACCACCACCGTCGACGGATGCCGGGCCAACCCGCCGCGCAACGTCCGCTCGATGTGGTTGATCTCGCCGACGCGGTCCAGCTGATCGCGCGACAGGTTCAGCAGCACGATGACCGCCGGCTCCACGGCATCGGCGACATGCGGCACGTGCATCTCATCGACTTCCAGCGCTGCCAGCGAAGCGTCACGCGATCCCGCCAACGCGGCGACCAAACCGGCGTCCATGTTCGCGCCTTCGGCGTTGGTCGCGACGGATCCGAGTGTGCCCAGCGCTGCCGCGGTCATCCGGGTCGTCGTCGACTTGCCGTTGGTCCCGGTGACGACGACCGTGCGGCGGCCCTCGCCGAGCTGACGGAGCACGGACTTGTCGAGCGCCAGAGCCACCAAGCCGCCGATCATCGCGCCTGCGCCACGCCCGGTGACCCGCGACGCCCATCGCGCGCCTGTCCCGGCCGCGAGCGCGACACGTCCACGAGTGGTGACCATCCCCGGCATTTTAGGTAGCCGACACGCTAGCCAGCGATCCGGAGATGTCACCGCCGCGTGCAATCCTCAAAACGTGAGCCAAACCTGGGGCCGCCCGGCAAACGAGACCGGCGCGGGCTGGGCGGTCGTCGACGTCGAGACCTCCGGCTTCCGCCCCGGACAGGCCCGCATCGTGAGCATCGCCGCCCTGGCCCTCGGCGACGACGGCAACGTCGAGCAAAGCCTCTACACACTGCTGAACCCCGGCGTCGACCCCGGTCCCACCCACGTGCACGGCCTGACCGCGGAAATGCTGGAAGGCCAGCCCTGCTTCGGCGACATCGTCGCGCCCCTCATCGACTTGCTGAAAGACCGCACGCTCGTCGCCCACAACGTCGGCTTCGACTACTCGTTCCTGGCCGCCGAGGCCGAGCTCGTCGGGGCGGAGCTGCCGATCGACACCGTGATGTGCACAGTCGAGCTGGCCCGCCGGCTCGAACTCGGCACCGAGAACCTCCAGCTGGCGACGTTGGCCGCGCATTGGGGCATCACCCAGATGAAACCCCACGACGCGCTGGACGACGCGATGGTGCTCGCCCAGATCCTCAAGCCCGTGCTGGTCCGTGCCAGGGAGCGCAAGGTCTGGCTGCCGGTACGGTCCGTGGCGCGCCGGCAGTGGCCGAGTGGCCAGGTCACGCATGACGAGCTGCGGCCGTTGAAGATGCTGGCCTCGCGGCTGCCGTGCCCGTACATGAATCCTGGGCGGTACGTCGCGGGCCGGCCGTTGGTGCAGGGCATGCGGGTGGCGCTGTCGGCCGAGGTCACTCGCACTCATGAGGAGCTCATCGAGCGGATCGTGCACGTGGGCCTGGCCTACACCGACGCCGTCGACCCCGAAACGTCCTTCGTCATCTGCAACGAACCCGAACCCGAACACGGCAAGGGCTATCAGGCCCACGAGCTCGGCGTCCCTCTCGTCAGCGACGACGACTTCATGCGGTTCCTCGACACCGTCGTCGGCGGCACCGGTATCGAGGAATTCATCGACACCACGCTCGGAGGCGAGCAGTTCGCGCTCTTCTAAGTCGGGCGCGACGTCCCTAGGGATGCCCCTGGTGTGAATGTGACCCGCAGCCTGCCCAACCCGGTCATGCTCGGATTGCCGGAGTATCGGTGCACGCGCTCCAGGTCGACGACATAGTCAGGGATCCGGTCGAGCACCGCCTTCACCATCACCTCGAACATGACTCGCGCGAGCGGGGCGCCGATGCAGCGGTGTGGCCCGAGCCCGAACGCGACGTGGCGGTTGGGCGCCCGGTCGAGCACCACTTCGTCGGCTCGCTCGAACGCCCGCTCGTCGTGGTTGGCCGCTAGCCAACTGATGAGCACCTGGTCGTTGCGCCGAAGTTGTTGTCCGCCAAGGACGGTGTCGCGGCTCACCGTGCGGCTCAGCGTCTTGTTGACGGAGCAGTACCGGAGGAACTCGTCGGCCGCAGTGCGGTAAAGCTCGGGCCGGTCGATGAGCTGCTGCCGCAACTCCGGCTGCGTGCCGAGGTGCAGCAGACTCAGCGCGGTCAGTGACGTAGTGGTGTCGACGCCGCCGCCGATCAGGTTCCAGAGGATGTCGATGAGCTGGTTGTCGTCCAGCCGCTGCCCGTCGAATTCGAACTGAACCAGGAAGCTCGTCAGATCGTCAGCCGGCTCGGCCCGTCGGGTCGACGCGAACTTCAGCAGGCCGTCGATCATCGCGGGGACTTCGGCGATCACCTTGTTGTACTGGTCGCTGTCGGAGGCGTCCATCACGGAGTGGAAGAGGTTGGCGTAGAGCTGCCAGTTGTCGTAGGGCAGGCCCATCAACCGCATGGTGAGGATCGCCGGCACCGGACTGGCGTAGTCCAGCACGAGGTCCATCCGGCCGTCGGCGATCCGTTGGTCGAGGAACCAGTGCACCGATTGCTCCATGAACGGCCGCATCTTGTCGACTGCACCCGATGAGAAGAACGGGGTGAGCGCCCGCCGCAGGGCCAGATGGTAGGGGCCGTCGACCTCGCCGATGCCGAGCGGCGGCTGACCTTCGGGGCGCGGAACACCCATCTCGCCTTGGTAATTCACGCCGTCGGCGGCGTTCGGTTCGTACCTGTGCGCGAACGTGTCGCCGTCTCGCGCCACCTGTTCCACCGCGTCGTAACTGGAGACGTACCAGAAGCCGCCGTACTTCTCGTTCCACGCGACGGGGCAGCGGCCGCGCAGGCCGGCGTTGATCGCTCGCTCGTCGCGGTTGAACGCGTCGGAATGGTGATCGAAGTCGACGACTGCGTCGGCACTGACGTCACTACGGCCCATTGGGCTATCTTTGCATTTTTAGGGAGTTAAGTCCGCAGGAGGTGGCACCCATCGATAGCGCGACAATCGGCGGCCGGGCGATTCCCGACATGCCCGATCTGCCGCGGATGCGGCGGGAACGTTTCGAGCGTCTACAGCATCAGCTCGAGACCCAGGGCATCGACGGCCTCGTGCTGCTCGGCTCCAGTGCGGTGACGTATGCCACCGGGGCGGCCGCGCCAGCCCAGGACGGCGATCGCGCGGCGCTGTTTCGCCCGGTCGCGGTTGTAGTCAAGGGAGATTCGGCGCCGCACCTCTACACGCTCTACGCCGACGGGGCGCCAACGGACCTTCCCGGCGATCATCTGCACGGCCCGTTGTTCCCGGATCTCGACGACGGCATCGACGCGTTCGCGGCGGCGCTCGCTGACCATTTCGCTTCCGGGGCCCGCGTCGGCGTCGACCACCAGACTCATGCGATGTTGGGCGCCTTGCCGCGGTTCGATTGGGTCGATGCCTCCGATGTGGTCGGCGCGGCGAAGCTCATCAAGACCCCCGACGAGATCGCGTGCATCCGCAACGCGCAGCGGCTCAATGAGCTGGCGATGACCGATGCGCTGGCGATTCTGCGGCCTGGCGTTCGCCAGATCGACCTGAGCGCGGTGTTCCTCCGTCGAGTCTTCGAACTCGGCGCCTCCGCGAACGGCATCGATCCGATCTGGCAGGTGATGGCGCCGGCACGCGAGCTCGGACCGTGGACTCTGCACGGGGATCTGGCCTACCCGACGGTCACCACCGACCGCTTCCTGCGCCAGGGTGACGTCATCTGGGTCGACTCCGGGATCAGCTGGGAGGGCTACGCCTCCGACTACGGCCGGACCTGGACCACGGGTCCTGGTCCAGATCCGCGGCAGGAGAACCAGTTCCGGCGTTGGCGCACGGTGGTCGACGCTGCACTCGACGTGCTCAAGCCGGGCGTGTCCGGGCTCGAACTCGGCGCTGCGGCCATTGATGCGAACGACGGAGTCCGGCCCTGGATCGAGCATTTCTATCTGGCGCATGGCGTCGGCACCGAGAGCGCCGAAATGCCGCTCATCGGAACGGACCTGGGCGAGGCCTTCGACGAGCGGCTCATCATCCAGCCGGGAATGGTGCTTGTCCTCGAGCCGGTCATCTGGGAAGAGGGGTTCGCGGGCTACCGTTCGGAAGACATTGTGGCCGTGACGGATACGGGTTGGGTCAAACTCAGCGGGTCAACCTATGAACCGTATGGACTGACCGCATGAGCCCCGCCGAAGACGACGACGAGTGAGGATCGCAGCGAGGAACGAGCGAGGACCGGAACGAGGAGGAGTCGAGAATGACCCCCGCCGAAGACGACGACGAGTGAGGATCGCAGCGAGGAACGAGCGAGGACCGGAACGAGGAGGAGTCGAGAATGACCCCCATAGCTCGTGACCGCGGGGTGTTCGTCGGCATGATGGGCCTCGAGGACGACGCGCGTGTCGACTTCGCCCGCATGCGTGCCGAACGTCGCGCAAAAGTGCTCTCCGGCATGGAAAGTCACGGCCTCGATGCGTTGATGCTCGGAGGCGTCGGCAACGTGAAGTACGTGTCGGGGGCGCGGCAGCTCGGGCGCTCCGGAGTGCTGCCTTTCGCTCCGGCGGCAGTGGTGGTGAGGGAATCCGCTCGCGTGCATCTGCTTTCGACGTGGGACGAGGGAGTGCCGCCGGAGATCGGCCGCGACGAGCTGTACCGCCTGAGCTGGAACCCGGCCAACCTGGCTGCGGATTTGGCGAGAATCCCCGGCTTGCGTGAGGCGCGACAGGTGGGCACCGACGGGTTGACACCGATGTTCGCCGGGTTGATCGCTGAGCTCGTCACGTCGGCAGACCTCGTTGACGCCGGTCCCGTCATGGAGAGTGCCCGACGGATCAAGACGCCCGAGGAGATCACCTGCCTGGACGTCGCGTCGGCGATCGCGGAAGCGGCGTTGAGCGCGATGGAAGAGGCGTTGGCGCCGGGCGTCACCGAGCGCGAACTGCTCGGCATCTACCACGAGCGGATCGCAAGCCTCGGCACACCAATGCCACCGTCGGAAGGCGTCTGCTTCGCAACGCCATCTAGCGGCTCAGTCATTTTCCGGCACTTAGCATCCGACCGGCCCATCGGCGACGGCGAGTTGGTGGTGCTCGCGCCTGGCGCGTTATACGCCGGCTACGAGTCTGGCCTGGCCCGTACCCGGGTCGCCGGCAGTCCACGCGGGGACGTAGCAGATGTGGCGTCGCGATGCGCGCGCGGACTGGACGCGCTGATCGGCGCATGCCGCACCGGCAGCACCGGCGCAGACCTGTACCGGGCGTGGAAGGACATCGGCAACGAAGATCCCGGCGTGCCACTGGCGCACGGTCTCGGACTGGGCGCAGAACCGCCCTTCATCGGCTTCGGACGCGGGGGAGACGCCTTACTCGAGGAGGGCATGGTGCTGAGCGTGCAGTCCTGGGTCACCGAGGAAGGCATCGGCGGATGCCTGGAACGCAGTACGGTGCTCATCGAAAGCAGCGGACCAACCGCCCTTACCCGTTACGGAAGGTTGTAATGGCAGGACACCGAACGGTTTTCAACCACATCGGTCTATGTGTAAGTGACCGTGAGCGGTCGCGCCGCTTCTACGAGGGACTGCTCGGCTTCGAGTTCTGGTGGGAACTCGAACTGCCCGACGAGGGCACCGAGAAGCTGCTGCAGCTCGAGAGACCGATCGGAGTGCGTGCGACGTACCTGATTCGCGACGGCCTCGTGCTGGAACTCCTCGACTATTCGAAGCGCGACGTCATCGTCGGCCCGCAGCGGGTCATGGACCACGTTGGACTGACTCACATGTCGCTGTCGGTGTCCGATCTCGGCGAAGTGCTGGCGATGGTCGAAGAGTTCGGCGGCACTCTGGTCAAGGAGACCGTCACCGAGCAATTCGCGATGATCCGTGACCCCGACGGGCAGCTGATCGAGCTGCTCCCGGACTCGTGGTTGTCCTCGTTGCCACCTCGGCCATAGCGCCTATTGCAATCACTACGCCCGTAGTGATACCTTCAACCCATGGCAACCACTACAGACGTAGTACAACGCAAGGCCACAGCGTGGGATGCCTACCGCCGCCACGGCTACTTCTTCAAGGAAGCCGCGATCCTCACGATCGCGATCGGCTTCTGCATGCACCTTTACCGGGTGATATTCGGTGACGACGTCACGCTGCAATATGTCGTCTCCCTAGAGTCGGACATCCTGCTGATGATCCCGATGACGTATGCGGCGGTGACCGGCATCTTGAGCTACCGCAGGATGGTGTTCGCCAACCGCGTGCACAAGATCGCGCTCACCGCGGCGCTGGTGTACATCACCGCGAGTGTGCCGCTGCACCTGTACGTGGCGGTCGTGCTGGGTGACGTCAGCTTCTATGTGCACATGGCCGGCTATTGGTTCAGCTATCTGCTGCTCTGCCTGGTCTACCCGGCATTCCTGTTCATGCTGTCGAAAGTGAGGTTCCGCAATGACTAGTGCACAACTCGTCGCACCGACGTGGCGAGACACCTATCGCCGGCACGGCTACTTCTTCAGGGAAGCCGCGATGCTGACCATCGCCCTTGGTGTCGTCATCCACCTGCTGAGGGTGATCTTCGGCGACGACTTCGCGATGGAGTACGTCGTGACGCCGACAACCGACAAGATCCTGCTTGTGCCAATGACTTACGCGGGCATCACCGGGATCCTGTTGTTGGCGCATCACCGCGTGCGCTTCGCGAACAAGCGACACCAGGCCCTGTTCACCGGCTCGGTGGTCTACATCGCAGGTAGCGTGCCCCTGCACATCTACTGTTCCTACATCGTCTGGGACACCACCCTGATGACGTGGTTTCCGATGTGGTTCAGCTACTTCCTGCTGATCGTGGTGTACCCGGCGTTCCTGACACTGTTCGCCAAACTGCAATATAGGAACTGATGCCCCCCAATCCTGAACGACGGAACCAGATCCTCGACGCCGCGATCGACATCCTGTGCGATGACGGCGTCGGGGGTCTGACGCATCGGCAGGTCGACAGCCGCGCCGGCGTGCCCGCGGGCACCACGTCGAACTACTTCCGGACGCGGCAGGCGCTTGTTGAGGCGACCGCCCAACGGACGGTCGATCTGCATTGGCAACGCGTCGAGGCGCTGCAGTCGGCGATCGGCCCGCTGTCGCGAGAGGCCTTGAAGGCGTTGATGGTTCGCATGCTCGCATCCGACGAGCAGTTTCGCCGCTGGACGCTGGCGCGGTTCGAGCTGTTCATGGAGAGCACCCGGCGCGAAGAACTGCGGCCGTTGGTGAAGGAGCTTCAGGCTGCCGCGGTGAAGTCGGCGACGCTCATCATCGAGGCCGCCGGCTTCACCCCGACACCGGAGAGGATGGATGTACTCAGCAGGCTGCTCAACGGCTTTGTGTTCAGCAACCTCACCATGCCGCCCGAGCCGGGCGCGCTAGATGCCGCCGATCTTGTGGACCGACTGCTGAGTGCCTTCCTCGACTAGCGCTAGCGTGAGGACCGGTTGACCGCCGACACCACAGCGCGAAGCGATGCGGTGGTGATCGACGTCGCGATGCCGACGCCCCAGATGGTCTTGCCGTTCACCGACGCCTCCACGTATGCCGCGGCCTGCGCGCCTTCGCCGGCCGTCAACGCGTGCTCGGAGTAGTCCAGCACCTGCACGTTGATGCCGACCGTCGACAACGCATGGACGAACGCCGCGAGCGGACCGTTGCCGGCGCCGCGGATCTCCGTCTCGACACCGTCGATCTTGACCGTCGCCTCGATCGTGTCTGTGCCACCGTCGGTTTCGCAGGCAATGACCTTCTGACGGATGCGCTCCAGCGGCCGGACGGGCGCCAGGTATTCCTGGGCGAAGACGTCCCACATCTCCTTCGGCGAGACCTCGCCGCCTTCGCCGTCGGTGATCTTCTGAATCGCCTGGGAGAACTCGATCTGCAACCGGCGCGGCAGAGCCAGGCCGTGGTCGGCCTTCATGATGTAGGCCACGCCGCCCTTGCCGGACTGCGAGTTGACCCGGATGACCGCCTCGTAGGTTCGGCCGACGTCCTTCGGGTCGATCGGCAGATACGGCACCTGCCACACTATGTCGTCGACATCGGCATCCTGTTCGTCCGCCGACACCTTCATCGCGTCCAGGCCCTTGTTGATGGCGTCCTGGTGGCTGCCGGAGAACGCGGTGTACACCAGGTCGCCGCCGTAGGGGTGCCGTTCGGGTACCGGCAACTGGTTGCAGTATTCGACGGTGCGACGGATCTCATCGATGTTGGAGAAGTCGATCTGCGGGTCGATGCCGCGGGAGAACAGGTTCAGTCCCAGCGTGACGATGCAGACGTTACCGGTGCGCTCGCCGTTTCCGAACAGGCAGCCCTCGATCCGGTCGGCGCCGGCCTGATACCCCAATTCCGCTGCGGCGACGGCGGTTCCGCGGTCGTTGTGCGGGTGCAGGCTCAGGATGATGCTGTCCCGACGG
>Ga0075418_10010823_pt1 | contig 10206 bp, 8 predicted proteins | sample SoiMetdeltSBSDD2_FD_81776 | JGI IMG/M metagenome (GOLD analysis project Ga0075418, IMG submission 81776) | Bulk soil microbial communities from a Populus tree surrounding site in Tennessee, USA - Soil MetaG P. deltoides SBSDD2 | ecosystem: Environmental > Terrestrial > Soil > Tree plantation...
ACCAAACGCACATCACGCGGATCGAGCCCGAGTTCTTCCGCTACGATGAACACCAGCACCGAGTCCGAGCCCTGGCCAATATCAATCGCCCCACAAAACACGCAGACCGCACCACTGCGGTCGAGCTGGAGCGTCACGCCGGCGTGCGGCATGTCGTTATAGTAGATGGGTAAGCCAGCACCGCTCAGATAGGCACTGCATGCAAGTCCTATGCCATGGCCGAACGGCAAGCCGCCAACTTTGTCCAGGAACTTCGAGCGCTGCACCACCGCGTCGATGCAGTCCCCAAGACCACAACTGGTGATGCGCAGATGATTCACTGTCATGGAGAACGGGGTGACGAGGTGCGGACGGCGGATCTGTACGGGCGTGAGCCCCAGATCCGCCGCAATCTTATCCAAATGGACCTCGAGCGCAAAACGCGGTTGCGGTGTGCCATGCCCACGCTTTGGACCACACGGCGGCTTATTGGTAAAAACGCGCAGGCCCTCGAAGCGGTAATGCGGGATCTTATAAGTGACCGTCTGCAGTGCCCCGGTATACAGGACCGAGGCCACTCCATAGCTGCTATACCCGCCGCCATCCACAAATGTTTTAAAGTGGAGGGCCGTAATGGCGCCATTGCGCTTCACTCCGGTACGCACCCACATCAGCACCGGATGGCGCCCACGGTGCGCATAAAATACCTCTTCACGTGTAAGGCAAATTTTGACGGGCCGTCCGGTTACCATGGAGAGCTTGGCCGCACAGAACTCGTGGGCAAACATGTCGCTTTTACCGCCAAAGCCCCCCCCCACCGGCGTGGCGATTACGCGCACACGACTGGCATAGAGACCCAGCACTGTCGCCAGGGCACGGTGCACATAGTGCGGCGTCTGGGTGGCACTCCACAGGGTCAGGGCGCCGTCCGGCGTGTACTGTGCCACGGCCGCGTGCTGCTCCATGGGCAAGTGCGTGTTACCCTGGAAGAAAAAGGTATCCTCCCGAATATACTCCGCTGCGTGAAAACCTTCGTCTACATCGCCAAACTCAAGGGCCACGACGCGATGCACGTTCCCCACCCGATTGTAGTCGTGGATGCGCTCCTCAGGGTACGCCAGGGCGTCTTCGACGGACATCAGCGAGCGCAGTGGCTCGTACGCCACCTCGATGTGGTGCAAAGCGGCCTCCGCTGTGGCTTCATCCACCGCTGCCACCGCCGCCACCGGGTCGCCCACGTAGCGTACTTTGTCGATGGCCAGGGCGTGTTCATCCTGGTTTACTGGCATGATACTGTAGGGCTGTGGTAAATCAGCTCCAGTTATCACGGCGAAGACGCCCGGCAATGCCACGGCTTTACTGGTGTCGATAGAGAGAATACGGGCGTGCGGGTGCGGACTGCGGAGGAGCTTGCCATAGAGCATACGCGGCAGAAACAGGTCATCGGCATACTGCGTCATACCCGTGACTTTGCCTGTGCCATCGACACGTGCTGGTACCGGTTGCCCGATGATGGAGTATGTCGAAGCCACGGCTACCTCCGGGCGTACGGGATGCAATCTGTCAACATCGCTGCGCAGCCAGCTCAACCGCTTCAAGAATTTTAACATAGCCTGTGCAGCGGCAGAGATTCCCTGCCAAAGCTTCCTTGATCTGCTGGCGGTCAGGCATGGGGTTGGTCCGCAGCAGGGCCATGGCCGTCAGGAGCATCCCTGGTGTACAATAGCCACACTGGGCAGCCCCGAGTTCGCTAAAGGTGTTTTGCAGCTCGTGCAGCGTACTCCCTCTGGCCATGCCTTCAATGGTGAGAATCTCCTGGTCCTGCACTTCGATGGGTAACAGTAAGCACGCGAGCGCCGGAACGCCATCGAGCAGCACCGTACAAGTACCGCATTCGCCCAGCTCACACCCATGCTTGGTGCCGGTGAGCTGAAGATCCTCGCGCAAGACTTCCAACAGGGTCTTGTGCACTGGAGCCAAGACCTCGACGACTTCGCCATTGAGGTGCAGATGGAAGACGTGCTTCATGCTGCGCTCCTTTACTCGCCACAACAGGTGTAGAAGCAGTGAGTATGGCACGTCTGCTTGGAGAGTCAAGGTGACAAAATACGCCATTTGCTTTTCTGGAGTAATGCTCAATAGAATACACCGGAGCTTGGCGTATGGCATAAAATGAGGGGCACTATGAGAATTCTAACGCGTGTTCTGCTCATTGTCACATTGTGGCTCCCTGGTATAGGAGCAGCCGAAACGGTATCCCAACGCGGTGCGGCCCTGGCGCAGACCTGCGTGACCTGTCATGGGCCTGAGGGGCGCAGCCAGGGGGCCATCCCGTCGCTGACCACTCTCTCGGCCGCAGACATCATGACAGCCTTACAGGCGTTCCGTGCTGAGACGCGGCCAAGCACGGTCATGCACCGCATTGCTAAGGGGCTCGACGATGCGGATATCACTGCCGTGGCGACATATTTTGCTACGCTGCCCAGACGCTGAGGCAGCTAACGGAGGAGAGTCATGAGCGTGCTGACACGTCGACACGTGCTGGATCTCATCAGTGGCCTCACCCTGACCTGTATACGCCCACGCCAGGCGTGGGCGCAGACGCCCTCACGCGTTGTCGTAGTGGGCGGTGGTTTTGGAGGCGCGACCTGTGCCAAGTATCTGCGCCGTGCTGACCCGAGCCTGGAAGTCACCCTGGTCGAGCCGCACCGCCAGTTTGTGACCTGCCCGCTTAGCAATGCGGTGCTGGTGGGGCTGCGCGACCTGACGTCAGTGACCTATACTTATGACGGTTTACGCCAGCGTTATGGCATACGCCTAGTGCACGCTACAGCGACGGCGCTCGACCCTGTGGAGCACCAAGTCACACTCGACGACGGGAGCACCCTGATGTATGACCGGCTCGTCCTCTCTCCAGGCGTCGAGATGCAGTGGGGGGCACTGGAGGGCTACGATGCTGCAGCTAGCGAGCAGTTCCCGCATGCCTGGCACGCTGGCGCGCAAACCCTGCTGTTACGGCGCCAGATCGAGGCCATGGAGGACAGTGGTCTGGTGGTCATTACCGCCCCAGACAATCCGTATCGCTGCCCACCAGGCCCATATGAGCGCGCCAGCCTCATCGCGCACTACCTCAAGACCCATAAACCACGGTCCAAGCTGCTGCTCTTGGACGCCAAGGACACCTTCACGAAGCAGGCGTTATTCCGTTCGGCCTGGGCGCGTCTCTATCCTGGCGTGCTCGAATGGGTCTCAGGCTCCCAGGGGGGGCGAGTGGTACGGGTTGACGTGCAGGCCGGCACCGTGCACACGGACTTTGACGAGTACAAGCCGGCCGTGGCCAACATCATCCCGCCGCAGCGTGCCGCGGCGATTGCCCGCGCTGCCGGCCTGGACGATGGCAAGGGCTGGTGCTCGGTTCATCCGCGTACCTTTGAATCAACGGTGCATCCCGGTATCCATCTCCTCGGCGATGCGATCATCGCCACGCCGATGCCGAAATCGGCTTTCAGCGCCAATAATCAAGCGAAAGTCTGCGCCGCGGCCATCGTCGCGCTGCTGCGTGGTGCAGCGGTGCCAGAGCCCATCATGATGAATACGTGCTATAGCCTCGTGGCCCCTGATTACGGCATTTCGATAGCCGGTGTCTATCACGTTGCAGGAGACAAGATCGCGGCAGTCCAAGGCTCAGAGGGCATAAGTCCGGTGGACGCGCCCGACGAGGTACGGCACCGCGAAGCGGAGTATGCGCAGTCATGGTATGCCAACATTACCGCCGACGTCTTCACCTGAGTCGGCCCTTTGCACTGGGGCTAAGCCTCCTAGCGACGCTGCTGGTAGCCCTCGCCCTAAGCGGCGCAGCCCACGGTGACGACGATCTGGCGCATTATCGTATTGTCGATGGCACTATCCCAGAACCACTCACCGCTCAACCTGGCGACCCGGACCGCGGGCGCCGTATCGTCCTCGATCGGGACGGGGGCGATTGCACTATCTGCCATGCCATGCCCCTGCCGCAGCGCGAGTTCCATGGTACCGTCGGCCCCCCTCTCGACGGCATTGGGCGCCGCGCCACGCCTGATGCCTTACGGCTACGTCTGGTCGATCCAAAAGCGTTCAACGCCGAGACGATCATGCCCGCCTATTACAAAGTCGCTGGGTTACACCGCGTCCTCGACCGCTATCGCGCCAAGCCTATCCTGACAGCGCAGCAGATTGAAGACGTTATCACTTACTTACTGACCCTGACAGACTAATCCCGGCCTACGCAAAAGCCGGGATGACCTCCTTGCCAAATAATCTGATGGACTTCTTGACGAGATCCGGCGCCAGATGGCCAAAGCCGTGCTGGGTACACAGCACATCGTGGCCGATGAGGTCATGCTGCTCCTGGATCTTGCGTATGACCGTATCGGGACTGCCAACGAGGGCCAGGCCGTTGTCAATCCAGAAATCGTAGGACTTGGACCGCTCCCGGAAGACCCGGCGCAGCTCAAGGCGCTCTGGCGTGCCGGCTCCCCCAGTGTACATGCCGTCCGGCCCATACCCGCGGCGAGTCTGCGCGATCGTGTCTTGGGCGGCGGCGCTGAAAGCGGGATCCGCCATACGCGGCGTGGCGAGGTGTTCTGCAGCCTCTGCCTTCGCCTGTGCATCAGTTTCCGCGACATGTACATGCCGCGTCAAGAAGGCGCGCGGCATGGGGCCGGCGTGCCCATACTCCTTCCAGAGCTGGCGCCAGGTGGCGAATTTTTCGGCGATCACCGGATCGATATCGATGTTCTGGGAGACGTGGAAGTTGCGGCCCGCCGCGTACTCAAAACTGGCCGCGCTGTGCGCCGCAAACCAGACCGGAGGATGGGGCTGCTGGTACGGCTTGGGCGTGGTCATAACCTCAAGGAACTGAAAGAACTCCCCATCGTAGGTCACGGTATCTTCGGTCCAGGCTTTGATGATGATGTCGAGGGCCTCCTCGCTGATCTCCCGGCGGCGTTCAAAGGGTACGTTCCAGCGCAGGAATTCGTGGGGGGACACACCGGTACCCGCCCCAAACTCCAGCCGACCCCGTGACAGATGGTCCAGCATCGCCGCGTCTTGTGCCAGCCGTAGCGGATGATGGAAGGGCAGTTGATAGATCATGACCCCGAATCTGATCGCGCTGGTATTACGCGCCAGGGCGGTTAAGTATACGCTGGGTGCACTGAGATAGCTAATGGTAGAGGTCTGATGCTCGATAGAGAAATAGTATCTATACCCCAGCTGCTCCGCTTCCTGGGCGGTGCGAATATGCTCATCGTAGACATCCGCCGCCGTGGGAGCCTGTGCCATTACTGCCTGCGTGAAGACGTCATAGAGACCGATTTCCAACTTACCCATACGCCTGCGCCTCCATGCTTCCTTGAAAGGTCAGTGGTCCATTCCTACGCCATACGTACATACTTATCCACGCTATGATTCGTGGTCAACCCCAGGTAGATGTCACCGTGGGAATCTACCCACAATCCGTGGGCGTGGCGGATCTCCCAGCGGGCGAGCACTGCCCCTTCGCCATCGCGAATACTGACAAACGGTGGCGCCCCGTCGGCCTCCTGCTCGCAGACGTAAAACACGCCATCCTTGTCCCTGGCGATGTCATTTGGCCCGCCCATGCCAGTCCACATACTGATGAACTCTCCGTCGGCAGAGAAAATTTGCACGCGGCGATTGGCGCGGTCGCAGACATAGACCTTCCCATCCGGAGCGACCAGCACGCTATGCGGCAGGTGGAACTGGCCGGGTGCGGTTTTGCCCGGCTGGCCCCAGGAGTTAATGAGCTGGCCGTCGCGCGTAAAGCGGTGCACTCGGGCGTTGCGATAGCCATCGGAAACGTACAGATCGCCAGAGGGGCTAGGCACGAGTTCGGTCGGATAGTTAAAGGGACCAGCCGCCTTCGGCACCAGGTCGCCGGGCTTTTCACAGCCAGTGTCAGAATGGACGCCGCGCTTCCCGATCACCTGCAGGGGCTTGCCATCCAGGGTGAAGGTCACAGCGACGGAGTCCGACCGATCGGTAATATAGACGATGTCGTCGGCGATGGTCATGCCGTGCGGGTCGGTGATGGCGCCGATCCCCCAGCACTTGAGGTAGTTACCATCGCGATCAAAGACCATGACTGGAGGGTCCTTACGCTGGAAGACATAGACGCGGTCTTGGGAATCTGTCGCCACTGTGCTGACTATCCCTAACGACTCTCCAGCGGGGAGCTTAGGAAAATCCTGGATGAACTCGTAGGTATATTTGCCGGCGCCAACTCGTGTCATGGCACATTTCCTCCTTGGCAAAATAGGACATCACATCGCTGGCGCAATGCGCCATAGTCTCCAGCTCGGTTATTCGCATTGATTGGCGATGCAGTGTAGCCGGGTCGTACCTGGTTGGCAAGCTGAGTCTCGGGGCAGGGCTACGTCGTCTTCCACTTACGAGAGTTCCTCCAGCAACGCCTTGGCCTCTCGGAGGTCAGCAGTGTCAAACCCCTCGGTGAACCAGCCATAGCTCTCTGCCAGCAGGTGGCGGGCGGCATCGGGCTTGCCCTGCGGTTGCCAGAGCCGACTCAGGCTTATGGCGGCGCGCAGCTCGAGCGACTTTGCCTGCTGACGACGGGCTACGTCTAAGGCCTGGTGAAAACAGGCTTCTGCCTCATTGCCGCTCCCCGCAGCCTGCAGCAGCTCCCCCTTGAGCCGATACAGCTCCGCCTCCCACCAGCACTCCCCTGTGTGGTGCACGGCCTCTAGCGCCTCCGCCAGCACGGCAAGCCCGTCTTCAGCTCGCTCCCCTTTCCCATACGCCTCGGCCAGCAGGGTCAGAAAATACGGCTGTACTAACTCGGCTCCCGTGGCCCGCCAGGCGGCCAGGCCCCGCCGCATATGCGTGATCCCTTCCTCTATTTGGCCCTGCTCGGCTAGCGCCCAACCCCGGGGCATCATGCCCCCCGCCAACCATTGCGGAAACCCCCGCTCGGTTGAAAGGGTTATGGCAGCCTCAGCCCGTGCTTGGACAGCCTGCACCTCCCGACGGAACTGATGGAGCCAAGCCGCAATGACCAGGGCCGTCGCCAGGCTAAAGGGGTGAGACACGCCCTCTGCCAGAGTCAGCGCCTGGTGCATAGCCGCCACCGCCTGGTCCGGATACCCAAGCCCCCACAGCGTCCAGGCGAGATAGGAGTGGCCATCCATCCCAGGGTCCCGTCCATACACAAAGGCATGGATGCGGTGTTGCTGGGGATCATAGAGGGCCACTCCCTGCTCCAGGTGAACTCGGGCCGGGGCCAACTCGCCCAGCCAAAATAAGGACTCGCCCAGCGCCCGGTGGGCTTCCAGGAGAAGCGCCTCGTCTCGTTGGCGTTGAGCCAGCCCGAGGAGTTGCTCCCCCACCTCCCGCGCTGCCTGTAACTTCGCCCCCACGAAATAAAACCTCCACAACCCGAACAGCACCGGGAAGAGTTGCGGGGTTTCGCCGACCTGTTGACACAGCTCTCGCGCTCGCGCGTATGCGAGTCCCACTTCCGGAGCCGCATTGCCCCTGACGGCCATAAGGGCCGGGCCTAGCCTGGTCTGCAAGTCCAGTTCTTGCTGCGGGCGCTGGGGCGCCTCGGGAAGCGTCTTGAGCACCTCAAGCCCCTTGGTGAGATGAGTCACGGCCTCAAGATTCGCCGAGCGCTCGAGGGCACGCCGGCCAGCCCGATGCCAATACGCCACAGCCTCCTCCCCGAGGCCCGCCTCCGTATAGTGGTGAGCCAGCAGTTCGGGCTGTGTCTCAGTGACTTCCAGAAACCGCTCCTCCAATACGCGCGCAATCCGCTGATGGTACTGCTGTCGTACACTCTTGAGCAATGATTGATAGGCCGCCTCCTGGATGAGGGCGTGCTTGAAGAGGTATGTTGCCTGTGGCGGCAGCCCCTGCTGATACAGGAACTCCGCCCCCACCAACTGCTGCAGCCCTCGCTGTAAAGTCGCCTCGTCCCACAGCAACACGGCTTGCAGCAGTTCATAAGAAAACTCGCGCCCCAGCGTTGCTCCGAGTTGCGCCAGGCCCTTCACCGTCGCCAAACGGTCGAGCCGCGCCATCAGCGAGTCATGTAGCGTGGTGGGAATCGCCAGCGTGGGCAGGGGCCCGGTCAACTCATAGTGCTCCTCGCGCTCCTCGAGCAGGTCGGACTCCAGCACCATCTTGGTCAGCTCCTCTACAAACAGCGGCACCCCATCGGTCTTGGCCACCACCTGCTCCACGACCTCCGCCGGGAGTGCCTTGCGGTGTGCGACCCGACCGATCATCTCTGCAGCCTGTCGCGGCGTTAAGCGATGGAGCGTCAGTTGAGTCAGGTGCGAGCGGCCTGTCCACGGCGGGGAGAAGTCAGGACGAAAGGTAAAGAGCGTCAAGATGCGGGTGGTAGGGCCTTGAGCGACGAGGAGGCTGAGCAGCTCCAGGGTGGACGGATCAATCCAATGCAGGTCTTCCACGACAAACAACAAAGGCTGCTGCGCCGCCCTGCGCAGCAAGAGCGCCAGAAAGGCTTGCAGGGTTTTCTGCTTCTGCTGCTCGGGAGACATGTTCAGGGGGGCGTAGCTGCTGCCCAGCGGCAGGGAGAGGAGGCTGGCAAAAAGCGGCACCGCCTCTGCCAGCGACAGGCCATGCTGCACCAAGAGCCCTTCCAGCTTGCTGCGTTTCTGTTGCGGAGTCTCATCCCGCTCGAATTGTAGCACCACCCGCTCCAGTAGATCGATTATAGGATACAGGACGCTGTTGTGGTGATACGGCGAACACTGGCACGGCGTCAGCCATGCCTGGGGATCGGTGGCCACGTGTTCCTTCAGCACCTCCACGAGGCGTGATTTGCCGATGCCCGCTTCGCCGCTGAGCAACACCACCTGTCCGAAGCCGTCCTTGACTTTGGCCCAACGCTCCAGGAGCAGCCCGACTTCCTGCTCCCGGCCCACGAGGGGGGCAGGCCGGTGCTGCTGGCCACGTCCAGGCGACTGCGGGCCGTACTCTCCTACAGCACCTGATAGACTTTGATGGGCTGGGCGAGTCCTTTAATGGGTCGCGTGCCGAGCGACTGGAAGGCAAAGAAGCCACCGAGCAGTTGCCAGGTGGCGGCACTGATCACCACCGTATTGGATGCGGCGAGGCCTTGCAGGCGCGCCGCCAGGTTGGGCGTCTCGCCCAGTGCCAACTGTTCCTGCCGGGTGCCGCCGCCCACCTCACCCACCACCACGAGCCCGGTGTGGATGCCCAGACGCACAGCCGGGTGCACCCCCCGCTGCCGCGACTGTGTCGGCGCAGGGCGCAGCCCTTCCTGCTCCAGGCGGGTATTGAGCTGTCCCAAGGCCTCGACGATACCTAGCCGGGCCCGCACCGCCCGCTGGGCGTCATCTTCGTGCGCCAGGGGATAGCCGAAGTAGACGAGCAGGCCATCGCCGAGATACTGCGCGATATGCCCCTCAAAGCGCGCGACCACCTTGGCGCAGGCCTCTTGATAGGCCCGTACCACCTTGCGCAACTCTTCCAGGTCGAGCTGGCTGGCGAGAACGGTCGAGTCCACCAGGTCACAAAACAGCACGGTGAGCTGGCGGCGTTCGGCCTCAGGGTGCCAGCGTTCGTCGTTGCGGGGCTCCCCCTGCGGAGAGTATGCGTCTGCCTGGGGCGCTGGCAGTGTGCCTGCCTCCCCAACCCACACGAGCACGCTGTCCTGCTCGTCAACGGCGAGGCGTTGGGCAATAATGATCTCGGCTTTCAGATCCTCCAGGAAGGCATCGTCCACCTGAAATTCGCGCTTGAAAGCGCGATAGGTCACCCGGCCCCGACGTCGCAGCAAGTCCACCACCTGGTCCAGGATCTCATAGAACCCCATGGCGTTGCTCCTCGCCAATAGGTACGCAGCACACCCTGGGATGACGTGTGATACATTGTTACGAGAGGCAAGAAAAGAGCTGTGTGTGGACAGGCGCTATCATACTAGAAATTACTTGGCGTGTAAATTAGAGATAGTGCAGGACCCAGGATAAGCATATTGGACTTACCTGCTCCTCTCGGCTCTTGACTCTGGCACTTGAGGCGTTTATGCTGCCGAGGATTTTTTAGCTCGTGTACAGAGGATAGTAGATGCTATCAGGGCAGCGGCGCAAGAGGCCTTGAGCTCCCTCTCCCCGCGGGAAAGGGCGGGGGGTAAGGGGCCTCGTACCCTGGCGTACGCCAGGG
>Ga0075418_10010827_pt1 | contig 10201 bp, 9 predicted proteins | sample SoiMetdeltSBSDD2_FD_81776 | JGI IMG/M metagenome (GOLD analysis project Ga0075418, IMG submission 81776) | Bulk soil microbial communities from a Populus tree surrounding site in Tennessee, USA - Soil MetaG P. deltoides SBSDD2 | ecosystem: Environmental > Terrestrial > Soil > Tree plantation...
GCTGTCGATCAGCCGATTAATGCGTGCTTGGGTTTCCGGCTTGTCGAGAAAGCGCTCGAACTCGCCGACCGCGCCTTGAGCGGCTCCGCGACCAAGGTCGCGGGCACATCCCAAGAGTGGCGATGCGCACAAAATCAGACGGAAGACCGCCTGAAAGCGGATAGACGGGCGCCGTTGTTTTTTGGGCATAAAACGAACTGCACGTACGGGTTCGACTTGAAAAGAACCCGTGTCACCGGTGGAACATCGGCATGGGGCGGCCAGGCACACCGGCTTGAGTCAGTCACCGTGAGCGCGCATCAAAGAGGGGGGAACACCAGGAGCGCGCGGAATCCGGAAGCTAAGGGAGTCAACCCTCGCCAAAGCGTCGAGTTAGAACTGTTTCCGCACTGGCGAAGGTCGGACGCAAATAACCCATCACCAGCTTCCGGGTGCGGACCAGCGTGGATTTGCCGCACTCTAGGCCTGTTGAATTAATCAAGTCAAGGTTTATCTCAATTTGACAGAACGGTATTAAGGGGCGTAATCATTCCGCTGCCAAGCCTGCCTGCTTCGTTCTTTCAAACTTAGGAGGGGTGAATGAAGAACAAAATGTGGCTCGTATTGGTCTGCCTGTCGGTGTTGATAATGGGCTGCAGCAAGAAGGAACCGCAGCAAACTGACACTGGAACACCCAAACAGGAGATGAATTCAGGGGGCAATACCACGCCACAAACGGAAACCGGCGCGACGGGGACTCAGGATGCAGCCGGCGGTACGCCAGCGCAATCAGGCTCCATTCCCGCTCCTTCAGACACATCCGTAATCGCTCCGCACTGATCTGAATCCATGGCAGGAGAAGCGCCCGATCCCGTCTGGCTGCGCGTGCTCAACTCCGGGACCATGGCAACGCTCATTACCGTGGTCCTGGGAGGGATTCTGGGAAACATCCTCCTCAGCCAGTGGGAAAGAGGAGCCAAGGAACGAGAGCAGGTCCGCGCAGTAGCGAAAGAGACGCTGGACGCCGGGATGACCCAGGTGGATCGAGCGTTTGGCGAAGCGGGAAGCGTGATCTCCGCTACTGAAAACCTGGAGGCGGTCCTTTCGGATCCCATTTGGAGTCCCAAGGCTCAGGTTCCCCCGGATCGGGCCCAACGCATTGCCGCGAAGCGCAGGGAGATTGTCGAAGCTTTCGATAGTGCCTTGGTCACGTGGCAAAAAGAGCGTGAGCAAATCGCTTTGAAGGTTACATATCTCATGGCTACGCGCGCCAATGATCCGGGCGACGACTGGCGGCGGGTCCAAGGGGCCGTAGACGCGTATATCACCTGTGTAAAGACATGCAATTCAGACCGAGAGACGAATGAGGTCTACGAGAGTTGTGGCTGCGACTCGGTCAAGGATTCGGCCTGGGTTTCGCTGAGGACGTTCGCCAAGACTCTGCCGCACGCTATGGAATTGAACGCTGCCCGTTAAATAAAGATTGACTCAGGCTTGTTTTGAGGCATAGCGTCCTGGTACCCGGAAGCAAACGCCTCAATCCCCCTGAGGTTTTAGACAGGACCGCGATCTCCCCAATCGCGGACAAGGCGTACTGGCCTACTATCGAAGTACGCAGTGGGAGGTTCTGTCCATGTCCGGGCCCCGCGTCCTCATCCTTCTTTGATCCCATGCACACTGTAACCGAGAAGATCTTCATTCCAGCAGAGACCCGGTCCCTGGACACCGCCGATCCCACCCGAAAAATCCCCGGCGACGAGGGTCGCCAGGTTCAGGAAGGAACGGCGCTCTGTCTTTCCGGAGGCGGTTACCGCGCCATGCTCTTTCACCTGGGTGCTCTCATCCGGATGAACGAGTTGGGGTTCTTGAAGAAGCTGAATCGAGTTTCCAGCGTTTCTGGCGGCTCGATCACAGCCGGGATCCTTGGCCTGAAGTGGCGGAAACTCATATTTGATGGTCGCGGAGTGGCGGCAAATTTCGCGGAAGAGGTCACCCATCCTATCCAAGGGCTCGCCGGCGCGACCATAGATGTTGGCTGCATTGCCCGAGGTTTGTTTCTGCCCGGAAGTATTGCCGATTATCTCGCCCGAGCTTATCACGAGCATCTCTTTGGAAACGCCACTCTCCAAGATTTGCCCAACGAACAATCCGGGCCACGATTTGTAATCAACGCCAGCAACGTTCAATCCGGTGCGTTGTGGCGATTCAGCCAGCCCTACATGTGGGATTACCGCGTGGGCAAGGTTAAGGAGCCCATTGTTTCGCTGTCTCGAGCTGTGGCGGCGTCCTCCGCTTTCCCTCCGGTCCTTTCGCCGATGACACTGGATCTGAGGCCATTCCGGTTTGAACCGAACTCCGGCCAGGATCTGCAACGTCCCCCGTTTACGGAGCAGGCCGTCCTCACGGACGGCGGAGTGTATGACAACCTGGGTCTCGAAACCGCCTGGAAAAGATATGAGCAGATTCTAGTTAGTGATGGCGGAGGTGCGCTGGAAGTAGAGGAACACCCACATCGGAATTGGTTCGCGCATGCGTATCGCGTCCTCTTCCTGATTAACAACCAAGTCGGCGCGCTTCGCAAGCGTCAGGTCATCCGCTCCTACAAGGATGGGTCTCGGTCCGGTGCGTATTGGGGGATCCGGACCAATATCGCGGATTATGAACTCCCGGATGCCATCCGGTTCGATCGTAAACGTTCGCTGGCCCTTTCTGCTGTCCCGACGAGGTTGGCGCGGCTAGATAAGGCAACTCAGGAGGGGTTGATGGAGTGGGGTTACGCCGTCTCCGACGCTGCCTTGCGAAAGCATGTTGTTTCTCGGGAGAACGGAGTCGCTAGTTTGTGTCCAAGCAAAGGAAATTGACCTATGATCCAGCTTCTCCGAAGGATTTTCTGGCCATCTTTAGCGCTGATTGCCTTATCCTGGTGGGGCATTCTGGCAATAGCCGAGCTCCAGCACAGACATCTCTTGGGCTCTCCCGCCTCGACCATTGCAAAAACCTGGCCAACCTTTCGACTGCTACTTCTCATAGTTGTTTTGCCGGCATTGTTCATACGTGCCATGGCTGCTTTGGGGGTTGCTAGAAGGCGGTTAATAGTCAATCCGATTAGAAATTCTACCGGAGACCCACAATTTGACGGAGAGGTGATTGCCCGCGCGCTCTCTCTTAACTTGGCTCCAAATTGGACCGGGTGGCGTCCCTCTGCTGTTGTCGCTGCGGCGGAACAAGCGCGGCCTAATATTACTGTCAGTGTCAGCGGAACCAGCCTTCCTTTGGCATTCGTTTGGCAATGGGTTCGCCAATCACTCATCGGTCAGGACATTAATTTAGAAGGTTTGGCAACAAAGAGTGATTCAGAATTAACGGTTAACCTCTGGACGAGAGATTATCGACACCAGGATAGCCAGTCCACTGCTATCGGGCCGACGATTCGTACTGTGAATAGTGTAACAAGGCTGTTGGCAGCGAACGTGAAGTTGTTCGTTCTCAGCAATCCTTACGATGTTGTTCAAACGTTTTACGCTCAACAACGATACGAGGCGGGAATCCAACAGCTCATTTATGCCAAAAATAGTCCTGAAATACGTTTATTACGTGCACAATGCCTAGTTGGTGCACATGCATACGCAGAAGCCGAGGCCGAATATAAAAGGGTCAAAGGAGCGAAACGCCGCTCTCAGTTGAGATCACAAGCTATTTGCGGTTGGGCCGAGGCTGTTGCCGCTACCGGAGAATGCAGTCGAGCTATTCAGATGTTGGAAGAACTTACCAATGATAGGCTCAAAGTGGAGGCTCATATAGTACTTGGCAGGATTTACTCTTCATCGGGAGGGCTTGAAAGGGCAATTTACCACTGGGGAATTGCGGGAGATATCCTTCGTAAACGGCTGGCCAGACTCGGTGGGGTTCGCCAATCCAGAGATGTGAAGGTGTTGATTCGGAGGCTACGCGAGCGGCTGGATAATCTTGCTACGAGGTCAGACGCGGCGCAAATGTTGTGGCAACTTTCGGAAGTCCATGTCAATAAAGCAACCTGTGAGGAACTCAGAGCACTAAACGTGACTGAGCAAAGTCGAAAGGACATCGGAGACGCTTTGACGATACTCCAATTAGCAGCTCTTCTGGATCCTGGACCTAACGCAGATCTCAACATAGCGGTTCAGCAGAAGCGCTTAGAGGCATTCCGGGAAGCTATTCAGATCTATGATCAATGCATCTCGAGCTGTCAGACTGCGATGGCGGATGATCCGGACAACTTTAGCGTTTTTGTTGATATGGCTTGGGCTCAAGCGGGTCGGGCAGCTTGTCTGGTGAAGGAAGAAAAAAAACAAACCGTAAGTGGACCCGGTGAGGAAGTTACTGGGCTTCTTGTATTATTTTGTTATCCATTGAATCAGGCCCCTCTTTGGCTCCAAAAGATCCGGGAATGCCTCAGATTTCCGTCCGAAAATAAGGAACATGCTCGCCTTCTTGGAGAAGCTTCGAAGATCTATTTGGCTGATGTTTCGAATGGAAGGGACGACGATCAGATAAGTGAAGCCTTGACCTCTTTATCCCAGAACTTAAGGCTTGACCCCCGAGAAGGGGAGACTGCTGAGGCAATTTTCGAGCGACTCCAAACAGAGGTTGTAGGGAGAATCCAAAAAAACGTGGACGCTGAATCGATTGATGCGATTTTTGATTTGGCTAGACTTCGTGATGACATTGCACTGGCTCTTGGCCGTGCAGGAGAGGCTTTTGTCACGATTGGGAACCTTGGGGAACAACATCTTATCGCGGAGGCCTATTATGGCCTGGCCTGCCTGGCTTGTCTTAGCGATGACTCAGCCCAGGCTCTAACATACCTCTCTGTAATTATTAAGGATCGTGGGATGACCGCGTACTGGGGGCGAGCGCTCTTGGACGAGGATCTGGCTGTTCTTCGACAAAACCCTGATTTCAAAGCACTTTCTCCGAACGGGAGGGAGTCTTCTTAATGCGCCCAGCTATTTCACGAAATCTCCACAGACATAGCTTTGCAACCGTTCAGGGGAGAACTGAGCGAGAAATAAAAAAGGTTGACCCGCACCTATTTTTGGCTTTAGCGTTACAAAACCCGGAAGCAATAGCGCCTCATCCCCAGAGGCTCACGACAGAACCGCGATTTCCCCATCGCGGATCGGCGTAATCCATTTACGCCATGGGAGGTTCTGTCCATGCCCGGGCCCGCTCTACGTACACCGCGCCACAAGCCGTGCCCCCGCACTCGAAAGATGACGGTCATTGCTCAAGATCCCTCGGTGGAGGGCCTGAACGGCGGCGTTCTCACCGTGAGTCTCGACGTACCTCTCGAGCGTTTAGCTCCCGGACCACGGGGTAGTCGCGTACACGTCATCGATTATGACGTGTCCAATAATGTTCTCTATAGGCCGACTTCAAAGGGCCTCGATAAAGATCACTATGTGAACATGACAGATCGAGATCGGCTTATTTCGGACAGAAATTTCCATTCCCTAAACGTCTACGCCATCGTTATGACTACTCTCGCAAGATTTGAGAATGCCCTTGGACGCCGGGCGCCATTTTCCTTCCCCGGAGGAGGTCTATACCCCGGTGCCGCCCCCGGTCGAGGACATGTCATTAAGGTCGCTCCCCATGCTTTTGTGGAGGCGAATGCCTTTTACTCACGCCGAGACGAGGGACTCTTCTTCGGGTATTTCACTTCCGGAAAGAAAACGATTTTCACTTGTTTGTCGTATGACGTGATAGCACACGAAACCACCCACTCTCTTCTCGACGGCCTACGCTCACGGTATATGGATCGGTCATCTCCGGATCAGGCCGCCTTTCACGAGGGCTTTGCCGATGTGATTGCCATCTTGTCCGTTTTCCAGAATTCCAAAGTCATTGACGCTTCGTTCCCGAAAGGGAGAAAGGGAAAGATCGCTCCGGGCCTGTTGAGCTCTGAAAAGCTCCGTCGCTCCTTTTTGGTGGGCGTGGCGGATGAAATGGGCCAAGAGCTAAAAAAGGTAAGGGGCAATCCCCTCCGCAATTCAGCACTACTAAAACCTTCGCCCCGTTATCTCGAGGAGGATGAATTCAAGGAGGAGCACCGTAGAGGAGAAATATTTGTCGCCGCAATGCTCAATGCGTTCCTTGAGGTGTGGAGGCATCGCCTCTGGGATATCGGGTTAGAAGAGAGAATTTCGATCGACAGAGACCGCGTCGTTAAGGAAGGAGCCGAGGCGGCATCCCATCTCCTAACGATGGCTATTCGGGCCATCGACTATGCCCCCCCTGTCGATCTGCAATTCGGCGACTTCCTTACCGCACTCTTGACCGCTGACCACGAGCTCTATCCTGATGATTCGAGATACAAGTATCGGGCGGCCCTCGAGAAGGCGTTTGTCTCGTTCGGCATCAAATCCATCGTCAAATCAGGGATGTGGAATCCGCCCAAGACATCTCTGCGGTGCAACCACTTCGATTCCTTGAAGCGCGAGCCCGACGAGGCCTTCGCATTTCTTTGGGAAAACCAAAAGCGTTTAGAGCTGCATCCAGACGCCTACACCTATGTCCCTTCTGTCCGTCCGTGCTCTCGAGTCGACACAGATGGCTTCATCCTGCACGAAACCATCGTCGAATACGTGCAAATTCTTGACCTTAAGGCCGGAGAGCTCTCACGCCTGAGGAAGGTACGCAAGCCGAACAAGATGCCCAACACCGAGCACGTTCGACTATACGGAGGTGGAGTTCTCGTATTCGACGAATTTGGATCACTGAAATACCACGTTAACAGCAAGGTCGACAGCGAGAAGCAAACCAAGCGGCTCAAGTATCTCTGGAATCGCGGCGACTTCAACCAGCCGCAGGCTCTGAGAAGGTTTGCCACTCTTCACCGCATGCGGATGCTGGGAGGCGCAGCCGACACAAAGGAGAAATGGTAAATGGCATCCAGGTCCCCGCAATCCCTCATCATTCGAACCTACCAGGTAGGCTTCGGTGATTGTTTTCTTCTGAGTTTCAAATATGCCAGCGGAGACCGGCATGTACTCATCGATTTCGGGAGTACGGGGCTGCCAAAAAACGGTTCGGTCGGACTCATGCGCAAGGTGGCCAAGGCGATCGAGAATGATTGCGGCAAAAAGCTGCATGCCGTCGTTGCCACCCACCGTCACAAGGATCACATCAGCGGTTTTGCAACTTCGAAAAAGAAAAATGGTACCGGGGACCTCATCGCATCGCTAAAACCGGATATCGTCATTCAGCCCTGGACTGAAAATCCCAAACTCAAGCGGGATGCCACCGGGCCAGGAAAGACCAAGGCGCCAGCTGGCGGGAAGCGCCTTTACGTTTCCTCGTTATCCGAGTTGCAAGAGTTTACGGAGTTTGCTCTCGACAATCTCAACGCATTCAGCGGAATGATCGAGTCCTCTCTGCTCAATGAGCTCACGTTTGTCGGCGATGACAACCTTAAAAACCGATCCGCCATCGATAACCTCATAACCATGGGGAAGAATGGAAAAGGCAGGTATGTTTATTTTGGGAGCAAGTCAGGGCTGGAGAAAATCTTGCCAGGGGTCAAAGTTAGCGTCCTCGGACCACCCACGCTACAGCAGTCGAAAGAGATCAAGTCCCAGCGAGCCAAGGATCCAAATGAATTTTGGCAGCTACGCCAACTCCAGGAGTTTGGGCCAGGTTCTGGACATCGACGTCGTCTCTTCAAGAGCGCCCGCATAGCGAAGAACCCGATCTACGCACGCTGGTTCCGAGAGCAGGCCGCCAGGGTTCACGCCGAATCGCTGCTATCCATGGTTCGGATCCTGGACGACGCGATGAACAACACCAGTGTGATCCTCCTCTTCGAGGTTGCTGGAAAGGCATTTCTCTTCCCAGGCGATGCCCAGATCGAGAACTGGTCCTACGCGCTCAAGAAGAAGGCTATTTGTAACCGGCTCAAGAAGGTGAAGGTTTACAAGGTCGGACATCATGGAAGCCTTAACGCCACTCCGAAGGCGTCTCTTTGGCCATTGATCGCCGGCGCTCGTAAAACAGCAAACCCACAGTTGGTGACCCTTCTTTCCACGCTAGCGGGGAAACACGGAAACAAGTCCAGAGGAACGGAGGTACCAAGGCAACTCTTGCTCAAGGAGTTAGAGGAAAAGTCACAGTTGACGGCTACTAACACCTTCAAGGCGGGGGAGCTACGCCGACCCGTGACCATATCTCTAAGATCCAGAAAGCGGAAGTAACACGGAGAGGATGAAATGAAGGTTAAGGTCTACCACAATGGTGATGACACGTTCATCGCCTGGAAACCCGACGGGTTCATCAAGGATTGTCGCGGATTTGCGTTGCTCCGTCGCCGAAATGGTGTTGAGGAGGTTGTGAGCACCTGGGTCGGATTCGAAGGCGACGAACATGAGGATGGAGAACGCCGCGCTTCGACGAACTGGCCCATCCAAAAGTACCAGTGGACCGACTACATGGCCGCCCCTGGAGACACTTTGCAATATCGAGTCGTGCCCATGGTGGGGCCGGACAAGGACAACCTGCGAGCGGATCATGATCACGCCAGCCGGTGGACGGAGAGGATCAAGCTGACCCATGAGGTGTCGCCGGGAATCGAGGCTTACTTCAACCGCGGTATCGTGGCTTCCCAGTGGGTCTCGAGAAGATTGGGAATCACGGGCAAGGACCTCAAAGGCGCAAAACTGGCAAAAATCATCGGTACGCCGGGGGATCCCTTCCGGAACTATCTCGCCGGTCCACTAGGAAAGCGCCTCTTTGAGCTCCTGGATTCGGCAGTGAAGCAACGACGGCAAATCTTTGCCGTTTTGTACGAGCTGGATGATCCACAACTCGAGAAGTTCCTGGCCAAGGCCGGAAAGAAGGCCCATATCGTTCTGGCCAACGGCAGCGTGAAGAAAAAAGGGTTGGATCAGAATAGCGAAGCCCGAAAGGCGCTCCGGAGAAAAGTCGACTTGCATGACCGGATGATTTCGCCTCGGGCCCTTGGTCATAACAAGTTCCTGATCATCTGCGACTCCGGGAATAAGCCACGATGGGTCTGGACGGGGAGTCAGAACTGGACAAAGACCGGACTCTGCACGCAGGCGAACAACTCACTCTTGATCGACAATCCCAAGATCGCCGCCGAGTTCCGCAAACAGTGGGAGTTGCTCCGGAGCTCGGGTAGCACTACGCCCCCGAAGCTGAAGCAGAGCAATACGAAGCCCCGGGATCTCAAGGTTGGTGAACCCAAGGTGAGGCTGTGGTTCACTCCGACCATCGGCCAGGTGGATCTGAAGGAAGGGCGGAAGATCATTATGGGCGCCAAAAGCGCCATCCTCTTCCTCATGTTCAACCCAGGACCAAGGGACTCTCTTCTCAACTCGATCCTGGAAGCGGCAAAGGCCAAGCCGGGCGGACGGAGGCTCTACATTCATGGAGCGATCAATCAGGACCCAAGCACTACCAAAAACCCCGTGACTCTGTTCGATCACGGAAATAGCGAGAAGGCCGATTTCGAAGTCGTGCTGCCGGCGGCGATCGATGAGGCGACCGAATTCTTTCGAAGGGAACTCAAAAAGCTTCCAAAAGCCTTCGCTATGGTGCACAGCAAGGTCGTACTGGTGGATCCCTTTGGCAAGGATCCGATCCTCTTGACCGGCTCGCACAACCTTGGGCCCAAGGCCAGCGGCACGAACGATGAGAACCTGCTTATCGTGCGGGGCGCGCCCGGCCTCGCCGGCGCCTACGCCACCAACATCATGGCGGTGTACAACCAGTATCGGTGGCGCTTCCGGCTTCAGACCCAGCCAAAGAACAAACGGTGGAAGGGGCTATGCGACCGGGACGATTGGCAGAACCGTTATTGGGAGACTGGGAGTCTGGCTTTCCGAGAACTCAATCTTTGGGTAAACGGACCTTGAATCACAGGGAGGCCAGTTAATTAATAGGTCGTCCAGAATGCGAGGGCCTGCTAGGAGGACACTATGAACTGTCCCTATTGCCGCGAGAAAATACTTAATGATGCAACCGTATGTCGGTACGGCAGCAGGCCTCTGGATTTCTTTATTCCACTCGATCGGCGATTTCGGCCAAGCTTAACTCTTTCCTACACATCCAAATTCTGCACGTTCAGCGCATTCTCCTGAATAAATAACCGCCGCGGCTCGACCTCGTCCCCCATCAGGATGGCGAAGATCTCGTTCGCTTCCACCGCATCCTCTAGCTTCAC
>Ga0075418_10010828_pt1 | contig 10201 bp, 8 predicted proteins | sample SoiMetdeltSBSDD2_FD_81776 | JGI IMG/M metagenome (GOLD analysis project Ga0075418, IMG submission 81776) | Bulk soil microbial communities from a Populus tree surrounding site in Tennessee, USA - Soil MetaG P. deltoides SBSDD2 | ecosystem: Environmental > Terrestrial > Soil > Tree plantation...
AAATCTAAATGAATCCTAATTCCTTGCCTAAAAAGGAGTAGGAGCGGGATCTTTCTTTCTACTCCTCAAATACAATACAACTTGGAGCATTTCAATCTCTCTGTAACCCACCTTTGAGTGCCTTCCATGTGTATTGCCTGCTACTGCTTTTCCCTTTGTTTTGCTTTCAAAATGCTTGCAACTCTTATCTTCCTCTCTAGGTACATGTTGAAGAGTCTTGATCTGCAATTTGAAATGATTGTTTATATCAGGATTATTAATATGCCATGTTTTGTATAGATAGATGTGCCAAGAGGAGTAAAGAAAGGCGTTAGCAAACAAAAGTTTGAAAGGACCGTAAACAAAATAAAACGTAAAGGCAGTGCAAAGAATCCTTACGCAGTAGCAAATGCAAATCTGGGACGCAAGGGTAAGAGCAGAACAAAATCACGCAAGTAATTCAATTCGGAGCTTGTCAAGCATTTCAAGCCGCTAGAAGACTTGTTGATCAGCATGAAGTATCAGTATCTATATCTCATAATTCACAACAACATACGGACACTCCAATAAAGAGCTCAAGAATGCCAGGACAAGGTACTAACCAAGAGCTTCTGCTTCTGAGAAGCTAGCGATGCGCTGCAGAATTCCAGCAGCAGCCGCAATATTCTCTCTCTGTACATTGGGACATTCGTCCTGCGAAGGGCTACCTTACATTCAGAAGGCAGGCAGCCACAGTCAGCACATCTTATTTGCATACCCGGAGAATCACATGATTGAAATAAAAAAAGCTTCTTCAGCGAGGAGCATAAAAAATGACAAGGGTGCCAGTAACAGCAACTATCGAGCCTATAATCTCGTATCTATCAGGCTTCTTTTTATCAACTATTCTGCCCCAAATGATTGTAGATACTATGAATATGCCGCCATATGTTGCATATACTCTACCAAACTCTGCTGGTTGTAACGTTGGAATGATTCCGTATACAAAGAGGATGATGCCCCCCAAAGCGCCTAGTGCGATAGTTTTCTTTTCTCGTAACCAGAGCCATACCAGATAGCCTCCGCCAATCTCTGCAATGGCAGCAGCAAAGAACAGTGTCAGTGTGATAAGAGGAGGAGAGGGGCTTGTATTATTACTTCTGCTGTGACCAAACAGCTTCCTCTCCTTTTCTTGGCATATAGAATATGATGGCAACGCCCACTAGCGCAATTGCAGCGCCTATAATATCGAACCTATCAGGTGCAATTCCTTCAAAAATCCCTCCCCAAATTACAGCAATGACAATAAAGATACCACCGTATGCAGCGTAAATTCTGTGAAAGTACGATGGCTGAAATGTGGGAACAATGCCATAGAGAAAGAGCACAAAGCCTCCAAGAGCGCCCACCATCCAGCTCATGCCATCGCGAAGCCACAGCCATACAAGGTAACCGCCAGCAATCTCACACAGACCTGCTATAAAGAAGAAAAGCAATGTTATGGTGATTCTTTTGACTTTGTTACTTTCTGCCATAATTTACTGCCCGCAACAGGAGGCGAGAGTAGTCTGTCTGCTTTATGACTATTTCTATTCCTTAGGTGCTTCATCTTCATCCAATCTGAGCGCGTTTTATGTCGTTTTTATTGGTTTGCTGAAGTGCTATGTGTCTCAGCTGCCATTGACTGCAGAGCCGTTCTGGCAGTATAGTAGCCCTTAGCCCGTAGAATCAGTAGTTCAGTACCAAGCAGCTCTTTTGCTTTCTTATTCAGCCTGCATCGAATGTTCTGTTGTTGAGCTGTAGTAAACTCCTTATTGTAAAGCAGAAAATCCCTTTTCTTGTCTATGTTACGATGTACTTACTGCGCTGTTATTGTTATTGTCCTACACTACTATTATGGTTCTCTTATTTGATCCCTCATCTAATAAATTCAAGGCTCTGAAATATCTGTTGTACTGGGGGTGGAGGAATACCTGAGGGTGTTGCTGCTGCAGGACCTTCGTAGGTGACAGACTCGCCTGACACGATCTGTCTCAGTCCGGGTTGTGGGTTCTCTGGAATAGTCGCCAGAATTGAATAACTCCTCATATCTACAAGTCCAGGACTGGGCCGATATGTCATTTCTACAAGTTTGGCTGGCACTGTTCTTATTGTTGTGTTTGGATCTTGGGGACTAGTAATATTGATTGTGAGGTCTGTCCTGTTTATAATCTGGATGTTAGTATAATTACGTCCCTGCATTTCCTCTACCATAAACACCAAGAAATCATCTGATGTGATGTTGGCTGGGTCCTCAATGGCTTCAAATTCCGGTCTGTGGCTTAAGCGATCGTGTAGAATTTCTACGGAACTTTCAGATTGTTCGCAGTTATACATTCCTCCAATACCAAGCAGTGCCTCTTGCTGTGGGCAAATTATGGCCAGTATCAAAAAGCCTGCCGCGTTAGCAACACGGAAGTTTGGAAGATGTAAATTGTCAATGTCCTGTACTACCCAGTCATCTGGCACTCGCATTCTAATTCCATCCTCTGTGTTTTGGAATGTTCCATTCTGAATCACTGCCGGTATGCTGGTCAGTTGTTGTGCGCTTGCTATTCCTACGTCGGGAGCAAGAAAAAGGACTACAGCAGCAATTGCTGTTAGAACTATTATTATGATCATCATTTCCTCTGCGGATAAGCGCGATGGTGACCGCTTCATTTTCTCCAGAACACTATACACATCCCAGAGCGAGATAAGGTTATGGATAATAATTCTCTATAGGTTAAAATTGATCCCGCCTGTTTGGGTTAGCAGGTTCAAAGAATCAACTACATCCCAGTGCTCCACTATCATCTCACCCTCGATTCTAAATAGATCAGCAGTTTTCATTACAATCATTTTGTTGGTAGGCGGCGCTCCCAAGTATTTTCACCTGTCTGTGTAGCAGTAGTGTGTTTAGAAACCACATAACTAGATTAACTTCAGCAATCATGTGCTCTGTGGTTGTATGAGAGTCTGGAAAGCCCTCAAAGAAAGGACTGAAAAATTGCTTAAAGCCTTCTCTCCGGTCTTCTACTTGTGGATTGTCTTGTATAGGATATTGTGCATAGTACTTAACTACCGCACTTCTATTATGTGGTCGTTGAAAACTTCTTCTTCTACAAATGATCTGACAAGTGCCTTGTTGTCTTTCTCCATCCTCGAATCATATTGTGGAGACTACTACTGCTGCTGCACTAGTGCAGAAAAGGGGACGGCAATTAGAATTCCAATAAAGAGAATTGTTGCTGCTAGTAACGCTGATGGTTCTTCATGCATATCGTGGTAGTATAATGATCTATTGTCATTTAACCGATATAGAATAGATAGCATCGGTCTCAGATACAGGGCTCATATGAACGATATTTCTTTAGAAATGAAATCTAAATTAATAATCTTAGTAGGACAGCTTTTCAATTGTATGAAAATTGAAGCCCATGTCCAGGGATAAGATTGCTAATTTGATTTCATAAAGTACTCTGACGGCAAAGTAAGGTATCACCTTATGCTCGCCTTTTTTTGAGGCTCTTCTAATATTAAAGATTTTACTAAGGATTCCCTTTATGATACGTCACTTGATCACTTGAAGATCAGCAAGCAACTTATCGATGCTTGTGACCGTTTTGCCCTCGTTGTCTGCAATTTGCTGCAGGGCAGGTGGATTCTCCATATAATCAGGAATCCGTGCAATTATCCTCTCTTGGTAGGTAGGAATATGCTCGTTTTGATAAAAAATACCAATCGGTATCTTGTTGCCCCACTCATTTGACTTTTCAATCACTTGGGACATTTTCTGATTTATCTCATCAGGGCTATGCACCTCGCCATCGTACCCTGTTTCCTCCAGTTTATACATCCTCGGTATAGCTTTGCCCGCTTTCGGATCAATGTTGTCAAGCCCTTGGAACCATTCCTTGGTATTGATATCATTATACGTAGGGCATGGCTGTAACACGTCAATGAATGCAAGTCCATTATGGGCAACTGCCTTCTTGATCAATTCCTTCAGATGACGGACGTCGTAGGAATAGCCTCGTGCAAGAAAAGTAAAGCCTGCAACAAGCGCAAGAGCTATCGGATTGACAGAATTGTTAACATTTGGCTGCGGCAGCGATTTTGTCTTCATACCCAGCTTGAGCGTGGGCGCGGCCTGTCCCTTTGTCAACCCATAGACAGCGTTATTGAATATGATGTAGACCATATCGACATTTCTGCGCCCTGCGCTCACGAGGTGACCCACACCAATTCCAAGGCCATCGCCATCTCCCCCTACAGCGATAACCTCAAGCTCCGGATTTGCAAGTTTGGCTCCCTGTGCGAATGGCAGCACCCTGCCGTGCAGCGTATGGATGCCATATGTCTTGATAAAGTGCGGCGTCTTACCTGAGCATCCGATGCCGGAAAATATCGTGGTTCTGTGTGGCGGAACTTGCAGATCTGCAAGCGCCATCTGGATGGCATTCAATATTCCGAAGTCGCCACAACCCGGGCACCAATCGTTGTGAACATCTGTCTTGTAATCTGATAATTTAAGCGCCACTTTTCAACACTTGTCTCCTTGGAGCATCTCCGCGTATTATTCTCTTTACACCATTATAAACCTCGTCAAGTGACATCGGTCTGCCGTTATATTTTACGATGTGGTAGTTGGCTTCTAGGCCGGTGTGCTGGCGCACCAGCGAGCCTAGCTGACCAGTGTAATTCATCTCTATGTCGATCACAGTCTTGGCATCTTTTAACATCGATTTGACCAGCTCTGATGGGAATGGGTGCATGAGACGAACTTGGATATATTTGACCCTCATGTCTTCAGCTGCCAATATGTCCATTGCATCCAATATTGCACCCTTGGTTGAGCCCCAGCTGATGATGACTGTATCGCCGCTGCCATAAGCCACTGCTTTATCTTCGTCAGGTATTTCCTTAATTGCAACATCCAGCTTAGTCATTCTCTTGTCCATCATCTGCACCCTTATCTCCGGGTCTTCAGTGATGTGTCCCTCCTCCGTGTGCTCATCTCCGCTGTTCCAGAAAATCGCATTCTTGGTACCAAGTACTACCATTGGGCTTATAGGATTGTTGGACAGCTTGAAGCGGAGGTAGTTGTCGGCTACTCCTTTGTCTTTCTCTGTTATCTGCTTTACCCGCAAGCCCCTGTCAATTGCAATCTTCTTAACGTTAAAGTTCTTGCAAGTGATGAGGCTATTTGCCATAGCCTTGTCCAGCATGTGTATCACCGGCATCTGGTAGCGGTCTGCAAAGTTAAACACCTTCATAGTATCGTAAAAGCTCTCCTCGATGTCGCCTGAAGCAAACACTATCCTTGGAAATTCGCCATGGCCCGCATTAATTGCAAAGTTCAAGTCTCCTTGCTCGTGGCGCGTCGGGAGACCTGTCGAAGGACCTGTTCTCTGATAGAGGGAGATCACCACCGGCACTTCGTTCATGCCTGCCCAGCCAAGCGCTTCAGCCATCAGTGAAAATCCTGGGCCTGACGTTGCAGTAGCAGTGCGGACACCGGTAAGGGCACTTCCAATCGCCATCGTGAGGGCTGCTATTTCATCTTCTGTCTGGATGACAACAGTCGAGCCTTTCTTGCCGGAATCATAAAGATCCAGTATCTCGTTTGCCTCGAGAAACTCACTATCGTCTGACGCAGGAGTGATCGGATAGTAAGTCTGGAATCGGCAGCCTGCGACCATCTTGCCTAGAGCAGATGACTGGTTGCCCTGCACTATTATCATGTCCGGCTGAGGAGGCTTTATCTTTAGACGATAGCTAAAGTTGCTCCCTGCAAATTTTGCCTTGGCATAGTTGTATGTGTGAACACAAGCCTGTACGTTCAGGTCAGCTACCTTCTTTTTTGTACGAAAGATGAATTGAATGGCCCTTGCTAACACTTCGCTATCAAAATCCATTATTGCCATCGAAGCCGAAAGCGCCATAACGTTTACCATACGGGTCAGCCTGCTGAGTGCAGGATCGTTTGCCTCTTGCGCAAACTCTTTTAAGAGCTGAAAGAATGGCATAGGGAACAAGATCACGCCACGCCTTTTGGCGTGCTCGAGTGCATCCTGCACTGTAAATCCTAGGCCTGCCTTTTGCAGCACTTTTTTAATACGCGCTACGGCGGGGTCGTCAACAGTCGGCACCTCGTCAAGCAAGGTGTTGACGATGTCTGAATCGTAGATTATAGCACCACTTGCAGTTACCTCTTCAAAGTGGCGAAAGATGGTTTCAGCATCAAACGAAACGAGCATACTGATCTCGTCAACATGAGAATGCACAGGTCTGTCGCTAATCCTTACAGTAAAGTAGCTGTGCTCGCCCTTGATGTTGGAATAGTATTCCCTCTTGCCAAATAGGTGCAGACCTCCCATGGCGCAGGCACGGGAAAAAATGTTCGCGGCAGAATCGACTCCGCTTCCTTGGGCTCCCCCTGTTACCCAACTCAACGAATTCATAATGGTTTTTTCCAACTTGGATTCTTTCGCATGTCCTTCTTTTAATGCTTTAGAACTATTATCCGCCGCCCGTCGCAGCATCATAGAGGCAGCATTCGCATGAATCCTTCTGACCGCAGTAAGGGCAGACGCACATGCATGCATCAATGTGGTTACCGCAATTTTCGCAATTCACTTCTTCGATATTGCTGCCTGCCATCTTCTTCGTAATGTTCTCACGCAAGTAAACTAATTATACTTTTTTACCTGACGGTGACTGATTTTGCAAGGTTCCGTGGGAAGTCTGGATCCGCATTGTTCTGCAGCGCAAGGTAGTAAGAGAACAGCTGCAGCGGGATGATTTCAACTAGCGGGTACAGCAAGTCGTTGTCCATCTTAGGAATCTCTATCATCGCATCATAAATGTCATTTGGCACATTTGAAATACCAATTATCTTGGCACCCCTTGCCTTCACCTGATACGCGCTAGAAAGCATGTCGCTGTAAGTCCTGTCATCAGGATTGAGCACAAAGACCACAGCGTTCTTATCCATCAGAGCAAGCGGACCATGCTTTAGCTCGCCTGCCGCAATTCCTTCTGCATGGACATAAGCGAGCTCTTTCATTTTTAGCGCACCTTCAAGTGCAATTGGAAAATGAATAGACCTGCCAAGTATGTAGATGTCGTTTACCTTTGGCATAGTAATGTTAACCAGCCTTTCGATACTCTCCTGCTGTGCAAGCATTTTCGATATCTTGTCTGAAATTATCTCCCTATCAAAGCCAATCTTGCCTCCACTGATCCTGTCAAGTATTGCATAGGCAAGCGACACCTGACCAGTAAAGCTCTTTGTTGCTGCAACGCCGATCTCAGGACCTGATTTGATGCTGAGCGAAACATCTGCAATCCTTGCAAGCGAGGACGTTTGAACATTTACAATGGACAGTATTTTTGCGCCAGCTTCCCTTGCGAGCTTGGTCGCCGATAGTACATCTGCGGTCTCGCCACTTTGAGATATTGCAATAATTACCGTATCTTTGTCTATTGAGTCCATATTGTACTGGAACTCACTTGCCATAACTGGCTCAAACCGCTTTTTCAAAAAGCGAGAGCCTATCATAGAGATTATGAGTGAAGTATGATAACTTGTGCCGCTACCGGTGACAAGGATATTGCTAGCGCTTACAATTGAGTCACAGAATGCATTTATCTTGTGCTCGTCTTGGTAGGTGGCGGCCTTGACACTTGTGCGTTGCTCAAATATTTCCTTGATCGTATAGTGTGCAAATTCACCCTTGTTGGCGTCAGCAAGCTCCCACGCGACCTTAGTGATGCCCCTTGTCACCGGTTCGCCGCTGAAATTGACAATACTGATGCCGGCCTTGTCGATTATTGCCATGTCTTGATTATCCAGAAACATTGCCTGATCTGTATATTGCAAAAAGCCAAGCACGTCACTTGATGCATAATAAGTATTGTCAGAAATCCCAATGACAAGCGGCTCGTCAAGGCGAGCACATGAAAGCGTGCCATTTGCAAACATAGCCACAAATGCGTACGACCCTTCAAGTCGATTTACCGTTTCTATCATTGCGCGCTTGATGTCTTTGCCTGTGTTGTAATACTCTTCAAGCAAATGAGCAATGACTTCGGTATCTGTTTCGCTTCGGAATATGTGTCCATTTTTAACTAGCTCTTCCTTGAGTGGTAGGTAATTCTCAATTATTCCATTATGCACGACCGCGATATTGTTGTTGCAGCAAGAGTGAGGATGGGCGTTGTACTCGGTGACACCGCCATGCGTAGCCCATCGGGTATGACCGATACCCACAAACCCTTCCATCCCTGCAAGGTTAAGGCTGCTGTTCACTTGACGTACCTTACCAATCCCTTTTCTTACAGAAATCTTATTAGTTGAAGTTGAAAGCGTCGCTACCCCCACGCTGTCGTAGCCTCTATATTCCATCCTTTTGAGGCTCTCGACTAATGCTGGCGCGACAATATCCTTACTAAGAATGCCAATAATGGAACACATCACTCAATCTCTGGATAGAGCGCTTTTATCTATTGAGTGTTTATACTCTGGTTTTATTTAACTAAAAAATCTGAGATAATTTTTCTTCATGGTAAGTTGGGTAGAAAGATTATGTAAAAAGAATATAATTTAAATCTAGATCTATTTCTTTCTAGATGAATATAAAATGTTGTACTATTTTTATTCGCTTATTAAAGCGTAGAATTTTTTATAGTAATATGTATTTCTACGCATTTTTTAGGACTAACGAGGATCTGTTTGTGGGTAATAATAGATTTTCAATCATTTATGATTTAAATAACGAGCTATAGGTGGATAAGGGACAAAGGGGGTCGATGGGTCCACACTCGCACCAGACTCGCACTGAATCGATGTGCTTTCCCTGCTACTAGTTAAATGAGAAGATGGTTGACTGTCTTACCTGTCACTTCTGCCTTACTACTGCAGCAAGCGCCTACCCCACTTACATTGGCTCAGCCGCTATTGGCGCATGCACATCACGGTTTAGCATCTCGGCGATCAGCAAGATGCTCTCATGGACTGTGTACATCTGATAAACAGCGACAAGTCGATCTCGAATCCTGCCTGAGGCAACTCTCACCCCCTCCAAGCATTCTAGCCGATAAGACAAACCATAGAAAGATCATGCTAAAAATACTTTTAGATTCTAGTAGGCAGGTTATAGACTGCTCAATCTTATTTAGGACAAGAAACACGTTCTTGCACAAAAAAAGCAATATGACATGCTTTTATTCCGAGCTGCCTTTATAGAAGTCATTGAAGATTTACAGCTTCAAGTGCCCAGCCTGCGGCTATGAGTCAAAGCACACTGTTGGGACTCCAGACATGGATCAGATCCTAACTGATGTCAATAACGATTTTGCTCAGTATAGGCTGTTTGTGTGCAGAAAGGAGCTCACGCTAGTGCATGCAGATGTACTGGATGCACATTTTGACAACAAGTGTCCGTCAGACAAGAGTGAGCTGGAACCAATAGATGATCCTGAGCATGTCAAATGCCCTCGGTGCGGTAACGAGTTAAAGGTTGAAGATATCAAGCCACTGGCGGCAAGCGACGGATCTGCTGAATAATATATTATTAAATATCCATTGCTCGCTAGAAACCTCGGGGATAATGGCTTCTCTAAATCTCGCTCAGAAGATAATTTCGAATCATCTTATGGAGGGTAAGATCGAGCCAGGCCAGGAAATCGGTCTTAAGGTAGACCGCGTTCTTATGCAAGATGCAACTGGCACCATGGCATGCCTCCAATTTGAAGCCATGGGAATACCGCGGGTCAAGGTAGAACATGCCGCCATCTATGTAGACCACAACATTCTACAGACTGGGTTTGAAAACGCCGACGATCATCGTTTCCTCCAGACGTTTGCCTCAAAGTACGGCATCTATTATAGCAAGCCGGGCAATGGCATCTGTCATCAAGTAAACCTTGAACGCTTTTCAGTACCAGGCAAATTGCTGATAGGTTCTGATAGCCACACTCCTACTGCCGGTGGCGCAGGCATGATGGCAATTGGAGTAGGGGGCCTAGATGTAGCTGTAGCCATGGCCGACGCGCCGTTCTACACCAAAATGCCCAAGATAGTCGGTGTAAAGTTGACTGGCATGCTCAGACCCTGGGTCACTGCCAAGGACATAATCCTTGAAATGCTGCGCAGACTGTCTGTCAAAGGAGGAGTAGGCAAGATCTTTGAGTATTATGGCGAAGGTATCAAGAGTCT
>Ga0075418_10010829_pt1 | contig 10200 bp, 10 predicted proteins | sample SoiMetdeltSBSDD2_FD_81776 | JGI IMG/M metagenome (GOLD analysis project Ga0075418, IMG submission 81776) | Bulk soil microbial communities from a Populus tree surrounding site in Tennessee, USA - Soil MetaG P. deltoides SBSDD2 | ecosystem: Environmental > Terrestrial > Soil > Tree plantation...
AAGGAAATAAATTCTATGAGGCCGTCGAAGAACTTATTCGTATTGCAAAAGAAGCCAATGTTCATGGCGAGATCTATCATTTGAAAGCGGCAGGAAAAGATAATTGGCATAAAATGGATAGTGTTATTCGCAGGGTTGAAAGAGCAAGGAATGAAGGGATTGATGTTTCGGCAAATATGTACACTTACATTGCAGGCGCAACAGGAATGACGGCGGCATTTCCTCCCTACTTGCAGGATGGTGGTTTTGGAAAGCTGAGGGAAAGATTAATGAACCCAACGGTCCGTGAAGAAATGAAAAAGGCGATGAATACAAATGCCACCGATTGGGAGAATTTATATTTTGGAACGGGTGGGCCTGAAAACGTTTTGCTTTTAAGTTTTAAACAAGACTCATTAAAAAAATACACGGGCAAGACTTTAGCTGAAGTTGCTAAAATAAGGGGGACAACACCTGAGGATGCGGCTATTGACCTGATCATACAGGATAGTACAAGAGTTGGTACTGCTTTTTTCTTAATGAGTGAAGAAAATGTAAGAAAGCAGGTTGCTATTCCATGGGTAAGCTTTGGAAGCGATGAAGGCTCTTATACCAACGAGGGAGTGTTTTTAAAATCAAATGCCCATCCAAGAGCCTATGGGACCTTTGCAAGAGTACTTGGAAAATATTCCCGTGATGAAAAACTTATCACATTACAGGAAGCAATAAGAAAACTCTCAAAACTACCCGCAACAAATCTTAAAATCCAAAAACGTGGTGATTTGAAAGTTGGTAACTATGCCGATATTGTAATTTTCGATCCTTCAAAAGTGAAAGACAATGCAACCTTTGATAAACCACATCAATATGCCGAAGGCATGATCCATGTTTTTGTAAATGGTGTGCAAGTATTGAACGATGGGGAACATACAAATGCAAAGCCGGGACGTTTTGTAAAAGGACCAGGCTATCGAATCAATAATTAATAATGAATAATTAATAATAACTAATGAGTATAACTATTCGAAGGGCTGTTAAAGAAGATTGTGCAAGACTGCTTGAATTAATAAAAGAACTGGCTGTCTATGAAAAAGCTCCCAATGAAGTAACGGTCTCATTGGAACATTTCACAGAAAGTGGTTTTGGTGTAAAGCCGGTGTGGTGGACTTTTGTTGCAGAAGAAGAGGGCGTTATCCTTGGCTTTGCGCTTTATTATATTCGTTATTCTACCTGGAAAGGACAAAGAATGTATTTAGAAGATATTATAGTCACTGAACAAGCGAGAGGAAAGGGAATTGGTAAACTCCTCATGGATCGCCTGATCGAAGAGGCAAAAGAAAAAGGATTCACCGGCATTATGTGGCAGGTACTTGAATGGAATGAACCTGCGATCAATTTCTATAAAAAATACAATGCGAATTTTGATCCTGAATGGGTGAACTGCAGTATTAACTTATAAAAAAAATCCTCCCGAACGAATCGGGAGGACGCGTCTCTAGTTGTTACTCTCAGTGTTGAACTAGAAATTTTTGAGTTTCTTTATATGTTCCGTTATTTAATTGTAAAAAGTAAGCACCGTTACCAAGCCTGCTTACATCAATTTGATTAAAAGTTTTACCGGCGAGGTTTAGTTGCTGCCTCATCATCAAAGCGCCTGTCTGACTGTATATACTTAAAACCGCTTTGCTATCTTGTAAATTGTTGAAGGATAAATTAAGCTTACCTGAAGTGATAGTCGGATACAATGAAAAGCCATTTGCCGGGATCATTCTCGAAGAATTACCGCTTTGATTTGTTGTTGAGGTAATATCACTACGAACTTGTGTTGTAGCGCCACATACTGAACTCGTAATACTGGTCAATTGCGGATCACTATCAATAAAGAAACTGGCTCTTGATACCTGGTCATCACTAAAAAAGTACATGCACCTGTCATCAGTATAATCCATATAGTTCATCCACATTTCAAGTGGTGTGCCGGTGCAGGTACTCAAATGACCCTGTTCAGGACAGCCAAAATTTGCGGTGTTATGCAATGGAGTATCATCAACTTCATCGCTTCCGCAATTAGAATCTCCCCAAATATGCAAAAGACCAAAACAGTGACCAACTTCATGTGTGGTTGTACGGCCAAGATCGTAATCGGCAAATAGGTTATACCCGGCGCCTTTTCCAAAAGCATTGGTGTGACACACTACTCCAAACCTTTCCGGAGTTATGCCAGGATAATATGCATAGCCTAATACTTTTTTGCCAAGATCACAAACCCAGATATTGAGGTTATGCATCGGATCAACAGCATTGGATCCACCATTCCTGTCAAATTTCATATTATCATTCAATCCAAATGATTTGTGATTTGTTTGTTTATGGATCACCTGTACCAAACAAAAATTAATCTCCATATCACCTTTTACACTACCATAACCGGCATCATAATTATTATAGTCACTGTTGGTAGCAGTGAAGTCTTCATTCAAGACATCTATTTGCGATTGAACCTGGGCATCTGAAATATTTTGATCGGGAGTATAGTACAATACATGAACCACTACAGGGATTGTGATGGAAGAAGGAGCCGGCGGTTTACCCGGGTTTTCTGGTTTTCCTTTTTGGTTGTTACGGGAGTAATTGCCTTTATTTTTTAGAACCTCTTCAACTTTTTTAGCATAACCAGGATCAGCCAGCATCTGTTGCTTAATTGCTTCATGTGATCCGCAACGGTTTGACCCGACAGCTACCGGGTTCTGGCTATTCGCAAAAAAGAAGAATGATGCTGCTGTTAGCAGGAGTACAATTTTTCTCATAACCTTAGTTTAGTGTTTTCAAATTACGTTAAGCAGCAATACCCACAAATAGTAAAACTGCGAATAAAAAAAGCCGGACCATTGAGGTGGTTCGGCTTGTACTTTAAAGATAGAATTTTTTTTAACTCACACCATTCACTTCCCTGGTTTTATCAATTTTCAGGATCAGTCCCTGCAAGACTTTACCTGGTCCAACTTCGGTAAATTTCGATGCTCCATCATCGATCATCGCCTGCACACTTTGCGTCCATCTTACCGCACCTGTAAGCTGATCAATCAGGTTTTGTTTGATCTCATCCTTATCCATTACCGCCTTGGCTACCACATTCTGATAAACGGCACAGGTAGGATTATGAAATTTTGTTTCTTCAATTGCTGCTTTCAATTCTTTTTTTGCTGGCGCCATTAATGGCGAATGAAAAGCGCCCCCTACTGGAAGCACCATTGCCCTTTTAGCACCGGCAGCCTTCATTCTTTCGCAGGCAATATCAATTCCTTTTATCGAACCGCTGATTACTAATTGCCCGGGGCAATTATAATTAGCAGCCACCACCACTTCTCCCGTTTCCTTTTGTACCTCGGCACAAATTGTTTCAACTTTTTCATCGCTAAGGTTCAACACCGCAGCCATGGTTGAGGGGTTTAGTTCGCAGGCTTTTTGCATAGCCCTTGCACGAACGGCAACCAATTGCAATGCATCTTCAAAACTCAAGGTGCCATTTGCAACCAATGCAGTGAATTCACCTAGTGAATGGCCGGCAACCATATCAGGTTTGATGGCATCAATACTCTTATAGGCAATAATGGAATGAATAAAAACGGCTGGCTGTGTTACATTGGTTTGCTTTAGGTCTTCATCGGTACCGTTAAACATTACATCAGATATTCTGAAACCCAAAATATCATTTGACTGTTCAAATATTTTTTTAGCGAAAACGCTGTTGTCGTAGTGATCTTTTCCCATGCCCTTGAACTGTGAGCCCTGGCCTGGAAATACAAATGCATGTTTCATGGTTCGATAGTTTACCGTTGGCCACCGTCATCTAAAAACGTTGGCGGCCCCACCCTTCCGATGCGATCGGTGACTTCACCGGAAACAAAAAAGTTTGATACAGGTACCAAACTTTTAAATGTAAAACAAATATACCGGATTAGCCCAAATCGGCTGTGATAAGTTTCAGGAACTCACTCCGCGTAGGACTTTTATGAAACTCTCCGTCGAAAGCCGAAGTAGTTGTCACGGAGTTTTGTTTTTGCACTCCACGCATCATCATACAAAGATGTTTGGCTTCAATAACGACCGCTACACCAAGTGGGTTCAGCGTTTCTTTTATCGCATCTTTGATCTGAATGGTTAATCTTTCCTGTACCTGCAAGCGACGCGCAAATACATCCACCACCCTGGCAATTTTACTCAGCCCTGTTATCCATCCGTTCGGGATATACGCCACATGGGCCTTGCCGATAAATGGCAGCATATGATGCTCGCACATGCTGTATATCTCGATATCTTTTACCACCACCATTTCACTGATCTCTTCATGAAATTTGGCAGAATTAATGATGGCCTTTGCATCTAAATGATAACCCTGCGTGAGGTATTGCATGGCTTTGGCAAGACGTTCAGGAGTTTTTTTCAATCCTTCCCGTTCCGGGTTTTCGCCAAGCAATTCAAGTACCTCGGCATAGCTTTTTATCAATCCGCTTGTGATCTTGTCTTCGTACTGTTCAGTTTTTTTATAAGCCATAAAGTGATATTAAATAACCAAAAACAATCCCGAAACCATTCGGGACCAAATTCCAAACATAATCCCTGACTTCCGACGTCTGACTTCTTACATCTGACTTCGGGCATCCGGCTTCCTACTCATCGTTCATCACTCATCACTCATTTTCTCACACCGGGTACTCCACAAAATTCCTCGGCGTTTCATACAATCTTATCTGCAGGTCTTTCTCCTTGTCAATATGCGGCCGCAGCAATTCATAGATTACAATGGCGATATTCTCTGCAGTTGGATTTAAATTCTTAAATTCTGCTGTATCAAGATTCAGGTTTTTATGATCAAACCTTTCAATGATTTCCTGCTTAACAAGATCACTGACCTCTTTCATATCCATTACATAGCCGGTCTTTTCATTGGGCTCACCAATTATTTTCACTACCAGCTCATAATTATGACCATGATAATTTGGTAAAGCACATTTGCCAAACACTTTGCTGTTTGTTTTATCATCCCAGGCAGGATTGAACAAACGATGAGCGGCATTAAAATGTTCTTTTCTGAATATGGCTACTTTTTTTTCCATTGATTCAAGGTTAAAAAACTATCCGTTTATAGCAAGCTGAATAATACCTTGTGTCCTTCGTGTTACGGGTTGTGTTCTTTGTGATACAAAAAATGGGACACAAAGGACACGACGAAACACAAAGAACACAAAGGCCTTAAAAATATAATATCTTTTATATACGTTGTTGTTCATGATAGTAAATAACAAGAATTAAAGGTTTTATTTATGTGCCACCATAATACTCAACATATATCTTAGCTGTTTCCACTAATTTCAAACAATGCAACTTAACGGGCGGCGGAAGATGCGGCTCCAATTCCCTCCAAATTGCCACTACAAGATTTTCAATAGAGCAAAGCTTGTCTTTCATAAAATCAACATCCATATTCAAATTTTTATGGTCAAGTTTTTCAGTGATCTTTTCATTGACCAACGCCCCAAGTTTCTTTGCATCAAAAATAAAACCAGTATCAGGGTCCGGTTCTCCTTTGATCGTCACATACAATTCAAAATTGTGTCCATGCCAGTTCTCATTGGCGCATTTGCCAAAAACCTCGTCATTCTTTTCTTTGCTCCAGTTCGGATTATAAAGTTTATGTGCAGCGTTAAAATGTTCTATTCTTGTTAAGTAAACCATGCTTTACTTTTTACTTTCTTCACAGCAATTGGGCGGAAGAAAGAGATGAGGCGCAAAGGTAAGCCCACCGGCTTTACGAATGATGTACGATATTTGCCAAAATGGGAAAAAATATACTTGTTGTAGCGGCAACAGCTAAAGAGATCGACCCTTTTATCGACTTAACAAGATCAGGCAGTTTTACCAATGTTGATATTCTTATTTCAGGCATCGGACTTACAGCAAGCACTTATCATTTATCAAAACAAGTTGGTTTAAAAAAATATCAGCTGGTCATACAGGCTGGTGTAGCGGGGTCCTTTGATCTCAATATCGATCTCGGACAAGTCGTGGCAATAAAGCAGGATACTATTGCAGATCAAAGTGTAATTGAGTTGGAGAAGTTAAAAACTCTTTTTGATCTCAACCTGGTACCACAGGATCAATATCCTTACAAAAAAGGCTGGCTTATTAATCCGAATAAAGATGTTTTAAAAAAAACCAGGCTAAAGATCGTAAACGGAATTTCGGTGAACCAGATCAGCACGTCAAAACAAATGATAAAGTTTTACCGGGATACGTTTGATCCCGTTACTGAATCCATGGAAGGGGCAGCGTTGCATTATGTTTGCCTGATGGAGAATACTCCTTTTCTGCAGGTAAGGAGCATCTCGAATTATATCGGTGAAAGAAATAAGAAGAAATGGAATATGATGGATTCAATTATCAACCTGAATGACTCCTTGATAAGAATAATTAATAATTATTAATTAATAATTATTGTGTAATAATGAAGTTAACTCTCGGATACAGCCCCTGCCCTAATGATACCTTTATCTTTGATGCACTCGTCAATAAGAAAATCGATTGTGACGGATTGGAATTTGATACAGTGCTTGAAGATGTGGAGACCTTGAATCAATGGTCATTTGATGGGAAACTTGATGTAACAAAACTTAGCTATCCCGCGTTCTTTCAAAATTTAGACAAATATATTTTACTAAATAGCGGGGCTGCATTAGGCAAAGGCGTCGGTCCGGTTCTGATCAGCAACACCCCAACCGAACACCAAACCCCAAGTCCCAATTCCGATAGCTATCGGGGCAAAACAATTGCTCTTCCGGGCAAAAACACAACCGCCAATCTGCTATTCTCATTTGCCTATCCGGAAGCAAAGAATAAAATATTCATGAGATTCGATCAGATAGAAGATTTTGTTTTAGCAAGCTCTTCCCGGGTCTCTCCGCCTCCGGGCGCGGGAGATCCTATGGCTATCGGATTAGCGGGGGCCGGTGCTCTTGGAGTCATCATCCACGAAAATCGCTTTACCTATCAGCAAAAAGGTTTGCATAAAGTAACCGACCTTGGTGAATTTTGGGAACAAAAAATGAATACGCCAATCCCGCTTGGTGGCATCGCAATTAAACGGTCAATCGACAAACACGTAAGTTTGAAGCTTGATGCACTCATAAAAAAGAGTATTGAATATGCTTTTGCCAACTACCCCCTGATAACTGCATATGTAAAGCAACATTCACAGGCGATGAGTGAAGATGTGATGCGGCAACATATAGAACTCTATGTAAATAATTTTTCGCTTGGGCTTGGAACCGATGGTAAAAAGGCGATTGAAACCTTATACCACGTTGCGGCAATGCAATTCCCGGTAAGTGCTCTCCAATCATCAAGCGACTTATTCATTTCATAAAGTATGTTTGATAACTTTCTAAATATGGATTTTCTTTACCCTTGAATTTCTATTGTTTGTTATTCTGTTAACATTTTAAACTGGGAACCATTTGTAATTTCCTGTTCAAACCTAAACCACATCAAAACCATGAGAAAGCTTATCCTCACTATTTTATTTCTATTTGCTTTATATATTACCGGCTGGTCGCAAAATATTTATCCCGACAGGTTAAAAGTATTTATTGATTGTCATTCGGGTTGTGATATGACATATATCAGGTCGGAAATAAATATTGTTGATTTTCTTCTCGACAGACAGGCCGCAGATGTGCACGTATTGATAACTGATCAGAATACAGGCGGTGGCGGAGACGAATACCAGGTGATCTTTTTTGGGCAACATCAATTTAAAAGCATGAGCGATACAATACGATTTATCAATGACGCAAATGCAACGGACTTTGAAGAAAGGGCTTTACTTCTTAAATACATCAAGTTGGGTCTTGCCCCATATATAGCCAGGACAAAAATGGGAAAAGAAGTAGATATCAAAATGAAAATTGATAAAGCGGCTGATTCAACGAAAAACCAAACATTACCGGCAAAAGATCCATGGAACTATTGGATTTTCCGAACAGGCGCTTTTGGAAGCATAAATTCAGAGGAATCGGTCAGGGAGTCCAGTTATAACGGTAATATTTCCGCCAGCCGCATTACAGAAGAAACAAAATTAGTATTCGAATTGTATGGAGGAAAGAATAAAACAGTATTCGAATATGAAGATGACAGCACCGGGGAGATCCTGGAAGAAATTATCCGCAACGACAATTATGAGTTTTCTCATTACCTGATTAAAGCAATAAACAAACACTGGTCATGGGGCTATGAAGCAGGATTATCACGAAGCACCAGGTCCAATAACAAGCGTCGCGCAATTTTCCGCAGCGGTGTTGAGTATAATATTTTCCCATATAAAGAAGTAAACACAAAATATTTTACGATTGCATACATACTTGATGTACGTCACAATGTTTATATCGACTCCACGTTGTATGACCAAACAAAGGAAATGTTGTTTGGTCACTCCATTGAAACCAATATTGCATTTAATCAGAAATGGGGAACGATAGAACTGGGCCTTGATTATCACAATTATTTCCATAAATGGAAATTTTTAAACCTTGAAGCTTACCTGGAATTAGAAATAAGAATTACGGGCGGTCTTTCTGTCAGCATTTTTACTTTTGGTGAATTGCAACGTGACCAAATATATCTTCCAAAAGAGAAAGCAAGCCTGGAAGATGTACTTACACGTCGTCGGGAACTTGAATCGGGTTATCGATTTGGAACTCATTTTGGAATAAGGTATAGGTTCGGGTCCAAACTCAACAATTTTGTAAATCCGAGATTTGGCCGTGATTAAAAAAAGCTATTTTCTCCAGTAAGTTTCAGGATATCACCCTTGCCTTGCGTTGACTCATCGGTAAAGTGTTTTTCCCGTGAACCTAAGAAAAATTCTTTCAGGTGCGTCAGCGCACCACACCTTATTACCTTAGTAGAATATCAGTAGTAAATATGATCAACCTTATTACCTTATTCAATTTTACTTATAGTAAGATAAGCCAATAAGGTTTTTGCTTTAGTTTTTTCCTTTGCTACCAAGGTAATAATGTTAACCTACCGACGAGTCCTCCTTTCCATTGATGTGGGCGAACCTATCAACAAAAAAATAGTCAGCTTTTTGCTACAACAAATGTTACCGGTTGCTTGCGATAGGCTTTTACATTTCGTCCAAACTGAATGGCGGGTATCCATGGCGGTGATTTTTTTAATATCCTCATTACTTCCTCCTCCAAACCAAAACCAAATTGCGTGAGCGGTTTAATATCTGTGATCTTGCCTTCCTTATCTACTACAAATTGCACGATCACCGTATATGTTCCTTCCGGCGCACGGTTCTTTACCGGTATGTTGGCATCCAGGTTTCTTTGCAAAAAGACTTTCCAGCGGGCTTCTTCCCCGGGAAAATATGCTTCCTTTTCTGTGCAAAGTGATTCATCGAGCTGGCGACCCGCCTCATCCAAACAGGAGCATTTTATTACCTTGCCATTTGCATAATCTACTGTGGCCATCTGTTTTCCATTTTTATGGAAATATGTCCACCGGTTAATTCTTGTAGTATCATTTGTTATCCTCCCGGCATAGAAAACAACTCCGTTATCATGCCACCTCACTTCTACTCCATTCCCTTTGCCATCAAAGTTGGTTGAATCAAGCGGGTTTCCGTCCTGGTCCCAGCCAAGACTGATGCCGACGCGATGACCATTAGTATAAGTGCCCGAATCACTCATCATTCCATTTTCATGAAATCGCAATGCCATTCCTTCTTCTTTACCATTCTTATAGTTGATGGATGACTTGGGGTTTTTATTTGGATAAAACCAGGTTATATTTCCTTCTGCTATTTTACAATCTTTGTCTTTATACCATCCCGTCATGGCCATGCTTTTCTCAGGGACATAAAAGGCTTCACGGTACCACAGGCTATCTTTCTTTTCGGTAATAACATAGTACCGCCACCCGGAACTGGCAGGTTTGAACATTGGGTCATAGCCTTCCTGAGTTTTTTGAGCAGCGAGGATGGCAGTGAAGGTGAGACAGGCAAAAATGAAGATGATATGTTTCATGTTGATGATACGAAAAGCAAGATAAGAAAAGGGGCCTATTTTTTTCCTCTTTAATGATCACTCTTTCTTCGGCGCCCGAGTCTCACTGGACGGCCTCCGTGTTAGTGCGGACTCATCAAAATATCCCATT
>Ga0075418_10010830_pt1 | contig 10200 bp, 9 predicted proteins | sample SoiMetdeltSBSDD2_FD_81776 | JGI IMG/M metagenome (GOLD analysis project Ga0075418, IMG submission 81776) | Bulk soil microbial communities from a Populus tree surrounding site in Tennessee, USA - Soil MetaG P. deltoides SBSDD2 | ecosystem: Environmental > Terrestrial > Soil > Tree plantation...
TCATACCCTCCTCCGTATCGCCGACGTAGACGGCGGCGACGACAATCACCTTCTGGTTGTGCACAGGGGGCGGAAGGGTCGGGGCTTCCGGCATGGTGATCGCGACGGCCATGCAGTTGACCTCGTCCGGCGCGGTCTCGGAGTACTCGCGGAAGCCGCGCAGGACAGTCTCGGCATCCTCGGATGCGTAGAAGACGCCGCTGAAGGCGACGATCGGCCCGACCGGGTGGAGCCTGAAGGTGAAGCGAGTGACGATCCCGAAATTGCCGCCGCCACCGCGCAGTGCCCAGTACAGGTCGGAGTTCTCGTCGGCGGAAGCGTTCAGGACGCGCCCGTCGGCCGTGACGACCTCGAACGAGACGACGTTGTCGCACGAGAGCCCGTACGTCCGGCGCAGCCAGCCGTAGCCGCCGCCGAGCGTCAGGCCGGCGACGCCGGTGTCGGAGACAACGCCGCCGGGAGTGGAGAGCCCGTGCAGCTGGGCCTCCCGGTCGACATCGGCCCACAGCGCGCCGCCCTGGACGTCGGCGAGCCTGGCGTCCTTGTCGACCAGCACGCCGTTCATCGGCGCCAGGTCGATCACCATGCCGCCGTCGGTGCTGGACAGGCCGGCGACGGAGTGCCCGCCGCCGCGGACCGTGACCTCGATTCCGCGTTCGCGGGCGAAGTTCACCGCGGCGACGACGTCGGCGGTGCCTTTGCAGAGCACGACGAGGCCCGGCCGGTCGGTGTACATCGCCCCGAACGACGGGCGAACCTGGTCGTAGCCTGGGTCGCCGGGCCGTAGTGCCTGCCCGCCCAGAACCATGTTGAGCTCGGTGAGCTCCTCCTCGGAGATCTCCGGGAGGACTGAAACAGTTGCGGCCATGAGTTCTCCTCTCTTCTCCCCCGACAGCGGTTGCGGCTCTGTCTCGCGCTGCACTCCTTCCGTTACAGCGGATTAGGAGGCGACTCCCTGCATCGCCTCGATCGCCTCCTGGAACTGGCGCATCCCGCGATCGCCTTCGACGTACAGCTCTGCCCTGACGTCGCTGAAGCGTGCGAACGGCATCTCCGTGATCATCTTGCTGAGCTCCTCCGCGTCCTCCACCTCGACGACGCCGAAGCCGCCGCCGCCCATGAACGTGCCGAACTCGGTGAACCGGTCCTTGTACCGCTCGTACCACTCGAGTGCACCCTGCACGATCATGGGTGCCTGCTCCGGCGGAATCGGGAACTGGGGCGTGGCGATGACGAGTGCCTTCATGAGAACCTCCTCACTGGTTGATGGACGGGATATTGACGCCTTCGCGTTGCAAGTGGGTTCGGTACAGGTTGTGCTTCGGTCGAGTTCCGGGCACTCCTAGCCCGCGGCGCGCTCGGCCCGGCGAAGGCCCAGGACGGCCCAGACCAGGAAAAGCGCACCGAGGCCGACTCCACACGCGAAGGCGATCAGGACAACGTCGTGGTTCCCGGACAGGAACCCGCGGCCGGCCTCGAGCAGGTAGGTGATCGGATTGGCCGTCGCGACCGCATGGATCCACCCCTGGAGGAGCGCGAGCGGGACATACACCGGTGCGAGGAACAGCGCGAGGAAGACGGGGGTCTGCATCAGCGGAGCGCCCTGAGTCGAGCGCATTCGCAGCGCGATCCCGGCTGACCACAGGACTCCGGCGAAGTTCAGCGTGGCGGCAAGCGTGTACAGGCCGACGATGTCGACCCCGTTTCCGCCGATCTTCATCCGGGCGACGATCGCGACGATCGTGAGGACGATTGCGACGGTCGCCCAGCGCAGGAGGGCCGAGAGCGCGTAGCCGAGGATCAGCCCCGTGCGGTGTGAGACGGCGATCATCAGCCGCCGCGCGAAACCGGTCTCGAAGTCGCGTGCGACGTTGAAGCCCATGAAGACCCCGCTGAACGCGGCTGACTGGAGCAGCACGAAGACGAAGACGAAGGAGGTGTACCCGCCCTCGTAGTGGAAGCCCGGCACCTGGCTGAGCCGGGACAGGCCGCCTGCGAACGCGAGGAACGACATCAACGGGAAGAGCATCGGCGGCAGGAAAAGCGCAGGGTTCTTGATCAGCACCGTCATCTGGCGGTATGCCAGGGCGCCGGCGACCTTCCACCGGGAGGTCATGTTCGCGCCATCCTCGTCTTGAGCAACCGGGCCGAACCGACCAGTCCAAGCACGATCATCAGGATGGTGAACAGGAAGCCGAGCGCGAGGGCCTGCGTGTCCCAGCCGGTGATGACCAGGCTGCGCATCGCCTCGATCATGTAGGAGACCGGGTTCGCGGTCGCCAGATCGCGGAACCAGTCGATCGAGATCAGGTTCCGGGGCAGGTTCATCGAGGAGAGGAAGAGCAGGAAGAACAGCAGCGGAAAGGCCGACTGCACCGCCTCGCCCGACCCCGTCTTCAGCGCGAGCAGGATCCCGAGCGTCCCGAAGCCGAGCGAGAGCAGGACGGCGAGCACGAAGAGGAGCACGGCTCCCGCCACTCCCGACTCGAAGCGAACTCCGGCGAGGATCCCGACTCCGAGGTACACGATCGCCTGGATCGTCCCGAGCGCGACGGCGCCACCGAGCTGGCCGAGGAGCAGGGCGACTCGCCGCAGCGGCGTCAGCGCAAGCCGGTTGAGGAAGCCGTTGTCGATGTCCCGCGCCAGGTCGACGCCGGCCGTGCCTGACGCGAAAAGCGCGCCCTGGATGAACGCGACCGGAATGAAGAAGTCGAGGAACGAGTTCGTCGGAAAGCCCGGAAGGTGCGTGGCCGCGCGCAGGCCGTTCGAGTTGATCGCCAGCAGCAGCAGCGGAAACGTGACGTTGGGGATGATCTGCGCCGGCTGGCGCAGCGTCCGCACCACGGAGCGGCGTGCGATCTCCAGCACCTGCGCGACGGTGCCGATCACGCCCCGACCTTCTCCAGCTCCTCCTGTTCTTCTTCTTCGGTGGCCTCTTCGTCCTCGGCGGCACCCTCGAGCGAGGTGCCGGTCTTGGCGAGGAAGACGTCGTCGAGCGTCGGCTCGTGCATCTGGATCTGCGCGACGTGGAGGCCGGCCGCATCGAGCGCGCGGATGATGTCCGCGAGATCGGCCTCCTGCTCGCAGCGCACCGCGACCGAGAGCGGGTCGCCGTCGGTGGGATTGCCAAACTTCTGCAGCAGGTCGGCGATGGCTTCGCGCTGGCTCTCGTCGGCGGGAACGGCCTCGACCGTCGGACGGCCGATCTGGGCCTTGAGCTCCTCCGGCGTCCCCTCGGCGACGATGTGGCCGCGGTGGATGATCCCCACCCGGTCGGCGAGGACGTCCGCCTCCTCCAGGTACTGCGTCGTCAGAAACACGGTGACGCCGTCGCCCTTCGCCAGCCCCGCCACCTCGCTCCAGAGGGCGCTACGGCTCTGCGGGTCGAGGCCAGTCGTGGGCTCGTCCAGGAAGAGCGTGCTCGGCTCGTGGACGAGTGCGAGAGCGAGGTCGAGCCTGCGCTTCATCCCACCCGAGTAGCCCTTGATCTTGCGGTCGGCGGCGCGCGTGAGGCCGACGCGCTCGAGTAGCTCGTCCGAACGGCGCCTGCGTTCCTCCCGTGGGAGGCCGTGGAGCGAGGCCTGCAGCCGCAGGTGCTCGCGTCCGGTCAGGAAGGGGTCCAGCGCGGCCTCCTGCAGCGCCGCGCCGATCGCGGCGCGCACCTGCGGACCCTGTTTCACGATGTCGAACCCGGCCACCCGCGCCGTGCCCGAGGTCGGAGGAAGCAACGTGGTCAGCATGTGAACCGTCGTCGACTTGCCCGCGCCGTTTGGGCCCAGGAAGCCGTAGATCTCACCGGGCTGAATCCGCAGGTCGATCCCGTCCACGGCCTTGATTCCGCCCTTGTACTCACGCACGAGCTCGTCGGCCTGGATGCCGTGCTGATCCCTCACCCTCTCAGGCTATACGTCCGCCGAGAAGCCTCCGAGCGCCGCGTGAACCAGCCGCGGGAGGGTCTCGAGGTTGTAGCCGCCTTCGAGCACGGCGGCCGCCCGCGGGGCGAGCGCGGCCGAGCGGCGGGCCAGCTCGCGGAAGCCGGCCTCCGTCACTTCCATCATCGCCAGCGGGTCCTGCTCGTGTGCGTCGAAGCCCGCCGAGACGATGACGAGCTCGGGGTCGAATCGCCCGACGGCCGGCTCGACCGTGTCCGAGAACGCGGCCGCGTACTCGTCGTCTCCTGACCCGGCGGGGAGCGGGACGTTCAGCGTCGTCTCGTCCTGGTCGTCCGGCCCACCCGTTCCGGGATAGAAAGGCCACTGGTGGAGGGAGACGAAGAAGACGCTCGGGTCGTCCCGGAAGATCGCCTCCGTGCCGTTCCCGTGGTGAACGTCCCAGTCGATGATCGCCACCCGCTCGACCCCCATTTCCCCCTGCGCGTAACGGGCGGCGATGGCAGCGTTCGCGAAAAGGCAGAACCCCATTGCGCGCGTCGGCAGGGCGTGATGGCCGGGCGGTCTCGCGATCGCGAAGGCTTCCTGCCGGACCGCCTCGATTGCTGCCCCGGCAGAGAGGAGCGCGGCCTCGTAGCTCGTTTGGGACGCGACGGTGTCGGGATCGAGCCAGGTGGGGCCGGAGACCTCGCGGATCAGCCTGATGTAAGCCGGGTCGTGGCAGCGTGCGACGTCCTCCTCCGTGGCGGGCCCGCAGTCGTTCCAGCCCTCGAGCGAGCCGAGCAGCACTCGTTGTCGCTCAGCCGATTCGGGATGCGGGCCCGTCGGATGCAGGCGGGCCATCTCCTCGTTGCTTACGACCTCGATGCCTTGTCCCTCTCCTCGAGCCGCCCGGCCAGCGCGCCGAGTCCCCAGCGCCCGGCGAGCGCGGCCGCACGCGCCCAGTCCGGTTCCGCGTCGTCGAGCGGAGGCAGCGGCGCGGAGTGGTCGAGCTGCGCGATCCGCCGGTAGAGTCGCAGGTCGTCGGCCTCTGCTGCGAACCGGCCGGCCGCAAGGGCATCCTCGAGCGAGGGGTACTCGGACAGGATCTGCGCGGCTGTTTTCGGGCCGACGCCGCGCGCGCCCGGGAGCTTGTCGGATGGATCGCCGCGGAGGGCGATGAAGTCCGGAACCTGCGCCGGCTCGACGCCGTAGCGCTCCCGTACCTCGGCGGGGCCGATGCGGGCGATCTCGCTGACGCCTCGCGTCGGCTGGAGGATGGTCACGTTTGCGGAGGCGAGCTGGAAGGCATCGCGGTCCGAGGTTGCGACGAGCACATGGCCACCGCGCTCCGTCTCTGCGTCCGCGGCCGCAGCCAGGAAGTCGTCCGCCTCGTAGCCGGCGCCCTTCGCAACCGCGAAGCCGAAGCCCTCGACGAGCTCGGGGAGGAGCGCGAGCTGCTCGAGCAGCTCGTCGTCGAATACGCGGCCAGACTGGTACGAGCCGAACTCCTCGTGGCGGTAGGTCGGCACCTCGAGTGTGTCCCAGGCAACGAGGACGGTGCGAGGCTCCTCGCCCTCCCACAGGCGAATGAGCATGTTGGCGAAGCCGACGAGCGCACCGGCCGGTCGCCGGTCGGCGCGACGAATGGACTTCGGCAGCGCGTGGTAGGCGCGGTGGGCGAAGGAGTCGCCGTCGATGACAAGCAGTGGTCTCATTGGGCTCGCAGCTCCTCTTCCAGCTCCTCGATCCGCTCCATCAGTCGGTCGGTCGCGATTCGCGCAGCCGTCCCATGATCGTTCTGTGCGAGGTCGTCGAACGGGATCGGCTTCCCGTAGCCCACCCGCAGAGGTCCCAGGCGTGAGAGGCGATCGGTCCCGATCACCGCGGCGGGGACGAGGGGAACGCCGGCCATGATCGCGATCCTCGCCGCTCCCGTGTGTGCCTGCGGGCGGTATTTCTTGCGCAGGCCTTTCCGGCGCCGCGTCCCCTCGGGGAACATCACGACCACGTCTCCACCGCGTGCGAGCTCGATCGCCCGCCGCATCGCCTCACGGTCGTTCATCCCACGGCGTACCGGAAAAGCACCCCCGTGCAGCAAGATCGGTCTGAGCACGCCGTTGAAGAGCTCGGACTTGCCCATCCAGCGGAGTCTGCGCTTGGGCCAGAGGGGGTACCCGAGCGGCCAGGGATCGAAGTTGGAGACGTGATTCGAGGCGAGCACCATCCCCCCGGGCGGCACGTTCTCGCGCCCCGACCAGCGCAGCCGGTACAGGACCCTGAGCACCGGCCAGCTGACGATGCCGATGAAGTAGTAAAGCGGATTCCACATCGGGTCGTTGGACATGCGCGGCAGTATCTCTGTCGGCTCGCGCCTGACGAGTCACGAACAGCGGTCGCTAAGGTCATTCGCCGATGGCAGCCACGAAAACGGGCAAACGTCTCGTCATCGTCGAGTCTCCCGCGAAGGCACGGACGATCTCCGCGTACCTGGGGGACGACTTCGTCGTGGAGTCCTCCATCGGGCACATCCGCGACCTACCGACGAGCGCAAAGGAGATTCCGAACAAGTTCAAGAAGGAGCCCTGGGCTCGTCTCGGCGTGGACGTCGAGCACGGCTTCGAGCCGCTCTACGTGGTCGATTCGGACAAGAAGAAGACGGTGACCGAGCTGCGCAAGCGGCTGGCAGACGCCGAGGAGCTCCTGCTCGCGACCGACGAGGACCGCGAGGGCGAGGCGATCGCCTGGCACCTGCTCGAGGTCCTGAAGCCGAAGGTGCCGGTCCGTCGCATGGTCTTCCACGAGATCACGCGCGCCGCGATAGAGCGCGCCCTCGAGGAAACGCGCCAGATCGACGAGCGCCTGGTCGACGCGCAGGAGACCCGCCGGATCCTCGACCGGCTGTACGGCTACGAGGTCTCGCCTGTCCTGTGGCGGAAGATCACGAGCGGGCTGTCCGCGGGACGCGTCCAATCGGTTGCGACGCGGCTGGTCGTCGAGCGCGAGCGCGAGCGGATGGCCTTCGTCCGCGCCGCGTGGTGGGACATTGCGCTGGAAGCGACGGCGGCAGAGCCACCGTCGCCCGGCGGCGAAAGTCTGGGGGAACCGTTTGACGCCCAGCTTGTCGCGCTCAATGGAAGACGGGTCGCCAAGGGCCGCGACTTCGCCGCCGACGGCGGCCTGAAGGACGAGTCGCTCCTCCTGCTGGACGAGGAGGGCGCGCGCGGGCTAGCCGCGCGCCTCGAGGGGGCCGATTTCACCGTCCGCAGCGTCGAGCGCAAGCCGTACGTCCGCCGGCCGAGCGCGCCGTTCATGACCTCCACGCTCCAGCAGGAGGCGAGCCGAAAGCTCCGCTTCACCTCGCGACGCACCATGCAGGTCGCCCAGCGTCTGTACGAGAACGGCTACATCACCTACATGCGCACCGACTCCACGACCCTGTCGGAGGCGGCGCTCACGGCGGCTCGCGACCAGGCGCGCCAGCTATACGGGCCCGAGTACGTACCCGATCAGCCGCGCCGGTACGAGCGCAAGGTGAAGAACGCGCAGGAAGCCCACGAGGCAATCCGACCCGCGGGCGACACCTTCCGGACGCCGCAGCAGGTGGAGCGCGAGCTCGGCAGCGACGAGATGCGGCTGTACGAGCTGATCTGGATGCGGACGATCGCCTCGCAGATGGCCGACGCAAAAGGGCAGACGGCGACGGTGCGCATCGTCGGCACCTCGTCCGCGGACGAGGCGGCCGAGTTCGGCGCCTCCGGCACGGTGATCACGTTCCGCGGCTTCCTGGCCGCCTACGAGGAAGGGCGAGACGACGGTCGCGGAGACGAGGAGCGCAAGCTGCCGAACCTGGCCGAGGGCGACAGCCTGACGGCCAAACAGCTCGAGCCGCAGGGCCACGAGACGACACCGCCGCCGCGCTACACCGAGGCCACGCTCGTACGTGCGCTCGAAGAGCGCGGTATCGGCCGTCCCTCGACCTACGCGTCGATCATCGGGACGATCCTCGACCGTGGGTACGTGTTCAAGAAGGACAACGCGCTGGTTCCGTCGTTCCTCGCCTTCGCCGTCGTCGGGCTGCTCGAGCAGCATTTCGGGCAGCTGGTCGACTACGACTTCACCGCGCGCCTGGAGGACGACCTCGACCGCATCGCCGCCGGCGACGAGGAGCGCGTCGAGTGGCTGCGCCGCTTCTACTTCGGCAACGGCGACGAGGGGCTCAAGGACCTCGTCTCCGACCTCGGCGGTATCGACGCGCGCCAGGTCAGCTCAGTCGAGATCGGCAACGGGATCGTCGTCCGCGTCGGTCGTTACGGGCCATACCTCGAGCGCGAGGGGCGCCGTGCGAGCGTGCCGCCGCACATCGTCCCCGACGAGCTGACCGTCGAGAAGGCGGAGGAGCTCCTTTCGCAGCCTTCCGAGGACCGGCAACTCGGCACCGATCCCGACACGGGCCGCGAGATCGTCGCGCGCACCGGCCGCTACGGCCCCTACGTGACCGAGGTGCTCGAGGAGGGGTCGAAGGAGAAGCCGCGGACGGCCTCGCTCTTCCAGAGCATGTCGCTCGAGACGGTCGCGCTCGAGGACGCGCTGCGGCTGCTCTCTATCCCGCGGGTGCTTGGCGTCGATCCCGCTGACGGCGAGGAGGTCGTCGCGCGGAACGGCCGCTACGGGCCGTATGTCCAGAAGGGGAAGGAGTCCCGCTCGCTCGAGACCGAGGAGCAGCTGCTCGAGATCACGCTCGAGCAGTCGCTCGAGCTGCTGGCGCAGCCGAAGGGACGCCGCCGGCAGACGACCGCGGCTGCGCTGCGCGAGTTGGGAACCGATCCGGAGACGCAGAAACCGGTGGTCGTGAAGGACGGGCGCTTCGGGCCCTACGTGACCGACGGTGAGGTCAACGCGACGATTCGCGGGGCGGACACGCCCGAGGCGATAACCCTCGAACGGGCCTCAGAGCTGCTGGCCGAACGGCGCGCGAAGGGGCCTGCCAAACCCCGAAAACGACGCTCCCGAGGAAGGTGAGCTCCCGGCAAACTTTAAGCCTGGCTAAGCGTCTTGTAGGGGGGAGACGCAATCCGCCTCCCGTGGGACGGAATAAGAGGTATCGAGGTCTCGTTCGTGTGTTGCGGAGGCCCATTGGGGGAACAGTTCACCGTGTACGTCCAGGAGAGTGTGCCTAGAGTGCGAAACACGACAGAACCGCCGTTGAACTGGGGTACAAGGGAAAGGCAGACCGCTTGACTTCGAATCAACTGCACGAGCTGATGGAGAGCGACGGGGCACGTTCGCTCGTCGAGGGCGCCGAAGAGCGCGGGTTCATCGAGCCTGCCGAGCTCGAGGCGTTCGCGCTCGAGCACGAGCTGAACGAAGAAGAGGTCGAGCAACTCAGCCGCGAGCTCGAGTCGATCGGCCTCGAGATCGGTCAGCCGCAGGGGCCGGAGTCGAGGACACCGGGGCCGATGCCGATCGAGCCCGAGGTGCTCTCGGGCGCGGCCGACAGTCTCCAGCTCTTCCTCGCGGACGTCGGCCGGCACAAGCTGCTGACCGCCGCGGAGGAGGTCACGCTCGCGAAGGCGATCGAGCGCGGCGACCCCACTGCCAAACGGCGGATGATCGAGTCGAACCTGCGCCTGGTCGTCTCCATCGCCAAGGGGTATCGCGGCCTCGGCGTTCCGTTCCTCGACCTCATCCAGGAGGGCACGCTCGGCCTGAACCGCGCGGTCGAGAAGTTCGACTGGCGGCGCGGCTTCAAGTTTTCGACCTATGCGACCTGGTGGATCCGGCAGTCGGTGCAGCGTGCGGTCGCGAACCACGCGCGCACGATTCGCGTGCCGGTGCATGTCGTCGAGCGCCAGCAGAAGCTCTCGCGCGCGGCGCGCCGCCTCGAGGTAGAGCTCGGTCGCGAGGCGACAAAAGAGGAGCTCGCGGAGGCCACCGGCCTTCCCATCCAGCACGTGGACGAGGCGATGGGCGCGGCCCAGGCCTCTGTTTCGCTCAACCAGAGTGTCGGCGCCGACGACGAAGGTGAGCTCGGCGATCTCTTCGCCGACCGCGAGGCCGCCGATCCGTTCGACGAGGCCGAGGAGTCGCTCCGCCGCCAGGGCGTCCGCCGCGCGCTCGACGCGCTGCCCGAGCGCGAGCGGCGCATCCTCGAGCTGCGGTTCGGGTTCGAGGGCGAGCCCTGGACACTCGAGGCGATCGGCCACGAGCTCGATCTGACGCGGGAACGCGTCCGGCAGCTCGAGTCGCAGGCGCTCGCACGCCTCGCGGCGATCCGCGATCTCAGCTCGGTCGCGGCCGCTTAAAACGCGATCTCGCTGGACGCGCCTCA
>Ga0075418_10010831_pt1 | contig 10199 bp, 9 predicted proteins | sample SoiMetdeltSBSDD2_FD_81776 | JGI IMG/M metagenome (GOLD analysis project Ga0075418, IMG submission 81776) | Bulk soil microbial communities from a Populus tree surrounding site in Tennessee, USA - Soil MetaG P. deltoides SBSDD2 | ecosystem: Environmental > Terrestrial > Soil > Tree plantation...
GAGCAGAGGCACTCGAAGCGGGCGCGGCGCTTGGCGGGGTAGAGCTCCATGACGCGCACCTTGGCAACGACGCGGTCACCTTGGCGCACGGGAGCGCGGAAGTTCAGCGTCTGTGACACGTAGATGGCCCCGGGACCCGGCATCTCCATGCCGAACACGGCCGAGATGTAGCCGGCGGTCAGCATGCCGTGCGCGATCGTGGCCTTGAAGATGGTCTTGGCGGCATAGTCCGCGTCGAGATGCACGGGGTTCTTGTCGCCGGTCACCTCGGCGAACGACACGATGTCGGCTTCGCTCACGGTCTTGGCGAAACTGGCCTCCATGCCGATTTCGAGATCCTCGAAATGGTAGGCCGGTCTGGTGACTATGGTCATCGGTCGACTGCTCCGATTCTGCGCATGCCGCGACGCGAAAATAATCGGCTCGAGTTTGCGCCGCAACAAGCGCTGCTTTAGCCGCATGGATAACGCGGCGGATTCCAAAAAGATCAAGCGCTACTGGGGATTTGGTGCCACAGGGGGCGCTTGGCCAGGTTGCCGCCGCAGGCTCCGCGCGGCGCCGATTTTGCGATGCGATAGCAGCCAATGCTCTGGCTTTGCGGGGTTTTTGGGCAGTTGCGCATGCTAGTTGCGTGCCAACCTTGGCTCGCGCTATAAGGCCGCATCCTCACGCATTTGCTGCATGTTTTGGCCCACGCGGGACCTGTTAACCCGTGCCGGTCCCAAGGAAAGGACCCTATGAGCGATCGCCGCCCCCTGATGCCCAAAGCTACCGCCGTCTGGCTGGTGGAGAACACTTCCCTGTCGTTCGAGCAGATCGCCGAGTTCTGCGGCCTGCATGTGCTGGAAGTGAAGGGCATCGCCGACGGCGACGTGGCGCAGGGCATCAAGGGCATGGACCCGATCTCCAACGGCCAGTTGACGCGCGAGGAGATCGCGCTGGCCGAGGAGGATCACGAGCACCATCTGACGCTGGCCGAAGCCAAGGTCGACATCCCGGAGGTAAAGACCAAGAAGGGTCCGCGCTACACGCCGGTGTCGCGCCGCCACGACCGGCCGAACGCGGTGGTCTGGCTGCTGCGCAATCATCCCGAGCTGAAGGACAGCCAGATCATGCGCCTGGTCGGCACCACCAAACCGACCATTGCGGCCATCCGCGACCGCACGCACTGGAACTCGGCCAACCTGACGCCGCAGGATCCTGTGACGTTGGGCCTGTGCTCGCAGACGGATCTCGACGCCGAGGTCAAGAAGGCGGCCAAGCGCCTGGAGCGCGAACGCAAGGAGCAGCACAAGCCCGAGAAGGCCGGTACGCTGCTGCCGACCTCGGAGACAATTCCTGGTCTTGGTCCGCAGCCGGAGGTCGAGATCCTGGCGCCGCGCGCCGAGGAAGCGCCGCGCGAGGAGACCGAGGCCGAGGAGCAGGCGCGCGTGCTCGCCAAGCTGCGCGAGATGGGTGGCACCAAGACGGAAGAGCAGCCCGAGTAGCTGCTCGCATCAACGAAAGGCGGTTTCGCAGGCGGCGCTTGTGTGAGAGGTTGCGCCCGCCGATGTATGTTCGACTGATTGGTGGTTGCCGCCATGGCTGAGTTGCTCCTCGAGCTGTTTTCCGAAGAGATCCCGGCGCGCATGCAGGCGCGCGCGGCCGACGATTTAAAGCGGCTTGTCATCGAAGGCCTGAAGGCGCAGGGCCTCGGCGTCGGCGAGGCGGAGGCCTACGCCACGCCGCGCCGCCTGTCGCTCGTGGTCAAAGATGTACCCACCAAGTCGCCGGCGGTCAGCGAAGAGCGCAAGGGACCGCGCGTCGGCGCACCCGAGCAGGCGCTGGCGGGATTCCTGAAGGCGGCGGGCCTCAAGTCCATCAAGGATGCCGAGATCGCCAAGGACGAGAAGAAGGGCGACTACTACGTCGCGCGTCTGGAGAAGCCGGGTCGCGCAGCCAAGGAAATCATCGCCCAGGTGGTGCCGGCAGTGGCGGCGAAATTCCCGTGGCCGAAGTCGATGCGCTGGGGTGCGGGCCGAACCACGTGGGTGCGGCCGCTGCATTCCATCGTCTGCCTGCTCGACGGCAAGGTGATGCCGTTCGCAATCGAGGGCGTGGAGGCGGGCGACACCACGCGCGGGCATCGCTTCCACGGCAATGCGCCGTTCGTCGTCAAGGGCGCCCTCGACTACGCCGAGCGGCTCGAGGAGCACAAGGTGATCCTCGACGCCAAGGCGCGCGCCGGACTGATCTCGAGCCAGGCGCATGCGCTTGCCAAGGAGCACAAGCTGGCGCTGGTCGAGGACGAGGCGCTGCTGGCCGAGAATGCTGGGCTTACCGAGTGGCCCAACGTGCTGATGGGCAGCTTTGACGAGGCGTTCCTGGCCGTGCCGGCCGAGTGCCTGATGCTGTCGATGAAACAGCACCAGAAGTGCTTCTCGCTGAAGCACCCGCGCTCGGGCAAGCTCGCCAATAAGTTCCTGCTGGTGACGAACCTGCAGGCTAGGGACGGCGGCAAGGAGATCATCGCCGGCAACGAGAAGGTGATCCGCGCGCGTCTGTCGGACGCCAAGTTCTTCTGGGAGCAGGACCTCAAGAAGCCGCTCGACGAGATGGCAGTGGCGCTGGGCGGCATCACGTTCCACGAGAAGCTGGGCTCGCAGAAGGAGCGGGTGGAGCGCGTCGCTGAACTGGCCTTCCAGATCGCCGGTGCGGTGGATGCCAATCCGGAGGACGCGCGCCGCGCGGCGCAGCTCGCCAAAGCCGATCTCGTATCGGGCATGGTCGGGGAGTTTCCTGAGCTGCAGGGCTTGATGGGCCGCTACTACGCGGAGGCGGCCAAGGCCAAGCCCGAGATCGCGCGTGCCATCGAGCTGCACTACAAGCCGAAGGGGCCGAACGACACCGTGCCCAAGGCGTCCGACGGCGACGCGGTGGCGATTGCCGTGGCTCTGGCCGACAAGCTCGACACGCTGGTCGGCTTCTGGGCGATCGGCGAGAAGCCGACGGGGAGCGGCGATCCGTATCAGCTGCGGCGTGCGGCGCTGGGCGTGATCCGGATTGTGCTGGAGAATGATCTGCGGTTGCCGCTCGACACGATGCTTGCCAAGTTGGCAATGCTTCACCTGCTGCTCACTGAGGTAGGCGAGCAAGGCGAAACCATTGGAAAACTGTACGGGGGTATTGCCGAAGCGGTCTTCCAGTCAATTCGAGCTGGCGGAGCCACCAAATCCTCACCTGGTCAGCCTGCGGCGTCGCCCGAAGGCTTAGCGACCGTGCGAAGCAAATTTGAGGATAAAGGAGTGGCGGTTGCCGTCGACCTCCTCTCCTTCTTCGCCGACCGGCTGAAGGTGCATCTGCGCGACAAGGGGGCGCGGCATGACTTGATCGATGCGGTGTTCTCGCTGGGTGGCCAAGATGACCTCGCGCTGATCGTCAAACGCGTCGAGGCGCTGGGCGAGTTCCTCAAGAGCGACGACGGCGCCAACCTCTTGATCGGCGTGCGCCGTGCCATCAACATCGTGCGCGACGAGGAGAAGAAGGACAAGAGGAGCTACGCTGGCGCTGCAGACCCCGCGCTGCTGCGCGAGCCGCAGGAAAAGACGCTGCACACCGCCATCCAAAAAGTGAAGAAGGACACGGCGGCCGCCATCAACGTCGAGAACTTCGCCGGTGCCATGCGTGCGCTGGCCGAGCTGCGCGCGCCGGTCGATGCCTTCTTCGACAAGGTGATCGTCAACGCCGACGATGCGGCACTGAGGGCGAACCGGCTGGCGCTGCTGTCGGAGATCCGCGCGGCGACGCTGAACGTGGCCGATTTCTCCAAGATCGCGGGTTGAGCCCGTCCAGCTCGCTGTTCCTTGCCTCCCCCGTGAAGGGGAAGGGAGATCCGTCCGCGTCTTAGGCCGGCACTCGGGCTTCGGCCTCGGCCGGGATGATAGGACCGAGCTCGGATCTTGGACGACGGGCAGCGTTAGTCGCGCGCGGTACGGCAGCCGCCCAGGAAGATAGCGACCGCGGCTTCGACGTGGCGCTTGATCTCCGGTCCCGACATTGGCGTGCCCAGAAGCGCCCGCAAGCGCGGCGTCGAGGTCGTCATGTCGTAGAAGATCGTGGCGGCTAGCTCGGGCTCGGGCATCGCCTGGAACTCGGCTTGGCGCTTCCAGGCTTCCATGTGCTGGCGGACGATGCCGACGGCGCGGCCTGGACCTTCCAAAAAGATGCGGGTCAGTTCCGGAAACTGATGCGCCTCAGAGATCACCAATCGATTGATGCCGACGGTCTGGCTGGATGTGACCAGCGTCGCAAAGCGCGTGCCGATCTGCAGCAGAATTGTGCGCGGGTCGCGGTGTGGCCGCAGGCCATCCATCCCTGCTTGCAGGTTGGCAACCGTTGTCTCGACCAGCCTGCGGATCACGGCGGCCAGGATGTCGCCCTTGTTGGCGTAGCGATGGTAGATCGTCTTGGTGGATGCGTTGGCGGCCCGGGCGATGCCGTCCATGGTGGTACGGGCATAGCCTTTCTCGAGGAATTGCGTCGCGGCGGCGTCGAGCAGCCTGTCTTCCAACTTTTCGGCCGCATTGGCCGGCGGCCGCCCGATGCGTGGGCGTGGCGCCGCTTTCCTGCTCTGCTGCATGGTGGTTCCCCCCGGTCTTGCCCGCTGTCGCCAATCTACACGACAGAGACGCTTGCCAAAAGGAAAAGAAAACGTTTCCTTCCGTTGCATGGCAATGTCTGGCGAGGAGGTGAAAGTCATGACACCGAGATTGTGTGGCGCCGTACTGAAGGCCAACGGCTTGTTCCTGCTGCTGGCGGGATGCTGGGGACTGTGGGCCGACTTGGCTGCCGCGTTCGCCGGCATTGGGCCGCAACGCGCGATCCTTGCCGGAGCGCCTCATGCCGCCATCGGGTTCGTGGAGGCGCACGGGCTCGCCATCATCTTCGGCGTGTTGCTATGGGGGGCCGAGCCGAAACGCGTGTGGCACCTGACTGGCTTGGCGATTCATGCGCTGCTCGGCACGAGCAATCTGGTGTTTTGGCAGATATTCGTCGCTGCCGACATGCTGCCGGCTGGATACCTGACGACGTCGCTGCATGCTGCATTTGCGCTGCTGCAAACGACGTGCGCGTTTGGCGTCGGACGCCGGGAGGCCAGGGCTGCCTGAGCCGCACGGTCCCGCCGAGAGTTCGGGTTGTCATCCGGCAATTGCGCAGCAAATATCCGGCAGCATCGAGCGGCATTGGTGTCGATCGGTCGTGGATCCCGGCGCTGAGCCTGTGCTTGGGCCGGGCTGACAGCTGGAGCGCGAACATGGACCTGCAACTGAAGGGCCGCACGGCCATCGTCACTGGCGCCAGCGCCGGCATCGGCACCGGCATCGCCGAATGTCTAGCGCGCGAGGGCACCACGCTGGCGCTGGCGGGCCGCAACCGCGCGGCGCTGGAGAAGGTGGCGGCGCAGCTGCGCAGCCTCGGTGCGCCGGCGGCACATGTCGTGCTCGGCGACGTGACAACGCTCGAGGGCGCTCACGCCATTGCCGATGACGGCCGTGCAGCCCTGGGCGGGCGCGTCGACATCCTGGTCAACAACGTCGGCTCCTCGCGGCCCTTGAAGGGTGAGGAGACGGAGGCGTTTTGGGCCGAGGCTTTCGACCTGAACTTCGCCTCTGCGCGCCGGGTGACGGGGCGCATCGTGCCCACCATGAAGGTGGCTGGCTTCGGCCGCATCGTCAACATCACGGGCGCGCTGTATGGGAAGGCCATAAATGGTGCGGCACCCGCCAAGGCGGCGCTGTTGTCGTGGTCGCGTGCGCTGGCCTTCGAGCTGGCGCCGCATGGCCTTACCGTCAACTGCGTGGCGCCGGGACGCATCAAGTCCGTGCAGATTCTCGAGCGGCTGCATCCAACGCAAGAGTCGCGTGCCGCCTTTATTCGCGACAATATTCCGATCGGCCGGTTCGGCGAGCCAACTGAGCTCGGTAATCTGGTCGCGTTCCTGGCCTCGCCGCTGGCAAGCTACATCAGCGGCGCCAACATCCCGGTCGACGGCGGCAGCGTGCGCATCGGGATTTGAGCGTGGGCGATACCGCGCCCTCCTGTCCTTTCTTCATGGGGAGAGGTGAGGGGCAGCTTCAGAGCGCGGCGCAAGCTTCTGCCCTCCATCCTCTCCTGGAAGCACTGCAAGCGGGATGAGGCGCGGCACCGTCCAAGTTCACCAATCCGCTGCAACGTGGGGGGCGAGGCCCGCTGTCCGCGGAGCCCGCATATTCGCGTCATCGCAGCTCCACGCAGGGGGTCGTCGCATGCGAAAGGCCTGTCACGGGGAGAGCGGGCGCCGGCCGCCGGCCCTTGGAAGTGTTTTGACTAGCGGGCCGCGCGCGTCAGGAAGAAACCGCGCATGCGCACGTGGATGGCCGACCAACCCGTTGCCCGGCCTCCGCCTGATCTGCGCTACTTGTCCTCGACCGTCTCCAGCATGCTACGCACCAGTGTCAGCAGCAACTCACGGGCGCGCGGATTGACCCTCGTATATTCAAGCCAAGCCGTCTCCTGCGCGATCTGCAGCCAGCTGAGGTAATCGTCCTTGCCCATGCGGCGCACCGTCACCCCCGCCGTCTGCAGCGTCGTCAGCAAGCGCCGCTCGACGTCGCGCTGGGCCCAGGCGTAGTAGGAGTCGGTGATCGTTGCCGCCTCTTCCACCGCCGCCTGTTGCTCCGCAGTGAGCCGCTTCCAGGTGGTGAGCGACATCACCACCGGCGAGAAGCCCATGAACAGAGACTGCCCGCCGATGGTGGCGAACTTCGCCTGCTCGTAGATCTTCAGCGACAGCATCGTCTCGTAGGTGGTGACGACAGCGTCGAGGGCACCCGACTGCATTGCTCCGAAGATCTCGTTGGAGGGCATGGTCGTCACGGAAGCGCCGGCGCGCTTGAGCATGAGGCCGAACATCGGGTCGGACACGCGCATCTTGAGGCCGTTGACGGACTTCGGTTCGGCAATCACGCGATCTTTCGACAGGAAGCCGCCGGGGTTCCACAGCAGCGCCAGAATGCGAATGCCGTGCTCCTCGGCGATCGATTGCAGCATCGCGTAGATGTCGGAGGTCTTGAGAGCCTGCGCGGCCGCGAAGTTCGGCACCAGTCCGGGCAGGCCTGCGAGCGAAAATTCCGGCACTTTGGGCACCGCGTAGACCAGCGGATATACGGCCATCTCGAGCTTGTCCTTTTGCAGTGCCTCGAGCAGGTCGCCTGGCTTTATGCCGAGGGCCGAGTGTCCATAGACACGAAACTTCAAGCCGGGGGCGCGCATCTCCGCCTCCTGTGCGAACACGCGCGCGGCACGGTCGCGGGCATCGGTCTGTTCGGCCCACTGATGCGAAATGCGGATTTCTTGGGCGGTGGCGACGCTTCCTATCAGCGTACACGACACAATCAGCAACAACGCAAAACGGGAAAACTGCACGATGCCCCTCCCACTCTTTTTTTCTTGGTCTATTGCTCCCAAGGTCAGTTTACCAACAAATCGGCTTGCTGGGCAGCCGTCAGCTGCCTGACATGGGGCGGAGGATGGCCTCCTCTAGGCGGTGCCGTCGAGGAGGCGGTCGACGTACATGGGAACGACTTTGCTGGCGGGGCCGTGGTGGACCTCGGCGAACAGGGAGGCGCCTTCGGACGGCTCGAGGTTCAGCTCCACCGTGTGAGCGCCGTGATTGCGTGCCTCGGCGACGAAGCCGGCCGCCGGATAGACATTGCCACTGGTGCCGATGGAGATGAACAAGTCGGCATCGGCGAGCGCGGCATAGATCGTATCCATGTGGTAGGGCATCTCGCCGAACCAGACCACGTCGGGACGCAGGCCACCCGCCTTGCCGCAGGCCGCGCAGGCAAGATCGAGCGCCAAATCTGGCGAGCAGGCCCCCCAAGGATGGCGCGCCTGACAATGGTTGCACAGCGCCTGGCGGTGCTGGCCATGCATGTGGATCAGGTTCTTCGTGCCGGCCGCTTCGTGCAGGGCGTCGACGTTCTGGGTGACGACCAGCACCTCGCCGCCATTCCTGACCGGGTATTCGCGTTCGAGTTTGGCTAGCGCAAAGTGACCGGCATTGGGCTCGGCCTTGCCGCTGGCCTTGCGGCGCATGTTGTAAAAATCGAGCACGCGCTGCGGGTTACGCGCGAAACCTTCCGGTGTGGCCACGTCGCGGAAATCGACCTTGGACCAGATGCCGTCCTTGTCGCGGAAGGTGGAGATGCCGGACTCGGCGGAGATGCCGGCGCCGGTGAGGATGACGATGCGGTCGAAGCGGGCCATGCGCGAGACATAGAGCGAGATCATTCTGAAAGGAAGCGCCCATGGCTTCCATCAGAACGTCAATCTCACTCAGCACTCAAGAAAAAGAGGAGGATTTGTGCTTCGGCCGCCACCGGTACGTGCAGGCTAGGTGGCTCAATCCGACGCGATTCTGCCCTGGCTGGCGGGGTTGTGGCTGCCATCGGCAAACGCCCGCAAACATCGCCGAAGTTCCGTGCGGCACAGCGCACGCCGACGATTTGCCGCCAGGTGCTTGCAGAGCTGGAGCAGCTCGCTGAGGAGCAAAAGATGAGCGCGTTCGTAGCACAATGGATGATGCGGACCAGCGTTATGCTGCCGGTCATCATCGCGGTCACTGCAGCGGTGTGGGTGGTGTTGAGCGTGGCCGGCCTGATGAAGCGCGGCGTGCCGCTCGATGTGGCGGACATGCGCACCTGGCCGCTGCAATTTGCGCTGGGCGAAGCGGCGATCTTCGCCATCGTCTTCAGCGGCATCGCGGCCTGGGCCGGCGACAGCCCGGCCCTCGTCGCGGCGGCGTCGGGCGTTGCTGCGTGCCTCGCCGTCGGCGTCGCCTATGTGCTGGCAGGCGGCGGCAAGTCCTCAGGTTAGCCTGCGCGGCTCAAATTCTACAGGCCCGAGCCGACGCCGACATTGGGCGGCAGTTCTTGTCCGGCGCCGCGTCGGCTTGGTTGCGGCCGAGCTGGCGCTGGACATGAGGGATGGCGGCGGCAACGTCCTGGAAGCAGCACAAGGGGGCAAGGCGCGGAACCAATCCGTAAATAGACGAACTTGCACTTCGGCAGCGGAGACGGCGTGCAATCCGAACTAGCGGCCCTAGCCTAGGCAGTGGCCGCAGCTGCCTTCAACGCGGCGACCTCGGCTTCCAGCTCGCGGATGCGGGCCTGGAACTGCTGGATGGTGTGCCCCACATCTTCCGCATGGAACATCTGCGGGATGTGCTGGGGGCAGTTGGTGTCCCAGGCCTCGACCTCGAACAAGATGATCTGCTCGGGGCGTGCGTCGTAGCCCTCGGGCCAGAGGCGGGCGAGCAGCGCCGGATCGCCGGTTACCACCCGCGCGCGTCCCCACAGCTTAATGCGTCGGCGCTGCGCGTAGTCCATGATGAAAATGAAGGCGCGCGGATTGTCGGCGAGGTTGCCGGTGGTGATGTACTGGCGGTTGCCCTTGTAGTCGGCGAAGCCCAGCGTGTGTTGGTCGATAAGGCGCAGGAAACCCGGCGGGCCGCCGCGATGCTGCACGTAGGGCTGGCTCTCGGCATTGGTGGTGGCGAGGTAGAACGAGCGCACTTCGCCGAGGAAGCCCGCGAGGTCGGCGGAGATGGCCGTGCGCCAGCCGCCCTTCCCCTCCATCTTGGCATAGCCCGCCCGCGAACCGCGCTCGGCCTGGATGGCCTTGACGGTCGGCGTGAAGGCGACGTCGCTGGATGGTCGGGTCATGGGGCGGCCTCGCGGCAATGTGGGGAACCTAATGTGGTGCAACTTAGCTGCGTCGCTACACCAGGACGCATGAGATTTGTTTCACGATGCATTGAGAATTACGTCAAAGCAGGTGATCGTTAGGGAAACGGATCACAAGATGCGAGCGAACGCATGAGCACCACGAGCAACAACCTAGGCATGGCCGCGCAACTCGCGAGCCAGTCGCTGCGCTTCGGCTGGTATTTCGCGCTGCAGAGGCTGCTGGACCGGCGTACCGACCAGATCGGCGGTGCCAGGCCCAAATATCGCCCGACGCGCCCCGTGCCCTCGACGCAGGAGCTGCTGGCCGACCTCGGCCGCCTGCTGGTCGCCGACGCGCTGGCCGTGCGCGACGGCGTCTACCCGCCGATGGACGACGAGGCGGCCGCCCCGATCCGGCACCTGTTTCGCGTGCGGCGCATGTTCGCCGAC
>Ga0075418_10010834_pt1 | contig 10199 bp, 8 predicted proteins | sample SoiMetdeltSBSDD2_FD_81776 | JGI IMG/M metagenome (GOLD analysis project Ga0075418, IMG submission 81776) | Bulk soil microbial communities from a Populus tree surrounding site in Tennessee, USA - Soil MetaG P. deltoides SBSDD2 | ecosystem: Environmental > Terrestrial > Soil > Tree plantation...
ACGATGAAGTTCGTGTGGGCAGACGGCATTGCCTCGGCTGCGCCGCAGCTGAAGGTGGTGAGCGGAACACCGATCACCGCCGGCTGCCGGATGATCAAAGACGATCATGAACTCGAGCTGATGCGAATCGCGTGCGCAGCAACCCTCAAGGTCTACGAGGCGGTGTACCGGGCGCTGGAGCCGGGAATGACACAGAATCAGGTCTCCAACCTGATCGATGCCGGCTACCGGCAGGTGGGATTCGCCGGCGGCGCCAGCGTGCAAGTGGGCGAGTACACCGCGCTCCCGCACGGCTCGATCACGCCACAAGCGATCCGTGAAGGCACGATCATCATGATCGATGACGGGTGCACGGTTCAGGGGTATCAGTCAGACATCACGCGCACGCTCGTCCTCGGTAAACCCACCGCGAAGATGCAGTCGGTGTTCGACATCGTCAAACGCGCGCAAACCGCGGCACTGGCAGCGGCCAAGCCCGGCGTGCCGCTCGAATCAATCGACGCCGCCGCGCGAAAGGTGGTCGTCGACGCCGGTTACGGTCCCGGCTTCAAGTATTTCAGCCATCGTCTTGGTCACGGCATCGGCATGGACGGCCATGAGTGGCCATATCTGGTACGGAACAACATGTTCGGCTGGAAGACAGCGCTCACCGCGCAGCCAGGCATGGTCTTCAGCGACGAGCCGGGGATCTATATCCGCGGAGAGTTCGGCGTCAGGCTCGAGGATGATCTGTACATCACCCCCGATGGCGCGAAGTTGTTTACGCCGCAGTCGGGTTCACTTGAAGATCCCTTTTGATTGGGAATCATGAACCGCAATCGCTAACCGCTAACCGCGATTCACCCTTACTTGATGACCGTCACTAGCGACCAAATCTTCGGAAAGTTCACCTTCTCGATCGACTGCGGCTGCATCTCCGCCTGAGTCAGGAACGCAGGCAGATCGAGGTCCGCTTTGAAGCCGATGTGAATCGTGAACGGCGAGATGAGCCGTTCGATCCGCGACAGAAACAGGTTCGGGCTCAGGAAGTGGTTCAGCAGAATCACCCGGCCGCCAGGCCGGCAGACGCGCCGCATTTCGTGTGCGACGCGCACGGGATCGGGTACGACGCTGATGAGGTACGGCGCGTACACAATGTCGAAGGCATTGTCGGCGAATTTCAGATCCGCCGCATCCATCTGCACCAGCCGGACATTCCGGATGTCTTTCCGCTCCGCACGCTCGCGCGCGATCTCGAGCATCGACTCGCTGAAATCGATGCCGGTCACCGAACAGTTCTTCGGATAGAGCGACAGATTGATGCCGGTGCCGACACCCACCTCGAGCACGCGTTCCCCTGGCTGGATATCCATGCGCTCGATTGCGCGCAGCCGCCCTGGGTGAAGCGTAGGCCCAAAGATGATGTCGTAGACCTTTGCCAGCTTGTCGTACACTCCAGCGACGAAATCGTTCTCAACCGCCGTCACCGAAAGCGCTCGCGTCGCCGCGTCCGAGCCCGACACCAACTCTTCTGACGGATTCACTTTTCGATCGAATAAGGGCATTAGAACCCCGTCTTAGTGTGCAAGGTAAATGCCGCCTGTATTGCCGTTATGGCAAACGTGTGGACTATATCCCGATAGAACGGACGGGGCAAGTGCGCGCCGCAGGTCATCTAGGCGACGACCGCTTCCATAATGCCGAGCGCGCTCTCGATCGAATCACCGGCCGGTGAGATCTGAATCCCTTGCACGAGCGGCCGGATCTCAGCGGCGATCTCTCGCGCGATGGTCAGTCCTTCGCTCGCCGCGCGTCCCGCCGCTTCCGCGCGGCGCATGCGATCCACGATCGCGCTGGGCACGCTCACACCGGGAAGTTCGTTGGCGAGAAACTCTGCGTGACGCAAACTCTCGAGCGGAGCAATCGCCGCGAGGACGGGAATACGAAAGCGCTCGATCGTCCGCAGGAACGCCGCGAGCTGTTCCGGATCGAACACGAGTTGCGTAATCGCGAACTCCGCACCCGCCTTCACCTTGTGTTCGAAACGCCGCAGCTCTTCATCCGGATCGAGCGCCGCGGGATTGAGGGCGACGCCGATGTGAAACGCCGTCGGCGCACCGATGGTCTGGTCGCCGATATCGGCGCCATCGTTCAATCGCTTGACCATGTTGGTCAAGCCGATCGAGTCAACATCCATCACCTCGGTGGCGTCGGGATAATCGCCAATCTGCGGCGGGTCGCCGGTAATGAGAAGCAGGTTGCGGACACCCATCGAGTGCGCGCCGAGCAGGTCCGACTGCAGGCCAAGAAGATTACGATCCCGGCATGTGCAGTGCAGAATTGTTTCGACCCCCGCCTGCTGCTGGACGAGAACCGCTGCCGACAGCGCGCTCATTCTCGCGCCGGCGCGCGGTCCATCAGGCACGTTGACAAGATCGACGCCGTGTATCCGCAGCTGCCGCGCGCGTTCGATCAACGCGTCGACACGGAAGCCTCGTGGCGGCAGAAGTTCGACCGACACGGTGAACGCTCCACGCGAAAGACCGTTGGCCATCCGCGATTTCTCAGCACGCGGCACAGGCTCCACGAGCGGGGTTGCCACAGCGATACGTCCGCCGCTGCGGCGCGCGGTGCTCGTTCCTGCCTGCGCTCCCAACTCATGCACGGCGGTCTTGATATGACGAATGTGTTCCGGTGTCGTGCCGCAGCAGCCGCCGACAAGGCGCACGCCGTTGTGAATGAACCGCTTGGCGTACGAGGCCATGTACTCCGGCGACGAGAGATAGATGTTTCGCCCCTCGATCTCTCGAGGACGGCCGGCATTGGGCTGGGCTGAAAGCTTCACCGTCGCGACGTGTGACATCCGCTCGATCGTTTCGAGCATCGCCGCAGGTCCGACGCTGCAATTCAGTCCGACAACCTGCGCGCCAAGGTATTCGAGTGCCGGAACGAACGATTCAGGCGGAGCGCCATCCAGGCTGTTGCCATCCTCTTCGGTGGTCACCTGCGCGACGATTGGTCGATCGCACACGCTCCGGACGGCCCGGATCGCGGCGCCGATTTCGTTGACGTCGCGGAACGTTTCCAGCACGAACAGATCGACGCCCCCTTCGAGCAGCGCCCGTGCCTGTTCGCGGAAGAACTCTTCCGCTTCGTCCACACCCGTCTTGCCCCATGGCTCGATGCGAATACCCAGTGGTCCGATCGCGCCGGCGACATACACGTGCTCGCGCGCGGCGTGTCGCGCGAGGCGCGCGCCCTGCAGATTGATCGCGTGTACCTGATCGGCCAGGCCGAACGTGCCAAGCTTGATCCGATTCGCACCGAACGTGTTCGTTTCGATGACATCCGCGCCCGCTCGGACATACGCCTGATGCACCTCGGTGACGAGCTCCGGATCTTTGACGTTCAGTTCATCGAACGAACGATTCAGGAAAATCCCTTTCGCGTACAGCATCGTCCCCATCGCGCCGTCACACACGAGCACGCGTTGGTCGATGGCTTCGAGAAAGGCCGGTTTTGCCATTGTTACGACCTTATATGGTACCGCAACGTTGCCACCTCGACTAAAAGATACGAGTTACCAACGAGATCGAGGCATACGGATGTGACGCCTTGAAACTCAGCCTCGACGAGCCGGTGGTGATGGCCGAAAAGGTGAAGACGCGGCTTCATCGCGGCAAGCGTCTCGTTGATCGGCGTCTTGCCGGCATCGTTTCCCTTCACGCGAAACGGCCGCGGCGCTTCGTGCGTGAGCAGAATGTCGACTTCTTTCATCCGCTTGCACGCGTCAACTTCCTCGCGAACGAAATGCCGCCGTCGATCCGCGAGCTCCGTCGCCTTGGCGGTGCTCTTTTTCGGGTGCGGCAGTTCCGCCGCTCGCACGTCGTACAACGTTGGCGCATGCGTGCCGCCGAGCCCGGCGATGCGGAGGCCCTCAATCACCTGCAGGGTGCCGTTCGGAATGTAATGCAAATTCGCAGGTAGATCGCCGGCCGCAATCTGATCGAAGTTTTCGTTGTTGCCTTTGATCCAGTAGAGGGGGGCCTCGAACGCTTCGTAGTGGCCGCCGGCATCCGCGACGTCGCCGACGCACAACCATGCACGAATGCCGGGATGCTGGCGCATGATCCGGTGCACGCTCGCGAAATCCCCGTGGATGTCGCCGAGGGCTCCGATCTGCGTCACTTGCTCGCGTCGCCTGGCACGAGCAGATCAGCCTTATCCCAGATGAAGTCCTTGTTGCTGTAGACCGCGAGTTCGTAGTCCTTGCCCATGAAGATGGCGGATACAGGACAAGCTTCCTCGCAGTAGCCACAGAAGATGCAGCGCGTCTTATGAATCTGGTAGACCTTGGCGTAGCGCGGACCCGCCTGGACCGTGCCGTCGTTCTCCGCCGCCTCGAGATAGATCGCATCGGCGGGGCACGCAACGGCGCACAGCCCGCACGCGACGCATTTCTCCAGTCCGTTCTCGTCGCGCATCAACACTTGTTTGCCCCGGTACTTCGGGAACACCGGCACCTTCTGGTCCGGATAGTTGACCGTGATGGGCTTCTTGAAGATGTGCTTAAGAGTGGTCGCGAAACCGACGATAAACGGACGAATCATCCGTTGATCATATCAAGGGACAAGGAAAAGCGCCTGCGGCCCGAGCGAGGCGCGTAGCCGCCGAGCGAGAGCGAGCGGGGGTGGGGCCCCGCGAGCAGTGAGTAAAGCAGACAGGCCTTTCGCCTCGAAGGCGAGCAGCGGCACGCTATAATTACCCCAATAAATGCCACAGGCCACGAAAGCGCTGACGGCCGGGCAGTTCCTCCTGACGACCCTGGTCGTCAAGGTCGCAATTGTCGCCGTGCTGTCGACGATGCTGGTGCGGTTTCCGTGGTTTCGGCGCATTCTCCTCACCGAAAAGCGGGATTGGCCTGAACGCCTCATCTTTGCGGCCAGCCTTGGCGTTCCCCTGACGGCAGGAGTGGTCGCGCGGCTGCTCATCAACTACGACGCCGCAGACCTGACCCTCGCGGGATCCTTCCTGGCGGGACTGCTTGCCGGCCCTTACGCCGGTGCGATCGTCGGATCAGTTGTCGGAATCCCGCCGCTCATCGCCGGTGAATGGATCGCGTTGCCGTTTGCAATCGGCTGCGGCTTCGCGGGCGGTGGTCTGCGCGAAATTTGCCCAAAGGAAGCCATCTGGCATTTCTCGCCGCTGTTCTTCGCAGATCTGCATCGTCATGTCTGGAAACTGGTTCGCCGGTTTCAGATTGACTGGGTGGTGATTCTGCTTGCCGCACCGGTCGGTCTCGAGATCATCCGTCAGGTGCTCGGGCGCAATTTTGGCGAACGGCGCATCTTCTATCTGACGCCGGCCGACCATAATCCGTTGTTCTATACGCTCGTCGTGCTGGCGACGGTGCTCTGCGTCGCGATCCCGATCAAGATCTGGAACAGCGCGCGCATCGAACATCGGCTCCAGGAACAGGAAAAGCTGCTGATGGCCGCGCGCGTCGAAGCGCTCGCGAGCCAGATCAATCCGCACTTTTTGTTCAACACGCTGACCTCGATTTCGTCGCTGATTCGATCCCAGCCTGAAACGGCGAGAACGCTCATCGTGAAGCTATCGGGCTTGCTTCGTCGTCTGCTTCGCAGCCAGGAACATTTCGTGACCCTGCGGGAAGAGCTCGAGGCCATCGACGAGTATCTCGATATCGAGAGCATCCGGTTCGGTCCGAAGCTGCACATTGAAAAATTCATCGCCCCCGACAGCCTCGATGTTGTGGTGCCGAGCATGCTGCTGCAGCCCCTCGTCGAGAATTCGATCAAGCATGGACTGTCACCAAAGATCGGTGAAGGGCGGATTACGATCCGCAGCTTTCGTGAGAATGGCCATGCGGTCATCGATGTCATCGACAACGGCGTCGGCGTTGCACCCGATCACGCGAACCGGGTCAATGCCGGTGGAATCGGACTTCGCAACGTCAACGAACGCCTGCGCGTGATCTACGGGGCCAACTACCAGCTCCAGCTTGACAGCGTGCCCGGCGAGGGGACCTGCGCGCGAATTGTCATCCCTGAGCTCGTTGTGCCTGCGAGGATTACCGCGTGAGTTCCGAGTCCCAGTCGCTCCGCGCGATCGTTGTCGACGACGAGCAGCTGGCGCGGGAGGAGTTGTGTTTCCTGCTCGGCCAACTCGACGGTATCGAGGTGGTGGGCCAGGCGAGCAATGGTATCGAAGCGCTGCGCGCGGTCGATGAACAGTCGCCTGACCTCGTCCTGCTCGATGTCCAGATGCCCGGCCTTACGGGATTCGAGGTCGCGCGCCGGCTCCTCCGAGCGGGTATCGACGCGCATTTCGTCTTCGTCACCGCGTACGATCAGCATGCAATCGAGGCATTCGAAGTCAACGCGGTGGACTACCTGCTGAAGCCGGTTGAAGCGGAGCGACTGACGACGGCGATCGACCGGGCACGGACGCGGATTCAGTCGGCCCGGCACGCGTCCAAGCCGCCGTCAACGGAGGACATGGAACGCCTTCTGCAACTCATGTCTGAACGCCAGGGGCGCCGGGAGCAGCTGGCACTCAAGGTGGCCGACCGGTTCCTGCTGGTACAATCAGACGAGGTCGTCCATGCGTCGGTCCAGGACGATGTGATCACGGTTGTAACGAACAGCTTGTCTGGAACGTCCAACTATCGGACACTGGATGAATTGCAAGCGCGTCTCGACCCCGCCGTTTTCTGGCGGGTGCATCGATCGCATCTTGTTAACATTAATAAAATAAAGGAAATCGTCCCCTGGTTCAGCCGCAACTACATCCTGAAAATGAAGGACGGCAAGGGGACCGAGATCCCAGTGAGCCGATCGCAGACCAAACGGCTTCGTGAGTACCTAAGGTTATGAGCAACCAGTACGATCCGTACGCGCCTCCTCCGCCGCTTCCGATTCCGGAGACTTACACCACGCCAGAACCGGCGGCGGATGCTTTGACCGCTCCTGAGCCGCTCGTTGCGACCGAACCCGTGCCGGCGCTGGCCGACGGCATCGGTGCCCAGCGCGATGCCCGCCTGACCATGGACGGCGGGTCACTCAAGATGGAGCGCGTCGTCGAAGAACTCGTCGCCTGGCTGAAGACGCTCGCGTCGGCGGCGGTATACGCGACGCTCATCGTTACGTTCGGCTTCCAGGTCGCCAGAGTCGAGGGCCACAGCATGGCCCCCACGCTCGAGGACCAGGATCGGCTCATCGTCAACAAGGCGGCGTATCGTTTCTTCGGCGAACCGCATCTCGGCGACATCGTCATGCTCTATTACCCGAACGATCCGAGTAAATCGTTCGTGAAGCGCGTCATCGCTGAAGAAGGCGATCAACTTCGGATCGTCGACGGTAAGGTGTATCGCAACGATGTGCTGCTCGACGATTCGTTCGTGCCGCCCGAGTATCGCAGCCACGACGACTGGGGGCCCGAGGTGATTCCCGAGGGCTATTACTTCGTCATGGGCGATCATCGGAACAACAGCTCGGACAGCCGGCACTGGCGATACGTGCCGAAGAAATACATCATCGGCAAGGTCCAGCTTCGCTGGTGGCCGCTTCGACACGCCCGGATGTTTTAGGTTCTGGCACGCTATAACGCGGTCAGCCGCGTTCTCCTCCGCGTTTTGATTCTCAACCTGGCGGTCGCCGGGGCGAAGCTGGTGTTCGGCTACGCTACCGGCGCCGTCAGCATCATTTCCGACGGCTTCCACTCCCTCACCGATTCCGCGTCGAACATCGTCGGTCTCGTCGGCCTGCGTGCCTCACGAAAACCGCCGGACGAAGATCATCCGTACGGTCATCGTAAGTACGAGACGCTCGCGGCTGCCGGTATCTTCATCTTTCTCTTGCTGGTCGTCGTCGAAGTCAGCCGCGCAGCGCTCCATCGGCTCGCCGACGGGGCCGCACCGCAGGTCAACATTCTGAGCTTCGCGGTGATGATCACCACCCTCATCATCAATCTGTTTGTCGTCCGCTACGAGCGAGGCGAAGCGCGGCGATTGTCGAGCGAGCTGCTCCACGCCGACGCGACGCACACACAGAGCGACGTCCTGACGTCCTGTGCCGTCCTCGTTTCGTTGGCGGCGGTCTGGCTCGGCGTCCCGATCCTGGATCCGATTGGCGGGATGGTGGTCGCGGTGTTCATCGCGAGGACCGGGTGGAACATCGCGCGCGATACATCGAGCGTGCTGTCCGACAAGGTGGTTCTGAACGAAGACGATATCCGTCGAGTCGTGATGAGCACGCCGCGCGTGGTCGGCTGTCACCAGATTCGTTCACGCGGGTCGGCGGATCACACGTTTCTGGATCTTCACGTCTGGTATCCGGCGACGATGCCGCTGCATGAAGCGCATCGGCTCTCACACATCGTCAAGGACCGGCTGATGTCGACGTATCCGCAGATAGCGGATGCGATCATTCATATCGAGCCGCCGCCCACTGAACTATGAAATTGCTGATTGCTGAATTCTGATTGCTGCTTGAAATCACAGCGAGGAGCGAGCAGCCAGAAGCAAGCAGCTATTCACGGTACAGCGACTCTATTTGCTCCTTCCACTTCTCCTCAACTACCTTGCGTTTCACCTTCAGCGTCGGCGTCAGCTCTCCCGATTCCACGGTGAACTCGCGTGGCAGGAGCGCGATTCGCTTGATTCGCTCGTACTGCGACAATTCGCGATTGAGCGCGTCGATGATCTCCTGATAGAGAGCGATCACATCGTCGCGCACGATCAATTCCTCGCGAGCACCGGGAGGACGGCCGAGGTCCTTGAGTCGACGTTCGAGCGCCTTGAATTCCGGCACAATGAGCGAGGCCGCGTACTTGCGGCGGTCGCCGAGCAGGACAGCTTCGGCGATGAGCGGGCTGCGTTTGAGGACAGCTTCGATCGGCTGAGGGGCGATCTTCTTTCCACCAGATGTGACCAGCAGATCTTTCTTGCGATCGGTAATGGTCAGATAGCCTTCGGCATCGATCTGTCCGATGTCTCCGGTATGAAACCATCCACCCTCGAGCGCAGCCGCGGTGGCCTCCGGCTTGTTGAAATAGCCGGTCATGATATTGGGCCCACGCGCCAGGATCTCGCCGTCATCGGCGATACGCAGCTCGACGCCAGGGATCGCCCGCCCTACCGTGCCAACCCGCAGCGCGTTCAGCGGATTGAAGGTGAGGATCGGTGCGGTCTCGGTCAATCCGTACCCTTCAATGATCGAAATGCCAATCGCGTGGAAAAATTCCATGACGTTCGACGCGAGCGGTGCGCTTCCTGATGCAACGAATCGCAGCCGCCCGCCGAGCTTTTCGCGAATCGCGGAGAACACGACGCGGTCGCCGACCGCGGCCGCCATCGACGTCAGCGGACCCGCGGGTTTCCCCCGCAATACCGCCTTCGCGCGCGCCAGGCCCGCCGTTAGTGCCCAGCGGAATAATTTGGCCTTCGCTCCGCCGGCGTTGTTGGCCGCTTCGAGAATCCGCGTGTGCAGTTTTTCGTAGACGCGAGGCACACCGGTGAGCACTGTCGGGCGGACTCGCGCCATGTCGCGAGCGACTGTGTCAAACGATTCCGCGAAGATGATCGTGACGCCGCAAAACATGTACACGTAAGACACCATGCGCTCGAACCCATGACTCAACGGCAAAAAGGACAGCGCGACATCGTCCTGCGAGATATTCAGCGCATCGGCCGCGGCGCGCATGTTCGACGCGAGGTTGCGATGGGTCAACATGACGCCTTTGGGTTCGCCGGTCGTCCCTGAGGTGTAGATGATCGTGGCGAGATCCTCGGGGGCAATCGTACGAGCATCGTCGCGAAACCCACGCCCTGCGCCCCACTCACCGGTCATTCGCGCATGACCGCGACGTTCGACTTCCTCGAGAGAGAGTACCGACGGCGACCCGGGCGGTGGCACATCAGCAGGAGCGTCCATCAACACGACGGCTCCGAGCGTTGGAAGCAGATGCCGGACCTCCTGAATCTTCTCCAGCTGCAACTTCGTGGAGACAATCGCGAGGCGCGCGCCGGAATCGTGAAGGATGTATTTCGCCTGAGCAGCCGACAGCGTGGGATAGATCGGAACCGTTACCGCACCGCCGGTCAAGACCGCGAGGTCGCAGAGTAACCACTCCGGGCGGCTTTCCGCGATGAGTGCGACTCGATCGCCACGCTCGATACCGAGCGCACGAAACCCGAGCGA
>Ga0075418_10010836_pt1 | contig 10197 bp, 8 predicted proteins | sample SoiMetdeltSBSDD2_FD_81776 | JGI IMG/M metagenome (GOLD analysis project Ga0075418, IMG submission 81776) | Bulk soil microbial communities from a Populus tree surrounding site in Tennessee, USA - Soil MetaG P. deltoides SBSDD2 | ecosystem: Environmental > Terrestrial > Soil > Tree plantation...
ATCTGTGAGCAACTCATTCAAATAACCAATCAATATTTTTATTCTTATTATCATCCATTAACATCGCGTCATAAACAGGTATCGCCTGTTGCCCATCCACAAATCCCAACACTAAACAGGCGCCTTTCGGAAGCCTCAGTAAATTTTTTCCTTCTTTAAAACCATAGACATGAATATTAACCGGTGGCAAACCTTCGATCGCAATTGCATTTGAGATCTTTGCTTCGGCTTGTCCATAATCATCGGCGCTTGCATTGGTTTCCAGTTCAGGTGCCTTTGCAAAAACCGTATCAGTTGTAAATGCCGCTCTTTGAGTTTTGAAATAGCCCACCAAAAGTTTTACAGGTTTTTCAGATGTGAAAGCCAATTCCGTGCCTTCCTTCATCTGCCTTTTGAATGAGAAGTACAATCCATTTAAGCCATTTAATTCATCTGCATATTTCTTTATGGTAATATTCGTATCACTGAATATTCTTACGCCTTCTTCGATCTTATATTTTTTGTCATCAATAACAACATTTGCATTCTGAAAAGGGACGGTTTGTTTTGTTGCTGCGCCGGAATTGTTCTTAAGCGAATCGATCTTGAGTTGAAATGTTTTTAGCTCTCTCTCAAACACGGGAAACATTTCCATCCAATGTTTATAGGTTGCATCCACTCCACGCATCGGTATTTTTCGCTGTTGCGTTTGCATACTATTTGCATACAGGTACGAGTGATACGTGTGCTCAGCCAAAATCTTATAATGCTCCACACTTTGCTTCAATAACGGGACTGCTTTTTCCAGGTCATTAATATCATTGCTGTATTTATAACGAAGCACCTCCAATGCTGCCGCCGCCTTGTGTGCAAAATGAAGAGCCAGCGCCCGGTATGCATACATATCATTTTTAATTCTTTCAAACTCTTCTTTGTTTCTTGTCACTTTAACTGTTTGCAAAACTTCCACCGCATTGTTTCCATGAGCTTTTACTTCATTAATGATCTGCAAAGGTGTTTCACCGAGATGTTTTTCGCCTTTTGATTCTTTATCCGCATATTGGATCAGCATTTCGCCTTCCGGGCTTTCAGCATCATATAATAATGTAAATAAACCATAGCGATAAGGATTGATTAGCTGTGTCATCAACATGCCCAATGTCAAGGTTTGCCGGTTGCCGTCTGTGATTCCAAAACGGCGCAGTAGTTTCGGAGCAATTTCGCCGCTTTCCTCGTATGCTTTCAAAATTCTTCTTCCGTCATTAAAACTGCAGCCAAATTTACCAGATAGCAACTTACTCCAATAATTGATCTCTTCATCCCGATCTCTTTTTGCCTTCCATGCATAGCGGGCCCATGCCTTGTACCAAATCCAGTCTCTTTCGATCTGCAACAATCTTTTTCCCGGTCCGACCGGGTCATTCCCGTCCGTACCGGGACGGGCGGGCGGGCGGGCATTTACTCTATCTGCACTGTATGGCCAATCCCAATAAGAGGCCTGTGGATATAAGTGCAAACCATTTCCACCCATAACTTCATGCATGCCGATGACACACTGCTGAATAAAATCCGGTGAGCCATAGCGAAAGGGTTCAAGATTAGCAAGGATGTGAACGTTCTCTATTTGCACACTTCCTAACTTACTTAATGTTTGATGTAACTGGGCCCAGCTGCCTCTTGGTCTAGCATAGGTTAACGCTTCCCCGTTAAACTTTGCCTCGGTATATAAGTTTTTATACAAGGGCAACGCGGCCTTCATTACTGATGGGGCATCAGTATCATGTGCTCTTAAAACAATCGGAGGCTCTTCTTTTTTACCCAATACTTTCAAGCCGTCTTGCACACCGGGTATGATTGTTTTTGTGAACCATTCAATATCATCTTTACCGATTCCTTCCATCGCTTCGCCCAGGCAAACCATTAAACCAACATTCGGATATTTTTCAACAAATGCTGCAATCGATTTTCTTGTATAATCGGCGATCAAAGGAATGATAGGTCTTTCTCTTTCCTGCGTTTTTATTTTGTGGCGCTCAGCAAAAGGTTTTGATACGATGATGTTATAAAACATTTGTATGACCCATATGCCGCGTTTATCCGCTTCGGTTGTGATGAAGCGATACATTTCTTCATTCTTTTTAAAGGTCGCATCGTCGACTTCAACAGCATAAGGATAATCCTTCAGTTTTACCAGCGAAGCAAATGGATGCCCGTTCCACAGGTATAACGAATTCATGCGATTCTCTAACATGGAATCCAATACCTGTACCCATAATTTTTTATCATAGAACCATGGAAAAGTTTCAGGACTATAAGGATATTCATACACATTGCGACCCGGCAGGTAAGTTGATTTTTGCAAACCGATACATTGACCACGCAATACCATTTCTGGAGCATCTGTCAATAAGCCTGACCCGGGTAACGATTTATTCTTATTTAATTGTTCAATTAACTCAAGGCAGCCATAAAGCACACCTGATTCATCAGCCGCGGAAATATTGTGAGTTTTGTTTTGATGAGTTATCGCGAATCCTTCTTTTTTTAATTGAGGGTTGATATCAATTGAAATGATCTCGAGCAAAGGGTTCTGTTGCGTCGTATAAATAATTTTGTATCCATTCTTTTTAAGCCCCGCTTCGAGTTTTGCGATACCAAAATTGATGCGTGAAGATTGCTTTCCTGCCTTGTTCTGTATGACGACACCCTTCTCAAACGCAAAAATTGCATTGGTGATCAGTAAAAAAAATATTGCAAGTTTTATTTGCTTCATTTCAATTCAGATAATAATACACCGCCCCTTTCGCTTGACAAATATGCCGCTTCCACACATGCCATTGTATGAATGCAATCTTCCGCACTATTGTCGGGTTTCTCAATCGCACCTTCTGCTGCCAACATCAGTTGTGCCATGCTACCGATAAATGCATGAGGAAACCAGCTTCCTTCAATGTGCATTTCCTGCCATTGCGGTTCTTCTCCATTCTTAAGCAATACATATTCAAAACTGTCGGCTGCCCCGCGCGGATAGTCGATCAATGCGCCAAAGTTTATTTTAAGTGCGCCCTTGCTTCCCTCAATTTTTATATACGATTGTTGTTTTGGTGTTCCGTAATTATGACAATGATTGGTAAGGATATTGGCTGCGGTCATTTCCCCATAATCCATAATGATATTGCTGCGCACCGAAGCTAACTGTTGCATCGAAGGGTGTTTTGTTGTCTTAGCATACACCGATCTCGGGTTACCCAGCAAATTTCTTATCAAATCGATATAGTGGATACTGTGATACAGTATTTCCACTCTTTTTGATGATGCGAGGAAATCCCACATATGCCATGGAGTATAAACATTCACGTTTACTTCAATATCGTTAAGCTCGCCCAGGCTGTTTTCCGCAATAAATTTTTTCGCTGCAAGTATATATGGTGCATAGCGCAACTGGAAGTTTATTGCGGCTTGTATTTTCTTTTGTTTCACCAACTCAAGTATTTGTTTTGCCTCGTCAAGATTTTCTCCCATTGGCTTTTGTAATAACACTGCTGCCCCTTCGGGTAGTGCTTTCAGAACAGCAATTGTTTGTGAACCGGGAACGGCAACATCAAATACCGCATTCTTTGGCGAATGGGCCACCATATCATTCAATGTTGCAAAAACATGAGGAATAGAAAATCGTTTGGCAGTAGCTTTTGACTTATCATTTGCTATGTCAAAAATTCCCACCACATGAAATCCCGCAATTTGATAGGCCGGCAAATGAGCCGTGTTCACAATTCCACCTGCCCCGATAATATAAACTGGTCTTTTTTCAGATGGTAATTGCGCAATCATTGTTATTTATTTTCACCAAGATAATTACCATAAGTTAATAGTAATACAGCAATTACCAAAACAAGTAAAGCGGCAATCAACCATTGCTTTGTTTTAGGACTCGTATTCTTCCATTCTTTCATTACCAGGCCAGCAACAGAGCTGAACAAAACCAGCATGATCATATGGATTGCCCAACTGGTGAATTTATATTGACCCATCCTTACATGGCCTAAACCATAAAAGAAAAACTGCCCATACCAAAGCAACCCTGTCAATAGTGATAAGATGTAATTACCGCTTAAGCTGTTTCCATTCGCTGTGCCGTATTGGTAAAACGTTTTCTCTTTATTGTGCAGGTATAAGCAATACAATAACGTAGTAATAAATGCCCCCGAGTTAGAAAATATATAGATCACGTTTCCCTGGAAATTACCAGCGCCATATTTTGCTGCAACATCCGCGATCGGCTGTCCCTGGTCTAAAGAAAATCCGTACAAAGCGGACAAAATTCCTGCGAGAAAACAAAGCGGTAACCCTTTTGCTAAAGAGAACCCGGTTTTGTTATTTTCATTAGCTGCAATATCTTTTTCTTTATTCCTTCCCGCAACGCCACATAATGCTATTCCGATAGCTCCCATCGCAACACCCGCTATTAAAAATGCGGCACCATTGCTTTTCATTACATCGTCCAATGTGCCGCGAACGAATGGTGGCAATAAAGTTCCGAGCACACAACTAATACCAACTGCTATGGCATAGGTTAATGAAAAGCCGACATAGCGAATCGCAATCCCAAATGCAGTACCGCCAATTCCATATGCCATACCCAATAAAAATGATCGCTGCATGGCATAAGCAGGTGCTTCCTTCAACACATTCATCAAATGTGGAATGGTGAGATAAGCAACGACCAATGGCAACACTAACCAGCAAATAAGTGCCTGGGCAAGCCAATAGGTTTGCCAGCTCCAGCCTTTTACTCCTTTTTGCGGCGTATAACAAAGCGCGGCGCCTGAAGCGCCGACTGCATGATATAAAACACCGTTTACGACTTCCATTTAGCTTATCCCTAAATTGTAAAACTTATTTGCATTGGAAAAATATACTTTATCCTTCTCCGTGTCATTTAACAGGCTGTTTAAAATGTCTTTCGTGATCTGCCAGGTTTTGACATAATTATTTGCCAGCATGGATACCGGCCAATCGCCTCCGCAAAAACAACGATCCGTTCCGAAATGCTGCAATACAAATTCCACATAAGGCTTTATATCCTCAGCGGTTCGATTTTGAAAATTTCCTGAAGCAGTTCCCAACCCTGAGATCTTTGCATAAAGATTTTTATGTCCCGCTGCTTCTTTCATTAATTCGCCCCACCTTCCAAATCTTTCCCTGGTTGGGATCGGGGGCCAGTTCAAATGATCAAACACCATTCTTATGCCTGGTATCTTTTCAGCAACGTTCAATACTGTTTCAATATGCTCAGGTTTTATTCCTACCACATCATAAGGAATTCCACATGCTGATAGATTCTTTAAACTTTCCAACACTCCGGCCTGCAGCAACCATCCTGGATCGATTTCATCATGGACCTGGTGACGAACACCTTTAAAATACTTCTCTTTTAAAAACCTTTCTTCAAGTAAGCGATCTGTCTCCTTCGGGTCCATCAATGGTAACCATGCAACAACTCCGCGTATCCAGTCAGTGCTATAAGCTGTGTCCAGCATTAACGCTGTATCTTCTAAATTCCCGCTTGCCTGTACCAGTACGCCGGCACTAATTCCCGCCTCTTTTCTTGCAGTCTCCATCTCTTCTATTCGCCATGTCCGGTTTAAAATTGAAGTATCCTCTTTCAACCATGGATACTCTGCCTTTTCCAAATCCCATATATGCACATGTGTATCGATGATCTTCATAAAGCCAGTCAAGGTTTTACGATCGGCTGCAATTCTTTGTTTAATTGGAATTCAGCATCTATTTCAGGGTTGTGTTCCCCGAGCATCGGCGCGCCTGTGTCTGATGTCAATAGCTTGCCATCTACATGCAGCGGACATCGTGTAGTCTTTACTGTAACACCATTACTTGTTCTTACTTTCATTTCCATTTCAAGTATTCGATAACCATCTTCTTTTACCAGCTTGTCATAATCCATTACATCTGCACACCAAACACCTGCGCTCTCCAAAATGTCTAACCAATGGTCAACAGTATTCGTGGCCAGGTGATCGGCCAGTATTTTTTTTATCTCGTCTCTTTTTGTGAACCAGTCCTGCGGATCAGCAAACTGTTTTAATGATTCGCATTGGAGCAGATCAGCCAGCAACAAAATATTCGTCATGGCTAATGCAATGTAATCATCTTTTGTTTTGTAAATGCCGTAAGGCGCAGCGATATAGGCATGAGCCCCATTTATTGCACTGCGAACCGGCAATTGCTTTCCATCATTGTAATAACACGTCAAAACTTCAAACTGGAAATCGAGTACACTTTCAAACATACTTACCTGTATCAATGCTCCTTCGTCTGTCATCATTTTCTTATACAAAGAAGCAAGGATTCCCTGCGCCAGGTGAGTTCCTGCCATGATATCAACTACAGCCACTCCCATTGGCGTCGGGCTTTCATAATTGTTATTACTTAACCATGTCAGGCCCGAAGCTGCCTGTAACAAAAGATCCTGGCCCGGCAGGTCTTTCCATGATCCTTCATTGCCATAACCATTGATCTCTGCATAAATGATTTCGGGGTTGATCCGCTTCACCGTTTCATAGTCGAGCCCGATACGCTCCATTACCCCTGGTCGAAAATTATGCATCATCACATCTGCTTTTGTAAGCAGTGATTTTATTTTTTCCAGGTCATCGGCATTTTTCAGATCGGCGACATAACTCTCTTTATTCCGGTTGATCGCATGAAAAATAGTTGATTCACCCTCTATCATTACGTCGGATACGTACAATTGCCTGCAAATATCACCGGTGCCTGGTTTCTCGATCTTGATCACTCTTGCGCCCATATCAGCCAGGCGCAATGCAGCGGAAGGACCAGAAAGAAACTGGCTGAAATCAATTACCAATATGTCTTTTAAAAGTTCCATTTTTCAGTCGGGACGCTTTAAGCGGCCTGAATGTTTTTTATTTTTATGTTGCCAGCATCAGTATTACTATTAAACTTTCGTTGCGTCGCTCCCGATAGCTATCGGGATCCGACCTCCGACTCAAAGTCCAAATTCCTCCACTACAGCCTTTTTATGCTCTCCCAACGCTGGTGCCGGTTTATCAGAATACAATCTTTCACCGTTTATTTTTATCGGGCACCTTGTTGTAATTATGTCTTTATTGCGTGCATGAATAGTTTGTTCCATTTTCAAAACGCTGTACGATTCATGCTCCGTCATTTTTTCCCAATCCAAAATTTCCATAGCCCAAAGATCACAATCATGCAATCTGCCGATCCAATAGCTTGAAGTGTTTTTCGCTAAATGATCTGCCAGCAGCGTTTTTATTTCATCACGTTTTGCAAACGCCTTGTCTTTTGAAAATTCTTTTATCGCTAAGCAATCGATCGCATCGGCCAATTGATGAATTTCCATCATCGCAAGTGCAATATATCCGTCCGTTGTTTTATAAATACCATACGGGGCGCTTAACAAAGGATGCCCATTGCTGACGTTGCTTCTTTGTGGCTGACTGTCTGAGGCAAAATAGGTAGTGAACAATTCAAATTGAAAATCGATTAGTGTTTCCATTAAACTTGCTTCTATCAATGCCCCATTGCCTGTTCTTTTTCTTCTTATTAAAGCAGCTAAAATTCCCTGGACCAATTGTGCGCCGCATAAAATATCTGCCACCGCAATTCCAAAGGGTACGGGTCCGTTTGTGCCATTACCTGTTGTAAGTGCCAACCCGGTCATTGACTGCAAAAGAAGATCTTGTCCTGGCTTATTCTTCCAGGGACCAGTTTTTCCATAACCCGATATTTCAGCGTAAATGAGTTTGGGGTTAATCCTTCTCACTGCCGCATAGTCTAATCCTGTTTTTTCCATTACTCCCGGACGAAAATTGTGGATCAACACATCAGCCTTCGCGATCAGTTTTTTTACCAACTCCAGGTCTTCGATTTTTTTAAGATCAGCCGTTATACTTTCCTTGTTGCGATTGATCGTATGAAATAAGAGGGAGCTATCATCAACCCAAAGGTTTTTAATAGCAAGTTTTCTGCCTGCATCACCGGTGCCCGGTCTTTCGATCTTAATTACTCTTGCGCCGAGATCTGCCAATCGCAAACCTGCCGAGGGCCCCGAAAGGTATTGGCTGAATTCCAAAACTGTTAATCCTTTTAGAGGTAGTTCCATTACACTGCTGCAGTTGTTTGGTTTTTCAAAATGCTTTCTCTATATAATTTGTTCATTTCAATTAGTGTCAGCCGGGGATCACCATCATTCATCAAACATTTTTGCAATGGCTCACCTGCATGGTCCTGGAAATACAGGTAACCATGGTACCTTGGCCGCACATACCCGTTATCCATGATAGGTAAGATGCTCTTAAAAAAATCATTGGTCAAATGATTCGCGTCCGTATCCGTCCATGCTACACGATGTCCTGGCTGCCCGCCGTTCTGCACGTACAACGTTCTTTGTATTTCGCCCGAAACAATCCATGACGTAAAATCAATGGCTGATTCTTTATTGCTACTGAAAGCAGAAACCGCAAGACCGGTTCCACCTATTGTTGTTCTTAGTTTCGATCCGTTATACGAGACAACATCGGTATAGTGTAACAAGTTCTTTGCATATCCTTTCCTGGAATAATTAGAATAGCAATATGCAAAAGGGCAATACCAATACTTATCGGTACTGGTCATTAATTCCGCGACGGCTATCGGGTTGCAGCCAAACATTTTTTTATCAACCAATGAGTACAGCTGCTTCATTGTCTGAATTGCGGAAATGCCTGTATGCTCATCTACCATCTCATCGTCTGATCCAAAAGGGTTTTTTCCTTCAGCAAGGCAAAAAGTATAAAAGTTCATCAAAAGGTCGATAGGAATTGCAGGAACGGCAACCTTTCCAGCTTCAGCTAACTCGAACACATCACTCCATGTTGCGGGTAAATTATGATTATTGCTTTCGAACAAATCTTTTCTATAGCTGGCTGCCGGAGTTGCCGCATCAATTGCCAGGGCCCATTGTTTATTGCCATAATGATAGCTGAGATGAGAATAACCAACGGAGTTTTTTAACTGGTCTTCAAGATAGGACTCCGGCAAATATTCATTCAACGGCAAAACACATTCTGTAGCAGCGGCACATCCTACCCAGGGATGATCGATGATCAGCAGATCATAATCCCGTGTAAGCTTTTCAATAGGAAAATCGGCAAACTCCTGTAATGTTCTTTTCTTCCATTTTATCTCCACTTCCGGATGCAGTTCGGTATACCGTTGCGAAGCAGCCAGCAAGGGAGTGATGCCCCTGCTATGTCCCCATGTAATTCCGTTTAAAATGATCGCTGCCATGCTTAACTTTCTCTTTTCTCTGCCAGGTAAATATGTTCACAGACCATCACCAATTCATTGTTCTGATTAAAAGTTTCAACCTGTTCAGTTATCAATCCAAAGCCGGGCTTTTTATGATCTTTCTTTTCTTTGATCTTTGTCACCACGTGAATTGTATCATCGATAAAAACAGGTTTAATAAATCGAATGCGGTCATAGCCATAGGTCATGCATGCTTCATTGATCACATCGGCTGTCAAACCGATAGCCACAGTTAGCACTAAGGTGCCATGGGCCATTCTTTTTTTGAAGGGTTGTGTGCTACACCATTCGGCATCCATATGGTGGGGGAAATAATCTCCGGATTCTTCTGCGTGCAGATCGATATCCTCGCCGGTAATTGTGCGCTTTGCAGTCGTTCGGCCTTCATTCAATTCAAAATCCTCAAAGAATTTTTTTATTTTTTTGAACGCTATTGTTGCTGATTTTCCCATGATATTTAAGTATACCGGGCTTGGGCATTGAAGGGATCATCGGGATCGTTGCTGAAAGGCCGAAGGAAAAGCGAGGAACCTATTTTCAAATGGCGTGTATCAGAACTAAACAATCGCAATGACCGGTTTTAACACAGTAATCCCGGTTTTTAAGTATGAAATTAGTTCTGACCTGAAGGGTATTCAATGCCAGCTTTTACTGTAATGATGGAAGATTTTACTGTGAAGATCAAGGCTCGCAAAAGGATAGCATCAAGAAACCCTTCATTTACTAAACAACAATAGTTTATTTTGCCTGGATGATAATTTGCTGTAATTGTAACCCGGCCACCGAAGCAGTCAGCTTGATATTTCCTGGTTTTTCTGAAGACTTTACGATGACCAAACACCTGCCCTGCCATGCTTTGCGCTG
>Ga0075418_10010844_pt1 | contig 10193 bp, 10 predicted proteins | sample SoiMetdeltSBSDD2_FD_81776 | JGI IMG/M metagenome (GOLD analysis project Ga0075418, IMG submission 81776) | Bulk soil microbial communities from a Populus tree surrounding site in Tennessee, USA - Soil MetaG P. deltoides SBSDD2 | ecosystem: Environmental > Terrestrial > Soil > Tree plantation...
CAGATCCTCAAACTAAAAATCCGCGCACTAATACTGCAGCACCCATTCCGCAAACGACCGCCAGAAGGTCGTTTCGACGTAAAGCCATGACCACGAGCGCGGTGACGACGGCAGCGGTCGCGGCGGTACCGCCGCGCACGGCAAGCGGCACGATGATCGCTGCAATAACCGATCCAGGAAGTGCATTAAGGATGCTGCGCATACGTTGTGTCAAAGGCACATAACCCATAAGCCAAAATCCGCCCGCGCGGATGGCATAGGTCACCACCGCCATCGCCGCGATGGCTATCCAGACGCCAAACGTACCCAGGTCGCCGTTCATACGTGCCGCTCGTTGAAATAGCCGCCCGCAACAGCCCCGGTTATCGAGCCCGCGATGATGAACCACCATCCTGGCACGAGGCGTTCGACAATAACGGCGACGATTCCCGCGACCACCCAGCCGTAGGCACGGCGCGCGCCGGCCCACAGCGGCACCAGCATTGCGGCGAAAAATGCCGGCATCACAAGATCGAGCCCGTATCGCGCCGGATCGACAATTAAGCCGCCGAGGAAATATCCGATGGCCGCAGCCGCAAGCCAGCCTGCCATGATCGCCGTGGCCGCGCCGAAATAGACGGCGATGTCTCCCGCGCCTTCCGCGCGATAGCGCATGGCGATCAACCAGCTCGCATCCGTGAGGAAAAACAGTGCCGCATAGGCCTGCCACGCGGGCCGTTGCCCGAGCCAGGGACGCATGGCGACACTCATCAGAAAGAGGCGCGCCCCGATGACGGCTGCGAGCAAAGCGACGGTCAGCACAGCACTCCAGGTCAGAACGCTTGGCCAGATTTCCAGCGCGACCAGCTGGGCAATTCCGGAACAAACAAAAAAATTCATCGCCAGGCTTTGAAAAAACGAGAGGCCTTGCCGGGCCGCGGCCGCGCCGACAACGAGCCCGAATGCCATGATGCCCGGCGTGACCGGGAGCCCCTGTCGCAATCCAAGGACGAAACTCGACCAACCGGGTTTTTCCGACGGTGTTTTGGGTAAAGACATGGCGAACTCCGGACAATTGTCATGGCCGGGCTTGTTCCGCCTGCGTGCCGAAGCATTCCGCTATAGGCATGCCGCGGCATCCTTGGGCGGGCGACGGCCCGGCCATCCACGTCTTATCGCATTGACCCAAAGACGTGGATGCCCGGCAAAAGGCCGGGCATGACGCAAGGTTTGTTGCCTAAAGTGTTCAGGCTTGCGGCTGCGGCGCGACCTCGCCGGATGGCGGCTCGGGACGCGGGCGTGGCTTGCCGGCCGGCGGCACCGCAGAGGAGCGTGGCGTGGTCGGCTCGATCACCGACTCGCGCACGGGCCGCTTGCCTGCAAGCAGATCAGTGATCTCGTCGCCGGTAAGCGTCTCGAACTCGAGCAGTCCCTTCGCGAGCACTTCCAGGTCGGCCCGCTTCTCGGCGAGAATCTGGGTTGCCTCGGCGTATCCGGCTTCGACGAGCCGACGGATTTCGCCGTCGATCTTGCGCGAAGTCTCCTCAGAAATGTTCTGCTGACGCGAGACCTGATAGCCGAGGAAAACCTCGTCCTGGTTCTCGCCATAGGCAACCGTGCCGAGTTCATCGGACAGGCCCCATCGCGTCACCATCATGCGCGCGAGCTTTGTCGCCTGCTCGATATCCGAAGCGGCGCCGGAGGTTACCTTCTCCTTGCCGAACACCATTTCCTCCGCGACGCGTCCGCCCATCATGATCGCAAGGCGTGACGTCATCTGTTCGCGGCTCATCGACAGCTTGTCGCGCTCGGGCAATTGCATGACCATTCCGAGCGCGCGGCCGCGCGGAATAATCGTGGCCTTGTGCACCGGATCGGTCGCCTTCACGTTGATGGCAACGATCGCATGTCCGCCCTCGTGATAGGCGGTCAGGAGCTTTTCCTCCTCCGTCATCACCAGCGACTTGCGCTCGGCTCCCATCATCACCTTGTCTTTGGCGTCCTCAAACTCGGCCTGGGTGACCATGCGCTTGTTGCGCCGCGCCGCCATCAAAGCCGCTTCGTTGACAAGATTCATCAGGTCGGCGCCGGAGAATCCTGGCGTTCCGCGAGCGATCGTCTTCAGGTTCACATCGGGTGCCAGCGGCACCTTGCGGACGTGCACTTTCAGGATGCTTTCGCGACCGACCACATCGGGATTGGGCACAACGACCTGACGGTCGAAGCGCCCGGGGCGCAGTAGCGCCGGATCGAGTACATCGGGGCGATTGGTCGCTGCGATGAGAATAATTCCTTCGTTTGCTTCAAAGCCATCCATCTCGACCAGCAACTGGTTGAGGGTTTGCTCGCGCTCGTCATTGCCGCCGCCAAGGCCGGCGCCGCGATGACGCCCGACGGCATCGATTTCGTCGATGAAGATGATGCATGGCGCGTTTTTCTTGGCCTGCTCGAACATGTCACGCACGCGGCTGGCGCCGACGCCGACGAACATTTCGACGAAGTCCGAGCCCGAGATGGTGAAGAACGGCACATTGGCTTCGCCGGCCACCGCACGCGCGATGAGGGTTTTGCCCGTTCCCGGTGGACCGACCAGCAGCACGCCGCGGGGAATGCGGCCCCCGAGGCGCTGGAATTTGCCCGGGTCGCGCAGGAATTCGACGATTTCCTGCAAATCCTGCTTGGCTTCGTCGACCCCCGCGACATCCTCGAAGGTCACGCGACCATGGGCCTCGGCCAGAAGCTTCGCGCGCGATTTGCCGAAACCGAGCGCCTTACCGCCGGCGCCCTGCATCTGGCGCGAGAGGAAAATCCATACGCCGATCAGCGCGATGAACGGCAGCCACGACACCAGCAGCGAAACGAACCACGGAACGTTGTCCTGCGGCGGTCGCGCGGTGATCGTGACACCCTTGGAGTAAAGCTTTTGCACCAGACCAGGATCATTGGGGGCATAGGTCTGGAAGCTGGTGCCGTTGGCGAAAGTGCCATGAATTTCAGGGCCCTGGATGACAACGTCTCGCACCCGGCCCTGATCGACCTCCGACAGTAGCTGCGAGAACGAGATGTCTTGCGCGGTCGTGCGCTGACCCGGATTCTGGAAAAGCGTGAACAGCGCCAGTAGCAGCAGAACGATGATCACCCAGAGGGCAAAATTGCGAAGATTAGCGTTCATCAGCTGTCCTGACCCGCCGCGCGAGCCCGCGGCCGTAACTAATGCATCCGGTTCGTGGCGACTTCACGTCGGCCCCAACTCGACAATGTAGGCAGCACAGGTCCCCAAGAAAAGGCCTAGAATCTTAATATTCTAGCGCGTCTCGGCCGGCCGCGCTGCTCCGTGTCCGCGCTTGGTTAAGAGCTTGCGACTGCGCGGCGGCGCCCTTTCAACTGTCAGTTGACCATCGGTCAGTGTTACGACGGCGCCGGCCAGCGTCCGCCGAAAGCGCCGATTGACGGCAGTTTGGGCGCAATCGAGGGCCGATTTAAGCGCCTCGAGCTTGCCGAGCTCCACCGGACCCTCGTCGCCTGCCATCGTCAGCGCACGGCCGAGCACGCGTAGCGCAACCTCGCCTGGCAGTTCGACAAAACGCCTCGCCTCAAACGCGAGCGCCGAAGGTCGCAACTCAACAGCAAGGTCGCCCATGGCGCGATCCACTGCCGCCTCGATTGCCCTGTCCGCTCGCTTGATCCGGTGCGCGAGTAGTGCAAGTCGATGTGGATCGAGCCCCTCTTCGGCCAGCGCGCCCATGAGAACGCGCAATCTTGCGCGGGTGAAACGCGGATCCCTGTTCGACGGATCGTCGGCGTAGGCGATCTTTGCAGCACGCAGGGTCGCGATCAGCCGTGACTTTGGAACGTCGAGTAGCGGGCGCGCCAGATAGATTTCGTTCCCCGTCACCGCTTTCCCGAGATCGTGACCCGGAACGACGGAGATTTTCTGCATGGCCCCAAGCCCTGTGAGGCCGCTGCCGCGGCTCATGCGGATAAGCACGGTTTCGGCCTGATCGTCGAGCGTATGCGCGGTAACGATATGCGTCGCCCGTGCTTTGCGCGCCGCGTCATGCAGCAATCGATAGCGCGCGAGGCGTGCAGCTTCCTGCAATCCGGTCGGCGGCTTGGGCCCGCTCCAGCGAAATGTGCGGTGGTCAATCTTCAGCTTGCGCGCGAGACCAGCGACCGTGGCCGCCTCGCGTCTGGATTCCTTGCGCAAGCCATGATCGATCGTCACCGCGACGAGTTTCGGCTTTGTCTTGAGGGAATCGCGCCAGCGAGCGGCAAGCAGCATAAGGGCGGTCGAGTCTGGCCCGCCCGACACCGCCAGCACAATGACGGGAATTGCTTGCAGACCGGAAAACAGCGTGTTCGCTTCCGACGCCGAGATGGGCAATGATTTCTGCTCGGGCATGGACCGTCACCGAAGCCACGTTCCCGCCCAAACAAATGCGGGCGGGTTGGCTTTTGCGATCATATCCTAGCAGTGCACACGCTTCTGCTCCTGCTCGACGCCGCGTTTCACATTGGCGGAGGCGCGTGGAAATTTCCGTCCCACCTCGGCCAAAGTGGCGCAAGCCGCTTCCTTCTGATTCATCGCGGCAAGCGACTGGCCAAGGCGCAGCAAGGCGTCAGCAGCCTTCGAGGAACGTTCGAACTTGGTCGACACTCCGAGGAAGGACTCTGCGGCGTCACGATAGCGCTGCTGTTGAAACAGGCTTTCGCCGAGCCAGTAGTGCGCCTCCGGCACCGAGCGATCGTTCGGATATTTTTTGAGATAGTCCCGGAAGGACTGTTCGGCCAGTGAATAGTCCTTATGCAAAACATAACCATAGGCCATGTCGTATTCGTCTTGCGGCGAAGCGGAAGGTGGCAGGGTCGCAAGTCGCTGACCGCTGCCAGCGGAAGGCACGGCCGGCCGGACCTGCGCGGGTGGCGATGTCGGCACCGGCGTTGGAGCAGCGGAAGCAACCGCGGCGGATGGCGCAACGGCTTGCGGTGGCGTCGGATTGTTGCCGGTCAGTGTCGAGAGATCGAGCGGCGCGCCGGCAGCACGGCCGCCCGGAGCGCCAACTGGTGCCCCGTTATCTTGAATCCGCTCGGGCCCGGCGATCACTGCTTCATTGCCGAGCGTGCGCCGCGCCCCCGGTGCGTTCGGCTGCTGCGTCGGATCGAACACATCCGACCGGCGACCCGGCACCGAAGGTGGATTTCCTGGCCCCATTGGACCTGCTTGTACGGGCGCTGCAGTTCCGCCGCGCTCGTCCTGCAAACGCTTGAGTTGCATCTCAAGCTGCTGATTTCGATATTGCAGCTGCTCGATGGTACCGGTGAGCTGGCGCAATGTGCTTTCCATGCGATCGAGTCGGACCGAGAGTTCTCCGGGATCAGCGGTCCTCCCCGCCGGCGCTGCCTGGCGCGATTGCGGCTCGCCGCGGTTGAAGAGATCGTCCAGAAAATTTCCGGACCCACGCTGTTGCGCCAGCGCGGAACTGGTCAGAAGCAATGCGGAAATTGCGGCAAGTGCCGCAGTTCGGGGTAATGATCGTGTACGGGTCATGGCAGATGTGGCCAGTAGCGGCCGTTTTCCCAATCAGGATACCATAGGCCGCGCTGCGTCGAAATTGTGACTGCGACCCCCTTCGTCATGGCCAGGATTTCCCGGCTATCCGGGTCTCGCGCGCCTTTAAGATACACTTGAATGCCCGGCCCATGCCGGGCACAGCAGCATTTTGAATCCACGTTGAGGGCTTTACGAACTCACCCCGAGCACGGTGACGGCGCGGCGGTTCTGTGACCAGCAGGAGATGTCGTTGCAGACCGCAACCGGCCGCTCTTTGCCGTACGAAATTGTGCGCATGCGATGGCCCTGGATGCCACGCGAGACCAGATAGTCGCGCACTGCCTGCGCGCGACGCGCACCGAGTGCGATGTTGTACTCACGCGTGCCGCGTTCGTCGGCATGCCCTTCAACCGTGAACTGCGAATACTGACTGTAATTGGTGAGCCACTGCGCTTGCTTGTCGAGAGTCGCGCGTGACTGCGGCGTCAGCTCGGACGAATCCGTTTCGAAAAATACGCGGTCGCCCACATTGACGACGAAGTCCTGCTGACTACCGGGCGTCGCCTGTCCCGCCGCATTTGCTTGCGCATCCTCCGCCGTTCTGCCGCAGGCCGAGATAGCCAAAGCCGCGGCCAAGACAGCCGCAAGCCGGGCAACGTGCAGCATCTTCCTCACATCGATCATTCCGGTGCCTCCATTTCACGCTTCCGACCGGAGCTTCACGTGTGGGTCTAGCAGGTCGTTCGTTAAACGAACGTTCCATCAACCTTGATGGAACCTTGCACAGGCCCAGTAAAATAATCGGAGTCCCTTAAACCATTTCTGATGGTTAAGACACGGTGAAAATAAGGCCGGTTTGAGACAATTCAGGATAAAAGCGGGGACCATGCCGGATCGGATGCATAGGCCGGCGTGGGAACCCGAATTTCATTGCGGCCGGAGATATCGATCGTGTAAAGCGCCGGGCCCTGACCAACGTCGCGGAAGAACATCAGAACGCGTCCATTCGGCGCAAACGTCGGGCCTTCGTTGTGAAAACCTTCCGTTAGCATGCGTTCGCCCGAGCCGTCGGGCTTTAACACGCCGATGGCAAAATTCCCTCGCGCCTGGCCGGTGAAGGCAATGTAATCGCCGCGTGGCGACCAGACCGGCGTCGAATGGTGACCCTCGCCGAAGCTGATGCGCTGCGCCGGACCACCGGCAGCCGGCATGATGTAGATCTGTTGCGAACCTCCTCGATCGCTCTCGAAGCAAATGCGCGTGCCATCCGGCGAATAGCATGGCGCTGTGTCGATCGCAGGCGTGTCTGTGAGCCGCGTGGTCTGCTTTGACCGCAGATCCATCACGAACAGATTCGCGTTGCCACCTTGCTGCAGGCTCATGATCACCCGCTGACCGTCGGGCGAAAACCTCGGGGCAAAAGTCATCCCGGGGAAATTGCCTACAATCTCGCGCTGTCCGGTTTCGATATTGAGCAAATAGACGCGTGGATCGCCTTGGCCATAAGACATGTAGGTGATCTCTTGCGTCGATGGATTGAAACGCGGCGTCAGCACGAGGTCATCGCCCCGAGTCAGATAGCGCACCCCTGCGCCGTCCTGATCCATAATGGCAAGGCGCTTCACTCGCCGGTCTTTCGGCCCTGTTTCATCCACGAACACGATCCGACTGTCGAAATATCCCTTCTCGCCGGTAAGGCGCTCATAGATCGCGTCCGAAATAATGTGCGCGATACGTCGCCAATTGTCGGGCGTCGTGAAGTATTGCTTGCCGTCGAGCTGCTGGCCGGCGAACACATCCCACAGACGAAACTCCGCCTTCAGCCGTCCGTCGCCCTGACGAGTGATGCGCCCTGTCACGAGGGCCTGCGCATTTATCGCGCGCCAGTCCTGAAAGCGCGGCACATTATCGCTGTTGCTGATGCGCTCAATGAAAGCAGCCGGATTGATGGGCGCGAACAGACCGCTGCGCTGAAGATTGCTGGTGATCACAGACGTGACATTGCGGCCCGTGTCGGCTTCGGAAATGAAGTCGGGCAGCGCAATTGGCATCGGCTGCACATTACCCTGCGTGATGTCGAGCCTGAGCACCGCTCCCGCAGAGCGTGGCGCGAATACTGCGAGGGCACCGGCTCCCACAAGCAGGCGACGGCGGGTCAACGGCAAAGGCGCGCGTGGTCGGGAACTTGTCATTTTCAACATGAGGATTAGTTGGCGCGGTACATATCTTTGGGATCGAAGGTCAGCTCAATTTCCTTCCAACTTTCGTAATGCTCTGGCCTGAGCATATCGAACGGCTGGCCGGTGAGCACAGCGCGCACCGCACTGTCGCGAGACGCCATTGCAGCCACAGTGCGCCCATTCACGCGCGCAAAGGGCGGAGCCGCCAGCCGGCCATCAGGACGCAGCTTGACGGTGATATTCACAATTAGCTCGTTTGGATCCTTTACGCCGACCGGGGGACTCCACAGCGCCATCAGGCGCGCGCGCAGCGCATCGATTTCGGATTGCGACAGCTTGGCAGCCATACCCGAGGGGGTCCCCAGAGAGGGGATCGCATTCGCTTCCATCCCGACCGCCGCGTGGCGTACCGGGTCGCGCTTGTCGAGCAAAGCCGCAATTTTGTCGGCGTCAAATTTCGGCTGCTGCCTCTGTGGAGGCTTCTTCGGCGGCAGCGGCTGCTCGACCTTGACCTGCTGTTTTGGTTCGTCCTGCTGCTTGATCTTGTCGGCAATCGGGTCGGCCTGTGGCGGCTGCGGCTCAGGCGGTGGGGCAATTTCTTTTGCGGCCTGCACTTCTTTTTTCTCGGTGAGTTTGGCCTTCGAATCCTCGACTGGCTTCAGCGGCTCTTCAGCCTTTTTCTCCACCAGCGGCTTTGGCGTTTCCACCTTGGGCGCGTCCTTTACGCCCTTGGTCATCTCCGAGAAATCCTTTTCGCTGATCAGATCGACTGGCAGCGACTCTGCGGGAGTAACGTCGAATGTCTTTCCAGAAAACGACAGCGTCGCCCACAGCAGTACCGCTGCGTGCAGGCCAGCCGAGATCGCTGTCGCTTTTCTCATCACCGCGCTTTCGCGCCCTGCTCAAATTCGGTGACCAAGGCTACACGATGAAAGCCGGCTGACGACAGCTGGCCCATAACCTTCATCATAGTGCCGTAGTCCACTTTTCTGTCCCCGCGCACATATATACGGGCCTCGGTACCCCCGCGCGCCCCCGCCACTGCCTGCATCTTGGGTATCAGATCGTCCACAGCAATCTCGCTATTCTGCAGAAAAATCTGGCCTTTGTCGTTGACAGAAACCGTGAGCGGCTCCTTGTCCTGATCGAGGCTTTTCGCCTGGCTCTGCGGTAGGTCAATCGGCACACCGACTGTCAATAACGGCGCCGACACCATGAAAATGATCAACAATACCAACATGACGTCGACCATCGGCGTCACGTTGATTTCGCTCATCACCCGCCGCCGGTGGTGTTTACGCTTGCCGAGAATAGGAGTGCCCGCGTTGGCAGCCATCTGGCAGTCCCCTACCCGCGCTCGTCAATTTGCCGCGACAGGATGGCGGCGAACTCGTCGGCAAATCCCTCGAGCCGCTGGGCCTGCTTGTTAACCTCCGCCGCGAACTTATTATAGAAAATGGTCGCCGGTATGGCAGCCACAAGGCCCAGCGCGGTCGCGAAAAGCGCCTCGGCGATGCCGGGGGCAACCACGGCCAAAGACGTATTCTTTGACGCCGCGATCGACTGAAAGCTTGTCATGATGCCCCAGACCGTGCCGAACAATCCGACAAAAGGCCCGGCGGAGCCGACGGTGGCAAGAACGAGCAGGCGCTTCTCGAGCCGCTCCACCTCGCGGGCAATCGTTACCTCCATGACCTTTTCGATGCGCATCTGCAGGCCGCCGATCGTGCGGGCGTTTCCTTCAAAGCTGCGTTTCCATTCCCGCATTGCCGCCACGAACAAGGCCGCCATCGAATGCGCCGGCCGCGACGAGAGCGCGCGGTAGAGTTCGTCGAGAGACTGGCCGGACCAGAATGCCTGCTCGAAGCGGTCCATGGCCCGCCGCGTCCGCGCGTAAAGCACGGTCTTGTCGATCGCGATCGCCCAGACCCAGACCGAGCAGATCAAGAGACCGACCATCACGGTCTTGACGACCCAGTGGGCATTCCAGAACAGCGTGAACAACGACAGATCGGAAGAGGACAGCGGGAGCACCGACTGTGCCATGTCGGCAGGATTCATAGGCACGTCCTTTCCGCTCAATCCGATCCCGTGGGTCGAACCGGCGCGGCGCAAACTCGGCAATCAACAGGCGCGCGCGACGATCCCGCCCACGCGCTAAGCCGAAGCCGACTATCTCGCGAAATTCCTAGGTCCCGTCCACCGGTACCTACGAAATCCCCGCGAAACTTGGCCAAACTTGGGCGCGCAAGCGGGCTTGTGGCCCATAACAGCGCTGATTGGGGTTAAAGACTCGTTACCCTCGTGGCGGGCTGATCCCAGACACAAAGGCCGCCCTTTCAGGCGGCCTTTGGAGAAATTCAGGTCTGGGCTTGGCTTGCGTCGGGAGTTTGTCGGTTTCGACGCTCGGCCATGAACTGGTCGAACTCGGCCCGATCCTTCGCCAATCGAAGACGTTCAAGGAACTCGCGGAACTCGCGCTG
>Ga0075418_10010845_pt1 | contig 10193 bp, 5 predicted proteins | sample SoiMetdeltSBSDD2_FD_81776 | JGI IMG/M metagenome (GOLD analysis project Ga0075418, IMG submission 81776) | Bulk soil microbial communities from a Populus tree surrounding site in Tennessee, USA - Soil MetaG P. deltoides SBSDD2 | ecosystem: Environmental > Terrestrial > Soil > Tree plantation...
CCGCGTGCGGGTGCCGGCGGCGCTGCGGCGTCCGTCCCGCTATCTCGATCCCGGTGTTCCGGACCACGAACGCGCGCTGGCCCGGCGCGGCACCTCGCTGGTCGGTACCGTCAAGAGCGGCGCGCTGGTGGATGTCGTGGCTCACGGCTCGTTTCTGGACGAAATGTTCGGGCACGTTCGAGCGTTTGCGCGCCGCGCGATTGCGGCGTCGGTCGGCCGCTGGAATCCGCAATCGGGCGCGATCGTCGCCGCCATCGTCATCGGCGACCGCGCCGGCCTGGACGATCGCGTGCAGCGCCGGCTGCAGGAAGCTGGCACGTACCACGTCATCGCGATCTCGGGCGGCAACATCGCGATTCTCGCCGGCTTGTTGCTCGGTCTGTTTCGTGTCGGCGGCTGGCTCGGCCGTGCGGCGATGCTGTCGGCGATCGTGGCGCTGTGCGCGTACGCGCGGCTGGTTGGCGGCGGTGCCTCGGTCGATCGCGCGACGCTGATGGCCGTCGTGCACTTCGGCGCGCGGGCGTTCGATCAGCGGAGCCCGCCGCTGAACGCGCTGGCGGTCGTGGCGGCGCTGCTGGTGGCTGTCGATCCACTTTCGGTCGCGGACCCCGCGTTCGTCCTGACCTGCGGCGCCACGCTGTCCATTCTGCTCGTCGCGGCGGGTGTCAGATTCGCTCGTCCTGAGCCTGTCAACGGGCGAGCGGGAGGTTCGTGGTTCGACAGGTACATCCCGAGCAAGCTCGCCCTTCTCCGGGCTCAGGGCGAGCGAGTCGAAGGGCTCACCACGAGCGGGAAGCGACTGGCACTTCCGGCACTGACTCTCTTGTCCGCGTCACTGGCGGCGGAGGTCGTGCTGTTTCCGGTCGGCGCGCTCGTATTCTCCCGTGTGACCTTCGCCGGCCTCGTCCTCAACTTCCTCGCGATCCCTCTCATGGCCATTGCGCAGATCGCGGGGATGGCGCTCGTGCCGATTGCGCTGGTCTCGCCGGCCGCCGCTGCGCTCGTCGGGTGGATTGCCTACGTCGGCGCCGCCGGCCTTATCTGGTCGGCCGACTTCGTCCGGTTCGTTCCCATCTTGAGCTATCGCATCGCGCCGCCGGCGTGGTCCGTGGTCCTGGCCTACTACGGTGCGCTCGGCGCGTGGTGGAGCCTGCACCGTCGGCGCGCGGACGTCGTCGGGAGTGCCGAGTCCAATGTCGCGAGGCGCGCACGCCGATCGGCGACGTGCATCGCGATCGCGACCGCGCTGTGGGTCCTTCTCGATCCCAGGACCATCCTTGCTTCGCGAGGCGACGGTCGCCTGCATATGACTTTCGTCGACGTGGGGCAGGGCGACGCGATTTTCGTCGTGTTCCCGCACGGCTCGACGCTGTTGGTCGACGCCGGCGGCGTCTCTCCGTCGGCGTTCGATGTGGGCGACCGGGTTGTCGCGCCAGTCATCCGCGATGCGGGCTTCTATCGGCTCGACTACCTCGCGCTGACACACGGCGATCCGGATCACATCGGCGGCGCCGCGTCCATCCTCGAGGAATTCCGGCCGCGCGAGGTCTGGGAAGGCATCCCGGTGCCGCGTTCGACGCCCCTGACGACATTGCGTCAGCAAACGCACGAGAGGGGCGGCCAGTGGCTCAACGTCTACGCCGGTACGCGGCGCGTCGTCGACGAGGTCGAGGTGATCGCCAGGCATCCGGGCGTCGAGGATTGGGAGCGCCAGAAAGTTCGGAACGACGACTCGCTCGTGCTGGAACTACGCTGGCGCGACGTCTCGATCCTGTTGACCGGCGACATCGGCCGCATTCCGGAGCGAACGCTCGCGCAGACAATCCCGCAGGCGAAACTGCGGGCCGTCAAGATCCCGCACCACGGCAGCCTCACGTCGAGCAGTGAAGAATTCGTGCAAGCCCTCCAGCCGGAAGTCGCCGTCGTCAGCGCAGGTCGCAGCAACCACTTCGGACATCCAGTGCCGGAGGTATTAGAGCGCTACCTGGCCGCAGGAGCAGAGATCTTTCGAACCGATCGCGATGGGGCAGTAACCGTCCAGAGCGATGGCAGCTCGATGTCGATTCGATCGTTCAAAGGCCGTCAATTCGATTTGCCACGAAGACACGAAGACACGAAGTCTCCCAAGGCAGGAACAAATGCTCAGAGTACAAACCAAGACCGATGAGGTAACCGAGAATCTTGCGCACAAGGTCATCGGTTGTTGCATGAACGTTCATCGCGAGCTCGGACCTGGTCTCGTGGAGCAGATCTACCGGGCCTTCGTGACTTCGTGTCTTCGTGGCTGATCCCTGAATTTGGTCCTCAGCCCCCACTTTCGACTTCCTCTCGCTAACAGGGAACGCAGGGTTGTAAAATCCTGATACCCCCGCACCATGGCATGTCCCCGTTGCGGCAACGTCGATCCGCCGGTGCACGGACACTGTCCGGCCTGCGGCGCACCGCGCGCAACCGACTCCGCGGTCGCCTCCATACCTGACGCCGCGACGCGCGACGGGACCAATGAGACGCGCTTCCCAGCTCGGCCGTTGGCGACCCCAACGGGTCCAATCGACTCGAGCGTAACTGCTGGCGTCACGGTGCCAGTCCCCGCGATAACACGCGCCGCTGCATCGGTGACATCGACAGGAATGGGCACGGGGCGTCGGCGGATGGGAGGCGCCGGTCCGCTCGTACCGGGTGAGCACTTCGGAGGGCGATACCACATCATCCGCCTGCTGGGCATCGGCGGCATGGGCGCCGTGTATCAAGCGTGGGATCAGACGCTCGAAGTTGCCGTCGCCATCAAGGTCATCAAGCCCGAGCATTCGGAGGATCCCGAGGCGGCCGGCACCCTCGAAAAACGATTCAAGCGGGAGCTGCTGCTCGCTCGATCGGTCACGCATCCACACGTCGTCCGCATTCACGACCTGGGCGAGCTCGAGGGCGTCACCTACATCACGATGCCCTACGTCCAGGGCTCGGACCTGGCCAGCGTCGTCAAGCGTGAGGGCAAGCTGCCGGTCGAGCGCGCGCTGGCCATTGCCAAGCAAATCGCGTCCGGCCTGGCGGCCGCTCACAAGGCCGGTGTCGTCCATCGCGATCTCAAGCCGGCGAACATCATGGTCGACAGCGAGGGCGACGCGCTGATCATGGACTTCGGGATCGCGCGCTCGACGACCAAGACTGGCTTGACGATGACAGTTGGGGGCGCCGTGATCGGGACCATCGAGTACATGGCGCCCGAGCAGGCGCGCGGCGAAGCCGTCGATCAACGAGCGGACGTTTATTCCTTCGGCCTCATTCTCAACGACATCCTGCTGGGCCGGCGGCAAACGGCCAGCAATACCTCGGCCGTCACCGAGCTCATGGCGAGGATGCAGCACGCGCCGCCTCCTTTGCGCACCGTCGATGCCTCGATTCCCGAGGCGCTCGACGCGATCGTCACGACGTGCTTGCAGCCTGACCCGGCGGCGCGTTTCCAGACGATGGCGGATTTGCTGTCGGAGCTCGAACGGCTGGACCCGAGCGGTCACCCGTTGATTGCGGGGACCGGCATGACGCGGCCATTCACAGTCTCGGCGCCGATCGCGGCGGCGCGTCCGTCGAGGACGACGTGGTGGCTTGCCGCGGCTGCTGCTGTCGTCGTCGCCGGCGCCGGCGCCGGCTGGGTGTTTCGCGATCGACTCGCGCCGGCGTCGGAGTCCACGGCAGCGGCCACCGGTCCACCGATTTCCCTCGCGATCCTGCCGTTCCGGAACGCATCAGGCGACGCGACGCTCGACTCGCTCGGGTCGAGCCTCGGTTCGGTGCTCGCGACCGAGCTCGGCCAGTCTCCGCGGCTGCGGACGGTGCCTGCAGACCGTCTCAATCAGGTCCTGCAGGATCTTCGGATCGCTCCGACCGCAAAGCTGGGCCCGTCGGATCTGGGTCGCGTCGCCGAGTACACCAGCGCGCGCCGCGTGCTCTGGGGCGAATACACGCGGTTCGGCGATTCCATTCGCATCGACGCGACGCTGCAGGATCTCGATCAATCGCGCAGCGTCCCGTTGACCGCGACGGCGCCGAACGACAACAGCCTCCCCGTCGCCATTGGACAGATCGCGAGTTTGGTGCAGCAGGAACTGGGTCGAGAGTCGCCGGACATTCTCAAGGACCTGAAAGCGACCGCGTGGAAGCCGTCGACGAATTCGTTCGAAGCGCTGCGGCTCTACAACGAGGGCATTCGGCTGACGCAGCAGGGCGCTCACCAGGACGCGCAGAAAAGCTTCGAAGCGGCCACGAAGAAAGATGAGAATTTCGCACTCGCGCTGTCCGGACTCGCGCAGTCGTACGCCAAGCTCGGCTACGATACCGAAGCGGCCCAGTTCTCGCGCCGCGCCATGGACCTGGCGCAGTCGCTGCAGCCGCAGGAAAAGTACCTCATTTCCGCGAATCACTACGGTATCGTCCGGGATCGCGCGAAAGCCATCGAGGCCTACCAGAACCTCGCCAAGGCGTCGCCCAACGACGCGATGCTGCACTTCGAGCTCGCGGGTCTGCACGAGCAGGGCGGTCAGCTGGGACCGGCGCAAGAGGAATTCGCGCAGGTCGTCGCCCTCGATCCGAAATTTGCCGAAGGATTGCTTGGCCTTGGGCGCGTGGAGATCCGCGCCGGCAACGTGCAAGGTTCGCTGAGCCACTTGAATGCTGCGCTCACGCTCGCCATTCAACTGAATCGAGACGAGACGCGGGGGAATGCCCTCCAGGCGATCGGCATCGCCTACCGGCAGTTGGGCCGCCTCGAAGAAGCGATGAAGCAGTACCAGGCGTCTCTCGAAATCAAGACCAAGCTCGGCAACAAGAGCGGTATGGCTTCCAGCGTCAGCGAGATCGCCCAGGTCCAATCGCTCCTGGGTCAGTCGAAGGAGGCCGAGAAGAGCTACGGAGAGGCGCTCAAGCTGCGGCGCGAGATTGGCGACAAGAACGGCACCAGCATCGTGCTCGTGAACCTCGCGTCGCTCCTCAATGACAACCTCGGTCGACCGGACGAAGCGCTGCCTTTGCTGAGGGAGGCGCTACAGATTCGTCGTGATGCCGGCAATCCGAACGGCGAGGCCCAGGTCCTCAACAGCATCGGCAGTGTGTATCACACGAAGGGCGAGTTCTCGGAGGCGCAGACCTACTTCGAGCGCGCGCTCGAGATTCGCGAGAAGAGCAAAGTGCCTGGGCCGCTTGCCGACACGCTGCACAACCTCGGCGAAACGCTCGCGAACATGGGAAAGTACGACCAGGCGCTGGCGCAATACCTTCGAGCGGCGGAGTTGCGACGAGGCGCCGGCGACAAGAGCGGCGCCGCCATCGAATCGTACAGCATGGGAACGATTTTCGATTACCAGGCTCGCTACGGTGCGGCGATCAAGTCCAAGGAAGAGGCGTTGCAGGCATACCGCGACCTCAAGCAGCGCGATTTTTGGCTGGGCGAAATTCTGAGCGGATACGGCAACAGCCTCACCTTGGCTGGGCGTCTGGATGATGCCGCCAAGCAACTGGACGAGGCCACCACCGTAGGCAATGAGGTAAAGAATCCGAGTCTCATCGCGCAGACGCTCCGCTTTCAGGCCGACCGCCTTTATTACAGTGGCGATCTGAATGCGGCAAACCGGCTGGCCGAACAGGCCGTGCAAGCAGCCGCGAAGGCCTCGGACCGGAGCCTCACGCTCCTGACGCAAGCCAGCGCGGCGAGGACCGCCGCGGCGCTTCAACCGAGCAAAGGGCTGACCGCGAAGCTCGCGACGCTTGCCTCGCAGGCTGATGCGGCCGGTCTCAAGGCGCTCGCGGTCGAGAGCTCGTTGCACGGTGCGGAAACGCTCCTCAAATTGAACGATCGGGCGGGCGCGCGCAAGGAGGCCGAGAGCGCGCTGGCGAAGGCGGAGCTGTCGGGGTTTCGGGTGTCGCTCGCGAAAGCGCGGTATCTGCGCGCCGAAGCACTGCGAACGAGCGGAGACGCCGAGGCCAGCCGCGAATACGCGTCAGCGCTGCGGCTGCTCGATCAGATCAAGGGCGAGGACGGCAATCAGAACGTGCTGAAGCGCGCGGACCTCGCCGCGATCCACGCGGAGTGCGAGCGCTGGTCGAAGGGACGTTAGGGCCCGGACGGGCCCTTGGCGTCGGCTACGGCGTCGGAGGTCGCCGCCGGCGGCGATAGAGGTAACCTGCTACGCCAGTGCCGACGAGCACGAGGCTCGCTGGTTCAGGAACGGCCGTAGGGGCTAGCCCCCCAACGAGTCCCGGCGAGAAATCGTTGTCCCTGCCGCTGATGGTCGGGTCGCCTTCGGGCAGGAAGCTGCAGTACGGATAACAGGAGGGATCCCCCCCAGGCGGCGTCGCCGCTCCGTACGGTGCGTTGTTGTGACTGCCGGGAATCGTGATGTCCTGATAAGACCCGCCAGTAAAGTGAAAAAACCGTGGATCGGGGAATTGCGGATCAGTGTTATTGAGCCACGAGACTGTTCCCACCCATGTGTCCCAGTTTCCTGGCTGCTCCACAGATGGATCGATGAACAATTCCCAACATCGAGGGTCGGGAAAGCCGGTATCGAGCGGGACGCATTCGTAACCTGTAGGCAACGGCCTCGCGAGCATGGCCGTGGCGTCGTATGGAGCGATTGTGACATCCACGAAAAATTGCGAGGTCGGGTTGAGTCCCTCGAACGTCAACCTGAACGCAAAGTCGCCAAAGAGATAATCGTTGGTGGGGGTTGGAGGGCAAAGGGAGACACCACTCCCGCAGAACGTCATCGAGGTCGTCTCGACCGCCACCGTCCCCAAGGGGACCAAGACCGCTGCGAGCGCGGCAACCTGAAGAACCTTGACTGCTGTCGAAGACTTGCGTCGCGTCGTCATCGGACCTCGCAACTCTCTGTCGGCTTGTGAAAAAGTGCGGTTCCCTAGCAAATAGATCGCCAAGAGAACCGTGGTCGTTTTCTGAGGTTTTGCGGCCGTACGCGCAGTCGAGCCTGTTGATGGTCGCGTGATGGGCAGACTTTCATCGGATGTCCGGCGACCTTCGCCCTCGAGGCTCGTGAATGCGGTCCTATCTTTCGCGACGACTGAGTCGATAGAGGCGGAACTCGGGATTCGACCATTCCAGGACGAACCGATGGGGATGGCGCCTGAGAAGGGCGACCATCTCGCCGGTCTCATCGCCTGGCGGCCCGGCCAACAGGTACGACGCGCCGATGCGCTCCCAGAACGCAAACAGATTCGCGTCGGTGTCCGGATAAAAGAGTGTCGTCCGCCGGCCGCTCAGAAGCGCGAGCGCTCGAGGATGACCGAAGACGACCAGATCGCTCTGGGTGGTGCCTTGGCGCACGTGCTGCAGCATCTCCGTTGCCGTCGGCGAATCCACTCGCGGCGCGACGGCTTCCGCTTCGTACGCGCCGGTCGATGTCATGGCGATCGAGGCCACCGCCGCGATCCACGCGGCGAGCGCTGCGTTGCCGGTCCACGGGCGCCACTTTCTTGCCGCAGTCATTCCGACGATCGAGTAATAGAGCAGGAGCGGGAGTAGCGGCAGGAGATAGCGCACATGCATATGGGCCGTAAAGCACATGAGCGCGAGGACATAGAGAACGAAGACGTACTCGAGCACGCTCGCGCCGTCGGTCGTCCTGAATCGAATAGCCACGCCCAGGGCTGCTGCGCCGCCGACGACGTACGCGGCCAGAATGTTCAGGAGGCGCATGTCGCCCACACTCCACAGCGCCGAACTGGCCGCAGCAAAGCTCCGAGCGTTTTGCAGGATGGCCGCCAGCGATCCCGGCAGGCGCTCGACCGTAGTTCGATCCGGGGGGACGAGTACGACCTGCAAGATCACCAGCGCCCCGAACGTTGAGAGGATCCGAAGGCTGCGCGCGGACAGCGTTCGTGAGTACAACAGGTCGCGCAGGAGTAGCGCGCACGGAAGCACAATGCCCAGTTGGCGCGTCAAAAAGGCCGCGAACATCACGGTGCCCGCCAGTGCGTCGCCGATGTAGTCCGCTCCGTCTCTTTTTTCATCGCGATCGAGTCGCTCGATCTGCCATAGCGCCAGCAATACGAATACGAGGAACGGGACGTCCGAGAGAATCCGATCCTTGAGATCCCATATCAGCGGATGAAACGCGAGCGCGGTCACCAGAAGCCATCGGGACGAGCGCGGCAGGTCTCGCGCAAACACCGTCGCGACGAGGAAGAGCGCGACCAGTAAAAACAGCAGCCCCTCGACTTTCATCGCGTTCAGGTTCAGACCGAATAGCCGATAGACCGGCGCCAAAAGAAGGGGAAAGCCTGGCGGCGTGATCGACGGGAGAAACGGATACGTCGGATTGGGGACGTATGTCGTCGCTCCATAGGGCAGACCCTCGACGATATTCCTGGCGTTGTTGATGTAGGCCGCGAAGTCGTCGCCCCAATCCTGCCCAGGCCGGAACGTCACCGCATAAACGACACCGATCGCCACAATCAGGACGGCCGTCGCCGCGTGCTGCTTTTTCCGACTCACCCGCAGTCCCTTGTCAATCGAGCGGTCGAATCCGATACAGCCGGTAGTCGGAATTCTCGTAGGCGAGCGCGAAGCGACCGGGATGGCGCATCACGATGCCGTCGACTTCATGGGAAACCCCATGCGGCCCGGCCAGAACGTGAGATGCGGCGACGCTTTGCCAAAAGTCGAAGAAGCTCGCATCGGTGGTCCCGTTGAACAGAGTCGTCCGGCGGCCGGTCCACAGCGCCAACGTTCGTGGATGGCCGAACACGATGAGATCCGTCGGCGTCGTGCGGTCCCGAATGTTTCGAAACATGTCCTGAGCGGTCACCGATTCTACGCGCGGAACAACAAGCTGACTCTGGTAGACGTCCGCCGCCATCACCGCCATTGCACACGCCGCGCCGATCCACATCCCAAGAGCGAGTCGTCGAGCCCAAGGCCTACCTCTGCCGATGACCGTGACACCCACAAGCGAGTAGTAGAGGAGGAACGGCACGAATGGAAGCAGATACCGCAGGAGCATACGGGCCGCGGAACCCAGCAGAGCCACGACGTACAGTATGAAGAAGTGATCCGTCATGCTCGTTCGGTGTCCGATCCTGAATCGTTCGAAAACTCCGACCGCCGCTGTAATGTCAATGATGTAAGCGACAGCGAGTGTACCGATGCGACTGTCGCCGACACGCCACAGCGCCGTGCTGGCCGTCCCCAGGTCCTGCGCGTTTCTCAGCAGAGCGGAGAACGATCGCGGAAGACGATCCACCAGTTCAGGATCTGAAGGGAACAGTGCAAGTTCCACGAGAACCAGCGCGGCAAACACTCCTAGAACCCGAAACGTGCTCCGCGGTCGCTGTTTGTGAAGGAGATCTCGCAGGATGAGGGCACATGGCAGGACAATCCCGAGGTAACGGGTCAGGAAGGCGGCAAACATCGCCAGTGCTGCCGAAACTTCTCCGATCGAGGGGGTCACACGATCGTCGTCTGATACGGAGAGTTGCTCGACCAGCCACAGCGTCAACAGCACGAACGTCAAGAACGGAATATCCGAAAGAATCCGATCCTTCAGCGACCAGACCAGCGGATGAAACGCGACCGCCGTCACGAGCAGCAATCGGAACGCGGACGGCAGGTCTCGCGCAAACACCGTCACGACCAGCGCGAGCGCGAGGAGTAGAAAGACGAGTTGCTCGACTTTCATGGCAGTCAGGCTCAGGCCGTACATGCGATACACAGGTGCCAGCAGCAGCGGCAAGCCAGGCGGCATGATCGATGGCAGGAACGGAAACGAGGGATTGGGGACAAAGGTCGTCTCCCCATAAGGACGGCCTTCCACCAGGTTCGTCATATTCGTGATGTAGGTGGAAGAGTCGTCGTCCCAATCCTGGCCCGGCTGGAAGATGAACGCGTAAAGAACACCGATCGAGAGGATGAGCAGCGCCGTCGCAGCGCGATAATGTCCGCGCTTCAAACCGTTCATTTGACGCGTTGCCACTCGTTCTCGAGCTCCTCGAGCGTCATGGCGTTCATCACGCGGCCGCTGGCGGCGATCGTGCGTTCCATCTGCGTAAATCGCTTCGTGAACTTGTCGTTCGCCTTTCTCAGTGCCGTTTCCGCTTCCACCCCCAGCTTCCGCGCGAGGTTGGCGATTGCGAAGAGCAGGTCACCGACTTCCTCTTCGACCTGATCCTGATCGGTGCGATCGGCG
>Ga0075418_10010846_pt1 | contig 10192 bp, 7 predicted proteins | sample SoiMetdeltSBSDD2_FD_81776 | JGI IMG/M metagenome (GOLD analysis project Ga0075418, IMG submission 81776) | Bulk soil microbial communities from a Populus tree surrounding site in Tennessee, USA - Soil MetaG P. deltoides SBSDD2 | ecosystem: Environmental > Terrestrial > Soil > Tree plantation...
CTGATCACGCCGGCCGTCGCACCGCACGCGATGTACACGCTCGACGGTCCCACCCTCAAGGCGGCTCGAGATCTGTCGCGACGCCACAACGTGCCGACGCTGATTCACCTCGCAGAGACGCACGACGAGATCCGGAGCGCGCAGGAGCGATTCAAGTCGTCGCCGGTCGCCTACCTGGACAGCCTCGGGTTTCTCGGCCCGGGCGTGCTTGGTGCGCACGGCGTGTGGGTGTCCGACGCCGATATCGCGCTGCTCAAGTCGCGCAATGTCGGTATCTCGCACAACCCCGAGAGCAACATGAAGCTGGCCAGCGGCACGGCGCCGGTCCTCGAGCTGCGGAAAGCAGGCGTCGCGGTCGGGCTTGGGACCGACGGAGCGGCCAGCAACAACGACCTCGACATGTTCGAGGCGATGCGATTGGCCGGGTTCCTTCACAAGCTGCAGGCCAATGACCCGCGCGCACTGCCCGCGGCGGACGTGCTGAAGATGGCGACGATCGAGGGCGCCCGCGCGCTCGGCATGGAGCGCGAGATCGGATCGCTCGAGCCTGGAAAACGCGCGGACCTGATCGTCGTCTCGATGGCCAGCGCGCGCCAGACGCCCATGTATTCGCCAGTCTCTCACCTGGTCTACGTCACGCGCGGCGACGATGTGCGCACGACGATTGCGAACGGCAAGGTGCTGATGCGCGATAGGAAGATGCTGACGTTGAACGAGTCAGCCGTACTCGAGGAAGCCCGCGGCTGGGCGGTCAAGATCAGAGAGGCTGTTCGTTAGGAGGAGAATGGAGACACTGATCACGGCTGACCAGATCCATCAGCGGGTCGGCGAGCTGGCCGACGAGATCGAGCGGGACTACCCGGCCGACGACGAGATTCATCTTGTCGGCGTGCTGAAAGGCGGGTTCGTGTTCATGGCGGATCTCGTCCGCGCCATGAGCGCGCGCGTGACGATGGACTTCATCGCGGTATCGAGCTATGCACAGAGCACCAAGTCGACGGGCGAGGTCCGGCTCGTCAAGGACCTCGACAGCGGCCTCGAAGGCCGGCACGTGATCATCGTCGAAGACATCGTCGATACCGGGCTGACGCTGACGTACCTGCAGGATATCCTCAGAGCCAGGGCTCCACGCTCGCTCAAGACGGCCTGCCTGCTCAGCAAACCGTCACGGCGCAAGGTCGACGTCGTGGTGGAGTACATCGGGTTCACGATCGAGGACAGGTTCGTAGTCGGCTACGGCCTCGACTACGCTGAGAAATACCGGAACCTTCGAGATATAGAGGTCCTGGACGGGGAATGAAACGGTTCGACATCATCACGGAAGCCGATGCGCGGCAGCTCGACATCGGGTCGACGGTCGAGCTCACAGCCGGCGGGGTCGTGACGCCGCTCGCACGCGATACGCTCGCGGCGCGCCGGGTCACTGTGGCCAGCGCTGGTCTCGTGGACCAGCAGGCGGGAGCCGATCTGGTTCCGGCGGCTGACATTCGAAAGATCGCGATCGGAAGCGACCATACGGCGGTGGCGCTCAAAAACCGGCTGATGCAATACCTGCGCGGCCGCGGCATTGCCGTCAGCGATCTCGGTGCCAACAGCACAGATCCCGTTGACTATCCCGACGTAGCCGGGGCCGTGGCGTTTGCCGTGGCCCGCCGGGAAGCTGACGCCGGTATCGTATTGGACGGAGCGGGGATTGGATCGGCAATCGCCGCGAACAAGGTGCGCGGCGTGCGCGCCGCGATGTGCCCGAACGAAACGATCGCGCGCTACTCGCGCGAGCACAATGGCGCCAACGTTCTGACGCTCGGATCGACCCTGATCGCCGGCGACGACGCAGCCATCCGCATCGTCGAAGTCTGGCTTTCGACGCCGATGCGCGAGCCGCGCTACATCCGCCGGCTCGCAAAAATCCGCCGGCTCGAGGAGCGGGCGGCGCGTGAATGAATGGGTGTCGTGGATCGTTGCTCGTCGCTCGTGGCTCGAAGAGCCAATCGTTTCAAAGGGCTTTTCGAGCTACGAGCGACGAACCACGAACAACGGACCACGGACTGTGACAGCCTCCAGCAACCATGTTGAATCCAGCTGATCTTCAACGGCTGATCGAGATCATCACCGAAGAAGTAGTGGCGGCACAGAAGGGCAGCCCGTCAGGCCACTGCGCGTGCCATTCGGTGCTGTACGAGTGCTGTCCGGATCGCCTGCGCGGGGTGCTCGAGGCGGGTGCCTCGCGAATTGGCCTGCACGCCGCGGGCGGAGCGCCAGACAGCGTGGCAGTCTTGATCGACCATACGCTGTTGAAGCCGGATGCGTCGAAAGCCGACATCGAGAAACTGTGCCGCGAGGCGGCCGAATTCAAGTTTGCAACCGTTTGTGTGAATCCGGTTTGGGTCGCCTATTCCGCGGTGCGGCTCAGAGGGACCGGCGTCAAGGTGTGCTCGGTCGTTGGCTTTCCGCTTGGGGCGACGACGGCCGACGTCAAGCACTACGAAACCCGGCGCGCCATCTATGACGGCGCCGCGGAGATCGACATGGTCATCAACGTCGGTGCCCTCAAGTCCGGCGATCTGCAGACGGTCGAGCGCGACATCGAAGCGGTCGTCGAGCCCTGCCGGCAATGCGGGGTCGTGAGCAAGGTGATCATCGAGGCCGCGTTGCTGACGGACGAGGAGAAAATCACAGCCTGCACCCTCAGCAAGGCCGCCGGCGCGGATTTTGTGAAGACGTCGACGGGCTTCGGTCCGGGCGGCGCAACGGCGGCTGATGTCGCCTTGATGCGCCGGGTTGTCGGTGCCGAGATGGGCGTGAAAGCGGCGGGCGGCGTCCGCGATCTCGAAGGGTTGAAGGCGATGGTCGCCGCCGGTGCAACGCGAGTGGGAGCGAGCGCCGGCGTCCGCATCGTGCAGGAGTCCAAGGGACAGAAGACCGCCACCGCGGCCGCCGGCTATTGATCGCGGCTCCTCACGGGGCCGGAGCCGGCTTGCTCTCTGGCGGTCTGGGCTGCAGTGCCGGATACGGTATCTGTAGACGCTCGCGGTCGAACGCCTGCCTGATTCGCTTCCGCAACTCCCGTCCGACGTCCCACTGCTTCATGGGAACGGTCTTGATCCGCAGTCGCAGGTGAACCGACCAGTCTGCGAAGGACTCCACGCCGAGCACTTCGAGCGGTTCGAGGATGAATGGCCCGAACTGCGGGTCGGCTTGCAAGTCTTTGCCGATACTGTTGAGCAACGCTGTGACCCGTTCGATATTCTCCCCATACGGGATCGCGAGGTCGATGACGTAGTAGGAAAAGTCCTTGCTGCGGTTCGCGAGCGTTTGGATCGCACCGTTCGGAAAGACGTGAACGGCGCCTTCGCCGTCACGAACGACAATCGTCCGCAGGTTCAGTTCCTCGACGAGCCCGGACACGCCGTTGATCGTCGCGGAATCTCCGACGCGTACCTGGTCCTCGAGGATCAAAAAGAAGCCGCTGATAATGTCGCGCACCAGGGTCTGGGCACCGAAGCCGACGGCCAACCCGGCGATGCCGGCGCCGGTCAGCACAGGCGCGATGTCGACCCGAAACTCCTTGAGGATCATCAGGGTCGCAATGCTGACGATGGCGGCCTTGGAGACCTTGTCGACGAGCGCGCCGAGCGTGCGGGCGCGCTTCGCCCGCTCGAGTGCATCGAGTCCCGTGCCCTGTGTCAACTCATGTTCAAAACGCCGGACGATGAGCGCCGTCACGCGAATCAGCGCGTAGGCGAACAGCACGATGAGCAAGACGCGAAGCCCCGAGGTGAAGCCCCACTCCGCCAGCGTGCGCAACGCCAGGCCGGTGGTCGGCTTGAGGCCTGCGACCTCGAATGCAGGAAAGAGCAGCAGGCCGGTCACCATCAGGAACACCGCGGCGCCGACGATGCGAATCGGGCCGCGGACGAGCGGGCTGGTCACCGCCAGCGAATCGCCGAGAATGCCCGTAAGGATGGCCTTGACGACGCGGCGGGCGAGTCGGGAAATGATGTACGCGACGATCAGCGTCGGAAGCAACGCCAGGAGCACTGGCTGCCAGTTCGGATCGCCGTCGAACAATCGAGTCCACATCTGCACACTTTAAATGGGCAATGGGCGATGGGCAATGGGCGATGGGCGATAGGCAAGGTAAGGGCGGTGGCCATTGCCATCGCCCATTGCCCATTTACGCCTGCCGGCGCTCAGGGTCCATGCCGTGACCGTCGGCACCGAGCTTCGAGCGGCTCGTGATCTCGTCGCGCACGGTCCACAGCTCCGGGAAGAACCTGATGTCGATCCGCTTGCCGAGGACCTCCACCGGCGTACCCTGTGTGCCGATAACGCCCCCGCCGATGATTCGCTCGACGACCTTCAGGTGATGGAATCGCCAAATAATCGTGCGTTCGTCCCACGTCATCATCTGCTCGGCGAGCTGATACAAGTCTTCGAGCTCGTAGCCGCGGTTGTAAACGTCGAGCAGTGACACCCGGCGTCGGGCCAGCAGATCTTTGAAGGCCGCGTCGAGCGTGGGCGAGATGCGGTGTAGCTGGCGAAAACCCGGCGAATCGAAACCGGCGCCATGACCCAGTGCCGTCCTGACGATCGCGTAGTCGTTGGGCGACATGTGCTCGAGCATGTGGAGGTGATCGGTCACCAGGGACAATGCGTCATTCGATCGACGGATCAAGCGGACCGCCTGGGAGACGCGATCGTCCTCCACCAGACGGACCGCGTCTTCGAGCTCGAGGCAGGCGAGCTTCAGCCACAGTTCGGACGCCTGATGAACGGTCTGAAACAGATGTTCGTCGCGATGGACGACCTGTTCGGGCGTTTTCTGCAGCGACAGCAGTTCATCAGTGCGCAGGTAGCGCTCGTAGTCGGTGTCGCCACGTCCAGGCAGGATGGGTTCGTTCAGGTTGCTCATGGTGATATCGGCGAAGTCGAAACGTTGTCGAGACAGCTCGTTGCCCGGTCAGGACACCAGGCTCTCGGGGGCGATCTGGGCCACGGCATGCAGGGGAATGCGCAGGGTCGCGAGGCAGCCCGTCTTGTCGGACCGATTCTCCAGCAGCAGGCTTCCGCCGTGCGCTTCGGCGATCTGACGGCTGAGAACGAGCCCGATGCCGGATCCCCCCGGTTTGGTGGTGAAGAATGGCACAAACAGGTTGCCGGTATTCGACAGGCCCGGACCGTCATCCTCCACCCACAGCCCCATCGTCGGCGGTGACGAACCAGGGATGCGCTGCCAGCCGACACGAACGCTGCCGCCCGTCTCGCGGACCGCATCGACCGCATTGCGAATCAGGTTGATCAGCAACTGTTCGAGCTGATCGCCATCACCCTGGATGGTGAGACGCGGCCCTGGCGTCACCTGAATGTGATGCGCCTTTTCCAGAGTGACGACCCTATCGACGAATGCCGACACGTCGATCGGTACAAGCTTCGGCGGCGGAAGCTTGGCCAGGCGTGCATACGCGCTCATGAAACGGCTCAGCGACTCCGACCGTGACGCGATGACGTTCAGCCCGCGCTGGACGTCGTCACGCCAGTCAGCCGGCGGCGGCTCGCGTTCGACGATCGTCGAGAGGCTGCCGGCGATCGATTTGATCGGGGCGAGCGAGTTGTTCATCTCGTGCCCGATAACGCGGATCAAGCGCTGCCAGGCCTGACGTTCTTCTTCCCGCAACGGCTGGCTGAGGTCCGACAGCACCAGCAGCTCGTGCGGCCGACCTCCCTGCCGGAACTGACTCCGACGCACTTCCCAGCGGCCCACACCACCCGGAAAGGCCGTGTTGATGACGCGGGGCGCTTCGTCGGTCAAATAGTCCATCAGGTCCAGTTGCTCGGCGTGTCGGCCGAGCAGCCGTTCGCTCGGCTGTCCGAGCAGCCTCGCGCCGGCCCGGTTGATGAACTTGAGGTCATGCTCTTCGTCGAAGGTGAAGACCGCGACGTCGATCTCCGCCATCACCTTGCGAAGGAGCGTGGTCGCCTCGAGGGCATCCAGCCGTTGATGGCGCAGGGTCTCGACGAGGGCATTCACCTCGATCATGACCTCGCCGAGCGGATCGCCGCCGCGAGCGCCTCGCGCGCGGATGGAAAAATCCCCCTCGCCGAGGGCAGCCAGCAGGTTCGAGAGTGTCTGGAGAGGCAGCACGACGCGTTCGCGCAGCGCGAAGGCGAAGCCCAGGCAGAACGTGATGATGACGACCGTGAGCGTCCACTGGACCTTGGGGGTGTAGTCGCCGGTCCAGAGGAAGATGAGCGAGATCAGCGCGCCAGGCAAAGCTGACGCCAGGGCCATCAGCAGGATGCGCCGATCGTGGCTCAGGCGTGACTCGCGGGGGTGGGCAGGGCCCATCTACCTCATTTTAATCCCGGAGCCTGCGGGCTTTTCTACAGCCCGTAGCGCTGGAGTCTCCGGTACAACGCGCTGCGGCTCAGACCGAGCGCCTTTGCCGCCTGGCTGACGTTGCCATCGAAGCGCGTCATCGCCTTCTTGATCAGGAAGCACTCGACGTCTTCCAGGCTCATGTCCTCGAGCCGGCCGCCGCCTTCCTTGGTGGTCCGCAAACCGAGATCCAGGGGCTTGATGAGCGGACCAGGCGCCATCAGCACTGCCCGCTCGATCGCGTGGTCCAGTTCGCGCACGTTCCCGGGCCACGAGTGCTCGAGCAGCATCTGCATGGCGCCACTCTCGAAGCCGGTCAGGCGCTTCCGGTAGCGTTGCGCATGCTGGCGCAGGAAGTGCTGACCGAGGATGGGCACGTCCTCGCGCCGATCGCGCAGCGCGGGAAGCCCGATTTCGATCGTGTTCAGCCGGAAGAGCAGATCCTGACGGAAGCGGCCGCTCGCCACTTCTTCGCTGAGGTTCGCGTTGGTGGCCGAAATGATGCGGACGTCCACGCGCCGGGTGCGCGACGATCCAAGACGTTCGAACTCGCCCGTTTCGATGACGCGCAGCAGCTTCGCCTGCTGGCTGAGCGGTACGTTTGCGATCTCGTCCAGAAACAACGTGCCCTGATCGGCGAGCTCGAAACGGCCGACGCGGTCGGTCTTTGCGTCCGTAAAGGCTCCGCGAACGTGACCGAAGAGCTCGCTCTCGAACACGCCCTCCGAAACCCCTCCGGAGTTGACGATGACCATCGGGCGCGAGGCCCGGCTGGACACGGCGTGCAGGGCACGGGCGACGACACCCTTGCCGGTTCCGTTCTCACCGAGCACGAGGACGTTGGCATCCGACGGGCCGACGCGCGCCACGACCTGCAGCACGTTCTGCATGGACGGCGACTCCGCAATCAGGTTCGGCACGCCCTCGCCGCGCAGCAGGGAGTTCTCGGCCTCGAGCCGCTGGCCTTTGCGAAGGGCCTGGCTCAGCTCGATCTGCGTGCGGATGATCGCGAGAAGCCGCGCATTGTCCCAGGGTTTCTGGATGAAGTCCCGCGCGCCCCGCCGCATTGCTTCCACAGCCACTTCGACGCTGCCCCAGGCGGTCATCACGACGACCGGGAGCGTGGGGTCGATGCCCTGTATCCGCGAGAGGAGGTTGAGCCCTTCCTCGCCGGAGGTCGTGTCCCGCGCGTAGTTCAAGTCGATCAGCGCGACATCGAACTCACGCGCTTCAATCGCGGCAAGGACACCGGCAGGGGAGGACGCCGTCTCGAGCTGGAACCCTTCGGCCTTCAGCAGCAGCCGGAGCGCTTCGAGTACGTCTGACTGGTCGTCGGCAATCAGCACGCGCGGCTCGCTCGCGCGGACCGGGTGGCGAACTGATTCCTTGAGGTGGTCTGTGATGAGCATAAGCAGTTGAGGTTAATCCTCAGTCAGCAGTCGTTAGTCGACAGTCAGTCGTCGGTCCGATTTCCGATCCCCGATTGTGCCATCGCCCATCGCCCATCGCCCATCGCCATCGCCTACTCCCCTTTCAGCGCGATGAGCGGATCGATGCGCGTGGCACGCCGCGCCGGGATGTAGTTGGCGATCAGGGCGACAGCGACGAGGAGGATCGCGGTCGTCGCGAACGTCATCGGGTCGCGTGCGTTCACGTTTGGCAGCAGGTTCGCCGGAACCCTGGGTGCCAGGGCGGCTGCGGCGATCAGGCCGATCGCGACACCAATCGCGACCACGATGATCCCCCGGCCGAGCACGAGCCCGAGGACGCTGCTCCTCCGCGCGCCCAGCGCCATCCGCACACCGATCTCGCGTGTGCGCTGGGTTACAGCGTAGCTGGCAACGCCGTACAGCCCAATCGACGCTAACAGGAGCGCGAGGATGCCGAAGGCGCCCAGCATGATCACGTTGATGCGCAAGGGCGCCAGCGACTGCGAAACTTGTTCCTCGAGCGTCCGGACGTTGAACACCGACAGCGTCGGATCGATCTCGCGAACCTCGCGGCGAACCGCGGGCGCGAGACCCGCAGCATTTTCCTCGGCGCGCACGTGGAGTACAGCGGTCGGGGCGTAGTTCTGCTTGATCGGCTGATAGATGAACGGGATGGGGTCCTCGGCAACGCCGTTGTACTTGCTGTTCTTCGCGATGCCGATGACGGTCGTGAACTCCTGGTCGCCAAAGAACTTGAAGCGCTTGCCGATGGCATCCTCTCCGGGCCAGAACTGGTTCGCCATCGTCTCGTTGATGACGACGACGCGGGGGCCGCCGTCTGCGTCGGCGCGCGTGAAATCGCGCCCGCGCGCCAGCGGAATGCCGAGGGTGGCAAAGTAGTCGGCCCCGATCGAGTTCACCTGCACCAGAATCCGATCGCGCGTCGTCGTGTCCAGGCCCTCGGGAAACACGCTGCGCAGCAGGCCACCTGCAAGTGGCGCGTTCTGTGCGACGGTCGCGGCTTTGACCCCCGGTAGTCCCTTCAGCCGTTCGGCGGCCTGCTCGTAGAAGAGCTGTCCACGCTCAGGCGTGTAGCCTTCACGTCCTAGATTCACGTTCATGACCAGGACCCCGCGCGTTTCGAACCCGGCGTCCATGCCTTGGGCCACGCGGAGGCTTCGCAGGAACAGGCCCGCCGCGACGAGCGCCAGCACCGACAACGCCACCTGCGCGATCACCAATGCTTGACGGATTGAGAACAGGCCGGCAAATCCGCGCCGGCCCGTGCCCGCGGGCACGCTCTCGTTCTTCAGCACGGGAACGACGTCTGGTTTCGATGCCTGAATGGCCGGCGCGAGACCAAAGAGAATGCCTGTCGCCACGGTCAGCGCGGCGGTAAAGAAGAGAACACGACTGTCGATGGTGACTTCGTCCCCGACGGGAATGGGCAGCGGCAGATCGGACGCGACGAGCGCGTCAAGCAGCCAGTAGGCTAGTGCCACGCCGAGGATGCCGCCGAAGGCGGACAGCACCACGCTTTCGGTCAGCAATTGCCGCACCAGGCGCATCCGCTCGGCTCCCAATGCAAGCCGCACTGCAATCTCGCGGCGTCGCCTGGACGCGCGTGCCAGCAACAGGTTCGCGACATTCGCGCAGGCGATCAACAAGACGAATCCGACGACCGTCATCAACACGGCGGAGAGCTGCACGACGAACGCCCCGCCCGCCCCGCCTTGTGGATTCAGTCGGGCATCGAGCAGCGACACTGCGCCGGCGCTGCGGCCCTTGTTGTCGGTTGGATACGCCTGCTCGAGCTGTGCGAACACGGTGCGCAGGTTCGCCGAAGCCTGCTCGATGCCGATTCCCGGTTTGAGCCGTCCGAACGCGAAGAGGAACAGCCCGCGCCGCTGCTCATACCAGTCGAAGTTCGGCTGCACGACGTTGTGCATCGACATCGGGACCCATGCGGATGGGCCACCGCCGAGCAGCGTCCCCGTGAAAGTTCTCGACGCCACGCCAATGACGGTAAATGGCGTGCGATTGAGCGTCAGGGTCTTCCCGATGATGTTCGGATCGCTTCCGAGGCTACGCTCCCAGAACCCATGGCTGACGACGGCGACGGGAGTGGCCGAGACGTCCTCTTCCGCCAGGAACGCGCGTCCCAGTGTCGGCTGTGCGCCCAGAACGGAGAAGTAGTTGCCTGAAACGACCTGCAAAGGGATTTGCTCCGACTCGGTTCCCGAGCTCCAGTTCACTTGAGCAAACGTAAAACCGGCCACCTCGGTAAACACCTCGTTTTGCGCGCGCAGATCTTTCCAGTTCAGGTGCGACAGTGGGAGATTGCCCGGGTTGCGCTGGTCGGTCAGAAAGATCGAGGCGAGGC
>Ga0075418_10010847_pt1 | contig 10192 bp, 10 predicted proteins | sample SoiMetdeltSBSDD2_FD_81776 | JGI IMG/M metagenome (GOLD analysis project Ga0075418, IMG submission 81776) | Bulk soil microbial communities from a Populus tree surrounding site in Tennessee, USA - Soil MetaG P. deltoides SBSDD2 | ecosystem: Environmental > Terrestrial > Soil > Tree plantation...
ACGACAAGCGCATCAGCCTCGGCAAGCGCGAGGAGGGTGGCCGGGCCGCGCTCCCGATCTGGATGGACTTCTGGGCGCAGGCCATGAAGGACAAGCCGATCGAGGAATACAAGGTGCCCGGGAACATCGTTTTCGTGCCCGTGGATTCCATGGGGCGACCCGGGAGGCCGGGCGTGCCCGGTGTGCAGATGGAGGCGTTTGTCGCGGGAACCGAGCCGCGCCTCATGTCGGCGGCGCCAGCGATGATGGCGGCTCCGGTGGACGGGGCGCTCGTGGCACCCACAGGGGGCGCGCCCTAGGCCTCCTCTTCGCCCGTGGCAGCCTGGGCGAGTGTCCCCTTGGCCTTCGCGACCAGCGTCGCCTTCACGAAGTCGTCGATGTCGCCGTCGAGCACGCGGTCAGTGTCGCCGGTCTCGTGCCTGGTGCGGTGGTCCTTGACCATGCGATACGGGTGCAGCACGTAGGATCGGATCTGGCTGCCGAAGGCGATGTCCTTCTTGGACGCCTCGACGGCGTCGAGCTTGGCGCGCTGCTTCTGGAGCTCCAGCTCGTAGAGGCGCGCCTTGAGGATCTTCATCCCCACCTCGCGGTTGCGGATCTGGCTACGCTCGTTCTGGCACGAGACCACGATCCCGGTCGGCAGGTGGGTGAGGCGCACGGCGGAGTCGGTGACGTTGACGTGCTGGCCCCCGGCGCCGCTCGAGCGATAGGTGTCGACGCGCAGGTCCTTGTCCTCGATCTTGATGTCGATCTCCTCGTCGATCTCGGGCCAGGCGAACACCGACGCAAACGAGGTCTGGCGCCGGGCGTTGCTGTCGAATGGGCTGATGCGAACGAGGCGATGCACCCCGGCCTCGGCCGCGAGGTTTCCGAAGGCGTACTCGCCCTGGACCATGACGGTGGCGCTCTTGATCCCCGCCTCCTCACCCGCCTGGATGTCGGTGATGTCGTGCTTGAAGCCGCGCCGGTCGCACCAGCGCAAGTACATGCGCAGCAGCATCTCCGCCCAGTCCTGGCTGTCGGTGCCGCCGGCACCGGCGTTGATCGTCAGGATGGCGTTGGCGGCGTCGTGCTCGCCGCCGAGCATCTTCTGGAACTCCGCCTCCTCGATGCTCAGTTCGAGCGCTTCGAGGGCGGGGTCGAAGTCCTTCTCGACGTCCTCGCCCCCAGCCATCCAGTCGGCGAGGACCTTGGCATCGTCCTGTTGCGTCCGCAGGCGCTTCAGCAGCGCGAGGTCGGCCTCGATGCGCTTGCGCCGCTGGAGGACCTTCTGGGCTGCGCCCTGGTCCTTCCAGAACTCGGGCTTGGTGGCCTTCTCGTCGAGGCGCCGCAGCTCGTCCTGGAGCTTGCCCTCCTCAAAGATAGCCGCGGACGTCCGCGGCCCTCGCGACCAGTTGTTCGAAGCGCTGGGTGAGCGGATCAGGCAAAATCGAGCCTCCGAAAGCGGACGATTCTACCTGCTCCGGCGCACGAGCACGAACACCGTGAACGACACGGTCGCGCCGAGGCAGGCCCAGGCGAACAGGTCGCCGCGTCGGGCATAGAAGGTCTCCTCGCGGAGGAGCGGCACGTCGCGCACGATCACCGTTCTGTCGAACAGCGCGGTCTTCTCGAGGACTCGGCCACGCGCGTCCACGATCGCGGTGATGCCGGTGTTCGCCGCCCGCACCAGGTAGCGGCCGTTCTCGACGGCGCGGAAGCGGGCCATGGCGAAGTGCTGGAAGGGGGCCGAGGTGGTCCCGTACCAGGCGTCGTTCGTCACGTTGACGAGCAGCTCCGAGCCGCGGGCGACGAACTCGCGCAGCAGGTCCGGAAAGATCGCCTCATAACAGATCGTCGTGGAGAGCCGGCCGCCATCGACTTCGGTGGTCGCGAAGGAGTCGCCTGGCGTGAAGTCGGAGGCTTGCCTCACGAGCTTCGCGGCCACGCGACCGCCCAGCGTGAGCAGAGGCTGCATCGGCACGTACTCCCCGAAGGGGACGAGCCGCATCTTGTGGTAGCGAAACGTCAAGGCGCCCTCTGCGGTGAGCAGCTTCGCTCCCACCCACGTCTGGGTGGAGTCGGCCGAGTTGTCGTCGTTGCCGAAGAGCAGGTCGACGCCCTGCTCCTTGACCAGCCTCCTCAACCGATCGGCGATCTCAGGCGTACGGTCGAAGTCCCAGGGCAGCGCCGACTCGGGCCAGACGACGAGGCGAGCGCCGGCGCTCGCGGCCTCGACCGTCAGCTCGAGGTGACGCTCGACGTTCGCGAGCCCGCGCTCCGCGTCCCATTTCTCGTCCTGCGGGATGCTGGCCTGGACGAGGCCGATGCGCAGTCGGCCGCTCTCGGGCGGCGCTCGATGCAGCCGGTGCAGGCCGTCGAGCAGTACCAGCGCGAGCACGGCAGAGACGGCCAACAGCGCGGCGCGCCGGGAGCGAGCGTCGCGCTCGGCGGCGGCGTACACCAGCACCGAAGCCGTCAGCGCGAGCAGGAACGAGACGGCGTAGACGGCGCCAAACCGGGCGATCTGGATGTACGGGAGGTTGTCCGCCTGGCTGTACCCGAGCAGGCACCACGGGAAACGAAAGAACGTGTAGGCCCTCAGCACTTCGGTCGCCACCCATGCCACGGGCGCGAGCAGCAACGCGCGGGGCCCGACCGCCGCGGTCCAGCTGGCGACGAGGGCGGCGAAAAGCGCCGGGAAGAGCGCGACAGCCAGGCACAGCAGCAGCACGATGAGGGCAGCGACCGGCAGGCTCAGCCCACCGAACTGGGTCACCACGAGGGCCGTCCAGTAGAGCAATCCGACACCGCAGACGGTACCCGTCAGGTAGCCGAGCCGAGCGGCCCTCCGGACCCCCACCCCGGTCAGGCCGAGCAGAAGGGGCGCAAGAGCGATCCAACCCAGCGCCCAGTGCCCGAACTTCGGGAAGGAGAGAAAGAGGAGGGCGCCCGAGAGCACCGCAAGCAGCTCGGGCCGGTAGCGGGCCACAGCTCTAGATCACGGATTTCTGACGATGAATGGCTTGTACTTCTCCTCGTCGCGGAGCCTGCCCTGCGTCCGCTCGGCGTCGGCCCGTGCTGGATACGTCCCCACGCGAACGTTGAAGAGGCCGCCCTCCGGACCGTCGGGTGCCACGACGTAGGCCGCGTACCCCTTGCCCTTGAGCCGTGCGACCTCGGCATCGGCCGTGGCGCGATCCTTGAACGCTCCGACCTGGATCGTAAACGTCCCGCCTCCAGCTCCCGTCCCCACGTTGGAGACCGGTGGCGCAGCCGTCTTCGTGGCGGCAGCGGGCGTGGGCGACGCGGGCTTCGCAGTCGCCACGGGGGCCGGTGTCGGGGGTGCGCTCGCGACGGGCCTGGGCACGGGCGTGGGCGATGCCTTCAGGACCGCCGCCGCGGGCGGCTTCGACGCAGCGGGCTTCGCGGACGGCAGCGTCTTCGGGGCTGGCGTCGTCGCCTTCGCCTCGCTGGCGCCCGGCTTCTCGAGCGTGTCGTCGAGCTTGTCGCCCTCGAGCCGTTGCGCGTACGTGAGGTCCTCGGCGCCCTGGGGCGGGCGCGTGGCCGGCGGCTCCTCGGGGACGATGCGGTCCTCCACGACACGGCGCACGCCGCCCGCGTCGGCCGACGCGGTCTCCTCCACGCCACGTCCCACTTTCACCCCGGCCAGGAAGCTCAGGACCAGGGCCGCCGAGCCGGCGAGGAAGTAGAAGACCAGCTGCTTGTTTGTGAGCTGGATCTCGTAATAGTAGTCGTCCTGGGCCAATTGAGCCTCCCTATCCGCCGATCCCCAGACGCTTGAGTCCGTCCTTGATGATTCCCGAGATCACCGCCGCCTCCTGCCCGCCGTGCCGCTCCCGGGCGGCGAGCTGGATGGCGAAGACCAGCTCGTTGAGCGCGTCGATCATCAGCGAGCGACGCTTTTCGGGCAGCAGGTCCGCGATGTTGGCGAGCATCTGCTCGAAGTCGGCGCGCCCGTAGTTGCGGAGGTCCACGCCGTCGAACAGCGCACCGTACTGCGTCGAGACCTGGTCGAGCGCCGCTTTCATGAAGTCGTCCGCACCCTCCCCGTGGCGCCCCTGCAGGAACGTGTAGACGCGGGCGAACATCTGGTTGAACTTCTCGACGATGTCCTCGAGATCGAGCTCGCGCTCGCGCTCGCGTGCCTTCTCGGAATCCGCCTCCTGGCCGACGCGGATCAAGCCGAGTACCTTGAAGGCCCACAGGATCCGGCACGTCTCGAAGTTGGACAGGTACGACATCGAGCAGATCTGCTCGATGCTGGCTGAGCCGTTGACCCGCGCGAGCAGCTCCTGCTCCTCCTCGCTGAGATCCAACTTGTAGAGCACGTCGGCGCCGTCGCCGTTCCTCACCGGGACCGCGTCGATGCCTCCAACCCCCCGCGAGATCTGGCTCCACGCGCGCGAGCGGCGCAAGCCCTCGAGCACGATGCTCTCCAGGGGGATGTTGACCATGACGAGTGTCGAAGGGTCGATCGCCTTCATGACGAGCTCGTACTCACCGTGAGTCCACGTCATGAGGTCGATGAGCAGGTCGCGGATCTGCTGCTCGACGACCGCGATCAGCTCCTCGCTGTCGATCGCCTCCAGCTCCACGAGGATCGCGCCGAGGCGCCGTCCGGGCCGGATCAGCTTGCCCGCCTCGATGTAGTGGCGCACCGTGATGCGGCCGTTCATGAGCAGGTGCTCTCCGAGCCGCTCGTCGGGGTTGCTGGAGGCGGCGAACACGACCTTGCCGTCCCGCAGGTACAGGCTCTTTGCGACGTCGCCCTGGCGGAAGGTCAGGATCCCGGTCTCGCCGCTCGCAAGGAACGAGCGCAGCAGCTCCGGGACGCTGCTCGTCTCGATCTCGCCCCGGAGCGTGAGGTCGTCGTCGGGCAGCGCGCCTTCCGGCTCGAAGCTCACTTCTCCCTGCGTTCCATGAGCGCCTGCAGCCAATCGATCGGCACCGGGAAGATGATCGTGGAGTTCTTCTCGGCCGCGATCTCGGTCAGGGTCTGGAGGTAGCGCAGGTGCAGGGACATCGGCTGTCGCTGCAGCGCCTCCGCCGCCTCGGTGAGCTGCTTGCTGGCCTCGAACTCGCCGGAAGCGTGGATGATCTTCGCGCGCTTCTCGCGCTCCGACTCGGCCTGCTTGGCCATCGCGCGGACCATCTCCGGCGGCAGGTCCACGGCCTTCACGGCCACCTGGCTGACCTTCACTCCCCACGGGTCGGTGTGCTCGTCGATCACCTGCTGCAGCCGCGCCGCGAGGCGCTCGCGTTCCGAGAGCAGCTCGTCGAGGTGGGCCCCTCCCAGGATGCTGCGCAGCGTCGTCTGCGCCATCTGGCTCGTGGCGTACAGGAAGTTCTCGACCTGCACGATGGCCTTGATCGGGTCCATCACTCGGAAGTAGACGACTGCGTTCACCTTCACGCTGACGTTGTCGCGCGTGATCACATCCTGGGGCGGCACGTCCAGGACCAGCGTGCGCAGGCTGACGCGCTGCATCCGGTCGATGGGCTTCCAGACGACGATGAGCCCCGGGCCCTTGGGCTGCGGCAGCAGCTTGCCGAGCCGGAAGATGACCCCGCGCTCGTACTCGTTCAGCACCTTGAGCGAGGACAGGAGCCACAGCACGAGGGCGATGAGGACGGCCACGAAGCCTTCCATCAGGCCTCCTTCTTGACATGAAGCGTGAGGCCTTCGAGGCGCAGCACGCGTACGCGATCGCCCTTGTCCACGGGCCCGTCCGCCACCGCGCGCCAGCGCTCGCCCATCAAGCGCACCCAGCCCTCCGGAACGAGGCTCTCCTCCGCAACCGCCGTCGCGCCCAGGAGCGCCGCCTGGCCGGTGACCGCCGGCCGGGCCTGCGACTTCACCACCAGGCGCACCAGGATGCTGGTCCAGGCCGCCATCATGATGGCCGCGGGCAGGAGCGTCCGCAGCCCGATCCGCATCTCGGGGATCGGCGCGTCCACCAGCATCATCGCGCCGAGGATCATGGCGACGATGCCGCCGATGGTTAAGACCCCGTAGGACGTGACCTTCACCTCGGCCACGAACAAGGCGATGGCCAGCAGGATCAGCAGCACGCCGGCGCCGTTCACGGGCAGGATCTGCGTCGCGAAGAGGAACAGGATCAGGCACATCGCCCCCACGATGCCGGGGAAGATCAAGCCCGGGTGGCTGATCTCCGTGCCGAGGCCCGCGAGGGCGCCGAGCAAAAGCAGGAAGAGCACCTCGGGGCGCGCGATCATCGAGAGCGCCACCTGCCGCCAGTTCATCGTGACGGCCACGGGCGACACGTCCTTCAGATCCAGAGTCACGCGCGTCCCGTCGAAGCGCGTCACCGTGCGCCCGTCGAGCGCCTTCAGCAGCTCCGGCACGTCGCGCACGACGAGATCCACGAGCTTGCCTTCGAGGGCCTCCTTCTCCGTGAAGGACTTGCTCTCGACCACGGCCTTCTCGGCCAGCTCGACGTTGCGTCCGCGACGTGCGGCCTTGCTGCGGATGTAGGCCGCCATCGCCTGGGTGACCTTCTTCGACATCGTCTCGTCCATCGCACCGCCCATGCCGGCCACGGGATGGGCCGCCCCGGTGCTCGTCCCCGGCGCCATCGCCGCGACGTCTGCCACGATGGTGATGAGGAAGCCCGCGGAGTCGGCGCGGGCACCGGACGGTCCCACGAAGGCTGCGACCGGCGTCTTGCAGTTCAGCATCCGGTCGATGATCTGGCGCATCGCGGTGTCCAGGCCGCCCGGCGTATCGAGACGCAGCACCAGGAGCGGCGCGTTCTCGGCGTCGGCCCGGTCGATGGCAGCGACCACGTGGGCAGCGCTGACGGCATGCACCACGCTCGTAAGCTCCACGATGGGCACGGAGCGGGTCGCGGCGCGCGCGGGAAGCAGGGACAGCGCGCCGACGAGGAAGAGGAAGGAAGCGATGCGCCCGCGGGCGATCACGCGCAAGTGTAGCTCGTACAAGGAGTTCCAGTCAATGCGCTGCGACCGCCAGGGGTGCGGTGATAAGATGCCAAAGGCATGTTCGGAACGCTGGGCGGACCCGAGCTCTTCCTGATCCTGGTCGTGGCGCTGATCGTCTTCGGGCCGCGCAAGCTGCCCGAGATGGGGCGCAGCCTGGGGCGGATGATGGCCGAGTTCCGCAAGGCGTCGAGCGACTTCCAGCGCACGATCGAGGAGGAGGTGGACGCGGACCGCGCCCGGAACGCGGCGCCTCCACCCAGCCTGGCGGCGCCGGAGCCGCCCAAGCCTCCCGACGTCACGCCCGCCGTCACGCCCGGCGAGACGCCTGCCACGCCGGCCGAGACGGTCAGCCGCGGTCCGCAGCCGACCGAGTAGCGGGCCGGCTCCGAATTGGCGCGTCGCGATCCCGACAAGATGACGTTCCTGGAGCACCTGGACGAGCTGCGTGTGCGCCTGCTGCACAGCGTCGCGGCCCTGGTCGTGGCCTTCGCGCTGTGCTGGAACTACCACGAGCCGATCTTCCATTTCCTGACCCAGCCGCTGCGCGCCCACGACCCCGACGTCAAGTTCATCTACACCGGGCCGTCCGAGGCCCTGATGCTGTACATGAAGATGGCCTTCTTCGTCGGCATCTTCGTGGCCTCCCCCTATGTCCTCTGGCAAGTCTGGTCGTTCATCGCGCCGGGGCTCTACCCGAGCGAGAAGAAATGGGCGGTGCCTTTCATCGGGCTCGGCACGCTGTTCTTCGCGGGCGGCGCCGCCTTCGGGCACTACTACCTGTTCCCGATCACGTTCCAGTTCCTGGGCGGCTTCGGCGGCACCGACATGCAGTTCCTTCCGAAGATCGACGAGTACTTCTCGTTCTACTCGTGGTTCCTGCTGGGCCTCGGGGTGGTTTTCCAGCTCCCGGTGGTGATCTTCGTGCTCTCCCGCATCGGCCTGGTGACCGCGCCGTTCCTGATGCGTCAGTTCAAGTGGGCGGTGCTCGGCTCCTTCATCGTCGCCGCGATCCTCACGCCGACGCCGGACATGGTCGTGCAGACCACACTCGCGTTGCCCATGATCGGCCTCTACCTTCTCGGGGTGCTGGTCGCGTGGGCCTTCGGCAAGCCGCGGCGAGCCGAGTCCGACTCGGCGCTCAGCGCGGCAGATCGAACTTGAGCTCGGCTCCCACCGCAGCCTTCTCCCGGCGGGCCTGACCGGCGTTCACCTCGACGACGTAGACGGCCTTCCGCATCGGCTGGTAGACCGGGCAGGGCTCCTTCGCGCACGGCGGCACGCCCTCGGCGACGTGGACCACGCGACGCATGTCGTCGAGCCAGACCATGTCGATCGGGAAGCGGCAGTTCTTCATCCAGAAGCCGTGGAAGTCGGACTCGTCGAAGACGAAGAGCAGCCCGCGATCGAGCGGGAGTTCCGGACGGAACATCAACCCCATCGCGCGGTCCTCGTCCTTGACCATGACCTCGACTTGCAGCACCTTGCCGGACGGGAGCGTCAAGGGAACGACGTCGGGGCTGGCCTGGGCCGCGTTCGTCAAGAGGAGAAAGGCCAGCGCGGCAGAGCGCGCGTGGAAACGCGACATCGACTGATCGTACCATCGCGCTCCGAGGACATCCAAGGGAGTGACGTCGACCCGGCTCGTCCGACCCTGGGACGCCCGGTGTCCGCGGGCGGTCATGCCGCTCCGCGGAGAGGGCCGAAAGACACAGTTTCCGGCTGGCAGGCCCCTTGCTCGAAGCCGCAACCAGGAGGACCGCCATGACCTCGACGCTCCATGACCTCCGGCATGCGTGGCGTCTCGCGTGCCGACAGCCCGGGTTCGCCATCACCGCCGTCCTGACCCTGGCGCTGGGCGTCGGCGCGAACACCGCCATCTTCAGCGTTGTCCAGGCAGTCCTGCTGCGACCGCTTCCCTTCCGCGACCCCGACCGCCTCGTGCTTGTCTGGGAGACGCGCCCTCGCGAGAACCTCTCGCGGAACGTCGCCAATCCTGGAAACTACCTCGCGTGGAAGGAGAGGAACCGGGTCTTCGAGGAGATGGCGGCCTTCTCGCCCTGGCAGTCCAATCTGGCGGGCGACGGTGGAGCCGAGCGCGTCCCGATCGGCGCCGTCACGTCGAGCTTCTTCTCCGTGCTCGGCGTGCGCCCGCAGCTCGGCCGCGCCTTCCAGGCCTCGGACGACGACCCCGGCGCCGAGGACGCGGTCCTCCTCTCGGCCGGCCTCTGGCGGCAGCGTCACGGCGGCGACCCGGACGTGCTCGGCAGGAAGGTGCTCGTGGACGGCCGACCCGGCCGTGGTGATCGGGATCATGCCGGACGGCTTCGACGTGCCGCAGGGTGCGCGGCTCTGGACGCTGCTGCGCATGGGCGAAGACGCTCGCGCGTCGCAGGGCCGATGGCTCGCGACCGTGGCGCGTCTGAAGCCGGGCACGACGGTTGAGAGGGCACGCGTCGACCTCGCGGCGATCGCGTCGGCGACCGAAAGGGAGCGGTTCGAATTCAACGCCGGTTGGAGTGCGACGGCCGTTCCGCTCCACGCGGATCTGGTGCGCGACGTGAAGCCGGCGCTGGTCGTGCTGATGGTGGCGGTCGCGCTGGTCCTGCTGGTCGCGTGCGCCAACGTCGCGAACCTGCTCCTGGCCGCGGCCATCCGACGCGAGCGCGAACTGGCGATCCGGACCGCCCTGGGCGCCGGGTTCTGGCGCCTGGTGCGCCAGCTCTTCCTCGAGTGCGCGCTGCTCGCCATGGCGGGAGGGGTCTCTGGAGTGCTGCTGGCGCGTTGGATGCTCGACGGCCTCGCGACCATCCTGCCGGCCGAGATCCCTGCGTTCATGGCCCTCCGCCTGGACGCGACGGTGCTGCTCTTCACACTGGCGATGACGACGCTCGCCGCGTTGCTGTGCGGGCTGCTGCCGGCCCTGCGGTTGAGGCGTCCGGCGGTCGCGGAAGGCCTGCGGGACGGAGTGGCATCGGGCGTCAGGCCGCAGCGGCGCCGGATGGCCCGTGCCCTGATCGTGGCCGAGATGGCCCTGGCTGGCGTGCTTCTGGTCGGCGCGGCGCTGCTGATCCGCAGCTTCGACCGCCTGATCGGCACCGATCCTGGCTTTCGCGCGGCTGACGTCCTGACGTTCCAGGTCTCCCTCGACGAGGCCACGCGTCCCGACGGAGCCGCGCAGGCGCGCTTCCACGCCGACGCGGCTGCGGCCCTCGCGGCCCTGCCGGGC
>Ga0075418_10010848_pt1 | contig 10192 bp, 8 predicted proteins | sample SoiMetdeltSBSDD2_FD_81776 | JGI IMG/M metagenome (GOLD analysis project Ga0075418, IMG submission 81776) | Bulk soil microbial communities from a Populus tree surrounding site in Tennessee, USA - Soil MetaG P. deltoides SBSDD2 | ecosystem: Environmental > Terrestrial > Soil > Tree plantation...
AAAGCGCGTATGAGCCACGTCGAACGAGCCCCACTCGGGCTCGTCCAGCTCCAGCGCCAGCACGTCGCCTTGCCGGTACGTCACCGCAGAGTCCGGGGTCGCCCGCCGCGCCTCCGCCAGCTGCTCCTCGCTGCGGTCGATGCCCAGGAGCCGCCCATGGGGGCCGGCCGCCTTCGCCATCGCGCGGCTGAGCTGCCCCAGGCCGCAGCCCAGGTCGAGGATGCTCTCGCCGCCCCGCAGGCCCAGCTCCCTGAGCGAGCCGGCGTTGAGGATGTCATTGAGCAGCGACAGCCGGCCCTGCTCCTCGGGGTCGGTTCCGTGCACGTAGTAGGACGGGGTCGGGTTGCTCATGCTCGACTCTTTGCACTCCCTGAACGCTCCAACGTAGGCTGCAGTCTACTCTCGGGGCGCCGCCGCAGGGAAAGGCGCGGGGTCGGACGCTCCCCGGTTTCGTCGCCACGGAGGCTTTCCATGCGCTCGAGACGCCGAGCAGTGTGGCTGTTGCTGCTCGTCACCGCGACCTCGTGCGCCGGACCGGCGCAGCTCGCCCGCCTCAGCGAACGCGAACTCAAGTCCGGCCAGCCCGAACGAGCCTTCGATTACGCTCGCCGCGGCGTGACCAAGGACCCCGAAAACGAGCGCTTGCGTCGCGCCATGACAGACGCCGCGGCCGCGCTCATCGCGGCGCGCCAGACCCGCGTGCTCAATCTCGCCGAGATCGGCGACACCATGGGTGCCGCCCGCCAGGGACTCGAGCTGCGAACTTTCCGCGCCAGCCTGGAGCCCTACCGTCTCCAAGTGCCGCCCGACTCGGTGTTCGCCGTGCGTGAAGCACACATCATCGAGGGCGCGGCCGCGAGCGAGTACCGGCAGGGCCAGCAGGCGCTGGACCGCAAGCGGCCCAAGGAGGCGTTCTTTCATTTCCAGACGTCGGCCGGCATCGTTCCCGGCTATCTCGACGTTTGGAAGCTCATGGAGGTGGCACGCGCGGCGTCAATGACGCGTGTCGCGATTCTCCCGTTCGTCAACCAGACCGACGTACCGGAGCTGTCACGGACCATGGCGGACGCGATCGCCAACGAGATCGCGATTCGCATCGGGCGGGAGGAGTTCGGCTTCACCGAGCTGGTGAGCCTGGACGAGATCTACGCCAGCATGACGGTGGCCGAGTCACGATCTCTCACGCACGAGGCCGGCTTCCGCATCGCCCAGGGCGTGGAAGCCGACCGCATTGTCGTCGGGCGCTTCCACAGCCTGCGCGCCCGCAGCCACTCGGAGAGCTTCGACCATCCCATCTATCACAAGGTCTCGTGGCAGGATTCCTCGGGGCACTCGCACGACCGCTACGTCGAGTCGCGCTTCGTGGGTATGGCCCTCGAGCGCAGCGTCTGGCTCTCGTACGAATACCAGGTGCTCGATGCCCGGACCCGCGCAGTGATCGCCTCGCACGCCGAACCGGTCGAGGCGGGAGCGCGGGTGGCGTGGACCGACTACAGGGCCGAGGGCAACTGCCGCGACTATGTGCTCTACCCGCCCGAGTACGAAAAGAGCCAGCCCGATATGGTGAAGACGGTCAGCGGGCGCTGGAAGGAGTGCTTCGGGGACTGGGAGCTTCCCACCCTGCTCGAGCAGTCGCGCAACCGCAGCCGCGCGCACTACGACCCGCGCTATCGCGACGAGTTCCGCCCCGGCCGCGGCCACCGGGCGGTGCTGCTGGGTGAGCTTCCGGGCGAGGACGAACTGGCCACCATCGCGCTCGAGAAGAGCTGGGACGCGCTGGCGAAGACGCTCAAGGAGATCGATCTGATCGATTGAGCGTCCCAACTTGCCTCGGGGGGGTCAGTCGTCGCGCTCGCGGGTCCGCGCGCCCAGCCGCTATGCTGCTGCGCCATGACGCAGGTCGCTCCCCCCCTGCCCGGCGTGACCGGCGCCATCTCCCCGGCCCTGATGCGCCTCGCCCTGCCGGTGCTCGCTTCGCAGGTGCTGCGCCTCGGTTACCAGTGGGTGGATGCCCTGTGGGTGCGCGGCCTGGGTGTCGAGGCGACCGCCGCCGTGACCACTTCGCTGTTCGCGGTGTGGATGATGTACGCCCTCAACGACGTGGTCGCGATCGGAATCACCGCCTACGTCAGCCAGCTGCTCGGCGCGGGAGACCGTCCGCGCGCGGGGCGGGCGGCGTTCCTGGGCGTGCGGGGCTCGGCGCTGCTGGGCCTGGTCGGCACGCTCGCCGGCCTCCTGGCGGCGCGCCCCATCTTCGGTCTGATGAGCCAGGACGCGGGCCTGACCGAAACCGGCGCACAGTACCTCGGCGTCCTGCTCATGTTCGCGCCGCTGCCGATGATCGGGTTTACGTGCGAGAGCATCATGCGCGCCGCCGGCGACACCCGCACGCCGCTGCTCGTCGACCTGATCGCGGTCGGCATCAACGCGGTGCTGGCGCCGTTCCTCATCTATGGCATCGGTCCGCTGCCGGCCATGGGTGTGCGCGGCGCGGCCATCGCCACCGTGATCGCCTGGAGCGTGATGGTGGCGAGCTATCTCACCCTGGGCTGGCGTGGGCACCGCGCGTTTCCGCTCGCCCTGAGCGCACCGGGTCCGCCGGTGGGACTCGGAGGCATCGTGAGAGTGGGAGTGCCCGCCGCCCTGATCGGCATGATGTTCTCGGTCGTCTACATGGTGTTCGCGCGGGTTGCCGACAGCTTCGGCACCGCGTCCATGGCGGTGGTCGGCATCGCCAACCGCATCGAGGCGATGCAGCTCGTCACCTCGCTGGCGATCGGCACCGCGGGTGCGGCGCTGGTCGGGCAGAACCTGGGCGCCGGCCACGCCGAGCGCGCCGAGCAGGTGATTCGCACCGGCATCCGCTGGAACCTGTGGATCTCCGGAACCATCACCTTGGCACTGCTGCTGTTCCCCGGCACCTTCCTCGCGTTGTTCACCCGCGACCCCGAGGTGCACCGGATCGGGATCGACTACCTGCGAGTGCTGAGCCTGTGCCTGGTCATCAACGGGGTGGAGATCGTGGTCGTCGAATCGGTGCTCGGGTCCGGCCACACCCGAACCATCTCCTGGATCTTCACCAGCTTTTCGCTGCTGCGCATTCCCCTGACCTTCGCCTCGCCCGCCTGGGGTATCGGGGTCATGGGCATCGCCTGGGTGATCACCAGCACCTGCATCGTGCGCGGCCTGCTGATCGTGGCGTGGGCGGCGCGCGGCACCTGGAAGCGCGGACTACAGCGCGAGCTGCACGGAGTGGGCGGCCCCTAGGGCCGCGGTGACCCGCACGCGGCGAAGCGCTAGACTGCCGCCGTGGCGTACGACTACATCATCGTCGGTGGAGGCCTGGCCGGGGCCTCGGCGATCGAGGGCATTCGCGCTCACGATCCCAAAGGCAGCGTGCTGCTGCTGTCGCGCGAGAACCACCCGCCTTACCACCGCCCGCCGCTCTCCAAAGACCTGTGGTTCGGCAAGAGCACGCCCGACAAGCTGCCCTACCGTAGCCCGGAATACTACCGGGAGAACGGAGTCGAGCTGGGGCTGCGCAAGGACATCGTCGAGCTCGACACCGAGCGGCGCATGCTGTGGGACGACCACGGCGCCACCTACGAATACGGCAAGCTCCTGCTCGCAACCGGGGGCACGCCTCGGCGTCTCAACGTGCCGGGCGCCGATCACGAGACGGTTCACTACTTCCGCTACCTCGAGGACTACCTGTACCTTCAGGAGCGGGTGGGCCGCGTGCGGCACGCGCTCGTGATCGGGGCGGGCTTCATCGGCATGGAGATCGCGGCGGCGCTGCGGCACGCGGGAGTCGATGTGACGCTGCTATTCCCCGATCCGTACCCGCTGCACCGCGTGCTGCCGCGCGACCTGGGGTTCTTCGTCGCCGACTATTACCGCCAGAAGGGCGTGGAGGCGGTGTCGGGCGAGGCGGTGATCCGGTTCGAGGACGCGGGCGGCGAGATCGTGGCGTACACCAATGGCGGCAACTCGGTCACCACCGACCTGGTGGTGGCCGGCGTCGGCATCGAGGCGGGGACCGACCTGGCCGAGGGCGCCGGACTCGAAGCCTCCTCGGGCGGGATCGAGGTCGACGAATACGGGTGCACCACTGACCCCAACATCTACTCGGCCGGTGATGTCGCGGTCTATCCGTGCCTCCCGATTCAGCGGCGCCTGCGGACCGAGCACTGGGACCACGCCATCCAGCACGGCAAGGCCGTGGGGGCCAACATGGCCGGCGCGCACAAGGCCTACGACTACCTGCCGTTCTTCTACTCGGATCTATTCGACCTGGGCTGGGAGGCGGTGGGCGAGGTCGAATCCCATCTCGACACGCATGCGGTGTGGAAGCAGGAGCACCGCGAGGGCGTGGTCTACTATCTGTGGGACGAGGTGGTGCAGGGCGTGCTGCTGTGGAACACCTGGGGCGCGGTCGACTGGGCGCGCGGCATGATCCAGGCCCGCAAGCCCACCACGCGCGAGGAGCGCGAGGCGGCGGTTCCGGCGTCGAGCTAGGGGGCTCGCCCCAACGCCTGCAGACTCTGCGTGCGCCTCTCCGAGACCTCCGGGTTGGCTTGGATGCTCAGGTAGCGGTCGAAATCCCGCACCGCCTGCTCGTAACGTCCCTGCGCCTGATGAACCATGCCGCGTCCGCGCAGCGCGTCGAGAAAGTCAGGCCGGATCTCGAGCGCCTTGTCGAAGTCGGGAAGGGCAAGATCGAAGCGGCTGCGCATGGCATACACCCCGCCGCGGTTCGCGTAGGCGATGGCGCTGCGCGGGTCGAGTGCGATGGCGCGATCGTAGTCCGGGAGCGCGCGCTCGTACTCCTGGCGGTTGAAGTAGACGTTGGCACGATTGATATGGCCGCGCACGTCGCTGGCGTTGATGCGCACCGCCTCGTTGAAGTCCGCCAGGCCGCCTTCGATGTCACCGCGGTTCTTGCGCGCCACCCCGCGGTTGTTGTAAGGCAGGGCCAGGAACGGATTGTCGGCGCCCCGTGAGGCAGTCTCCTTGGCGAGCACGTCGGTGAACAGGGCGACGCTGGTCTGCCACACGGCGGTGCGCCGGTAGGCGGAATAACCCAGCCACGACACCCACGCCACCAGGACGAAGGTCAGGATGACGCGCATCTGCGGCACGCGCTCGCCGAGACGATCCCACCCGTAGGCGATGAGGAGAAAGGCACCGGCCGCAGGGAGGTAGAGATAACGGTCCGCCATCAGCACGTCGCGCAGCGCAAAGATCTGGTTGGCGAGCGTGAGCGCGAGATGCGTGAGGTAGAAGGTGATTCCGAACACCACCGGCTTCCAGCCGCGCTGCCAGGCGTACGCCAGGAACGCGAGGACCGCCGCCACCGCCACGAACGACAGTGCGTAGTGGCCCGGCACCTGCAGCGGGTACACGTAAAAGGCAGAAAGCTGAAGCGGCGCCACCAGCTTGCCCAGGTAGCTCGCGAAGACGTAACTGGCGAGGGTCACCCGCTCGGCGAGCCCAAACACCACCAGCATCTGGCCCCGGCCCTGCTGGCTTCCCGCCGCTCCCAGCGTGGCGCTGCCGATGGCGATTGCGAGGGCCAGGTAGGGCAACTTCTCCAGCCACAGCTGGCCCTTTTTCAGGTCGCGTCCCAGTACGTAGTCGATCATCGGAAGCGTGCCGACCAACGCCACCCCCTGCTCCTTGGACAAGCACGACAGCGCGAACAACGCCACCGACACGGCCAGCGCCCAAGCGCGGCCGGTTTGCACCCACGCCGTGTAGGCGACCAGCGAGGCGAGTCCAAAAAGCACGTACCAGCCGATCTTCATGTGCGCCGTGATCCATGCCACCGATTCCACCTGGAGCGGATGCACCGCGAATAGCGCGGCCGTGATGAGCGCCACCTCGAAGCGCCGGAACAGCCGTCTCATCAGCACGAACAGCAGTACCACGTTGACCAGGTGCACCAGGATCGAGACCCAGCGCAGCGCCGTGGCATTGCTCTCGAACACCTTGAACTCGGCGGCCATCAGCAGCATCGCTACCGGCGCGTACTGGTTCTGATAGTGCGTGGTGAACAGCGTTTGAACGCTCTGCGCGTCGAGGCGGCGCACGTAGGGATTCTCGGTGACATAGATATCGTCGTCGTAGTTCAGATACTCAGCGCGCAACACCGGGCTGAAGACAGCGGCGGTGACGAGCAGCAGCATGATGAGCAGCGCCCACTGGACGCCGTCGAGCGGTGCCGGAGGGGCATTGCCGCGGTGCGGGAGGGGGGCGCCGTGCGCCGCCATCACCGGGCGGCCGCCCTGGGCCAGGGAGCCGCGGCCGGCGTTACGCGGTCGGTGACGGCTCACCGTGGCGGCTCTTTGGGAGGGGGCCCGATCTCGTCGCGGACGAAGTACAGGGGGCGTCCTTTGACCTCGTTGAAGATACGCGCGATGTACTCGCCGATGATGCCGAGCGTGATCAGGATGGCGCCACCGATGATGAGCAAGGTGAGGAGAATCGACGTCCAGCCCTGGATGGTGCCGCCACGGGCGAACACAGCCACGGCGTAGACCCCGTAGAGCAGGCCGCCGCTCGCGAGCACCAGGCCGGCGTAGAACGAGAGCCGCAGCGGGCGCGAGGAGAACGAGGTGATGCCGTCGAGGCCGAAGCGGATCATGCGGCCCAGGGTGTATTTGGAGCGCCCGAACGAGCGCGGCTCGGCCTGGTAGTCGATCAGCGTCTGGCGAAACCCCATCCAGCGGATCAGTCCGCGGGTGAAACGGTCACGCTCGGGGATGCGCAGGAAAGCGTCGACCGTCGCCCGGGTCATGAGGCGGAAGTCGGCGGCCGCCGGCTCGATGGGCACGTCGGAGAGATGATTCATGATCCTGTAGAACAGCCTCGAAGTGCCGCGCTTGAACGGACCGGTGTCGCGGGCGTCCAGGCGGCGCGTGTTGACGATGTCGTAGCCCTCACGCTGTTTCTCGATCAGTCGCGGAATCAGCTCGGGCGGATGCTGGAGATCGCCGTCCATGGTGATCACCAGTTGCCCGGCGGCCTTGCGCAGGCCGGCCAGCAGGGCGACCTGGTGTCCGAAGTTCGAGGAGAGCGACAGGCCGCGCACCCGGGGCTCGGCCTGGTGAAGACCGCGGACCAGCCCGAAGGTGGCGTCGTGGCTGCCGTCGTCGACGAAGATCACCTCGAAGGTCCCGATCCCCTCCAGCACCGGGCGCAGCCGATCCCACAGCGGCCGGATGCTGTCGGCTTCGTTGAACACCGGCACGACCACGCTCAGCGTGAGTTCGGGATCGATCTGGTCCTCCATCGAGACCCTGCGGTCACCGAATCTCGATCCTGGTCGTGACCGGCGGCCGGACCGCGTAGACGCCCAGCACGTCGCCCAGGGTGGCCGGCACGACTCGGTCCCCGAGAAAACCGAGCGGGAGCATGCGGTCGCGACCGCTGAAGGTCTTGGTCAGACGTTCGACGACGTAACGGAGCGGCACCCAGTTTACCTCACGCACCGTCTGCCGCACGATCAGGCCGGCGCGCTCCAGGATCAGCACCAGCGAGCGCGGGGTGAAGAAGAAGAGGTGCTCGGGCAGGTTGAACAGGTGCCAGGACGCGCCGCTCAAACGCGCGCACCACGAGCCGAGGTCTCCGGTCGAGAGCGCCAGAACCCCCCCGGGCTTGAGCCCTCGAGCCGCCATGGTCACCACGCCCACCGGGTCTCGCAAGTGCTCGATCACGTCCCAGAGCGTGATCACCTCGTAGGCGCCGGGGGTCGTGGCATCGTCCTCGACCGCCCCCTGGACCACGTCCAGACCTCGGGCGCGCGCAAGCTGGGACGCGTACGCGCTCACCTCGACTCCCGACACCTGGAATCGGGCGCGCCCCTCGTCGAGGAACACCCCGGTGCCGCAACCCAGGTCACGCAGAGTGGGAGCCGTTTCTCCGTGAGTGGCCAGCCAGCGTCCGATGCGCTGCAGACGATCGCGGGCAGTGCGGCGGAGTCCCGGTTCGAGCGCGCCATAGTCGCTGTAGCCGCGCGAGGCGGTCGGCGATTGGAAATAGTCGTGATCGTAGAAGCGCGCGGGATCGAAGCTGCCCCAGTTCCACCAGCCCAGACCGCACCCTGGACAGCGCAGGAGACGCTCACCATTGGAGAGTCGAAAGGAGGTCCTCGGAGAGCGGCCGCACACCGGGCACGTCGCCGGGGAGGAAAGCGTCACGGCTGTGGCTACAGTGTCTCGCGCCGGTCCTGGGGATCGAGCGCGTCGCGCAAACCGTCGCCCAGGAAGTTGAAGCACAGCAGTGTCAGCGACAGCGCCACGCCCGGGAATATCACCAGCCACGGAAAAAGGGCCAGCAGCCGCGCGCCCTCGGAGACCAGCGTGCCCCACGAGGCGTCGGGCGGCTGCACCCCGAGGCCGAGGAACGAGAGAAAGGCCTCCTGAAGGATCACCGCGGGCACGGTGAGCGTGGTGTAGACGATCACAGGCCCGAGGGTGTTGGGGACGATGTGACGGAAGATGATCGCCCCGTCGCCGGCCCCGAGCGCCCGGGCCGCCTCGACGAAGGTCTGCTGCTTGAGTGACAGCACCTGGCCGCGCACGATGCGCGCCATGGTGAGCCACTGGACCAGTCCGAGCGCCACGAACAGCATGATGATGCTGCGGCTGAAGAACACCAGCAACAGGATGACCAGGAAGATGTAGGGCAGCGAATAGAGCACGTCCACCGCGCGCATCATGATCTCGTCGGTTCGCCCGCCGCGGTACCCTGCCACCGCTCCGTAGCTCACCCCGATCAGCAGGCTCACCAGCGTGCCGACGAGGCCCACGAGCAGCGAGATGCGTCCGCCGTAGATCACGCGCGCGAGGGTGTCGCGCCCCAGCTCGTCGGTGCCGAACCAGTGAGCCGGCGAGGGCGGCGATGCGCTCAGCGCCAGGTCCTGGTAGGTGGGGTCCTGCAGCCCCGGCAGCCACGGAGCGGCCACCGCGGTCACGCACATCCATCCCAGGAACAGCCCGGACAGGACCGCGGCGCGGTTGCGGCGCAGCCGCTTCCACGCGTCCGCCCACAAGCTCTCCGGCCGGCCGGAGCTGAGGGTGGCGCCCCCCACGGTTGCGGTCGCGACCCTCATCCGAGCTCCACGCGCGGATCGAGTCGGGTGTAAGCGAGGTCGACCAGCAGGTTGAGCACCATCAGGAACCCGGCGTAGAACAGCACCACGCCCAGCACCACGGTGTAGTCGCGGTTGAACGCGCCGTTGACCAGGTGCCGTCCCAGGCCCGGGACCGCGAAGATGCTCTCGACGACGATGGAGCCCATGATGACGCGCGCGGTCGCCGGCCCCAGATACGAGACCACCGGCAGAATGCCGAGCTTGAGCGCGTGTTTGTACACCACGGTGCCCTCGGAAAGCCCCTTGGCGCGCGCGGTGCGAATGTAGTCCTGGCGCAGCACCTCGAGCATGCCGCCGCGCGTCAGGCGCGCAATGTAGGCGACATAGGCGGTGGAGAGCGTGAGCACCGGCAGCACGCGACTCTGCGGTCCTTCCCACAGCGCGGGCGGGAGCAGGAACCAGGTCAGCGACAGCCCCAGCACCAGCGCGGGGCCGAGCACGAAGTTGGGGATGGAGACGCCGGCCAGCGCGGCGCCCATGGCGACGTGATCGGTGCCGGTGTTCTGCTTGACTGCGGCCGCCACCCCGATCGGAATACCGATCGCCAGCGCGATGAGCAGCGCCCAGCCTCCGAGCTCGAGCGACACTGGGAAAGCCTCGAAAATGATCTCCCGCACCTGCCGGGCGGGGTACTTGTACGACGGCCCGAAGTCGAGGCGGACCGCTCCGGACAAAAACCTCCAATACTGCTCGTGCAGCGGCCGGTCCAGTCCGTAGGCTTTTTCGAGCTGGGCCTTGGCGGCGGCCGGGATGTCCTTTTCGGCCAGGAACGGCCCGCCGGGGGCCAGCCGCATGAGGAAGAACGTCAGGGTGGCAATCACCCAAAGGGTGGGGATCATCAGCAGCACCCTGCGCAGTACGAACGTCGTCACCGAACCGCCACCGCCGGCCGCCGCCGCCAATCGCGGTCGATCCAGACGTACTTGAGCGGGTGGGTGTCGAGCGTGGTGGAATGAAGCCCGCGCACGTAGGGCTTGACCAGCGCCGTGGTGGCGTAGTGGTAGATGGGGATCACCGGCGCCTGGTCGAGCATCA